>FWWL01000863.1_pt1 | contig 79202 bp, 86 predicted proteins | sample 2228331 | NCBI WGS metagenome assembly FWWL01 (sample SAMEA103939775, study PRJEB20133) | metagenome | reverse complement strand
CGAGGGGGCTCCGGCCGCCGACGCCGCGGCGACGCCGGCCACCGCCACGGTGAACCCTGCCGCCCCGCCTCCGGCGACGCCTGAGCCCAAGGCTCCGGTCGCCGCCACCACGCCCGCGCCCAAGGCGCCGGCCGCGAAATAAGCCTTAGGATCCGCGTAAGATGGCTCAAGCCGCCGCTCACGATCATCACGACGACCACGGGCACATGCCCGGGTTCTTCGCCCGCTGGTTCTTCTCCACGAACCACAAGGACATCGGCACGCTCTACATCCTGTTCGCCATCATGGCGGGGATCGTCGGCGGCCTCATGTCCGGCCTGATCCGCTGGGAACTGGCCGAACCGGGCATCCAGGTGTTCACGGAAGGCTCGTGGCTCGCCACGACCGGCCTCGTGGAAGCCTCCAAGCACGGCTACAACGTGATCGTCACCGGCCACGCCCTGGTCATGATCTTCTTCATGGTCATGCCCGCGATGATCGGCGGGTTCGGCAACTGGTTCGTGCCGCTGATGATCGGCGCGCCCGACATGGCCTTCCCGCGGATGAACAACATCTCGTTCTGGCTGCTGGTCGCCGCCTGGGTGATGCTGATCGTCTCGATGTTCGTCGACGGCGGCCCCGGCAAGGGCTTCGGAGGCGGCTGGACGATCTATCCGCCGCTGTCCACGTCCGGCCATACCGGCCCGGCCATGGACTGCGCGATCCTGTCGCTGCACCTCGCGGGCGCCAGCTCGATCCTGGGCGCCATCAACTTCATCACCACGATCTTCAACATGCGCGCGCCGGGCATGACGCTGCACCGGATGCCGCTGTTCGTCTGGTCGATCCTGGTGACCGTGTTCCTGCTGCTGCTCTCGCTGCCCGTGCTGGCCGGCGCGATCACGATGCTGCTCACGGACCGCAACTTCAAAACCCACTTCTTCGACGCCGCCGGCGGCGGCGACCCGGTGATGTTCCAGCACCTGTTCTGGTTCTTCGGTCACCCGGAAGTGTACATCCTGATCCTGCCCGGGTTCGGCATGATCTCGCACATCGTCTCGACGTTCAGCCGCAAGCCCGTCTTCGGCTACCTCGCGATGGCGTACGCCATGGTGGCCATCGGCTTCATCGGCTTCGTCGTGTGGGCCCACCACATGTACACCGTGGGCATGGGCATCCAGCTGCGGGCCTACTTCGTCGCGGCGACGATGGTCATCGCGGTGCCGACCGGCGTGAAGGTGTTCTCCTGGATCGCCACGATGTGGGGCGGCTCCATCACCTTCAAGACGCCCATGCTGTGGGCGATCGGCTTCATCTTCCTGTTCACCGTGGGCGGTGTGACGGGCGTCGTGCTGGCCAACGCCGGCATCGACTACAGCCTGCACGACACCTACTACGTGGTGGCCCACTTCCACTACGTGCTGAGCCTCGGCGCCGTGTTCGCGATCTTCGCGGGCTTCTACTACTGGTTCGAGAAGATGTGGGGCGTGAAGTACAACGAGTTCCTCGGCGCGCTGCACTTCTGGGTCATGTTCGTGGGCGTGAACCTCGTGTTCTTCCCGCAGCACTTCCTGGGCCTGCAGGGCATGCCGCGTCGCTACGTCGACTATCCGGACGGCTTCGCCTACTGGAACAAGATCTCGTCGATCGGGTACGCGATCACGGGCGTGGCCGTGGTGATCTTCCTGCTGGTCCTGCTGGAAGCCGCCATCCGCCGCCGCAAGGCCGAAGCGAACCCGTGGGGCGAAGGCGCCACGACGCTGGAGTGGACGCTGAGTTCGCCTCCGCCGTTCCACCAGTTCAACGAACTCCCGGTGGTGAAGCCCGACGCGCACTAGGCGTTCGGTCCACCTATCCAAATACGGGCCGGCCGCTCCCAGGAGCGGCCGGCCTTTTTCGTTTTTCGGCCATTTTTGTCGCGGCGGGGCTGGACGTGCTTCGCCCGGGCGCCGATCTGCGCTAGAGAGCGCCACCCCGCATTCAGGTGTATCCTTGATGGCCATGGCTACGGCCCACGACACTCCGCGCACGACGCCCGCTCGCTGGCAGGACTTCCTGCAGCTGATGAAGCCGCGCGTGATGTCCCTGGTGGTGTTCACCGCGCTCACCGGGCTGGTCTGCGCGCCGGGAACGATCAATCCGATCCTGGGCGCCGTGGCCGTGCTGTGCATCGCCGTCGGGGCCGGCGCGAGCGGCGCGCTCAACATGTGGTACGACGCCGACATCGACGCCAAGATGCGCCGCACGCGCGGCCGGCCGGTGCCTGCGGGCAAGGTCCAGGGCGCAGACGCGCTGGGCCTGGGCGTGGTTCTGTCGCTGTTCTCGGTGATGCTGATGGGCGTGGCCACCAACTGGCTGGCCGCAGGCCTGCTGGCCTTCACCATCGTCTTCTACGCCGTGGTCTACACGATGTGGCTCAAGCGCTGGACGGCGCAGAACATCGTGATCGGCGGGCTGGCCGGGGCGCTGCCGCCGGTGATCGGCTGGGCCGCGGTGACCGGCACGGCGCCGGCCAATGCCTGGCTCTTGTGCGCCATCATCTTCATGTGGACGCCGCCCCACTTCTGGGCGCTGTCGCTCTACACCTCCGAGGACTACGCCAAGGCCGGGGTGCCCATGATGCCGGTGGTGAAGGGCGCGACCTCCACCCGACTGCAGATCCTGGTCTACAGCCTGCTGCTGATCCCGATCTGCATCGCGCCGGCCTTCACGGGCCTGGGCGGGCCGGTCTACCTGGGCGTCTCGGCGCTGGGCGGCCTGGTGTTCCTGCTCCTGGCCTGGCGGCTCTATCGCAGCCATGCGGGCGAGGCGGCCGATCCGCGCAACGACGATGGCCTCTACGATGTCCGCGCCGGCGCCCGCGACGCGCGGAATCTGTTCGCGTTTTCGATCCTCTACCTGACCCTGCTGTTCGCGACCCTGCTGGGCGAGCATCTGGCCGGCGTAGCCCCCCTGGAGCTTCTCTAGATGAGCGATCCCAACCGAGAGGGCGACGACTTCGCCAAGGCCCGACGCGGCCGTAATCTCGCCATCGCGCTGGGCTTGGTGGCCTTCGTGATCATCGTCTACGCGGTCTCAATCATCCGGATGGGCGGCAGTGTCCTCGAACGCACCTTCTGACCCCGCGCCCCACAAGGCGCCCGTCGATCCCGATCGCGCTCGCAATGTGAAGGTCGCGATGATCTGCGCCTCGGTCTTCTTCGGGATGATCGGGGCGGCCTTCGCCTCGGTGCCGATCTACCGGGCATTCTGCCAGATCACCGGGTTCGACGGCGCCACGCGCCGCGCCGAAGCCCCGTCCGACACGGTGCTGGACCGCAAGCTGACCGTCCGCTTCGACGCCAACGTCCGCGACCTGCCCATCGCTTTCTCGGCGCAGCAGACCTCGCAGGAGGTGAAGATCGGCGAGACCAAGCTGGCCTTCTTCCGCGTGACGAACAACTCCGACAAGCCGATCATGGCGCGGGCGCTCTACAACGTCGTGCCCGAGCAGGCGGGACCCTACTTCCAGAAGCTGCAGTGCTTCTGCTTCGAGGATCAGACGATCGCCGCCGGGGCCACGGTGGACATGCCGGTTCTCTACTACATCGACCCGAAGTACGCGGCCGACGTCGACACCAAGGGCAAGCCCGAGGTGACGCTGAGCTACACGTTCTTCCCGTCGACCAACGCCCAGCCCAAGCAGGCCGACGCCGCCACAAGCGTGAAGACCCACACCGGCGGCTGATCAGAGGCTGACGCTCAGCGTCAATCAGAGACGCTATCCTCGCCCTCTGAATAGGAGGGCGCGAAGCCCATCGAGATGCATGGTCTGTGGGACGAGATCACCGGCAAATTCCACCGCCGGAGCCAGTCGATCTCGTGCGGCGGCCGCCGCACCTGGGAAGACAACCGGGTTAAGTGTTGGATCAAGGCTCGGCCCTGCGACCGCCCTGGCCCAATCTGCGACGCTGGAGCGCGCCTTTCCCCTTGGCGGATGCCGCTGGCGAGCGCTATAGCGTCCGCGACTGACCGCGCGCGACTCTGTCCGGAGTCGTGTGCGTGGGGATTTGACGAGGGGTTAGGACGCAATGGCTGCTGGCGTGAAGCACGACTACCACCTGGTGGACCCGAGCCCGTGGCCGTTGGTTGGCTCGATCGCCGCCACCGTCATGGCTCTGGGCGGCGTCACCTGGATGAAGGGCCTGTTCGGCCTGCCGCAGCACACCTCGTGGCTGTTCTTCGCCGGCCTCGCCGGCGTGCTGTTCACGATGCTGGGCTGGTGGGCCGACGTCGTGAAGGAAGCCAACCGCGGTGACCACACCCCGGTCGTCTCCATCGGCCTGCGCTACGGCATGGTGCTGTTCATCGCCTCGGAGGTGATGTTCTTCGTCGCGTGGTTCTGGATCTTCTTCGAGATGGCCCTGTTCCACGGCAACCGCACGCACGCCCCCATCGAGGAAGTGCGCGCCGCCTGGGCCGCTTGGCCGCCCAAGGGCATCGAGACGGTGCCGGCCTTCCAGCTGCCGCTGGTGAACACCCTGACGCTGCTGCTCTCGGGCACGACCGTCACCTGGGCGCACCACGCGCTGCAGCAGGGCGACCGAAAGAACGCCAAGATCGCGCTGGTGCTGACGATCATCCTGGGCGCGCTGTTCACCGCGATCCAAGCGTACGAGTATCACCACATCCTTGAGCACAAGTACTTCTTCGGCGGCGAAGGCCAGGAGAACTCGGGCCTCTACGGTTCGTCCTTCTTCATGGCCACCGGCTTCCACGGCTTCCACGTGCTGGTCGGTACGATCTTCCTGGCCGTCTGCCTGATCCGCCTGATGGGCACGGGATTCACGCCCAAGCAGCACTTCGGCTTCGAAGCCGCCGCCTGGTACTGGCACTTCGTCGACGTGGTGTGGCTGTTCCTGTTCGCGTTCATCTACGTGATCTTCGGCGGACCGGCGCACTAGGCTGATCATGTGAGCAAGCCCAATCCGTTGCTGGCTGGGGTGGCCGGACGCTGCCCCAACTGCGGAGAGGGTTTTCTCTTCGACGGCTTCCTGAAGGTCGCTCCGGCCTGCGAAGCCTGCGGGTACGACTTCGCCAAGGCGGACTCGGGCGATGGCCCCGCGGTGTTCGTGATCATGATCGCGGGCTTCGTCGTGGCCTTCTCCGCCCTCTTCGTAGAGTTCGCCCTGCATCCGCCCGTCTGGGTGCACCTGATCCTGTGGCTGCCGGCGACCCTGATCATCTCGCTGGGCCTGATGCGGCCTCTGAAGGGCGCCATGCTCGCCGCCCAGTTCATGAACAAGGCCTCCGAACACCGCAATGACGAGTGAGGCCCCAGGGCGGCCGCGTTTTCCTGTCGGCCTGACGATCGCCGTCGCTATCGCGCTGGCGATCCTGGTGGCCCTGGGCACGTGGCAACTCCAGCGTCTGGCGTGGAAGCAGGGCGTGCTGACCCGCATCGCCGCGCTGCAGGCCGCTCCGGCCCAACCGATCGACGCGGTGCTTGCGCGGGTGGCCACCGGCGCGGACGCCGACTTCACCCGCGTGACCGTGACCTGCCCCGGCCTGGGCTCTGCGCCGTTCCTGGAGCTCTATTCGGTGCGAGACGGCCAGGCCGGCTCGCGTCTGATCTCGGCCTGCCGGGTGGCGGCCGGAGGCTATGCGACGGTGCTGGTGGACCGCGGTTTCGTGGCCGACGACGTCTCGGCTCGCCCGGCGGTGGCCGCCTCGACCGCCCCGGTGACCGTCCAGGGCGTCCTGCGCACGCCCGAGCACGGCAACGCTTTCTCGGCCCCCAATCGGCCCGACCGCTGGTACACCCGCGACGTCGCCGCCATGGCCGCCCAGCTCAAGGCCACGTCGCCTGCGCCCTTGTTCCTCATGGCCGAGACCCCGAGCAATCCCGAGTGGAAGGCCCTGGTCCCTGCGCCGATTCCCACCGACATCCCCAACCGCCATCTGGAGTATGCGCTGACTTGGTACGGCCTTGCGGGCGCCTTGCTCGGCGTCTATGCCGCCGTGCTTCTTCGCAGGCGGAAATCCTGATGCGCTATATCTCGACCCGTGGTCAGTCGCCGGCCGTCGGTTTCACCGACGCCGTTCTGGGCGGCCTTGCGCCCGATGGCGGCCTCTACGTGCCACAGGACTGGCCGACCTTCACGAAAGCCGAGATCGCCGCGTTCGCGGGAAAGCCCTACGCCGAGGTGGCCGCCGCCGTGTTTGGCAAGTTCGCCGTGGACGAGATCGCGCCGGCCGACATGGCCCGCATGTGCGCCGAGGCCTACGCCAGCTTCCACCACAAGGCCGTCGTGCCGATGGTGCAGGTGGGCCCGCAGACCTTCATCGCCGAGCTGTTCCACGGCCCCAGCCTCGCCTTCAAGGACGTGGCGATGCAGATTCTGGCCAAGCTGTACGACCACCTGCTGGGCCGGCAGAACCGCAAGCAGACCATCCTGTGCGCCACCTCGGGCGACACCGGCGGCGCGGCCGTCGAGGCGTTCCGCGGGGCGTCGAATGTCCGGGTGGTGGTGATGTTCCCCGAGGGCCGCATCAGCCAGGTGCAGCGTCGGTTCATGACCACGGCGACCGAGACCAACATCGCCTGCCTGTCGGTGGCCGGCACGTTCGACGACTGCCAGGCGATCCTGAAGGACGCCTTCCAGGACAAGTCGCTGAAGCAGGCGGTCGACCTCACCGGCGTCAACTCGATCAACTTCGCCCGCATCGTGGCCCAGGCGGTCTACTACTTCACCACCGCCGTGGCCCTGGGCGCGCCGGACCGCGCCGTGAACTTCGTGGTGCCGTCGGGCAACTTCGGCGACGCCTTCGCGGGCTATGTGGCGATGCGCATGGGCCTGCCGATCCAGCAGATCGTGGTGGCCACCAACTCCAACGACATCCTGGCGCGGGCGCTGACCACTGGCCGATACGCCGGCGGGGCCGTTCATGCCACCCTGTCGCCCGCCATGGACATCCAATCGGCGTCCAACTTCGAGCGGCTCTACTTCGAAGCCGGCGGCCGCGACGCCGCCGATACAGGCCAGGCCTTCGAAACCTTCAAGACGGCCGGCGCTATCGACATCCCGGCTGCGGCGCTCGCCGTCATGCAGCGGACCTTCACCGGCGTCGCCGTCGGCGAGGACGAGACGGTGGCGACCATCGTCTCCACCCTGGACGAGACCGGCGAGCTGATCGATCCGCATACGGCCGTCGCGATGGCGGGCCTCAAGCACGTCGCCCTGGACGGCCCCACTGTGGTGCTTTCGACCGCGCACGCGGCCAAGTTCCCCGAGGACGTGGAGAAGGCGACCGGCGTCGAGCCGGCGCTGCCCCGTGGCGTGGCCAGCCTGGCGGATCGGCCCGAGCGGTTCCAGCGCATCGCGGGCGATGCGACGGCCATCAAGGACTATGTGCGCGGCTTCGCGGAGGCGGCCTCGGTTGACGCCTAGAGTTCATACGCTGGCCAACGGGGTGCGGGTCGTCTGCGATCCGCTCCCGGGCTGGCAGACGGTGGCGCTCTCGGTCGTGGCCGGTCGCGGCGCCCGGTTCGAGGACCCTGCGCGATCGGGCTGGTCGCATTTGCTCGAGCACATGGTCTTCAAGGGCGCGGGCGGACGCTCGGCCCGTGACATCGTCGAGGTCATCGAGGCCGAGGGCGGCCACATCAACGCCGCCACCGGCTATGAGCGCACCAGTTTCCAGGTCCGCGCGCTGAAGGACGGGCTGGACCTGGGCTCACGCGTGCTGTCCGACCTGGTGCTGCGGCCGACGATGGACGCCGAGGACCTCGCCCGCGAGAAGCAGGTCGTGGGCCAGGAGATCGCCGAGGCCGCCGACACGCCCGACGATCTGGTGTTCGAACTGGCGCAGGAGGCGGCCTTCGACGGCCAGCCGCTGGGCCGCCCGATCCTGGGCACCCCCCGGTCGATCAAGGGGGCGACCCCGGAGACCCTGGGCGACTGGCGCACAGCGCTCTATGCGCCCGAGACCCTGATCGTCAGCGCCGCCGGCGCGGTGGACGAGGATGAACTGATCAGGCTGGCCGAGCGCGACTTCGGCGCCGCCGTCGGCGCGGGCGTTGCCGACGCCCCGCCCGCTGCCTTCGTGGGAGGAACCCGCACGGTCGCCAAGCGCCTGGAGCAGGCCAACATCGTGCTGTTGCTCCCGGCTGTGGGGGTGATGGATCCCGACTACTTCGCCCTGCGCCTGCTGGCCGAGATGCTGGGCGGCGGCATGGCCTCGCGCCTGTTCCAGGAAGCGCGCGAGAAGCGTGGCCTGGCCTACGCCATCGACGCCTACTCCGAGACCTATGCCGATATCGGCGCGCTGGGAGTCTTCGCCGGTTGCGACGCCAAGGACGCGGCCGAACTGGCCCAGGTGACGGCCGGCGAACTCCAGGCGCTGACCAAGCCGGTGGGCGAGGCCGAGCTCGCGCGCGCCAAGGCCCAGCTGAAGGGCTCGATGTTCATGGGCCGCGAGTCGGCCCTGGCCCGCGCCGAACAGGCCGCCGGCCAGGTGCTCCTGTTCGGCAAGACCCTCGACGCCGAGGCCGTCGCAGCCGAGGTCGACACCGTCACCGCCGACCAGATCGCCCGCCTGATGGCGCGCATCCTCGGCGAGCGAAAGGCGGCCGTTGCGATCCTTGGACCGAAGCCGGCGCTGGCCGCGGCCGACACGTTCCAGACCCTGTTCGCCTGAACCTGTCGCCTATGGGTAGCGGCTTCGGACTCACGGCGCTGGGGGCTGGCCGATCAGCCTGCCCAGCGCCTCGAGGTAGGTGGCGAAGGCCTTGCGGCCGTTGCTGCTGATCCTCACCTGGGTTCGCGGCTTGCGGCCCAGGAAGCCCTTTTCGATCGTGACATAGCCGGCCTCCTCCAGCTTGCGCAGCTGAACCGACAGGTTGCCCTGGGTGACCTCCAGCACGGACTTCAGCTCGTTGAAGTCGGCGACCTCGGCGTTGGCCAGATAGGCCATGACCCCCAGCCGCAGGCGGCCGTGGATGACATCGTCGATCTTCCCGATGTCAAAGCGCGCCATTGGGCTCAGGCCGTCCTCGGCTGTCGCATCATCACCCAGCCCGGAACCAGCATGAAGGCAATGAAACCAGCACCGCCTATGGCGATGAAGGCGGGCGCGTTCTGGATGGCAAGCGCCATGCCGACGCCGGTGACGAACCAGCCGACGGCGACGGCGCCGTACCAGGCGCGGCGGCGCAGGGCGTAGACGACCATCCAGGCCATGCCCTGCAGGATCAGGACGACGCAGGGGTAGATCAGCCAGATGGTGAGGCTCTGCTCGCGCCAGGCCACCGAGCCGATCACCGCGATGAGGGCCAGGTTGGCCGCGCCGACCGCGCCGAACATGGCTCCCACCGCCCGGGATACGACGCCGTGGCCGGTCGGCTGGCGGCTGCCACGTGCGATGATCCAGATGAGCAGGGTGATGAAGACGACCGTGGGGCCCAGGCCGATCGCAAGTCCGACGGCCCCGTCGCCGATCCAGCCCAGCATCTGAATCGCGTGCAGCAGCATCTGGACGCCGTAGCAGAGGCCCGCGGCGAAATAGGCCTCGCCGAACGAGCGCTGGAAGCCGCCGTGCGTGTCGACCAGCGCGCGCATGAAAGCCAGGTCGTCCTGGGCGGATTTCGGCGTCATCAGGCAGGTTCCTGTCCGGAGGCTGAGGTTGCGGGGATTCGGGCGCCCGTGCGCGGCTGGCGGCGGCCGTTGAGGATCGCGCCCAGCCAAGTGTAGCGGACCATCGTCTGGTAGCTGGCCAGCATCAGCGGGAAGGCCACCAGCAGGATCAGCGCGTACTTGAACTCGGGAGGCGCATCGAAGCGAGCGACCAGCCCCTGGAGCAGGATCACGAGCGGCAGGTGGATCAGGTAGAGCCAGTATGAGGCGTCGGCGAGATATCGGCGCCAGGCGCTGAAGCCCGACATGAACTGCATGGCCAGGCCGATGAAGGCGAAGCTCCAGGTCCAGGCGGCGAACGCATAGTTGGCCGCGAACAGCTGGCGGTCGACTCCGGGCAGGTTTGTGGCCGTTGTGGCGACGAGGCCGGCCTGCGCCAGCAGCGCGATCGTCAGAGCTAGGGCGGCGGCCAGGTGGACGGGCCACCACCTCTGGATCGCGCCCAGGAGGTCTGGCTGGCGTTGAAGCATCCAGCCGAACACAAACGCAGTCGCGAACTCGGCGAAGGCCGGCAGGTTGGGGATCAGCGAGCTGTCGGGCGTCGGCACGCCCATCCACATCATCCAGCGGCTATAGCCGGGCAGGGCGAGCGCCAGGGGCAGGGCCAGGAGCAGCGGAGCGACGCCGCCGCGCACGAGAAGAGCCAGCCACCGGTCCACAAGTCCGCGAAGGGCCTCGTTCCTGTCGACCGCGACGATGGCGGTCCTGCCAGCGAGGCTGAGGACGTAAAGGATCACCAGCAGGTACAGGAACCACAGGTGCGTCAGCGGGAACGGCAGCGGTGGAGGGTTCGGGTCGGCCGGCGGCGGCCGGAACGGCGGGGCGCCGTCGTACTGAATCAGCGTGCCGGCGATGGTTGCGCCCACGATCAGGACGAACACCGGCAGCCAGCTGGCCACAAGGGGCAGAGCGATCCGCTTACCGCGATCCCGCGCAAAGCCGGCCAAGCCGCGCCGGTGGAACAGCATCCGCGCGAAGAAGCCCGCGATGACGAAGAAGGTCGTCATCCGGAAGATGTGCAGGGTGAAGAAGGCGACCGCGAGCGGCGTGCTGCGCTGCGGATCCGAGATCATCCAGGTCGGTCCCTCGCTGGGCAGGAACGACATGGTCGCGTGGAAGAATATCCCGAGCACCAGGGCGAACCCGCGGACCGCGTCCAACGCGTGCAGGCGCTCTGCGCCCGAAGCCGTGTCCGTCGCCATATGTCGCCTCCTGCGAAAAGGGCGCCGGGCGCGGGAGGAGCCGCGCCCGGCAGGTTCGAACGGCCTTGGGCTTGGACGGCCGCTCGCGATCAGAGTTATGCGTCAACCAGTCTATAAAGTAAACTAGTCTAAGGTGTGCTTCGCAGTGGGCTTGACGAGGCCGGGAATTGCGCGACCCTCCGTCGCATGGCCCTGCTGGACTGGATCGCGCCCGAGAGCGGCCTTCGCATAGAGGGCGACGGCGTGCGCCTGCGCCCGCCGCGGGCCACGGACTATGCCGAATGGCGCGATCTGCGCGCCGCGAGCCGCGGGTTTCTGCAGCCCTGGGAGCCGACGTGGCCCACGGATGACCTCTCCCGGGCCGCCTTCCGGCGCCGCCTTCTGGCCTATGCCCGCGACCGCGAAGCCGGGGTGGCGTACCCGTTTTTCGTCTTCCGCGCCTCGGACGACGCTCTCACCGGAGGCATCACGCTGTCGAACGTGCGGCGTGGCGTCGCGCAGATGGGGTCGGTCGGCTACTGGTGCGGCAAGACCTACACGCGCCAGGGCCTGACCCTGGCCGCGGTGCGGGCGCTGTGCGAGTTCGCGTTCCGCACTTTGGCCCTCCACAGGCTGGAAGCGGCCTGCATTCCTGACAACGCGCCGTCCCGAACTCTGCTCGGAATGGCGGGGTTCAAGGAGGAGGGATTCGCCCAGGCTTATCTTAAAATTAACGGCGCATGGCGAGACCATGTCCTGTTCGGACGCCTGACCCCCTATCGGGGCCACGAGGGTCCGGATGAGGGGGTGTCGGTCTGACCTGACCGGCGCCGTGACACGGGCTTCGTTTCGGGACGGCATGGCGAACGATCGCTGGATGTGGGACGCCACGGCCACGCTCGAGGCCCTGGGAGCGGCGGAAGTCGCGCTCTGGGTCTGGGAGCCGGAGAAGGACCGTCTGCGCCTCACGGGCGCCACCCGCGCGCTCGGCCTGGGTCCGCTTGCCCCTGACTGCTCATCAGCCGCCCTGCGGGCGCTGGCCCTGCCTCAGGACCGCGCCGTCGCCGAGGACATCCTTCGGGTGCAGGAGCCGGGAGAGGAAGTCGCCGTGCGGCTGCGCCTGCGTGGCGGCGAACCCTGCATCTGGCGCGGCGTCTGGCTGGAAGAGGGCGTGCGCGCCGCCGGCGTGGTCGCCGCCGAAGTGCGCTTCGCCGCCTCGGGCCTGGATCACCTGACCGGACTGGCCGACCGCAAGAGCTTCATCGCCCTGGCCCGCGAGCGCCTGCAGGCGCCGGGTCATCACGAACTGATCGTCGCCGACCTGGATCGCCTGCGCCGCCTCAACGAGGCGCTGGGCCACGAGCGCGCCGACCTGGTGCTAGCCGCATTGGGCTCGCGCCTGGCCGCGGCCTTCCCGCCCGGCGCCCTGCTGGCCCGGATCGGCGAGGACGAGTTCGCGGCCCTTGCGCCGGTGGGCGCCTCGCCGGGCGCCGAGACGCTGCGCCGCGCCCTCGAGCAACCGCTGCGGGTCGCCGGCTTCGATATCCATCCCACCCTGTCGATCGGGGCTGTGGAAGCGCAGGGCGGCGCCGACGCGCCCGAGGCGGCCGAGCTGCTGCGCCGCGCCGAGCTGGCGGTGGAATCGGCCAAGAGCAACGGCCGGGGCGGCGCCGCCGCCTACGGCCGCAGCCTGGAAACCGACGGCCTCTCGCGCCTGGCCCTCGAAGGCGACCTCAAGGGCGCGCTACGCCGCGGCGAGCTTATGCCGTTCTACCAGCCCATCGTTCGGCTCTCGACGGGCGCGCTGTCGGGCTTCGAGGCGCTGGTCCGCTGGCGCCATCCGCGCCGGGGCCTGTTGATGCCCGAGCAGTTCCTGCCGCTCTGCGAAGAGATGGGCCTGATGCCCGAGCTGGGCGCCATGATGATGCGCGAGGCCGCCAGCCAGTTGTCGATCTGGCGCAAGCGGCACCGCGCCGCCGGCGAACTGACCGTGGCCGTGAACCTGTCCACCGGCGAGATCGACCGGCCGGACCTGGTCTCCGACGTGGTCTCCATCCGCCAGGCCACCGACCTGCCGCCCGGCGCGCTGAAGCTGGAGGTCACCGAGAGCGACGTCATGCGCGATCCCGACCGGGCCGCGGTGGTGCTCCGCAACCTGCGCGCTGCGGGCGCGGCGCTGGCGCTGGACGACTTCGGCACCGGCTTCTCCTCGCTCAGCTACCTGACGCGGCTGCCCTTCGACACGCTGAAGATCGACCGCTACTTCGTCCGCACGATGGCCACCAACGAGGGGTCGGCGAAGATCGTCAGCTCGGTCGTGAAGCTGGGCCAGGATCTGTCGTTGGAAGTGGTGGCCGAGGGCGTCGAAAACGCCGGCATGGCGCGGCAACTGCTCTCTGTGGGTTGCGACTACGGCCAGGGCTTCGGCTATGCGCCGGCCCTGTCGGCCCAGGAGGCCGAGGTCTACCTCAATGAGAGTTATGTCGACGGCGCCGCGCCGGTGAAGGCGCGCGGCTAGCCCGAGCGCGTTGCGGAAAAGGGTGCGCCGGTTTTCCGCGCCGAACCGTGCTTCAGCTTTTGATCTGGCGCCTGTCTCCTCCGCTCGCGCGGCTCCGCCTGATCGGAACCGGCTCTAGGCCCGTCCCCCCTCCGAACTCAGGAACTTGGGATCGATCCGTAGCTTGGCCAGGGCGCGGGTCCACTTGGTGTCGTAGTCGTCGTCGAAGACCAGGGCCTCGTCGGCTTCGACGGTGAGCCAGACGTTCTCGCGAATCTCGCGTTCCAATTGGCCCGCGCCCCAGCCGGCGTAGCCCAGGGCCAGGATCGCGCGGCGCGGATGGTCCGGCCCGGCCATGGCCTCCAGGACCTCGCGAGTGGTGGTGAGCGCCAGACCCCCCTCGACGCTGAGACTGTGTTCGGCGTGATAGTCGTCCGTGTGCAGCACGAAGCCGCGCTCGACCTCGACCGGGCCGCCGATCCGCACCAGATCGGCTTCCACCTCGCCGTCGGTCTTGATCTCCAGCCGCTCCAGCAGGTCAGGGACGGTCACGCCCTCCAGCGGCCGGTTCACCGCGATGCCCATGGCGTGGTGTGCGTCGTGCGCGCAGAGCAGGATCAGGGAGCGCTCGAACCGGGGATCGCCGATCCCCGGCATGGCGATGAGCAACTGGCCCGAGAGGAACGCGCTTTCCATCCTGACGTAAAGATTCTGCCGGATCGTGGCGACTTCAAGTGCGGCGCGTCCGTATCTCTCCTGAATCGAGGTTACCTCGGCCGGGGTTCTTGCTTATCTGCACGTCCGTAACCCTTCGAAGGAGAGACCCCCATGGCGATCAAAGTGGGCGACAAGCTGCCGAACGTGACCCTCACCCAGGCGACGGCCGAGGGGCCGAAGCCGGTCCAGACCGAGGACTTCTTCAAAGGCCGGACGGTCGCCCTGTTCGCCGTACCCGGCGCTTTCACCCCCACCTGCTCTGCCAAGCATCTGCCGGGCTTCAAGCAGCACGCGCCCGATCTGAAGAGCAAGGGCGTCGACGAGATTGCCTGCCTGTCGGTGAACGACGCGTTCGTGATGCGGGCGTGGGGCGAGGATCAGGCGGTGGGCGACGACATCGTCATGCTCGGCGACGGCAACGGCGCCTTCACCGAGGCGGTCGGCCTGGAGATGGACGGCTCGAAGTTCGGGCTGGGCAAGCGCTCGCAGCGCTACTCGATGATCGTCAAGGACGGCGTCGTGACGGAACTCAACGTCGAGCAGGGCGGCGAGTTCAAGGTTTCGTCGGCCGACTATATGTTGGCGCAGCTCTGATGTCCCGGGCGGGGCTCGGCCTGATCGCGGCCCTGGCGGTTCTGCTGCCGGGATCTGCTGCGGACGCGCGCGGGCCCCGCACGGACTCTGACGAATACCGCAAGAGCTGGGGCCTCGAGGCGATCGGGGCGCGGGCGGCCTACGAGGCCGGCCTGACTGGCAAGGGCGTGACGGTGGCGATCCTCGATTGCGGCGTCGCCACCGCCCAACGCGAAGTGCTGCGCAACGTCTCCCGGCGCTCTACCGACGTGGTGCCGGGCCGCAAGGCGCCCGTCATCGATCCGCACGGGGCCTACACCGCCGCGCCCCTCGCCGCCGCGCTGAACGGGCGGGGGATGGTGGGGGTCGCCTATAACGCCACGCTGCTGGCGGTGCGGGCCGACGTGGAAGGCGGTCTGAACGGCAAATGCGCCTTTCGTCCCAGCGACCTGGCCCGCGGCCTGGACTATGCCGCCGAGCAGAAGGCCCGGGTGGTGGTCCTGCCCCTCCAGCACAGCAAGCCGCTAGGGGCCGCGTTCGAGGCGTCGCTGCAGAGGCTGGTCGATTCCGGGGCGGTGGTGGTGATCGCCGCGGGCAACCGCAACGGCCCCGACCCCAGCTGGCCGGCCATGTATGCGATCGATCCGCGCTATTCGGGCTCGATCGTCGTGGCGGGGGCCACCGGCTACTACGGCTCGATCACAGGCTGGTCGAACCGGGCCGGACAGGTGAAGGCCTGGTACATCGCGGCTCCGGGCGAATGGGTGCTCACCGACTGTCTCGCCAAGTGCCAGTTGGTGTCGGGGACATCCTTCTCGACCTCTTACGTCGCCGGCGGTCTGGCGCTGATGATGGAGGCCTGGCCGCAGATGGCGGGCCGGGACATCGCTGCGCGCCTGCTTTCATCGGCCCGCGACGCCGGCGATACAGGCGTCGACGACGTCTACGGGCGTGGGGTCCTCGACCTGGGAGTCGCGTTCGGGTCGGCGGCCGAATAGGCGCCAAGCGCCGTCAGAAGTATTCGCAGTCGCCCATGGGCGGAGGCGGGGCGTCCACCGCCGCCATGCTCAGGGCTGCGCCCATGCGCTCGGCGACTTCAGCCAGCGTGATCGCCGGCAGGGCCTGGCCGATCTCCAGCAGCGACTCGCCGCAGTCGACTCGGCGCAGGAAGGTGTCCAGGGCTTCCAGCTGCTGGTTGAGGCGGTCCACGACGTGCAGTTCGCCTAGGAGCGTTCCGCGCTGCTCGGAGCTGGCGCCTTCAAGGACGCTGACCATGGCGCCATCGAGGCGCGCGCAGGCCTCGCGGGCCAGTGCGAGCTCGGCGGTCAGGGCCGACATGACGTCTTCGGTCGGGACGACGAGGTGTTCAGCGAGCTTCACAGAGGACTTCCGGCAAGGTGGTTCATCCACCATGCACGCAGGCATCTTGCCTGCGGGTTAAGGCCACCGAACGGCGGTGCGCCATGCGCCGAAGACGGACGCGGGGTGGCCTGTCGCGACGCACCGGGCTAACTCCCATCCATGGCGCGAATGAAACAGAGCCCGGAGTTCGACATCGACGTGGATGGCGATCCGTATGTGTGGCGGTTGCAGCGTCAGCCGGCATGGTCCAGCGACGCCGCAGGGTGGCGAGGCATGGCGATCGCGGTGCGTCATAAGGAGGGGCAGCGCGAGGTGGTCATCGAGTTTCCCCCCGGGCCTCAGCGCCGCTTCGGCGCGCCGCTGCTGCATGCCTCGCAGATCGCGCCGGCTCTGGTGGCGAAAGCCATTGCCTCCGCCATGGCGGCGGGGTGGGAGCCGCACTCGCGCGGCAAGACGGTCACCGTTGTCGTCGACGCGACCGGCGGCTGATGGGGTCTCGCGGTGAGCGCCGCGGTTGCGCGCGCAACGACTTGCGGACCTGGCGACGTCTAACGGGGGAACGGCCGGCTCAGGAACCTCGAGCCGGCCTCTCCGAACCGCCAGGGCGTTTCGGCAGCCTTGGTGATGCCGATGCGCGGGCCGGCGATGATGCCTCGGCCTCGGCCTTCCCGCAGCTCGAACGGCGCACCGTCGAGCGGCAGGCCGTCGTGGTCGCGGGTGACGGCCATCGCCTGGCAGAGCTTGCCGGGGCCCGAGCAGAGGGCTCTTGGATCGGCGAGGTTCCGGCGCTCGCGCATCGATTCCAGCCCCCGGAGCGGCTCGAGGGCGCGGATCAGGACGGCGCTTCCAGGGGCCTCGCCACAGACGAAGTTCAGGCACCAGTGGATGCCGTAGCTCCGATAGACGTAGGCATGCTCCGGCGGGCCGAACATCACCGCGTTGCGGGGCGTCTTGCCCGAGAAGCTGTGCGACGCCGGGTCTTCGTGGTGGTAGGCCTCGGTCTCGACGATGCGGCCGCCGACACCGCCCACATAGACCTCCCAGCCGATCAGGTCGGCGGCCACTCGCGCGGGATGGCGGGTCCAGAATCCTTGACGTTCGGAATTTGAAGGTCCGGAATGCCGGCCAGCGAGAACACTCATCCGGGGAAGATGCGCCATGGCTTATGTCGAAGGCCAGACCGTCCACGACGCCGACAGCCACATCATGGAGCTGCCCGGCACGATCAACCGCTACCTCGATCCCAAGTTCCGCGACGACTTCGTGGCCAAGACCGGCCGCAAGGACGTGTTGCCGGAGTGGTTCGCCAAGGCGGCCGAGACGTCGCGCGACCCCGAGTTCCTGGCGGGCGCCGAGGCCAACATCCTGCTGCGCAAGAACTATGAGGCGCTGGGCGCCTTCAATGCCGACCAGCGGCCCAAGACCCTGGATTACCTGGGCTTCGCCAGCCAGCTGGTGTTCACGACCGCCTGCCTGTCCAACTTCGGCCTGGAGCAGATGGGGGAAGTGGAACTGGCCGCCGAGGCCGCCCGTGGCCACAACCGGATGATGGCCGAGTTCTGCAGCGTCGACCGCCGCCTGCTGGGGACCGGCTACGTGCCGCTGATCGACCGGAAGCGGGCGCCGGAAATCGCCAGGGAGGCGCTGGCGCTGGGCTGCAAGGCGCTGGTGATCCCGTCGCGCCATCCGCCGGGCTTCTCGCCCAGCCACCGCGAGCTCGATCCTTTGTGGGCGCTGGCCCAGGAGGCGGGCGTGCCGATCCTCTTCCACGTCGGCGGGGAGGAGAAGATGCACAAGGATTATCTGGAGAACGGGCTGCCCTTCGTGAAGGACTTCCACGGCGGGGACGAGAACTTCACCTCGCTCACCTTCATGGCGATCCCGCTGAGCGTCTGGCAGACGCTGTCGGCCCTGGTGATCGACGGGGTGTTCGACCGCTTCCCGCGCCTGAAGTGGGGCGCGATCGAGCTGGGGGCCTCATGGCTGCCCAGCCTGATGAAGTTCCTGGATTCCGGCTGCGCAGCGTTCGGCAAGGAGGAGCGGCTGCAGAAGCTCTCGGACACGCCGTCCAATATCCTGCGCCGCCAGCTGCGGGTGACGCCCTATCCGCACGAGGACGTGGCCTGGATCATGGCCAACTCGGGCCAGGAGATGGTGCTGTTCTCCTCGGACTTCCCGCACGTCGAGGGCGGCCGCAATCCGCTGAAGCGGTTCAACGACAGCCTGGCCGGCGTGAGCGAGGCCGGGAAGCGCGCGTTCTACCGCGACAACTTCATCGACCTGATGGGCAAGGGTCTCGACCCGTCGCTGCACGACCTGCCGTCGCTGGCGGCGGCCTAATACCTAGCCACCTCACTTGAACGTCATGGCCGGGCTCGTCCCGGCCACCCAGAAGCGCTTGCGTTGGCCGCGGATCTGCGGCGTCGATGCCGTGCGCCGCAGGACGCGCCTCGTATCCGGATGGCCGGGACGAGCCCCGGCCATGACGTTCAGGGAGGGTAGGGTGGGCAATCCCAAGGTCACCGAACTGAAGTGGCGCGATGCGCCGCTCGCCAGCGTGAGGACGCCGAAGGGGAAGCTCCGACTGACCCTGGGGCTGGGGTCGGGCCTGTCGCGACGCGACAGTGATCCGCCAGGGATCGTCTGGGCGATCGGCGACCGCGGGCCGAACCTCAAGATCAAGACGGCGATGAAGACCTACGGGCTGGACCACCTGGCGCCGCTGGCCGAGCGTGATGGCGCCAAGGTGCTGCCGTTGCCCGACTTCCAGCCGTGCCTGGCGCAGCTGCGGGCGGGCAAGAAGCGGATGCACCTGGAGCGGATCGTACCGCTGGAGGGGCCGGACGGACCGCTCTCGGGCCGGGCGCCGGCGGGGAGCGCCGAGGCGGCGATGGAGCCGATCTTCGACCTGGCCGGCCGCGTGCTGCCGTCCGATCTGGCGGGGGTCGACACCGAAGGCGTGGCGGCCGCGCCGGACGGCACGTTCTGGGTCTGCGAGGAGTATGGACCGTCGCTGATGCAGGTGGGGCCGGAGGGCGCCGTGCTGCGCCGCTGGACGCCCGAAGGTCACACCCTGGCCGGCGCGCAGGCGTTGCTGCCGGCGGCGGCGCAGCGGCGTCGGCTGAACCGCGGCTTCGAGGGCCTGGCGGTGAGCGGCGATGGCGCCGCGATCTACGCCGTCTTCCAAAGTGGGTTCGAGGGCGAGGCGCACGAGACGACGGCGATCTGGAAACTGGACGCCGTCTCCGGAGCGCTGCTGGCGACCTATGACTATCCCTTCGATGCGCCGGACAGCTTCACCGCGGATGCGGCGGCCGACAGCGTCGAGGGCAAGGACCTGAAGGTCTGCGATCTGAGCTGGGTCGCCCCCCACCGCCTCCTGGTCCTGGAGCGGGTCAGCCTCAGTGCGCGCATCTACGCGGTTGACGTCGCCGCGCCGGGGCGGCTGGCCAAGACCCTGGTCTTCTCGACCGACGACCACCCGGAGATCGCGCCCGACCTCGAGGGCGTGTCGATGCTGAGCGACCGCCAACTGCTGCTGGCCACCGACAACGACTTCGGGACCGAGGGCGCGGAAACTCGGTTCTACCGGGTGACGTTCGACGCGCCGCTTTAGGGCGCTAGCCCGCCAGCGCCGCCGCGTGCGTCTCGGCCAGGTCGGGCCCGCTCTCGGCGATCGCGTCGGCGAGGCCCGGGGCTCCTGTAAGCACCTGGCTCGCATAGAGTCGGGCGAGGGCGCCCTTGCTCTGTAGCCAGGGGTCGTCCGAGCCCGCCGCAGCCAGGGCCTGGCGGCCAAGGATCCAGCCGCCGCAAACGTCGCCGGCCAGCTTCAGGAACGGGGTGGCGGCGGCCAGCGCTGAGATATTGTCGGCGGCCACCAGCCAGTCGGTGGCGCGTTCCAGGGCCGCGACGCCGGCCGCCAGGCGTCGGCCGACGCCGTCCAGTTCCGCAGTCTGGTTCAGGGTTTCGGCGGTGAGCGCGATCTCGGCACACAGCGCACGCAGCGTCTCCCCTCCATTCAGGCGCACCTTGCGGCCGACCAGGTCCATGGCCTGAATCCCGTTGGTGCCCTCGTAGATCGGGGCGATGCGGGCGTCGCGGTAGTGCTGGGCCGCGCCCGTCTCCTCGATGAACCCCATGCCGCCGTGCACCTGGACGCCTGCGGAAGCGACCTCGACGCCGATGTCGGTGGACCAGGCCTTGGCGATGGGCGTCAGCAGTTCCTGGCGCGCGCGGGCGGCGGCGCGCTCCGCGTTGCTGCCGGCATGTTCGGCCAGGTCGGAGAGGACGCCGACGGTCAGGCAGATGCCGCGGGCGGCTTCGATCTTGGCCTTGGACAGCATGAGGGTGCGGCGCACGTCGGGGTGGCCGTAGATCATCCCCTGTGCGTCGTCGAAGGCAGGGCGGCCCTGCTTACGATCCTGGGAGAAGGTCAGGGCCTGCTGGAAGGCGCGCTCGGCGATGGCGACGCCCTGGACGCCAACCTGCAGGCGCGCGGCGTTCATCATGACGAACATGTGGGCCAGGCCCTGGCCCAGTTCGCCGACCAGCTCCGCCTGCGCGTCTTCGTAGGCCATAATGCAGGTGGGCGAGCCGTGGATGCCCAGCTTGTGTTCTATCGAGACGGGCCGGAAGTCGTTCCGGGCGCCCAGGCTGCCATCGTCCTTCACCTGGAACTTTGTGGTCAGGAACAGGCTGATGCCCTTCACGCCGGGCGGGGCGTCGGGCGTGCGGGCGATGACCAGGTGGCAGATGTTGTCGGCCGCGTCGTGGTCGCCCCAGGTTATGAAGATCTTTTGGCCGGTCAGCAGCCAGCCGCCCTCGCCGTCGGGCCGGGCGATGGACGTGAGCGCCGCGAGGTCTGTGCCGGCGTGGGGCTCCGTCAGGCACATGGCGCCCGTCCACTCGCCCGACACCAGCTTGGGCAGCACCAGACGCTTCTGGCGCTCGGTGCCGTGCTGGGCCAGGGCCTCGATGGCCGCCTGAGTCAGCATGGGGCAAAGGCCAAAGGCCATGTTGGCGGCATGCACCATCTCGAACACCGAGAGCTCCATGGCCTTGGTGAGGCCCTGGCCGCCGTAGGCCGGGTCTGCGGAAAGCGAGTTCCATCCCTGCTCGACGAAGTGCTTGTAGGCGTCGGCGAACCCGGGCGCGGCGCTGACCTTGCCGTTCTCGTAGCGCGCGCCCTGCTGGTCGCCCTGGCGGTTCAGCGGGGCCAGCTCGCCGTCGGCGAAGGCGGCGGCCGCTTCCAGCACGGCCTGGACGGTGTCGTCGTCGAGATCGGGAAAGGCCCGCTCCAGAAGCTGCGGATGGCCGACGGTCTTCAGCGCGAAGGCCAGGTCCCGAACAGGGGCGCGGAATGTCATGACGTGGGTCTCCGAAAGCTCAAGCGCCTTCTAGCCGCGCAGCCCGCCGAGGGAAGCCGAAAATATCCGCCACGGCGGCGCCCGATGCGCCGAAGCATGGCATTAACGTGCGCGCCGCCCGCATCGGCGCATATCATGCCCGCAGTTGCAGAGAGCCGCCCGATGCTTCGACGTCTTGTCCTCGCGTCCGCCATCGTCCTTCTGGCCGGAGGGGCAGCCGCGGCCGACCCCACCAGCCGCGATCCGGCCAAGGCGCCCCCGGGCGAGTACGCGCTGGACCCGCGCCATGCCAGCCTGGTCATCCGCGTGCCGCACATGGGCGGGTTCTCGCGCTACACCATGCGCTTCAACCGGCTGTCGGGCAGCTTTTCCTATGACCCGGCCAGTTGGCAGGCGACGAAGGTGACGATCTCGGTGGACCCGAAGTCGATCGACACCGAGGACAACGTCTTCAACCGCACAGTCGCGGGCTACTTCGAACCCGACAAGTACCCGGTGATCCTGTTCAGCTCGACGGGCCTTGTCGCCACCGCTGAAGGCCGGGGCCAACTGACCGGCGACCTGACGTTCCATGGGGTGACCAAGCCGGTGACCCTGGACGTGGCCTTCAACGGCGTGGGCCCCGGTATCCTAGGCGCCGGCACACGGATGGGATTCTCGGGACAGGGCAGGATCAAGCGGTCCGAGTTCGGGGTGACCCAGGCGCGGCCGTTCGCCGGCGACATGGTCGACCTCGAGTTCGAAGTCGAGTTCGTGAAGAAATGAGCGAGCGTCTCCAGGCGCGCTATTCCGGCGTCGCCATCGCACTTCACTGGGTCATCGCCGCCCTGATCGCGCTGCAGGTCGCGCTGGCCGGACGGATGGAGGACCGCACGCCCGAGGCGTTTGCGGTCACCCAGTTCCACAAGTCGATCGGGATTACGATCCTCCTGCTCAGCCTTGCGCGGCTGGCGTGGCGGCTGATGCATCGGCCGCCCCCCGAACCTGCCGGACTGGCGTCCTGGGAGCGGACGCTGGCGCACGCCGTGCACTGGGCGTTCTATGCGGTGATGATCCTGATGCCCGTGACGGGGTGGATCATGGTCTCGGCCGGCCGGATCGAGCTGCCGACGCTGCTCTTCGACGTGGTCCCGTGGCCGCACCTGCCGGGGCTGCCGGACATGGCGCCCGCGGCCAAGGAAGCCTGGCGCGAAGGCGCGGAGGCGGCGCACGAAGCCATCATGAAGGGCGCCTATGGGCTGGTCGTCCTGCACGTGGCCGGGGCGCTGAAGCACCATCTTGTGGACCGCGATGCGCCGGTATTGCCGCGGATGGCGCCGGGCGCCGTGACCGGACGGTGGTGGGAGCCGCGTCTGGCGGCGATGGTCCTCGGGCTGGCGGCCGTCATCGCGTTCGGCCGGCTGTACGATCCGCCCCGACGGGCGCAGGCCCCGCTCCCGCCCCCCGTGGTGGAGGAGACCCGAGAGTCCGTGGCGGCCGCGCCGGCGGCGCCGGTCGTTGCGGCCGCCCCGGCGGCCAAACCAAGTCCACGCTGGACCGTAAGGCGCGGCTCGACGCTGGGCTTTGCGACGGCCTGGAGCGGCGAGGCGATCGAGGGGCGGTTCGATCGGTGGACGGCGGACGTTGTCTTCGACCCTGACGACCTGGCGAGCGCGAAGGTCAGCGTGAGCATCGACATGGCTTCGGCCCGCACCGGCGACGACCAGCGCGACGCCAGCCTGCCGGCGCCCGACTGGTTCGACACGGCCAATCATCCCAAGGCCACGTTCACCGCCACCCGCTTCGAAAAGACGGGCGAGGGCCGCTATGTGGCGCGGGGCAATCTCAGCCTGCGCGGGGTGTCGCGGCCCCTGTCGCTGCCGTTCCGCCTGACGATCGACGGCGACAGGGCGACGGTGGCCGGTGTAACGAGCCTCGACCGGACGGCGTTCGGCGTTGGACAGGGCGAGTGGGCGAGCAGCGATCAGATCCCGGCGAAGGTGAGCGTGCGCATCGACCTGAAGGCGGTTCGCGCGCCCTAGCGGCGGATGTCGCGCAGGCCGCGCGGGCAATCCGCGACGGCGGCCTGGTGCTGATGCCCACTGAGACCGTGTACGGGCTGGCGGCGGATGCGGGGAATGCGCGCGCCGTGGCGGCGGTCTATGAGGCCAAGGGCCGGCCCAGTTTCAACCCCCTGATCGCCCATGTGGCCGACGTGGCGATGGCGCGGCGGATCGCACGCTTCGATGCCCGGGCCGAGGCGCTGGCGCAGGCTTTCTGGCCGGGGCCGCTGACCCTGGTGCTGCCGGTGGCGGATGAGCGCGCGGTCTGCGACCTGGCGCGGGCGGGGCTGGACACGGTGGCGTTGCGCGCGCCGCGCCATCCGCTGGCGCATGCGCTGATCGTAGCCGTGGGCGGGCCGATCGTGGCGCCGTCCGCCAACCGCTCGGGGCGGCCCAGTCCCACGACGTTTGCGGACGCCCTCGAGGAGACGGGCGCGGCGGCCGCCGCGGCGCTGGACGGCGGCGCGTGCCGGATCGGCCTCGAGTCGACGGTGGTGGCCCTGCTGGACCAGGCGCGACTGTTGCGGCCGGGGGCGGTGACGCGCGAGCAGATCGAGGCGGTGATCGGGCCGCTTTCCGAGGCTGAGGCGGACGCAAAGCGCTCCCCAGGGCGGCTGGCGCGCCACTACGCGCCGAACGCGCCGGTGCGGCTGGGCGTGACCGAGCCTGTGGCGGGTGAGGCCTGGCTGTCGTTCGGGCCGGCGGGGTCAGGCCCCTTCAACCTCAGTCCGACCGGTGATCTTGCCGAGGCCGCGGCCAACCTGTTCGCCTATCTGCGAGCCGCCGACCGGACGAATCCGATGGGTATTGCGGTGGCGCCGATCCCCGATGGAGGCCTCGGCGAGGCGATCAACGATCGGCTGAAGCGGGCCGCGGGATTCGTGGGGTAGGGGTCTCCCGACCCGGCGGCTGACTCCGGACGGCCTTGCCATGTGAATGACGCGAACCTTTGGCGTAGAGATGTGGTCGCCGCGCGCCAGAGGACCGAAGTGCCTGCTCTGTCGAACCCAGACGTAGTCCGACCCCGAACCGTGGCGGCCGCGCGGCGGCGCGGCCTGATGCTTGTGAACCCTAACGCCCGGCGCGGCGCGCAGGCTCTCGAGGTGATCGACCGGCTGGTCTCCGGGGGCGTGGACGTCACAGTCGAGCGCTTTGATTCCCCTGCCGAGGTGTCTGCCGACATCGTCCGCCGCGCCGGCGAGACGGACCTCGTGATCGTCTGCGGCGGCGACGGTACGGTTGCGGCTGCGGCGCGGGGCTTGCTGCAGACCGGCCTGCCGATGGGCGTGCTGCCGTTGGGCACCGCCAATGACCTGGCCCGGACCCTGGGCCTGCCGCTGGATCTCGCCGCGGCGGCGGATGTGATCGTCAGGGGGCGCACCGAGCGGATCGACATGGGTGAGGTGAACGGCCACCCGTTCTTCAACGTGGCCAGCCTGGGACTGAGCGTCGACTTGGCGCGTGGGCTCACGCGCGAGAGCAAGCGGCGCTGGGGCCGCCTGGCCTATGCCTTCCGCGCGTTGCAGGTGCTGTTCGCGGCGCGTCCCTTTCACGCCGAGGTCATCAACCGCCAGGAGCGCATCCACGTGCGAACGCTGCAGATCGCCGTGGGAAACGGACGTCACTATGGCGGCGGCTCGGTGGTCCACGAGCACGCCAGCATCGCCGACGGTCACCTCGACCTCTACAGCCTCGATCCGGGCGCGGTCTGGAAGCTGGCGCTGATGTTCGAGACCTTCCGTCGCGGTCGGCACGGGATCTGGGCCGAGGTCCAGACGTCGAAGTGCGTAGAGTTCGACGTCCGCACCCGCAGGCCCCGATCGGTCAACGCCGACGGTGATATTGTCACCCAGACTCCGGCTCACTTCGTCGTCCGCCCTGCCGCCATCGAGGTCTTCGTGCCCGGGCCGTCGGGCTCCTGAACGGGCTTGGCCCTATGGCGGTTGACCAAGGCGGCCACATCCGGCCCGACACAGATCGGAGTTTCGAACGAGAGGCCGGAGGGCTAGGTATCGGGCCATGACCGTCCAAATGCCCGCCGATGTGATCTCGCGCCTGAAAGCTGTTCTCGGGGAGGGCGGCTGGAGCGAGGATCCTGAGCGGATCGCACCGAAGCTTGTGGAATGGCGGGACCGCTGGGTGGGGCAGACGCCCTTCCTGGCGCTGCCGAAGACGACCGAACAGGTCGCCGCCGTGGTCGGAGTCTGCGTCCAGGCGGGCCAGCCGATCACGACCCAGGGCGGCAACACCGGGCTGGTCGGTGGCCAGATCCCGCAGGGCGAAATCCTGCTGTCGACCGAGCGCTTGAAAGCGATCCGCGACGTGGACGCCCGCGATGACGTGCTGGTGGCCGAGGCGGGCGTGACGCTGTCGGACGTTCATGCCGCGGCGGCCGAGGTGCGGCGGCGCTTCCCGTTGGGGCTGGCGTCGGAGGGAACGGCGACCGTGGGAGGCGTGGTCTCGACCAATGCCGGCGGCACCCAGGTGCTGCGCTACGGGATGACGCGCAACCTGGTGCTGGGCCTGGAGGCCGTGCTGCCGAACGGCGAGATATGGAATGGCCTGAAGCGGTTGCGCAAGGACAACACCGGCTATGACCTGAAGCAGCTGCTGATCGGCGCCGAGGGAACCCTGGGCGTGGTCACCGCCGCGGCGCTGAAACTCTACACCGTGATGGCGTCGCGGGCGGTGGCGATGATCGGGTTGGCCAGTCCCGAAGACGCGATAACGCTCCTCGCGCGGGCCAAGGACGAGACGGGCGGAGCCGTCGAGGCCTTCGAGTTGATGGGCCGGTTGGGCGTCGCGTTCGCGCTGCGCAACATCCCCGGCACCCGCGACCCGCTGAGCGAGGCGCACCCCTGGTATGTGCTGGCCGAATTTGCATCGGGCGAGCCGGGGTCGGCCGAGGCCGCGATGGCGCGCTTCCTGGAGTCAGGCTTGCAGGCCGGCCTCGTCGCTGACGCTGTGGTCGCCCAGACAGAGGCTCAGGCAAAGGCGCTGTGGGCCATCCGCGAGAACCAGTCGCCGGCCCAGAAGCCGGAAGGCGCGACCTGGAAGCACGACATCTCGGTTCCCGTGAGCTGCGTCCCGGCGTTCCTCGCCGAGGCCACCGCGGCGATGGAGGCCTTTGCGCCAGGCGCCCGGATCGCCGCCTTCGGTCACGTGGGCGACGGCAACATCCACTACGATGTGCTGCGGCCCGATGGCGGGTCGGACGCCGAACACGCGGCCAAGCGTGACGCCGGCTCGCGGATCGTCCACGATATCGTGGCGAAGATGGGCGGTTCAATCAGCGCCGAACATGGCCTGGGCGCGATGAAGACGGCGGAGGGCGCTCGCTACAAGTCGGATGTGGAGCTTGCCGCCCAGCAGGCGATCCGTCGTGCGCTGGACCCGAAGCGGATACTGAACCCACGCGTACTCTTCTAGCGCCGCCCTTGCCGCCCCCGCCAAGTCGCGGCAAAGGACCCGTGATGCTGATCGTGCTCTCCCCGGCCAAGGCGCTGAACTTCGCGGCCCCCCCGGCCGTCGCCCCGTTGACCACGCCGCAGTTGGCCGACCAGACCGCCGAACTGGCCAAGACCACAAAGAAGCTCAGGGTCGCCGACCTGAAGCGGATGATGGACTTGTCGGACAACCTGGCGAAGCTGAACCGCGAGCGGTTCCAGGCCTTCGATCCTGAAAGCGAAGATGGCCTGCAGGCGGCGTTCGCATTCAACGGCGATGTCTATCTGGGTTTGAAGGCGCGCGAGCTGGACAGGAAAGCGCTCACCTGGGCGCAGGACCGGGTCCGCATCCTGTCCGGGCTCTATGGCGTGCTCCGGCCCCTGGACGCCATCCAGCCCTACCGGCTGGAGATGGGCGTGCGCATCAAGACCAAGCGCGGCGGCAGCCTCTATGATTTCTGGGGGGCGCGCATCTCGGAGCAGCTGAACGCGGCGGCCGAGAGCCACAAGGACAAGACGCTCGTGAACTGCGCCAGCAGCGAGTACTTCGGCGCGGTCGATCGGGCGGCGCTGAAGCTGCCGGTGGTGGGCTGCCGGTTTGTGGAAGAAAAGGACGGCGAGGGGCGGGTGATCTCATTCTTCGCCAAGCGCGCACGCGGCGCCTTGGCCCGCTACGCCATCGACCATCGGATCGACCGCGCCGCCGACCTACGGGCCTTCGATACCGGCGGCTACAGGTACCAGGCCCACCTCTCCTCGGACGAGGAGTACGTCTTCACCCGGCCCCAGCCTCCGCCGGTCGCCGCCAATCGCAGGAAGGACGCCTGACATGGCGATCAACTATCGCCTCGAGGGTCACGCGGCCGTCGTCACCGGGTCGACCAGCGGGATCGGCCAAGCCATGGCCGGGGCGCTGGCCGAGCAGGGCGTCAACGTGATGCTGAACGGCTTCGGCGATGCGGCGAAAATCGAAGCCGATCGCGCGGCGCTTGCGGCGCGGACCGGCGTTCAGGTGCTCTTCCACGGCGCCGACATGAGCAAGCCGGCCCAGATTGCAGACCTCATCGCCACCGCCCACAAGGCGTTTGGCCGGATCGACATCCTCGTGAACAACGCCGGCGTCCAGCACGTCGCGGCGGTCGATGAGTTTCCGGACGAGAAGTGGGACCAGATCATCGGCATCAACCTGTCGTCGGTCTTTCACGCCACCAAGCACGCGCTGCCGGTGATGAAGGGCCAGGGCCGCGGGCGTATCGTGAACATCGCCTCGGCGCACGGCCTGGTCGCCTCGCCGTTCAAGTCTGCCTATGTGGCGGCCAAGCATGGGGTGGTGGGCTTCACCAAGTCGACCGCGCTGGAGGTGGCGCGCGCGGGGATCACCGTGAACGCCATCTGCCCGGGGTATGTGAAGACCCCCCTGGTCGAGATGCAGATTGGCGACCAGGCGCGCACCCGGGGGATCAGTCCCGAGCGGGTCGTTGAGGAGGTGATTCTGGCGGCCCAACCCAACAAGGCGTTCGTCGAGTACGACCAGTTGGCCGGCATGATGCTGTACCTTGTCTCGGACCTGGGCGCCTCGACCACTGGAGCGGCCTACACCATCGACGGGGGCTGGACGGCGGCCTGACCACCTGACGGTCCCTGTTCATCGCAGGCGACTGACCTCGCGTCACGGTTTCCATTGATAACCTGCGGCGCCATGCTCTCCCGCAACGAGATACGGGAGGACGTCCGATGACCCTGCACACTCCGCTATGCGACCTGCTGGGCGTGAAGCATCCGATCATGCTGGCCGGCATGGGCGGTGTCTCGTACGCCGAACTGGCCGCGGCGGTATCGAACGCAGGCGGCTATGGCGTGCTGGGCATGGCCGGGACCACGCCGGACTTCATCCGCGAACAGATGCGCCAGGTGAAGCGCCTCACCGACAAGCCGTTCGGCGTCGACCTGCTGGCGGCGAGCCCGGAGAGCCTGACGGCCTCGGTGGAGATTATCATCGAAGAGGGCGCCTCTTCGTTCGTGGCGGGCCTCGGCGTGCCGATGCCGATCATGGAAAAACTGAAGAAGGCTGGCCTGAAGGTCATGGTTGTCTGTGGGGCGGTGAAGCACGCCGTGAAGGCCGAGCAGGCGGGGTGTGATGCGGTGATCTGCCAGGGCGGCGAAGGCGGCGGGCACACGGGCCTGGTCGGCACCCTGCCGCTGGTGGCGCAGGCGGTCGAGGCGGTGAAGATTCCGGTGGTCGCCGCGGGCGGTCTCTACGACGGCCGCGGTCTCGCGGCGGCGCTGAGCCTGGGCGCGGTGGGCGTCTGGATGGGCACGCGCTTCATCGCGAGCCAAGAGGCGCATGCCGGGCAGATGTACCGGGACGTCATCCTGCAGGCGACGGACGAGGACACCATCCGCACCCGCAGCTATTCCGGCAAGCCGATGCGGGTGAAGAAGAACCCCTATGTCGAGGACTGGGAAAAGCGCCCGCAGGACATCCAGCCGTTCCCGCAACAGGCCATGCTGTCCAGCCGGGCCGGGGTCATGGGAGGCATCGGCGGCCAGATCGAGGGGCTGGACGAGGACCGCTCGTGCTTTGCGATGGGCCAGTCGGCCGGCGGCGTGCGGGATGTGCCGACGGCCGGTGAGATCGTCGCGCGCCTGATCTCGGAAGCCGAGGCGGCGATCGATAAGGTGGCTGCGATCCGCAAGGGCGCCGCGGTTCCGGCCTAGGCATCCTGCCGAAGCCGACGAACCCGCTTCGCCGGTCTGTTCGGCTAGCCGTGTTGGGCGGCAAGTTGCTGAAAAATCCCCAGACGATCGGTCACCTGCCAGTGGCCGGTCAGCCTGTTCTCTGCGTCGAAGCCGTAGACCGTGGCGCCTGAAGTACGGATCTCACGTCCGGTCGGCGGGAAGCCGGCAACTTCGCCCTGATGTGTGGCGCGCCAATGCCAGGTGATCATCACCTGGTCGCCCGCGACAGCCATGTGGCGGACTTCGAACCGCTGGTCGGGAAAGGGCGCGCGCGACTGCGCGAGACGGTCGCAGAAGCCGGCCGGGTCCAGCGTCTGGCCTTCCCACGGGTCGCCAGGGTCGTGCCAGATCGTATAGCGGGCAGCCAGGTAGCGCCTTGCCGCGTTCGCCTCGCCGCGATTCCAGACCGAATCCAGGAAGTCGGCGAGCAGCGCTTCTCGGTGCGTGGGCATAATTGGGTCTCCTGGTCGGATTCCAGATATACCCGGATAAAAATATCGACAACAGTCCCGCCGTTCGAAACCCTCTGGCGGGCGATCTAGAGGCCCAGGGCGCGGCCCACCGCGCCGGGATCGAAGAACGGCCGCTCGCAGACGATCTTGTCCGAGCCGGGCGCGAACTCGAAGCTTGCGGCCATGCGGACGCGGAAGGTCCTGCCGGTCGGCTCGATCACGCCCTTGGATGTCCGCAACGGTCCCAGGTGGGTGCCGGTCAGCCAGAACTCGACCAGCACGGTGTCGCCGTCGTGCGCCAGCGCAATGATCTCGTTGCCCTGATCGGGGAAGGGCGTGCGCGAGGCGGCGAAATAGCCGCGCACCGCCGCCTCGCCGTCGAACACCGCGCCGGACGCCATCTCGTAGCGGGGGTGCTCGAAGGTGGCGATCACGCCGTCCCAGTCGTGGACAACCTCCAGGGCCATGTGATCGCGCACGGTCCGCAGCCGGCGCTGGACGAGGTCGGTCATGCCGGCTCCAGCGACAGGTCGACCATGATCTCGGCCGAGATGGCTTCGAGCGCGTCCTGGACGGCGGCGGCCTCGAGGCCGGGCGGCAGGCGCAGGGCGGCGTTCAGATTGAACAACGGCGCGCCCGAGTGGGGTTCGGAGGTGATCTCGGTGCGCAGCGTCTCGATGTTCACGTCCAGGCCGCTCAGCACCCCGGTGACCTGACGCACGATTCCCAGCCGGTCCTGTCCCACGAGACTGAGGCGCAAGGCCTCGCCCGTGGCGCCCGGCGCCTCGACGGCGCTGGCGATGCGCACTTCCAGGCCCTTTGCGTCGACGGCCTGCACCGCCGCGCGCAGCGCATCGATCCGCTCGGCGTCCAGCGCAACGAGCACCGAGCCCACATAGAGCCCGCCCAATTGGCTGAGATGGCCTTCCAGCCAGTTGCCGCCGGCCGAAAGGACTGCGTCGGCGAGCGCCTCCGTCAGGCCGGGCCGGTCGCTTCCGATAACGCTCAGGATCACCGAAGGCATCTGGGTCTCTCTCTTGGGGGCGTGGCCTTGCTCTAGCAGAGCCAGGACGCGCGACGCGACCCTGAACCGGCCCAGGCCGGACGCGGCGCGGCGGTTCGGGGTGGCCTCCGCGCCCCCAGCTAGGCCGCGTTGGCGAGGTAGCCGACGGGGTCGCGCATGAAGTCCCGACCGTCGGCCAGGCACCCCTGCCAGGCCAGCAGGTGGGTCGCGGCGTCGTCGCGGGTCGTGCTTCGGAACAGGATCGCCGAATAGACCACGTGCGCCACGCCGCCCCGGTCCTGATAGATCCGGCACATCACCGAGGTCTGGTTGAAGGCGTTCATCTGCGCCGTGGTCGCCGGCCCTCGCTCCATGGCGTTGTCCAGCAGCACCGCCTTGCAGGCGCGGCCCTGGGGCGTGCAGCCGGCGAACTGCATCGAGAACGACGCGGCGGCGGAGGTGACGGCTACGAAGACGGCGTCCTCCTCCTTGCGGCTGGTCTGCACCTTGGCCCCTGCGGCGGCCAGCAGGTCCATGAACGACTGCGGATTGGTGGCGTCGAACGGGCCGGCGGGCGCAGCGGGCTTTGGCGCCGGTTTGGGCGCCGGCGTGGCGGTCTTGCCGGGCGCAGCCTTCGAGGTCGGGGCCTTGGCCGGCGCAGCCGCCAGACAGGCCATCGCGGCGGGCAGGATCAGGAGGGTGCGGAGCATCATGTCGAAGCGCTAGCATCGCTGCGACCTGGGCGCGAGCATGGCGGATGCGCGTCCGTCCGGTTTCCGTAGCGGCGAGCCTCAGGCGTGGATAAGCTCTGCCTGAGCTTGGGGGAGACATGAGATGGGTTTGATCGTCGCCGGAATCTTCCTGGTGCTGGCGCTCTTCGTGGCTCTCGGCTCCATCAAGATCGTTCCGCAGGGCCGTGAGTTCACCGTCGAGCAGTTCGGACGCTACACGCGGACCCTTAAGCCAGGGATCAGTTTCCTGACGCCGTTCGTCGAGGGCATCGGCCGCAAGATCAACATGATGGAGCAGGTGCTGGACGTTCCGCGCCAGGACGTGATCACCAAAGACAACGTCTCGGTCCAGGTGGACGCGATCGTGTTCATCCAGGTGATGGACGCCGCCGCGGCCGCCTATCGCGTGACCAACCTCGACTTCGCCATCACCCAGCTGACCATGACCAACCTGCGGACCGTGGTCGGCAACATGGAGCTGGACGAGGTCCTCTCGCAGCGGGACCAGATCAACAGCCGCCTGCTCTCGGTCATCGACGAGGCCACCAGCCCCTGGGGCGTGAAGGTGGCGCGGATCGAGATCAAGGACCTGCAGCCGCCGCCGGACATCACCAACGCCATGGCCCGTCAGATGAAAGCCGAGCGCGAGCGCCGCGCGGTGATCACCGAGGCCGACGGCGAGAAGCAGGCCGCCATCACCGTGGCCGAGGGGCAGAAGCAGTCGGCGATCCTGCAGGCTGAGGGCCGGCGCGAAGCCGCGTTCCGCGACGCCGAGGCCCGCGAACGCGCCGCCGCCGCCGAGGCCAAGGCCACCGAACTGGTGTCGAACGCCATCGCCGCCGGCGACGTGAACGCCATCAACTATTTCGTCGCCCAGAAGTACGTGGAGGCCTTTGCCAAGCTGGCCGAGAGCCCGCAGCAGAAGACGGTCATCGTGCCCGCCGACATGGGATCGCTGGTCGGCTCGATCGCGGGCATCGGCGAGCTCGTGAAGTCGATCAACACCGATGGCCAGGCTCCGCGGGCCCCGTCGCCGCCTCGCGGCCGGGCGGCCCCGACGGCGGGAACCTAGTCGCCATGGACACGATCCTCGGGGTTGTCGCCGATCAGCCGTTCTGGCTCTGGGCCGGCCTGGCGGCCGGGCTCCTGGCGGCCGAAATCGCGACCGGGTCAGGCTGGCTGCTGTGGGCGTCAGCCTCTGCAGCGGTCACTGCGGTGGCGGTGGCGCTGCTTGGTCCCTCCCATCCGACCGCGATCCTGATCTTCGCCGCGCTGACCATCGCCTCGACACTGCTCGCGCGCCGCTATCTGCCGCGGGCCGCCGAAGCGCCAGGCGGCGACATCAACGACAATGTCGCGAGGTTGATCGGTCATCGCGGCTCGGCCGTGAGCACATTCCAGCAGCGAGCCGGCCGGGTGTTCGTCGATGGCAAGGAATGGGCGGCCGAACTCGAGGATGGCGAGGCGTTGGATGCTGGCGCTAGCGTCGAGGTTGTCGGTGTCGACGGGGCGCGCCTGAAGGTGCGTCGCGGCTAGAAACCCATGGTACGAGAGGGGCGGTTGCGGCCAAGCTAAGTGATTGGAAATGTGTCACACTTCGGCCTGCTTCCTCAGCCAGCTTGACCCCGTAGTGTTCGCAGCGCTTATAACGCGCAAAACCATGACCTGAGGGACCTGGGCCCGAGGGAAACAAACGTCCAGGAGATGACACAGGTGAAGACGCCCAAAGCCATCGGGTTGCTGATGGTGCTGCTTGCCGTGACGCTGACGCCGGCGGCCGCAGTTTCGCAAAAGAAGGCCGCCGCGTCCGCGGTGCCGGAAGCGGCGCGCAAGGCCGGCATGGCCGAGGCTCCCGCCGTTCTCACGGCCGCCAACGTGCCCTGTCAGCTGTCCGACGCCCGCAAGATCGGCGAGGACAAGAAGACCAAGACGGCCTACTACGAAGTGGCCTGCGCCCCGGGCTCGATGGGCTATGTTCTGCAAGCCCCGGCCGGCGCTCCGGCCACCGTCTACAGCTGCGTCGAAGCCAACACGCCGCCGGCTCCCGGCCAGCCGCCCTCGGCGCCTTGCCTGCTGCCGGGCAACTCCGACCCTAAGGTCGCCCTTCAGACGATGATCAAGGCCAGCGGTTTCGACTGCCTGCCCGAGCAGGCGCGCGGCATCGGCCAGACGAAGACCAGCACCTACCTCGAGGTCGCCTGCCAGGGCGGCGCCGGCTACATCGTCGTGGCCAGCGTCCCGTTCGACGGCGCCAAGCCGGCCCAGGTGCAGAGCTGCCTGATGTACGACGAGGCCGAGACCAACATTAAGTGCGCCCTCGGCGATAAGGCCACGCGTCTCGCCGTGATCGACAAGTATGCCAGCATGGCCAACAACGGCTGCACCGTGAAGGACAAGCGCTTCGTGGGCGTGTCGAAGGACAACTCCACCTTCTACGAAGCCGCGTGCGAGAACGGTAAGGGCTACATCTACAAGGTGGCCGCCGCTGGTACGCTGACCGAGGCCTACGAGTGCGCCAAGGCTACCTCGATCCTCGGCGGCTGCACGCTCACCGACGCTCGCCAGGCCCTGAACGAACAGGCCGCGCTCTACACCCGCCTGGCGACCAACGCCGGCGGCAAGTGCGACGTCGAGAAGTACGCCCTCTTCCCCTCGCGCAACCCGCGCGAGGAAGTGGTCGAGATGGTCTGCAAGGACGGCACGGGCGCCATCGGCATCTTCCCGGCCGGCTCGAAGGGCCAGGTTCTGGACTGCGGTCGTGCGCCGGTGGCCGGCTACAAGTGCTCGCTGGCCAAGGACGTCACGGGCTACACGGCCCTGACCGCCGACCTGAAGAAGTTCAAGAGCGACACCACCTGCCAGGTCTCGGAAAGCCGCGTCGTCGGCAAGACCGCGACGGGCACGACCTACGTGGAAGTCGCCTGCGCCGACAAGTTCAAGGGCTACATCATCGAGTACCAGAGCCAGCCGGTGGTGAACGCCATCGCTGTCACGGGCTGTGCGATGACCCGCGACTGCAAGCTGCCCGGCAACACCTAAAGCCGGATCAGAGATGAGACGAAGGAGGCCCGCGGAGCGATCCGCGGGCCTTTTTCGTCGGCGGTCGGAGTGGGGGCTTGGCGGACGCCGCGGAAAGCCCCGAGGTTGCGCGCCTCATCCCTTTCGGAGCGCGCGATGCCCGCCTACGCCATCTTCATCAAGAACAGCACCAAGGACGCCGACCTGCTGAAGGTCTATGGCCAGAAAGCCGCCGGGGCGCGGGGTGATCATCCGCTGACGGCGCTGGCCGCCTACGGCGCGATCGAGACGATGGAGGGCGATCCGGCCGAGGGCGTCGTGCTGCTGCATTTCCCCGACATGGACGCCGCGAAGGCCTGGTACAACAGCCCGGCCTATCAGGAAGCCAAGGAGGTGCGGCTGAAGGCGGCCGATTACCGCGTGCTGTTCTTCCAGGGCCTGGGCTAGATCTTCGCCTCGATGAACATCGGTCCACGCTGGCCCATGGCGCCGGCGAAGGCGGTCTCGAATTCCTCGGCGGAGGCGCAGCTGACCGCCGGCAGGCCGAGGCCCTTCGCCACGGCGACGAAGTCGATGTTGGGGCCGCCCAGGTCCAGCAGCTGCTTCGCCGACGGGCCGGCCTTGCCGGCGCCGGTGCGCTCCATCTCCACGTTCAGGATCCGGTACGTATAGTTGGCGAAGATCACGACGGTGATGTCGAGGTTCTCGCGCGCCATCGTCCAGAGCGACTGGATCGTGTACATCGCCGCGCCGTCCCCATTGAGGCTCAGCACCTTGCGGTCGGGCGCGGCCACTGCGGCGCCGATGGCGAGCGGCAGGCCGATGCCGATGGCGCCGCCGGTCAGGGCCAGCGCCTCGTGTGGACGCGCCGCCGCCGTGCCGGCCGAGACGCCGGCGCCCGAAGTCACCGCGTCGTCGCAAAGGATCGTATGGTCGGGCATGTGGCGGGCGATGGACGCGCCGACCGCATAGGCGGTGAGCTTGCCGGTGGGGGCGGCGTCGGGGATCGCGAGCGACGTGGTCGGGCCGGTCTTGGGCGCGCCCAGCGCATCGGCCAGCGCCGCCAGTCCCACGACCGAGTCCTCGGCCCGCTCTGACAGGGTGAGCGTTGCGCAGCCCTCCGGGACCAGCACGCTGGGCCGGTTCGGATAGGCGAAAAAGGCGACCGGCATGGTCGTGCCTGCGAAGACCATCAGGTCGACGCCCTCGAGCTCGGCCAGGGCCATCTCGCCGAAGTACTGCATCTTCTTCGGCGTGAAGCCGCCGGCGCCCTTGGGCTGACGGGCGACGAAGGTGTCGGTGTAGACGGTGACGCCGGCGGCCTGCAGGCGCGCGGCCTGGGCCAGCGCCTCGGCGCGGCAGGCCTGGCCGCCTAGCAGGACGACGGGGTTCCTGGCCGCCTTGATCGCCTTGGCGGCGGCCTCGACCGCGGCGGCGGCGGGCGCTGGGCGCACCGGCTTCTGGGCCAGGACCACGTCGCCGCTGGCCGGGAGCCACGCGCTGTCGGCGGGCAGGATCAGGCTGACCGGACCCCCGGGAGGGCCATAGCTGGCGGCGACGGCCTCGGCCGTCACGCTGGCCACCTCGTCGGGTCGGTCGGCCGACCTGGTCCAGATCGAGTTGGGCTTCACCAGCGTGGCGATGTCGGAGTTCAGCGGCGCGTCGTACTGGCGGTGATAGGTGGCGTGGTCGCCGATCACGTTGACGATCGGGGTGAAGGCGCGCCGGGCGTTGTGCAGGTTGGCGACGCCGTTGCCGTAGCCGGGGCCGAGGTGCAGCAGGGTGCAGGCGGGTTTGTCGGCGATGCGGCCGTAGCCGTCGGCGGCGCCGGTGGCCACGCCCTCGAACTGGCACAGCACCGGGCGCATGGCCGGCACGCCGTCCAGGGCGGCGACAAACTGCATCTCCGACGTGCCGGGGTTCGCGAAGCAGGCGGTGACGTCGTTGGCCACCAGGGTCGAGATCAGGGCGTCGGCGCCGTTCATCAGAACACCATCACGTCGGAAGCTGCGGGGGCGGCGTAGAGCCGGTCGATGGCCTCGGCGCGGCGGGCGCGGGCGAGGCTCTGGGCGATATAGCCTTTGTCGGTGATTTCCCCCGATCCGGCGTCGGGCCCATCGGGCAGGACGAGCGCCCGGGCCACCCGGCCGCCCGCGCCCTTGGCGCGCGCGTTGAAGGCCTCGAGGCCCTTTCGGACCGCGGCCTCGATCTCGGGGCGGGGCAGGTTGGGGCTGGGGTACAGCAAGAGGCCCACGGCCTCCTGGTTCTCGCCGCAGACGACGGCGTCGGTGACCGCGCCGCCGATGGCGTTCAGCGCGCTGATCCGCAGGTCGCCCACCATCACGAACGTGCCGGACGCGAGCTTGAAGTTCTCGGAGATGCGGCCATCGAAGACGAGGCCGGCGTAGGGGTCTTCCGGGTCGGCGAAGCGCGCGGCGTCGCCCAGGCGGTAGTAGCCCTCGTCGTCGAAGGCGGCGGCCGACTTCTCGGGCTGGTTCAGGTAGCCCTCGGTGACCTGCGGGCCCTTCACGCGGAACTCCAGCTTGCCCGCCTCGGGCAGCAGCCGCACCGAGGTGCCCGGCAGCGGCAGCCCCATCAGCCCCATCCGCCCGTTCGGCCAATGGACGTTGGAGGCGGTGGGGCCCGTTTCGGTGGCGCCGTAGCCCGAGCCGAAGCTGATGCGCTCGCCGACCGTGCGCACGGCCACCGCCTGGATGCGGTCGGCGTAGGCCTGTCCCAGCGCTGCGCCGCCGTACTGGAGGAGGCGCACCTGGGAGAAGAAGTTGCGGGCCAGGGCCTCGTCGTTCTCGAGCGCCTCGGCGAACAGCATCCAGGCGGCCGGGACCATGTTCTGATAGGTGGGCGCGACCTCGCGCAGGTTGCGCACCGTCTCGGCGAACTTCGCACCCGTGGGCTGGCCGGCGTCGATGTACAGCGACCCGCCGCGATGGGCCGAGTAGTGCAGGATCGCGTTGGCGCCCAGCGAGTGGCTCCACGGCGCGGCGTGCACCATCACCGGCGGGTCGGGATCGTCGAAGCAGGCCGTGATCTGGGCCGCGTTGGTGCTCATCGCCCGATGGGTGCAGATCACGGCCTTGGGCAGGCCCGTAGACCCTGACGTCAGAAGGTATTTGGCGTGTCGTTCCGGCGTCGCGGTGGGGGCGGCGGAGCCTGCGCGGTAGAGGCTCGCGAGGTCCACGTCGCCAGGGCGGGCGTTGGCGCTGGCGATCACCGGCAGGCCGGCCAGGATGTCGGCGCCCAGGCCCTCGGCAAAGAGAGCCGCATCTTCGACGTACACGGCGGCCGGCTTCAACACCTCGCAGGCGTGGGTCAGCCGCATCAGGTTGGCGCCGGGCAGGCCGTACTGTGGAGACACCGGCGCGACGGGCATGCCCTGGCCCATCGCCGCGTAGGACATCAGGGCATGGTCGATGGTGTTGCGGGCCAGGATCAGCAACGGCCGATCGCCGACGACGCCCAGGTCGCGCAGGCCCGCAGCCAGCCCGGCGATCCGCTGCCAGGCCTCGGCGAATGTGACAGTGCGCCAGCCGTCGCCCGAGCGTTCGGCCAGCCAGATCGTGTCGGGTGTGGCGGCGGCCCAGTGGCCGAGCGACGCCGTGGTGGTCTGGAACGCGGTCGAATAGGGGCGCGGATTGGTGAGGATGATCTCACCTCCCGGCCTACGGTCGATCACCAGCTCGCGCGGCGCATAGCGCGGGTCGCGGAACGGGGCGGTCGCGATATTGAGCTCGGCGTCCATGGCCGACCGTTACGAGGGCGGGCGGCGAAAGGGAAGCCCCGGGTGGGCCTTCCCACCGCCCACCCGCCTGACCGCGGCGCGTTAGTCCGCCGCGCGGACCAGCATCTTGCCGGCGTTCTTGCCGGAGAAGAGGCCGACCAGGGCTTCGGGCGCGCGCTCGAAGCCGTCCAGGATGGTCTCCTGGTACTTGAGTTGGCCCGACTTCAGCCAGCCGGTCATGTCGGACTGGAACTGGGCCTGCAGGTGGGGGAAGTCGCTGGCGACGAAGCCCTCCATCCGCACCCGGCTGTAGATGATGCTGGAGAGGTTCTTCACCCCGACCCGATCGCCGTTGTAGGTCGAGATCATTCCGCAGACGGGAATGCGGCCCCGGACATTCATCCGCGGCAGAATCGCGTCGAGCTGTTCGCCGCCGACATTCTCGAAATAGACGTCGATCCCCTTGGGCATGGCCTCGCGCACCGCCTGCGCGAAGGGTTGTTCGCGGTAGTTGATGACGGCGTCCAGGCCGGCCACGTCGCGCAGCCAGGCCGCCTTGTCCGCCGCGCCCGTGGAGCCGGCCACGTAGCAGCCCTTGATCTTGGCGATCTGGGCCACGACCGAGCCGACGGCGCCGCCGGCCGTGGAGACGAACACCTGCTCGCCGTCCTTCAGCGCGCCGGTCTCGAGCAGGCCGCCATAGGCCGTGATGCCGGTGCCGCCCAGGGCATGCATGTAGACGCTGAGCGGCAGGTCGGGGTCGGCGTCCAGCTTCTGCAGGCCGCGGCCGTCCGAGACGAAGAGCTCCTGCATGCCGTTGAAATGACGCACCAGGTCGCCTTCCTGGAACGCGGGGTTCCGGGACTGGACGACGCGGGCGATGCCGCTGCCCAGCATGGGCGCGCCCAGCGGCTGGTCCACGTCCAGGCGGGGCCGCATGTAGGGGTCGACCGAGACCAGCAGCGCCTGCAACTGCACCTGCCCGTCGGCGGCGTCGGGGGTCTCCACCGGGACGACGGCGAAGTCTTCGGCGACCACCATCCCCTGCGGGCGGCGGACGAGGTGGATCTGGCGGGACTGGGTCATGGCTCTGGTCTCGGTCGGGAGGGATTAGCGGGGTTGGCGGGGGCCGGACGGCGCGTGCTTGGGCAGCACCGGCAGATTGCCGATCATGCCATCGGGACGGGCCTTGGCCAGCATGCGCTTGTAGGCCGGGCGGGCCTCAATACGGGTTTTCCACTCGGCCACCTTCGGGAACTGGGCCGCGTCGACGATGTTGAGCGTGGTCGCCACGTTCAGCGGGAACAGCATCATGATGTCGGCGCCCGAGAACTCGGCCCCTCCGAACCACGGGTGGCGGGTCAGGTGATCCTCGGCGAACTGTACGCACGCTTCCGAGTCGACCAGCGGCGAGCGCGTGGTCGGCGGCTTGGCCATCCAGGCGCGGTAGTCCGAGAACAGGCGGGCGGCCAGCGAGCCCTCGGCGTAATGCATGAAGATCAGGTGGTTGGGCAGGTCGCGGCTGTCGTCGGCCGGACGCAGCCGGCCCGGCGCGTGACGGGTCAGTATCAGGTCGATGATGGCGCCCGACTCCACCAGGATCTGGTCGCCGTACTGCACGGTGGGCGCCATCGGTACGATCGGATTGATGGCGCGGATGGGGGCCATCGAGCCCATGAGGTCGCCGCGCTTGAACTTGAGTTCGTAGGGTAGGCCCAGCTCTTCCATGAGCCAGACGATCCGTTCCGACCGGCGCCCCTCAAGATGGTAGATGGTGATCGGGGGGAGCGGCGCGCCCTTGCCCTTCTTCGTCGCGGCCTGAGCCACAGCCGGCGCGCCCAGCGCCATGGCGCCCAGGAGTCCGATCGAAGCCCGTCGTCCAACGCCCTGCCGCATCATCTTCCTCCCTGGTCGCCCCTTCCATGAGGCTTAAGTAACGGTACCGTTACTTGAGTGATCTCGCAACCTCGCGCGCCTTCAACGCCTCGGCGGCGGCCATCACCGACAGGGTGATGGTTTCGATGACCTCATCGTCGTCCTGGCCGTTGCGGACCGCCAGCGCGCCAGAGGTTCCGGCCACCAGGAACGAGGCCAGATGCTCGGCCGGCCGCTGGGAGATGCCGAAGACCCGCTGCAGCGCCCGGGCCCAGTTCGCCACGTCCTCGCGCCGCCGCGCCGCGGCCCTCGCCGCCAGCGGACCGTTGTCGCTGGTCAGGCGCATGAACAGCTCGCCGCTCTCGTCCATGCGCCGGAACCAGTGGCGCAGGCCGTAACGGATCCAGTCCTCGAAGCTCGCATCCCGGGCGATCTCGTGCTCGACCCGGCTCTCATGCCGGGCCACCTCACGGTCAAAGAGCGCGGCCAGCACCTCGTCGCGACCGGAGAAGTACCGGTAGCCCAGCGCCCGGTTGACCCCGCTGCGGGCCGCCACGCCGTCCATCGTCACGGCGGCCACCCCACAGGCGATGACGATCTCGGCCGCGGCGTCCAGGAACCGCTCCCTGCGCTCGGCGCCCTTGAGCCGGGTCTGCTTCATGGCGACGTCATAACACGGCGTTGGCGCGCCACACCGCTTGCGCTGTAGTGGCGGGCGAAGGGAACCTAGACCGATGGACGAGGTCGCGCTGCCGTTGCACGGGGGATGCTTCTGCGGGGGCGTGCGATATCGCGTGGCCGGCGCGCCGCTCATGGCGCACGTCTGCCACTGCCATCTCTGCCAGAAGCGCTCGGGCTCGGCTTTCAGCGTGATGGTGCTCGTGCGGACCGAAGACCTGACGGTCGAGGGGGCCTTGCGGACCAGCCGGCGCACCACAGGCCGCGGACGCGAGGTCGATGACAGCGCGTGCCCGGACTGCGGCGCTTACCTGTTGGCCTGTGCGCCATCGGCCGCCGAGTACACGACGCTGCGCGCCGGTACGTTGGACGACGCCAGCTGGGTCAACCCGATCGCGCAGGTTTGGGTGGAAAGCGCGATTCCATGGGCTGTAATCCCGGGCGTTCAGCACGCTGACCCGGAAAGGTTCGATTACTACGCCCTGGGCGAAGCCTGGCGGGCGGGCGCGCCGGCTTTTCGTTAGCGACGGGCGGGACGCAGCATCGGCGTCAGCGGCGGGATGTCCCGCACCTCGATGACGCCCAGGGGCTCGAACCCGTGACGCTCGTAGAACGGCACGTTCTTGGGATCGGAGGCCTCGAGGTAGGCCGTGGCGCCCTCGGCGTCGATCTGCGCCAGCCTGTGCTTCAGCAACGCCGAGCCCACGCCGCGGCCCTGGCGTCGCGGGTCGACGCCCAGGGTCCACAGATACCAGTGCGGCGCGGTGGGGTGATACCGATCCATCTCGGCGCGGAACGCGGCCGAGACTTCGGCCGACTCCTCTGTGCCCGGCAGGTCCAGGGCCGCGATACGGGCCGGGTCAGGCTCGACGCCCGGCGGCATCCACAAGGCGACGCCTTCGAAGTCGGCGGCGAGGTCGCAGGCGCCGGCGTCAAGGCCGCGCTCGCCCATCGCCAGCACGAACCTGGGCCACCATTCGAGGTGCTCGCTGGCGGTGGTCCACCAGTAGCGGACGATAGGGTCGGCGGCGAAGGCCAGGGTGATGGTGTCGAGCAGGCGGGCCTCGTCGGCCCGTGTCGCGGTGCGGATGTCCATGCGCCTCCCCTGTCCAGGCTCGCCGGCTGGTTCGGCGTTGCTCACGACATGGCGGCTCCGCCTGGACGACGCAAGCGCGCGGCGTGCTGGCGGATAGGCGACGGAACGTGTTTCATGAGGCTTCACGTCGCCGTCCGGGGGGAACGCAGATGGTCAAGCCAGTAAAGTTCGCGCACGTGGTCTATCAGACCCGCCGCTACGACGAGATGATCGCCTGGTACGAGGACGTGTTCGAGGCGCGCGTCGTGCACCAGGACCCGGCGCTGGCCTTCATGACCTATGACGACGAGCATCACCGCTTCGCCTTTGCGAACCTCGACGTCCTGCAGCCGGGCGGCGGGGACCGGCGCGGCGAGGTCGGCGTCAATCACGTGGCCTACACCTACGCCAGCGTCGGCGATCTGATGGACACCTACCAGCGGCTCAAGGCCAAGGGCATCCTGCCCTACTGGCCGGTGCACCACGGCATTACGCTCTCGCTCTACTACCGCGACCCCGACGGCAACCGGATGGAGTTCCAGGTCGACGCCTGCACGGCGGCCGAGGGCGAGGCGTTCATGAACTCCCCCGCCTTCGCGGCCAATCCCGTGGGGGTGGAGTACGATCCGGAAGACCTCCTGGCGCGGTTGCTCGCCGGGGCCGATCAGAAGAGCCTGCTGACCCGCCCCGAAGGCGCGCCGTCGCCGATCCCCGAGGCGCACGGCCTGACCTGATCAGCCGAGCTCCCGGCGCCGTGCCTCCAGGTACAGGCGCTCGGCGGGCGCGGGGCTCAGCGCCAGCGCCGCGGCGTATGCCGCCGCCGCTTGTGGCTTGCGCCCGGCCCTCGCGCTGAGGGCCGCCAGCGCCGCCTGGTAGGGAAGCCAGGTTTCCATACCCTCGACGTTCGCCAGCTCGGCCAGGCCGGCCTCGGGCCCGCGCGCCTCGCCGATGGCGACAGCTCGGTTCACCGCGGTGGCGGCGTGGGGGCGCACGTAGGCCAGCACATCGTAGAGCGCAGCGATCGCGGCCCAGTCGGTGGCGCCGGTCTCGGCCCGCGTGCAATGGGCGCCGTGGATGGCGGCCAGAATCTGGCGGGGTCCGGAGCGTGCGAACCCGGCTGCCCGTTCCAGCAAACGGGCGCCCTCGGCGATCAGGTCCCGCCGCCAGAGGCCCACGTCCTGTTGCTCGGGGGGAACCATGGCGCCCAGGTCGTCGAGACGGGCGGGGCGGCGGGCTTCGGCGAAGCGGACCAGGGCGGCCAAGCCCAGCACCTCCGGCTCGTCGGGTGTCAGTTCGGCCAACAGGCCCGACAGGCGTAGAACCTCGGCGGCGAACCCGGCGCTCTCGCCTGCGAGGGCGGCGTCCTCATAGGCCTGGGCGTAGGCGATCTCGAGCGTCGTGAGGACCGCCTCCAGCCGCTCGGGCCAAGCCTGGCGGCCTGGGACTTCGAACGGCACACCGGCGCCGGCGATCTTTTTCTTCGCGCGGGTGATGCGCTGGAGCATGGCCGGCTCGGCCACGAAGAAGGCCCGGGCGAGACGCTTGGTAGAGAGGCCGCAGACCACTTTCAGCGTCAGGGCGGCGCGGCTATCGGGCGCCAGCGCCGGGTGGCAGCACACGAAGATCAGCTTCAGCCGCTCGTCGGGGATGGGTTCGTCGGCCGCCATCAGGGCCTCCTCTGGCGTCGGCGGCGGGGCGGGTTCGTCCAGGACGGCGCGCTCGCGCACTGCGGAGCGTCGCTTGGCGTCCAGCGCCTTCCGCAGGCCCGCCCGCCACAGCCAGGCGGCCGGGTCGCGCGGCGCCTGATTGGGCCAGGCGACCAGCGCGGCGGCCGAGGCGTCGGCGAAGGCGTCCTCGGCCAGGTCCAGATCGCGCAGGCGTCCGGCCAGCGCCGCCACCACCCGCGGACGGGCGGCGGAGATCTGCTGGCCGAACCATTGCGGGCTCATCAGTATACGGCGAGAGGGCGCACTTCGACCTTGCCCCCGTCGATCACCGGAACCCGCCGGGCGACCGATAGTGCGGCGTCCAGGTCGGCGACCTCGATCAGGTAGTAACCGCCCAGGTGCTCGCGGGTCTCGGCGAAGGGGCCGTCGTGCAGTGTCTGTTGGCCGCCCTTCGTGATGATAGTGGTGGCGGTGGAGCTGTCCTGCAGGCCCGAGCCGTCCTTCATCCAGCCCTTGGCGCGCAGGTCGGCGGCCAGAGCCATGTGCTTGGCGACGATGTCCTGCAGGGCGGCCTGGCCGGCCTCGCCAGCGTAGGCGTCCTCGGGCTCGTAGATCAGGATCATGTATTGCATTCGCGGTCCCCTCCAGGTTCGAGATTGCGCGACGCAGAAGCCTGCGTCACCGGGGAGACGGGCGGGGTCCGCCGGATTCGACAGGGGTCTTGGAAAAAATGCGAGCGATATGGGTGGCGGCGGTCCTGGCCGTGGCGGCGAACGGGGCGCGGGCGGCGGACGATCCGCATACCCGGGCGCTCGCGGCGGGCTACAAGGCGGCGTTCCTGTGCAGCGGGGTCTTCAACGCCGGCCGGTCCGAAGCGGAGATCGCGGCGGATGACCTGGAGGGTATCTATCCCGAGTATCAGGCGCTGGTGCGGACCCTGCCGGCCACGGTGGACCGCAACGCCAAGACCGTGAGCGTCGCGTTCGACCCGACCCTGCCGCCGCGGATTGCGGCGTGGCGGCCGCACCTGGGCTGCGCGCAACTGCCCATCGGCGCTGGGCCTGACGGCGTTACCAAGCTGCCGACGCTAGGCATCGCGCGCGAGCCGGCGTCGAAGGCCGCATGGCCGGCGGGCGACGAGCAGGCGACGGGCAAGACGCCCAAGGCGCTGGCCCCGCTGCTGGCCAAGGCGTTCAGCGACTACGGCGGCAAGACCACGGCGGTGCTGGTCGTCAAGGACGGCAAGATCGTGGGCGAGCAGTACCGGCTAGGCTACGACCTCTACACGCCGCAACGCACCTGGTCGGCCGCCAAGAGCCTGACGGCGAGTGTGGTCGGCCGCGCTGTCCAACTGGGCAAGGTCAAGGTTGACGCGCCCGCGAACATTCCGGAGTGGAAGGCGCCGGGGGATCCGCGGGCGTCGATCACGCTGGCGCAGCTGATGCACATGGGCTCGGGGCTCTGGACCGACGGGCCCGGCAACCGCACCGACGAGGTCTACCTGGCCGGCGGACTGGTCACCGAGTGGGCCACGCGCATGCCCCTGGAGGTCGCGCCTGACAGTCGCTTCCGGTACGCCAACAACGACACCCTGCTGGCGGCGCGGTCGGTCCGCGCGGCGCTGGGCGACGGGGCCGACGCCCTGGCCTTCCCGTTCACCGAGCTGCTCTGGCGGATCGGGATGAACCGCACGACGCTCGAGACCGACTGGCAGGGGAACTACATCCTCTCCAGCCAGGTCTGGACCACGTCGCGCGACCTGGCGCGGCTGGGCCTGCTGTACCTGAACGACGGGGTCTGGAACGGCGAGCGGCTGCTGCCCGAAGGCTGGGCGAAGTTCGTCGCCACGCCGGCGCCGGCCCAGCCGCCGACCGGCCCGGGCTATGGCGCCTTCTTCTGGCTGCATGGCGCCGCTCAGGGCCTGCCCGAGGGGACCTACGCCATGAACGGCAACCGCGGGCAATACGTCTTCATCGTGCCGTCGAAGAAGGTGGTCATCGTGCGCCGAGGCTTCGACAGCGCGCAGGCGCGCTTCGACGACGTGCGGTTCGCCCGCGACGTCCTGGCGGCCCTGGAGGCGAACTAGGTCGCCAGGGTTTCCAGGAACCGCACCGCCTCGCCCTGAGACCGCAGAACGATCTCGTCGTCGCGCATGACGACCTTGCCGCGGATGATGGTGGCCTTGGGCCAGCCCTTGGCCTCCATGCCGTCGAAGGGGGTCCAGCCCGAGCGGGTGGCCATCTGCTCGTGGGTGATGGTGCGGCGCGCCTTCAGGTCGACGATGGTCAGGTCGCCGTCGTAGCCCACGGCCATGCGGCCTTTGTCGGCAATGTTGAAGATGCGTTGCGCGCCGTGGCTGGTCAGGTCGACCAGACGCTCCAGAGACAGACGCCCCTCGGCCACGTGGGTCAACATCAGCGGCAGCAGCGTCTGCACGCCCGGCATGCCCGACGGCGAGGCGGGGTAGGGGCGGGCCTTCTCCTCGCGGGTGTGCGGGGCGTGGTCCGAGCCCAGCACGTCGGCGACACCGTTGGCCACGCCGGCCCAGATGCCCATCCGGTGATAGTGATCGCGGATCGGCGGGTTCATCTGGGCGAAGCCCTTCAGCCGCTCGTACGCCTCGGGCCCTTCGAGTGTGAGGTGCTGGGGCGTCACTTCCACAGAGGCGACGTCCTTGTGGGCGGCCAGGTACTCGATCTCTTCCTTGGTGGTCACGTGCAGGACGTGGATGCGCTTGCCCAGCTTCTGGGCCAGGCCGACCAGGCGGTGGGTGGACTGCAGCGCCGACTGGGCGTCGCGCACCTCGGGGTGGCTGGTCCAGTCACCGGTGCGGGCCAGCGGGCGGCGCTCGGCCAGGCGGTACTCGTCCTCGGAGTGGAAGGCGGCGCGGCGGTTGATGTGGCGCAGCACCTGCTCCACGCCCTCGTCGTCTTCGATAAGCAGGGCGCCGGTGGAGGCGCCCATGAACACCTTGACCCCGCAGCAACCGGGCAGCCGCTCCAGTTCGCCCAGGTAGGCGGCGTTCGCATGCGTGCCGCCGACATAGAAGGCATGGTCGCAGTGCATGCGGTGCTTCGCGCGCCTCAGCTTGTCGGCCAGGCTGTCGGGGTCGGTGGTGGTGGGTTCGGTGTTCGGCATCTCGAACACGGCCACCACGCCGCCCAGGACGGCGCATTGCGAGCCGGTCTCCAGGTCTTCCTTCCACTCCAGCCCCGGTTCGCGGAAGTGGACCTGCGTGTCGATGACGCCCGGCATAACCGTCAGGCCGGTGGCGTCGAACACCTCGCCGGCGCTGGCCTGGCCCAGGTCACCGATGGCGGCGAACTTGCCATCCTTGATCCCGACGTCCGCCATACCGCGGCCCGCATGGTTCACCACCTCGCCCCCGCGGACGATCAGGTCGTAGGTCTCAGGCATTCCCGCTTTCCGTGGCTTTGAGGAGGTCGCTGGCGGCGGTGACGACGGTTTTCACCGGCAGGTCCATCATGTGGCAAAGCGCCTGGCCAAAGCCAGGGTCAACCGCGCGAATCTGTTCGAACGAGCGGGGCCCACGAACGATCCGCGTGTGCTCGCCCCAGGGCGCGTAGAGACGTTCGTCCGATGGGCCGAACAGACCGATGGTGGGCGTGCCCGCGGCGGCCGACAGGTGCATCGCCCCCGAGTCGTTGCCGATGAAGAGTCGGGCCCGCTTCAGGCAGGCATAGGCGGTCAGCACATCGACCTTGCCCGCGAGGTTGATGAACCGGCGGCCGGCGGAATCCTTGAGCGAACGGCCCAGCGCGTCGTCGCCTGGCCCACCCAGCACCATCAGACGCCCGCCAGCCAGCGGGCCGTATCCGTGCAGCAGGTTCATGGCCACCTGGCTGAAGCGCTCGACCGGCCAGGTCTTGCCGATCCAGTTGGCGGCCGGCGACATGGCCAGGATCGGCCCTTCGCCCTTGGTCAGTTCGTCGGCATAGGTCTCGAGGTCGGGGTTCGTGAAGATGTGCGGCGGCGCGGGGTCGTCCTCGATGCGTAGGGTGCGGGCCGCCTCCAGAACCTTGTGCGTGGGTTCGGTGCCCTTCCGGTGGATGGCGCGGCGCCTGGTGGTGAGGAACCGTGAGATGCCCGAACCGCGCAGGTCGACGACCAATCCCCACTTCGTCGTGCGCACCTGGCGCCACAGCTCAAACCAGTGGCTGCCGCTCTTGGACTTTTCGAAGGCGATGACCCGGTCCAGGCCCGGCACGTGGGCGAACAGCGGGGCGGCGTCGGGGCCGGCCACGATGGTGAAACGGGCGTCGGGGATCTCGTCGATCAGTCGCTTGATCAGACCGGAGGACAGCACCGCGTCGCCGATCCGGGTGGCCGTGATGAACAGAATGGGGTAGCCGCGGGACATTTGGCGCTCTCTATAGCGTCCTATGGCTGGCGCTACATGGTCCGCGGCCCCAGATTGTCGGGATGTCGCCGACTGTCACCTTCGCGCACTTGCAGAGCCGCTCGCTGATCGCCGTGGGTGGGCCGGACTGGCGCAGCTTCCTGCAGGGCCTGATCACCCAGGACATTGAGACGCCCGCGCCGGGCGTGGCGCGGTTCGGCGCCCTCCTGACCCCGCAGGGCCGACTGCTCTACGACCTGTTCGTGGTGGAGCGTGAGGAGGGCGCCTGGCTGGACGTGGAAGCCGAGCACCGCGATGCGCTGATGCAGCGGCTGATGATCTACCGTCTGCGGGCGAAGGTGGAGATCGCGGCCGACGACACGAGAGTGAGCGTCCTGTTCGCGGGGGACGGCGCGCCGGCGCAGCCCGACGGTCCGGGCTGGGCGCGCGACGGGCGATTGGCCGAGCTCGGCTGGCGCGGCTACGGCGTGGACATGCCGGCCGGTACCGTTGCGGCGAGCGAGGCCGAACGCGAGGCGCAGAAGCTGCGGCTGGGCGTGCCCGGCCCGAAGGACTGGGGCGTCGACAAGACCTATCCGATCGAAGCCAACTTCGACCTCCTGAACGGGATCGACTTCCACAAGGGCTGCTTCGTCGGACAGGAGACGACGTCGCGCATGAAGCGTCGCGGCGTCATCAAGAACCGCATGCTGCCGATTGCGTATGAGGGCCCAGCGCCGGTGTTCGGGACCGAGGTGCTGGTCGGCGATCTGCGCGCCGGCGAGATGCTGTCCGGCGCCGACGGCCGGGGCATGGCGCTGGTGCGGCTGGATCGGGCGCTGGGCGCGACGCTTACGGTGGAAGGCCGGCCCGCGCGGGTCGAGGTTCCGGCCTGGATGTCAGCGGCCGTCGGCGAAGAAGCCGCGTAGCAGCGCCAGCGTCTCCTGTGGCTTCTCCTCGGGGATGAAGTGGCCGCAGTCGACGGCCTGACCCTGCACGTCGTCGGCCCACTCACGCCAGATGGCCAGCGTGTCGTACCAGGCGGCCAGCGCCGCCTTGGCGCCCCAGAGCACCTGGACCGGGCAGGTGATCTTCTTTCCTGCCGTCCTGTCGGCCTCGTCGAGCACCCGGTCGTATCCGGCGCCCGCGCGATAGTCCTCGCACATGCCGTGGATCACCGAGGGGCTGCGGGCGGCGGCGAGATAGTCGGCGTAGGCCTCGGGGTCGAAGCCGGATATGGCGCCGCCGAACTGGGCGCGGAACAGGGCGTACTCGGGATCGGCGCCGATCAGGGTCTCCGGCATCGGGTGCGGCTGGGCCAGGAACGACCAGTGCCAGTAGGCCAGCGCGAAGCGCCGGTCCGCGCGCGCCCAGACCTCGCCGGTCGGGATGATGTCGAGGATCGAGACTTTGGTGACGGCGGCCGGATTGTCCAGCGCCAGGCGGTAGGCGACGCGGCCGCCGCGGTCGTGTCCGGCGACGGCGAAGCGGTCGAAGCCCAGCTTGGCCATCAGGTTCACCGCGTCGCGGGCCATGGCGCGCTTGGACGAGGTCTCGTTGTCGGAGGACGAAGGCGGCTTGGTCGAGCCGCCGTAGCCGCGCAGGTCGGGGCAGACGACCGTGAAGCTGTCGGCGAGGCCCTGCACCACCTTGGCCCACATCATGTGCGTTTCAGGATATCCGTGCAGCAGCAGGAGCGGCGGGCCCGAGCCGCCGTGGCGGACGCGCAGGCTCACCTCACCCGCGGGATCCGGAACCGTAATCTGCGACAACTCGAAGCCTTCGAACGCCATCGAAGCACAACCCCTTGTTTCCCATGGCCGGGTCGGTTGAGAGTCCGCCGGTGAGCGAGACCACGACTCTGACTCGTTGCGAATGGCCCGGCATGGCGGGCAATCCGATGTACGAGGCCTATCACGACACCGAATGGGGCGTGCCCGAGTATGACTCGCGCGCGCTATGGGAAAAGCTAGTGCTGGACGGGTTTCAGGCCGGGCTGGCGTGGATCACGATCCTCCGGAAGCGCGACGCCTTCCGCGCGGCTTTCGACAATTTCGATCCCGAGAAGGTGGCGCGCTATGGCGAGGGCGACCGGGCGCGACTGATGGCCGACGCGGGCATTGTCCGTTCGAACGCCAAGATCGACGCGGCCATCGAGAGCGCGAAAATCTACCTGCAGATGAAGGCGCGCGGCGAGGACTTCTCGGAGTTCTGCTGGGGCTTCGTGGGCGGCGAGCCCGTGCAGAACGGCTGGACGTCCAAGTCCCAGGTTCCGGCCCAGACCGACCTCGCCGTCGAGGTCTCCAAGGCGCTGAAGGCCAAGGGCTTCAAGTTCGTGGGCCCGGTGATCGTCTACGCCTGGATGCAGGCCACAGGCCTGGTCAACGACCACCTGACCTGCTGCGAGCGGCACGACGCGGTGAAGAGGCTGGCGCGATGAGGGTCGCGGTGCTGATCGCGCTCGCCCTGGCCCTGGCCGGCTGCGAGCACCTGTACGGCGGCATGGACGCCGGCCGCTTCGCGCCGCTGGGCGCTCCCACAGCGAGCCGCTGACCGATGGCGCGCGGACCCACCCTATCCCTGGAACGCGCCTTCATCGGCGGGCCCGTCTGCGGCGTCGACGAGGCGGGGCGGGGCCCGTGGGCCGGGCCCGTGAGCGCGGGCGCGGTGATCCTGCACGAGAACCCACGGAAGATTCCGAAGGGCCTGGACGACTCCAAGAAGCTGACCGCGAAGGCGCGCGAGGAGCTGGAGCTCGAGATCAAGGACCGCGCCGTGGCCTGGGGCGTGGGCTTCGCCACCGTGGAGGAAATCCACGAGCTCAACATCCTGCACGCGACGGGGCTGGCCATGTGCCGGGCGATCGAGGCGCTGTCGGTCCAGCCGGCGTTCGCCCTGGTGGACGGCAACTACCCCTTCAAGCTGCCGTGCGAGGTGAAGACGGTGGTGGGCGGCGACGGCAAGTCGAAGTCGATCGCCGCGGCCTCGATCCTGGCCAAGGTGGCTCGCGACCGCCTGATGGTGGAGATGGACGAGCGCTATCCCGGCTACGGCTTCGCCCGTCACAAGGGCTACAACGCCCCCAGCCACCTCGAAGCCCTGGTCGCCATGGGCCCCTGCGAGATCCACCGCCGCGCCTGGCGGCCGGTGAAGCTGGTGCTGGCGGGGCTCGACCCGCGGCGGGTCGAGCCTGAGCAGGGCGAACTGGCGCTCTGATTGACCGACTGAATCAAGATTGACCCTGGCGAGCGTCCGCCGCGGCATGTGCGGATGAACGCTGATCACGATCTGGTCCATGCGCTGCGCCTACAGGCCGAGGTCTGCCGCGAATTTGGCTCGGCCTTCAACGGCGCGATGCTGGCGCATATGGCTGACGACCTCGAGGCGGGCGGACCCGTGGCCGAGCTGCTGGCGCCCTGGCGGGGAGCCTCTCGCCAGAAGATACTCCACGACGCGGCGCCCATCCGTCTGGTGAACGCCTTCACCTATCTGGCCATGGGCGACGAGACTCCCGAACTGTCGAGCGCATACCCACGCGACGGCGCTCCCGGCGATCCGGCGACAGCGTGGCGCCTGGCGCGCGCGCTGGTTTCCGAGCATCGCGCCGCCCTGACGGCTTTCATGACGCACGAGCCGCAGACGAACGAGGTGCGACGCTCGGGCGTGCTGCTCGGCGGCTTCCTGACGGTGGCGCAGGCGACGGGCCTGCCGTTGCGCACCTTCGAGATCGGGGCGAGCGCAGGGCTGAACGTGCTCTGGGATCGATTCCGCTACCGGCTGGGCGAAGCCTCCTGGGGCGATCCCGCCGCCGCCGTGGTCATCCCGGTCGATTGGAGCGGACCTTTGCCGCCCCTGGACGTCCAGCCCCGGGTGATCGCACGCGCGGCCTGCGACCGCCGGCCGACGGACCTGGCCGACCTCGCCCAGCGCCGTCGCCTGCTGGCCTGCGTTTGGCCCGACCAGTTCGACAGACTGGCCCGTAGCCGCGCCGCGATCGATCTTGCGCTGGCCGAGGGCGTTGTGGTCGAGGCGGCGGACGCCATGGATTGGGTGCGGACGCGCGTGCGTCTCCAGGACGGCGCGGCGATGGTGCTCTATCACTCGATCGTCTGGCAGTACCCGCCCCAAGCGACGCGTGATGGACTGGAGCTGGCCATCGCGGAACTCGCGGCCCAGGCGACCGTCCGCTCGCCCTTCGCCTGGCTGCGCATGGAGCCGCCGGCCGACAACCTTGCGATGGTCCGCCTGGATCTGACGATCTGGCCTGGCGGTGAAAGTCGGCGGCTGGCCGAGGTCCACCCGCATGGCGCCTGGGTTCGCTGGTTCTGACACGGGAGGCCGATCGAGGCCTTAAGACCTCATTCACCATGGCCGGTAACGGCCCCTTCACCATGTTGGGCCCAGGATTCTAAGGTGTTTTGTGGATTTCAGGGGTAAGCCGCCATGGCGCTGCCGGTCGACGCCATTCTCAACGGTGACAGCATCGAGGAGCTGAAGAAGCTTCCCGACCGCTCGGTCGACCTGGTCTTCGCCGACCCCCCCTACAACCTCCAGCTGGGCGGCGACCTGCTGCGGCCCGACAACTCCAAGGTCGACGCCGTCGACGACCACTGGGACCAGTTCGAGAGCTTCGCCGCCTACGACGCCTTCACCAAGGCCTGGATGGCCGAGTGTCAGCGGGTGCTGAAGGACGACGGCGCGCTTTGGGTGATCGGCAGCTACCACAACATCTTCCGCGTCGGCTCTGTGCTGCAGGATCTGGGCTTCTGGATCCTGAACGACATCGTCTGGCGCAAGTCGAACCCGATGCCGAACTTCAAGGGCACGCGCTTCACCAACGCGCACGAGACCCTGATCTGGGCGGCCAAGAGCCGGGGCGGGCGGCGCTACACCTTCAACTACGACGCCATGAAGATGGCGAACGACGAGCTGCAGATGCGTTCGGACTGGACGCTGCCGCTGTGCACCGGCGAGGAGCGCCTGAAGGACGGCAATGGCGACAAGGCCCATCCGACCCAGAAGCCCGAGGCGCTGCTGCACCGGGTGATCATGGCCTCGACCAAGCCGGGCGACGTGATCCTCGACCCCTTCTTCGGCACCGGTACGACCGGAGCTGTGGCCCGCCGGCTGGGCCGCAAGTTCATCGGCATCGAGCGCGAGGAGAGCTACGCGAAGATCGCGGAGGCGCGCATCGCCAAGGTCGTGCCCGCCACCGTCGAAGAGATGGCGGTGACCGCGTCGAAGAAGTCCGAGCCGCGCGTGCCGTTCGGCCAACTGGTGGAGGCCGGCCTCGTGCGGCCGGGCGATATCCTCTACTGCTCGCGCGGCCAGAACGCGGCCCGCGTGCGCGCCGACGGCAGCTTGGTGGTGGGGGAAGTCTCGGGCTCGATCCACAAAGTGGGCGCGATGGTCCAGTCGGCCCCGGCCTGCAACGGCTGGACCTACTGGCACTACAAGACCGACAAAGGCCTGGCGCCTATCGACGTGCTCCGGGCCCAGGTGAGGGCGGGGATGCCGGCGTAGGGCCGCGCCCGTTCTCCACGCCCCGTCCGATTGGGGCTCGACGGCATACCGTCTCTTCGGCCACCTTGAGCGTCAAACAAGCGTTCGGGGGTGATGGCATGAACAGGCGGCGGCGATGAATCCGCGCGTGTTCGTGCTGACCATGTGCACGTTCGCCTTCGGCTCGGCGGCGTTCATCTTCGCCGGGATGCTTGAGCCGATGGCCGCCGACCTCGGCGTATCGACAGCCGTCGCCGGACAGCTTCAGACCGCCTACGTCCTGACCTCGGTGGTGCTTGGGCCGGTGGTGGCCTGGCTGATGGGACGGATGGATCGCCGCGTCGTGGTGATCCTGGGGCTGGTGATCGGCCTGGTGCTCCATCTGGCCTGCGCGATCGCGCCCAACTTCGAGACCCTGCTGGTCGTGCGGGCCCTGGCCGGCGTGGCGGGCGCAATGTCGGGTCCGGCGGCCAGTGTGGCGGCGGCCTCGCTGGTGCCGCCCGAGCGGCGCGGCTCGGCGCTGGCCCTGGTGTCGGGCGGCATGACGCTGGCCTTCGTGGTCGGGATTCCGATCGGCAGCGTGGCGGGCGCGATGTTCGGGTGGCGGGCCACGTTCGTGGTGGCGGCCATCCTGGCGGCGGTGGCGCTGACGGCGGTGGCCCTGTTCCTGCCCAGCGTGCCGGCGCCGCCCAAGCGCGAGGGCGGCAAACTGGAGCTGTCGGGCATCTGGCCACTGTACCTGACCAGCTTCCTGACCTTCGCCGCCAACATGACCCTCAACCTCTACATCGCCCCCATCGTGCGGGTGGGCACGGGGATCACCGGCGCGGGCGTCGCGGTGTTCCAGTCGATGATCGGGTTTGGCGCGGCCCTGGGGCTTTGGCTGGGCGGTCGCGCCGCCGACCGGGGGGCCGGCAAGGCCTGGGTGCTGCAGTGCATCGCCCTGCAGGCGGTGGCCATGACGCTGCATCTGTCGGCGACGCACCACATCCTGCCCCAGGGCCTGGCGGTGGACGGGCTGGTGCTGGCGGCGGTGTTCCTGGCGGCCACAGCGCTGTTCTCGATCTCACCGGTGACCCAGTCACGGCTGATCCAGATGACCGGCGGCGCGCCGGTGGCGCTGGCGCTGAACGGCTCGGTGTTCGCCATGGGCCAGGCGCTGGGCTCGACCATGGGCGGCGCGGCGCTGGCGGCGTTCGGCGTGCCCGCGATCCCGGCGACCGCGCTCGCGGCCTCGCTGGTCGCGCTCGTGACGCTCAGCTTCGCCTTCCCGCGCACGAAGACGGCCTAGCCACCGCTAGATCAGGTTCGTCAGTCCCGCGCGCGCCGCCTTCAGGAACACGCTGGGCAGGGCGTCGAGGTCGCGCCTTGCACTCCAGAGCACACCGTCAGCGTCGCCCTCGGCCCGAAGCAGGCGCAGCGTCAGGGTGAAGTGCGTGAAGCCGTGCTCCACCTCGCCGACGCCCTTCCAGTCGGCCTGCGTCGGGGCGTGCCGCATCGCCTCGTCATCGGCCCATCGCGCGGCGCGCCAGTCCGTGGTGGGCAGGGCCAACATACCACCGAGCAGGCCCTTGGGCGGACGGCGAACAACGGCGACCTGATCGCCGCGGGTCAGCACAAAGGCCACGCCGTGGCGATGCGGGCGAACTGCCTTGGGGGTCTTGCGCGGGTAGGCCTCGGGCGTACCGGTCGCGAGGCCCGCGCAGTGCGTCGAGATGGGGCAACGGTCGCAAAGCGGCGACTTGGGCCGGCAGACCGTCGCGCCCAGGTCCATCAAGGCCTGCGCCCAGTCGCCGGGGCGGTGGTCGCGAACCAGGCTCGCCGCCAGCCTCTTCAGCTCGGGCTTGGCGTCGGGCAGCGGGACCTCCACCGCGAACAGCCGCGACATCACCCGCTCGACATTGCCGTCGACGACGTTGGTAGTCCGGTCGAAGGCGATCGCGCCAACGGCCGCCGCCGTATAGGGCCCCAGCCCGGGCAGGGCGCGCAGGCCCTCTTCCGTGTCCGGGAAGACGCCCCCGTGGCGGCCCGCCACCGCCCGGGCGCAGGCCAGCAGGTTGCGGGCGCGGGCGTAGTAGCCGAGGCCCGCCCAGGCGGCCATCACGTCGCTGTCGGGCGCCGCGGCGAGGTCCGAGACCGTGGGCCAGAGGGACAGGAACTTCAGGAAGTAGGGCGCGGCATGCGGCACGGTCGTCTGCTGCAGCATCACTTCGGACAGCCAGACCCGATAGGGATCGGCGCGGACACCCACGGCATGATCCGAAGGTCCCACGCGCCAGGGCAGGTCGCGGGCGTTGGCGTCATACCAGGCGAGGAGCTGGGCGCGGAGATCGTCAGGGGCCACGATGCCGGGGTAGCATCGCAGCGGCGCCGCGCGAAGCCTTGCCCGACGTCATGGCTAAGGCGCAGCTTGTGAGCCCAAGCCATCGGGAGGGGCCATGACGATCGCTATTCCTGGAATCACGGCCGAAGAGATCGAGCGCGCCGCCCGGCCCGCGGCCCAGGCCTGGACCCTGCCGCCCGCAGCCTACCTGCGCGACGACGTCTACGCCCTGGAGGTGGACCGGATCTTCCGGCGAAGCTGGCTGCCGGTGGCCCGCGTCGACCAGGTCCCTGGGCCCGGCGACTACCTGGCCGCCGATCTGTCCGGGCAACCGGTTGTCGTCGTGCGGGGCCTGGACGGCGCGATCCGCGTGATGTCGAACGTCTGCCTGCACAGGGCTGCACCGATCGTCGAAGGCCACGGGCGGAGCAAGCTGTTCACCTGCCCCTACCATTCGTGGGCCTACGACACGGAGGGCCGCCTCGTCGCCGCGCCGCTGATGGAGGGGGCCGAGGACTTCCGCCCAGCCGACTGCCGCCTGCCGCAGGCGCGGACCGAGATCTGGGAAGGCTTCATCATGGCGACCCTGGACCCCGACGCGGCTCCGTTCACGCCTCAGGTGGAGAGCCTGTCGCGCTATTTCGCGAACTACCGGCTGGCCGAGATGGTGGTCGCCCGCACCCTCACCTACGAGAGCGACTGGAACTGGAAGGTCCTCGTCGAGAACTTCATGGAGGCCTACCACCACATCGGGGTCCATCCGCAGACTTTCGAGCCGGTCTTCCACGCGCGAGACTCCAAGGTCGTCGATGGGGACGGGCCGTGGTCGATCCTGCACATGCCGGCCGCCGATCCGGACGCGCCGCACCCGGGCCTTGTTCCGGGCCTGGAGCCCTGGCAGGCCGGCGCCCTGTTCGCGGCGGCGATCTTCCCGCACTTCCTGATCGCGCCGCACGCAAATGGCATGGCCTGGTACCAGATCCTGCCGCGCGGCGCGGCGCGGATGACGCTGAACATCCACGTCTGCGTACCGGGCGAGGCGCGCGACCTGAAGGACTTTGACGCCATCGTCGACGCCTCGGTCGCGTTCACCGACCAGATCCACCGCGAGGACATCGCCGCCAACGACTTGGTGTGGCGCGGGCTGAATGCGCCGATGACGCGCCAGGGCCGCCTGTCGCCCCTCGAACGAGCTGTCTGGAAGCTGAATCGCTGGTGGCTCCAAAGGCTGGGCGCGCTAGGCTAGCAGCGTGTCCCGCCGTCGACCCCTGCCGACCCTCGAAGAAGCCCGCCTGATCCTCGCGACCAAGCGGACCCGGCCGCAGCATCGCCCGCCGCCGCCGGCCGGCCGCGGGCTGGGCCGCTTCGTGAAAGAGCTGGACGCGAAGTACGGCCAGGGCTCGGGCGCGCTGACCGCCCGCTGGCGCGAAGTGGTGGGCGAGGAGATCGCGCGCCGGACCGAGCCGGTGAAGCTGGTGCGGGGCCGCAACGGGGCGCCCTCGTCGCTGGAGATCCGGGTGGCGGGTCCGGCCGCGGCGATCATCCAGCACAAGGCCCATGAGATCCTGGCGCGGGTGAATCTGTTCCTGGGCGCCGAAGCGGTTCAAAAGCTGCGGATCGTGCAGGGGCCGCTGCAGCGGGTCGAGCCGCCGGCCCCGACGCGCCGCCGGTCCACGCCGCTGGACGCGGCCCTGGAAGCGCAGCTCAAGGACGGTCTCGCCGAAGCCCCCGACGGCAAGCTCAAAGACGCCCTGCTGGCGCTCGGTCGCGGCGTTCTGAAACGCCACGGCCAAGGTTGACACACAACCGCCGCGGTCGCATCGGCATGTGCCCGCCGCCTCTCTCGGAGAGGGAGTCTCGCAGGGCGCGGGAATCGCGCTTTAATCCTTTGTTCAGAACCTCCGGAAGGTCTTCGATGTCGAACTTCAGCCGTCGCCTCCTGATGGTCGCCGCCGTTGCCGGCGCGGCCCTGACGCTGGCCAGCTGCAACCAGGGCGGCGGCGCCGGCGGCGCCTCGCCCGACGCCATGACCATGGGCAGGGCCGATGCGCCCGTGCACATGGAGGAGTACGCCTCCACCACCTGCAGCCATTGCGGCCGCTTCGCCGTCGATGTCTTCCCGGCGTTCAAGGCCAAGTACATCGACACCGGTAAGGTGAAGTACACCTTCCACGAGTTCCTCACTCCGCCCGAGGCGATCGCCGCCGCCGGCTTCCTGACCGCCCGCTGCGCCGGCAAGGACAAGTACTTCAGCGTCATCGACGCCCTCTTCCACAGCCAGGAAGAGATGTTCCGCACGGGCGATGCGCGCGGCACGCTGCTGAAGGTGGCGCAGTCTGCTGGCATGACCGAGGCCCAGTTCAACGCCTGCGTCTCCGACGAGAAGGCCGCCACCGCCCTGAACGCCCGCGTCGAGAAGGCGATCAAGTCGGCCAACATCAGTTCCACCCCCACCTTCATCTTCAATGGCAAGAAGGTGAAAGAGGGCGAGATGACCATGGAAGAGCTCGACGCCGCCGTGGCCGCTGCGTCCAAGAAATGACCCGGTTGACCCGACGCGACGCGATCGCAGGCGCCGCCGCCGGCGCAGCGCTCGTCGTCGCGCCTGCGGCGGGGGCGGCCATCGAGGCCGCGCCCGGCGACATGAACCTGGGCAAGCCCACCGCGCCGGTGCACGTGGTCGAGTACCTCTCGCTCACCTGCCCGCACTGCGCGCACTTCCATGAAGAGGTCTTCCCGGCGTTCAAGGCCAAGTACATCGACACAGGCCAGGTCTACTTCACGATCCGCGAACTGCTGACGGCCCCGGCCAACGTGGCGGCCGCCGGTTTCCTGATGGCGCGCTGCAATGGCGGGACGCGCTACTTCCAGGTGGTCGACCAGGTGTTCAAGAGCCAGTCGCGCTGGAAGCCGGGTGCGCCGATCAAGCCGATCTTCCTTGAGATCGCCAAGGCCAACGGGATCACCGAGCCTCAGTTCGAAGCCTGCCTGGTGGACGAGAAGGCCTCGGCCGCGCTGCAGGCCCGGCTCGAGTACGCCACTCAGACTGACAAGGTCACGGGCACGCCCGCGTTCTTTATCAACGGGGCGCCGATGTCCAACCAGGAAGTGCCGACTCTGGCCGACCTGGACGCAGCGATTGGCAAGGCGCTGAAGGCTGCGAACAAGACCGGCGGGAGGCGCTAGCCGGCCGTGCACTTCCAGCGCCTCAGGCTCGCGGGCTTCAAGTCCTTCGTCGATCCGACCGAGTTCCGGATCGAACCTGGACTCACGGGCATCGTCGGGCCGAACGGCTGCGGGAAGTCGAACCTGCTGGAGGCGCTCCGCTGGGTGATGGGCGCCAATTCCGCCAAGGCGATGCGCGCCGGCGGCATGGACGACGTGATCTTCGCCGGCTCGGGGAATCGGCCGGGCCGCAACCACGCCGAGGTCTCGCTCACCATAGACAACGCCGACCACCGCGCGCCGGCGGCCTTCAACGATCACCCGGTGATCGAGGTTGTGCGGCGCATCGATCGCGGGGCGGGCTCGACGTACAAGATCAACGGCCGCGAGGTCCGCGCCCGCGACGTGCAGCTGCTGTTCGCCGACGCGTCGACCGGGTCGAACTCTCCGGCGCTGGTCCGCCAGGGGCAGATCTCCGAGCTCATCGCGGCCAAGCCTCAGAACCGTCGGCTGATCCTGGAAGAGGCGGCGGGCGTTTCGGGCCTGCACTCGCGCCGTCACGAGGCCGAGCTACGGCTGCGCGCCGCCGAGGCCAATCTCACCCGTCTGGACGATGTCGCCCAGGAACTGGAGACCAACCTCGGCCGGCTGAAGCGCGAGGCGCGCCAGGCTGAGCGATACAAGAAGCTGTCGGCCGAGATCCGGGCGCTGCAGGGCGCGGTGCTGGTCGCAAAATGGAACGAGGCGAGGGCCGCCGCGGAGCACCTGCGCGCGGAGGCCAACGCGGCGATCCGGGCGGTCGAGGAGACGGCGCGCGCCGCCGCTGCGGCCACCACGCGCGCCGCCGAAGCCGAGGCGGCGCTGAAGCCTCTGCGCGAAGCCGAGACGGTGGCGGCCGCCATCCTGCACAAGCTGGCCATCGACAAGGACCGGCTCGACCGCGAGGAAGAGGCCCACGCCGCCGAACTCGCCCGCCTGACCGGCGACGTCGAACGGATCGACGCCGACCGGGCCCGCGAGGCCCATATCACCGAGGACGCCGAGGTCGCGCTGAAACGCCTGGCCGACGACCTGGAGGCGCTGCAGGGTCAGATCGCCGCCGCGCCTGAACGGGGACCGGAACTTGAAGCCGCAGCTCGCGCCGCCGAGGCCGCCCGCGCTGCAGCCGACGCCGAGGTGGAGCGTCTGGCCGGCGAGCTGGCGGCGCAGGAAGCCCAGCGCCGCGCCGCGCAGGCCCGGGTCGAGGAGGCTCAGACCCGTGTGGCTCGCACGCGGCGCGCCCTGGATCAGGCGAAACATGAGCGCGCGGCTCTTGGTCCGGCGCTGAACCCGCAGGCGCAGGCCGCAAAGACCGCTCTGGACGAAGCCGAGGCCGCGCTCGCCGCCGCCCGCGCCGCGCTTGACGCCGCCGAGGACGAGCGTGCGAAGGCGACCGAGGCCGAGGTCGCCGCGCGCGAGATCGCCCGCAAACAGGAAGAACAATTGGGTCGCCTGACAGCCGAGGCCCGCGCCCTGGCGGGGCTGGTGGCCCAGGCCAAGCGGGGCGGCTTCGCGCCGGCGCTGGATTCGGTCGCGCCCGACCGGGGCTACGAGGCGGCCCTGGCCGCCGCGTTTGGCGACGATCTGGATGCTTCGCTTGACCCTGCAGCGCCCGCCCACTGGGGTGGTCGCGAGGCGCCCGCGCCCAGGTGGCCCGAGGGCGTGACCCCGCTGGGGCCCCTGGTGAAGGTTCCGGGCCCCCTGGCTGCGCGCCTGTCCTATGTGGGGCTGGTGGACCGCGCCGACGGCGACCGTCTGCAAGAGCAGCTGACCCCTGGGGCTCGCCTGGTCTCCAAGCAAGGCGACCTTTGGCGCTGGGACGGCTTCACCGCGCGCGCCGAAGCGCCGAAGCCGGCCGCGATCCGTCTGGAACAGAAGACACGCCTCGCGGAAGTCGAAGCCGAGATCGAGGGGCTGGAACCCAAGGCGAAGGCCGCCCGCGAGGTCGCCACCGCCGCGATGGCCCGCGTCCGCGCCGCGGACGAGACCCTGCGCGCCGCGCGCCGCGAGCCGCCCGCTCTCGAGCAGCGCGCGGCCCAGGCCCGCGCCGCGCTGGAGCGGTTCGACCGCGAGGCCGCTCTGAAAGAGGCGCGTGCGGCTTCGCTGGACGACCTCATCGGCCGCTTCGAGGCCGAGCTCGCAGAGCACGAAGGCCAGCTGGCCGTTGTGATGGCGGAGGCTGGCGGCGAGACCCAGGGCAGCGACCTGGCCGAGCGCCTCTCTGCAGCGCGCGCCGCGGCGGGGCCCGCCCGTGAGGCCGCCGCGCAGGCGCGATCGGCCTACGAAATGGAGATCCGTGAGCGCGACGGTCGCGCCCGCCGTCTCGAGACCCTGACCCGCGAACACGAGGACTGGACCCGTCGCGCCGGCGCCGCGCTGAAGCGTGTTGGCCAGCTGGACGACGCCCGCGCCAAGGCTCATGCCGCGCTGGCTGCGGCCCAGGATGCGCCGTCCACCCTTGAGACCCGCAAGGTTGCGCTGCTCGACGAACTCGCCGCCGCCGAGGCGCGTCGCGCCAGGACATCGGACGCCCTGGCCGCCGCCGAGCGGGAGCGCGCCGACGCCGACCGTGGTCTGCGCGCCACCGAGGCCGCGGCCTCCGAAGCCCGCGAGCTGCGGGCCAGCTTCGCGGCCCATTCCGAGGCCGCCGCCCAGCGTCTCCAGGAGGTCTCTGCCAATATCCGAGAGGCCGCCCGGGTCGAGCCCGAAACATTGGCGAAGCAGCTTGCCGACGAGGCCGTGGCGATCCCTGCGGACGCCGACGGGATGGAGGCCCACCTCTTCAACCTCGAACGCCAGCGCGAGGGAATCGGTCCGGTGAACCTGCGGGCCGAGGAAGAGGCCGGCGAGCTGGCCGGGCGTCTCGAGACCATGAACGTCGAGCGCACTGACCTGTCCGGCGCCATCGCGCGCCTGCGTCAGGGGATCGACGAACTGAACCACGAGGGCCGCGAGCGGCTGACGGCGGCCTTCGGCGTCATCAACGAGCACTTCAAGACGCTGTTCGAGACCTTGTTCCAGGGCGGTCAGGCCGAACTGCGGCTCGTCGAGTCGGACGATCCTCTTGAAGCCGGCCTCGAAATCTATGCCTGCCCGCCGGGCAAGCGCATGGCCACCATGAGCCTGATGAGCGGCGGCGAGCAGGCGCTGACCGCCTCGGCGCTGATCTTCGCCGTGTTCCTGGCTCAGCCGGCGCCCATCTGCGTACTGGACGAGGTTGACGCCCCTCTCGACGACGCCAACGTCGACCGCTTCTGCAACATGGTCGACGAGATGTGCCGCCGCACCGAGACGCGCTTCATCGTCATCACCCACAACCCGGTGACCATGGCGCGGACCGATCGGCTGTTCGGCGTGACCATGGCCGAGCGCGGCGTCTCGCAACTGGTCTCGGTTGACCTTAGGCAAGCCGAGGCGATGGCGGCCCAGTAGCCGCGGAAGGCTCTGGACGCACCGTCGCGCCTCTCAAAATCATTCGAAATTTCAAAAGGTTATGAGGGTTGCAACGAGCCTTGACGCACTGCACACGGCTCTATAGGTTCCGCGCGACCTGAAGCCCCCGCCGTGGCGGCGACGTGGCGGTCGTAAGGCCTTCCCACGAATGCGCCGGAAGAACGAGCCGACCGCCGAGGCCAAAAGCCTCGACCAACGGCTCGCTGCGGCAGAGGCGGCGCAGGCCCGACATCAGAGCGGCGACGCTCACCGGGCCATGGCGCAGGGTTACCGCTTCCTCGGGGAAGTGGTGGGTGGGGTTTTCATGGGAGCGGCCCTGGGCTGGCTCGCGGATCGCTTCATCACCCCGGAGCCGCTGGGTCTGGTTATCGGACTGCTGGCGGGCTCGGGACTTTCCATCTTCGTCGCGGTGCGAACCGCGGCGCGGACGACAAATTCAGCGGCGGAGAAGGCGGGGCCCAAGCCCGGCGTTCCGGCCGACGACGAGGACTAGAGGACGTACATGGCGGACGCGCCGAAGATCGATCCGATGCACCAGTTCCTGATCCAGAAGATCTGGGACGGTCCGGTCTTCCAGATCGGTGGACTGACGTTCGACATGTCGATCACCAATTCGGTGGTGGCCATGTTCGTGGGCGCCGCGGCCATGGTTCTGTTCTTCGCGCTGAGCGCCAAGGGCCAGGTGGTTCCGAACCGCGCTCAGGCCGCCGCCGAAGGCCTCTATAACATCGTCGACCGCGTACTGGTGACGCCGATCATCGGCCACCATGGCCGCCCCTACATCCCGTATCTCTTCACGCTGTTCTGCACGATCTTCGTGCTCAACCTGATGGGCGTCGTGCTCTCGGTGGGCAGCCTCGCCGGCCAGACCTGGACCTTCACGGTCACCTCGCAGCTGGCGATCACCGCGACGCTCGCGGTCCTCACGTTCGGCAGCGTCGTGCTGCTGGGCTTCATCAAGCACGGCCCCAAGTTCCTGACGCTGTTCTGGGTGCCCGGCATGGGCGTCGCGGGCGGCGCCGCGATGGTCGTGATCGAGCTGATCTCCTACATGGTGCGCCCCGTCACCCTGGCCATGCGTCTGTTCGGCAACATGCTGGGCGGCCACGTGGTACTGAGCCTGTTCGGCTCGTTCGTCGTGGCGCTGGGCCTGACGGCTATGTCGGGCGGCCTCTCCACGCTGCTCTTCATTCCGAGCGCGCTCTCCTTCGCGATGATCGTGGGCCTGACCGGCCTCGAGCTGATTGTTGCGCTGCTGCAGGCTTTCGTCTTCACGGCGCTGGCCACCGTCTACCTCAACGAGGTCGTGAACTTCGGTCACGGCCACTAACCCAACCCAACTATCCCTCAAGAGGACTACTGATATGGAAGCTGAAGCCGCGAAGCTGATCGGCGCTGGCCTTGCCACCTCGGGCATGATCGGGGCCGGTGTCGGCCTGGGCAGCCTGTTCGGCAACTACCTGCAGGCCGCGATCCGCAACCCGTCGGCCGCCGCCTCGCAGCAGACGATGCTGTTCCTGGGCATGGCGCTGACCGAAACGATGGGCCTGTTCAGCTTCGTCGTCTCGCTGATCATCCTGTTCGGCTAAATCGACTAGAGGACGCAGGCGCGCCCCATGGCGATGCAGACTGAAGACCACGCGGCGCCTGCGGACCACGCAGCGCCCGCCGCGCCGGGCCACGAGGCCGGAGCCGCCGGCGCCCATGAGGGCACGGCGGCAGCGGGCGAGCATGCCGAAGGCGGGCTTCCGCAGTTCGACTTCGCCCAGTGGCCCGGCCAGATCCTCTGGTTCCTGATCATCTTCTTCGGGCTGATGCTCTTCGTCCGTTTCTTTGCGGCTCCGAAGGTCGGCGGCACGATCGAGGCGCGTGAAGGCAAGATCGCGGGCGACATCGCCGAGGCTCGCCGGCTGAAGGACGAGGCCGACGCGCAAGCGCAGGCCGCGGCCGCCGAGGCCGCTCAGGCGCGCGCGGCGGCCCAGAAGGTCGGCGCCGAAGCCCGGGCCAAGGCCCAGGCCGAACTCGCCGCCCGCTTGGCTGAGGAAGAGGCCAAGCTCGCCGCTACTGGCGCCGAAGCCGAAGCCCGCATCGCCAAAGCGCGTGAGGCGGCCATGACCAACGTCTCCGGGATCGCCTCCGACACCGCCAAGGCGATCGTCGAGAAGCTGACCGGCAAGGCCGCGACCGCCGCCGAGCTTTCGGCCGCGGCGAAGGGATAAAGAATGGCGCTTCTCCTCGACTCCCACTTCTGGGTGGCGATCGCGTTCCTGGTGTTCTTGGGCGTGCTCGTCTTCGCCGGCGTCCACAAGCTGGTCTGGAAGGCGCTCGGCGACGCCGGCGCCAAGGTCCAGGCCCAGCTCGACGAGGCCGACGCCCTGCGCAACGAGGCCCAGGCCCTGCTCGCGCAGGTGAAGGCCCAGAAGGAAGCCTCCGACAAGCTGGCGGCCGAGATTCTCGCCAACGCCAAGGAAGAGGCCCAGCGCCTCCAGGCCGACGCGCAGGTCAAGCTCGCCGAACAGCTCCAGCGCCGCGCTCAGATGGCTGAGCGCAAGATCGCCCAGGCCGAGGCGCAAGCCGAAGCTGAGGTGCGCGCCGCGGCGGCTGACCTGGCCGCGACGATGGCCGAGCAAGTGTTGATTGGGCGCCTCGCCGCGACCAAGACCGATCCGCTGATCGACAAGGCGATCGGCCAGCTGGCGGGCAAGCTCCAGTAGCTTAGAGATCGGGTCGTCGCGTACTCCTGCACCCGGAGATGGCGACCCAAAGGTCGGACGCGCGGCGTTGGGGAACGTCCGCGCGTCAGTGACCTGTCCACGGACCCCACAACCGCCTGATCAGCCGCGGCGCTCGACCTGGGGAAGATGCGCCACTCCGGACTGTTCCCGGCCGTTGTGGGGTTCGTGGACGCTTCCCCGGCCCACAGCACGAGGCACCGTTGCGCCGCGGCCTTGGCAGGCATCGTCCTGGCATGGATGCGCCGCGCGCAGGGCGCCGCGTCGCGAGATCCAGACGAAGCCCGCGAGCCTGAGCAGCGTTGTGAGCTGGCGCTACCGCTTCCGGAACGAGCGGCGGACGTTCTTCACGAACCGAATGCGGCGCGGCAGCAGGATCCGTTCCACGCGCAGGGTCTGGTGGTAGAAAATCGGCATGAACTCGGGGTCGCGGCGCAGCAGGCGCCGGATCGGCGACAGCATCCGGGGATGCGCCCGATGCAGCTTCACGAACTGGCGGCGCGCCTTGAACGAGTTGCGCAGGACGATCATCAGGCCGACCACGATCACGGGGATTCCACCGGGACCCGGCAGGGGCGCGATCAGGACACCGGCAGCAATGATGGCGAAGCCAAGCAGCACCATGCCCGTCCGCTTGATGCGGATGGCAACTTCGCGCGCGAAGTCGTCCGTGGCGCGGTAGACGCGCAAAGAGGGCATGGCGAAAGACACTTGGATAGTCCTGGGGGGCGTGCGGCAGAGCGGGGAGGTCCCGCCGTCACAAGCCCCATATGCGTACGTAGCCGGGAATCGTAAAGACGCCGTGCCGTTAAATTTTGCTCACGCGCTGGTATTCGCCTGCTGATGGCAAAGGCGCCACACCTGCGCGGCCCGTGCGCCACGCCATCGTCACACGGCCGTCGTCAAAGCACCGTGCTATTGAAGCTTGGCCTTATGCGGCGGCGGCGGCTTCCTATTGATTCGCCGGGAATTCGGGGCGCCACGTCAGCTTCGGCTTCCGCGCCGCCAGAGTCTCGTCCAGCCGGCGCAGCGGGGCCAGATGCGGGGCGTTCTTGAAGCGCTCCACGTCGCCGAGCTTGGCCGTTGCGGCCAAAGACCGCAGGGCATGGCAGAAGCGGTCCAACTCGCGCTTGGACTCGGTCTCCGTCGGCTCGATCAACATCGCCCCATGAACAACCAGCGGGAAGTACATGGTCATCGGGTGGAAGCCCTCGTCGATCATGGCCTTCGCGAAGTCCAGGGTGGTGACGCCCGTGCCGTCCAGCCAGCTGTCGTCGAACAGGGCTTCGTGCATGCACGGGCCGTCGGGGAACGCCGGGGTCATGACGTCGGAAAGGCTGGCCTTGATGTAGTTGGCGTTCAGGACGGCGTCCTCGGCCACCTGGCGCAGGCCGTCGGCGCCGTGGCTGCGCATGTAGGCGTAGGCGCGGACGAACATGCCCATCTGGCCGTGGAAGGCGCTCATGCGGCCGAAGGCGCTGGCGGCCTCGTCCACGGCCTCCTCGACCAGGTGCAGGCCATCGGGCCCGGAGACCACCCAGGGGGCCGGCGCGAAGGCCGCCAGGGCCTGGGAAAGCACCACCGGGCCCGCACCCGGCCCGCCGCCGCCGTGGGGCGTGGAGAAGGTCTTGTGCAGGTTGATGTGCATGGCGTCGACGCCGAGGTCGCCGGGCCGCACGCGGCCGACGATGGCGTTGAAGTTGGCTCCGTCGCAGTAAAAATAGGCTCCGGCGGCGTGGGTCAGGCGGCTGATGTCGAGGATGTCCCGCTCGAACAGGCCGCAGGTGTTGGGGTTCGTGACCATGATCGCGGCGACGTGGTCGCCGAGCTTGGCCTCGAGGTCGGCGAGGTCGACGCGGCCGTCCGGGGTCTGGGCGATTTCTGTTACGTTATAACCTACGAAGGCGGCGGTGGCGGGGTTGGTGCCGTGGGCCGAGGTGGGGACCAGGACCGTGCGGCGGTGGCCCTGGCCCGCGGCCTCGTGGGCGGCCTTGATGCAGAGCAGGCCGCAGAGCTCGCCGTGGGCGCCGGCCTTGGGCGAGAGCGCGACGGCGGGCATGCCGGTCAGCGTCTTCAGCCAGTGCGACAGGCGGTCCATCAGCTCGAGCGCGCCCTGGGTCGCGCCGACGGGCGCCAGCGGGTGCAGGTCGGCGAAGCCGGCCATGCGGGCGGCCTTCTCGTTGAGGCGCGGGTTGTGCTTCATCGTGCACGAGCCCAGCGGGTAGAGCGCCAGGTCGATGGCGTGGTTCTTCTGGGAGAGGCGCACGTAGTGGCGCATCGTCTCGGGCTCGGAGAGGCCGGGGAGGTCGAGGCCCGCGCGGGTCAGGCCGGCCAGGTCCGAGGCGTCGGCCTCAGGCTCGGGCAGGTCGACGCCGGTCTTCGTCCAGCCGTCGAGTTCGAAGATCAGCGGCTCGTCCTGGAGCAGGCCCCGGCCGCCGGTCAGCGACTGGAAGCCCGCGGTCTCGGTCGAACCTTCGGGGCGGGTGGGGCGGCCAACGTTCTGCATGGTCATCTCAGGCGGCCTTCAGCGCGGCCGCGAGCGCGGCGATGTCTTCGGAGGTGGTGGTTTCGGTCGCGGCCAGCAGCAGGACGTCGTCCAGCCCGGCGTGCGGATCGAGGCGCGAGTAGGGGACCCCGGCGACGATGCCCTGGCCCAGCAGGTCGTCGACCAGTTTGGCGGCCGAGCCCTTCACCCGCACGGCGATCTCGTTGAAGAACCGGGGCGTCAGCACCTCGATCCCCGCCCCCTCGACGGCGGCCTTCAGCTCGCGCGCCTTGGCGTGGTTGATCCGCGCCAGCTGCTGCAGCCCCACGCCGCCCATCAGCGTCATGTGGATGGTGAAGGCCAGCGCGCAGAGGCCCGAGTTCGTGCAGATGTTGGACGTCGCCTTCTCGCGGCGGATGTGCTGCTCGCGGGTGGACAGGGTCAGCACGTAGCCGCGGCGGCCGTCGGCGTCGACGGTTTCGCCGCAGAGGCGGCCGGGCATCTGGCGGACCAGCTTTTCCTTGCAGGCGAAGAGGCCGACGTAGGGGCCGCCGTAGTTCAGGGCGTTGCCGATCGACTGACCCTCGGCGACGGCGATGTCGGCGCCCATCTCGCCCGGCGAGCGCAGCAGGCCGAACGACACGGCCTCGGTGGTGACCACGATCAGCAGGGCGCCCTTGGCGTGGGCCGCCTCGGCGATCTTCGAGACGTCGGTGACGACGCCGAAGATGTTGGGGGTCTGGACGACGACGCAGGCGGTCTGGTCGTCGATGGCGTCGATGACGGCGGCCTCGGCGTCGATGGCGGCCGGCAGGCGCACGATCTCCATGCCCTCGGCGTGGGCGATGGTCTGGGTGGTGGCGGCGTAGTGCGGGTGCAGGCCGCCCGACAGCACCGCCTTGCCGCGCCGGTTGACGCGCTTGGCCATCAGCACGGCTTCCGAGCAGGCGGTGGAGCCGTCGTACATGGAGGCGTTGGCCACATCCATGCCGGTGAGCGCGGCCACCTGGGTCTGGAACTCGAACAGCACCTGCAGCGTGCCCTGGGCGATCTCGGGCTGGTAGGGCGTGTAGCTGGTCAGGAACTCGGACCGCTGGATGATGTGATCGACGGTCGCGGGGACGTGGTGCTTGTAGGCGCCCGCCCCGCAGAAGAACGGCCCGGCGCCGGCCGGCCGGTTCATCGCCGCCAGCGCCGCCAGCTCGCGCTCCACCTCCAGCTCGCCCGCATGCGGCTGCAGGTCGACCGGGCCCGCCAGCCGCGCGGCCTGGGGCACATCGACGAACAGGCCGTCGATGTCGGGCGCGCCGATGACGGCCAGCATCTCGGCGCGATCGGATGGGGTGAGGGGCAGGTATCTCATGAGCTCAATCCGCTAGGTCCTGCGCGCCGCAGGCGCTGTATTGATTGACCACGAACCACACGAACCACACGAACGAGCTGTGCGGGCGGCAAGGCTGAGCCTGGCTGGAACGTGTTCGTGTGGTTCGTGTGGTTCGTGGTCAAATTTGATTGCGCTGCGCGCGGCTTACTGGGTGGCCAGGAAGGCGTCGTAGGCGGCGCGGTCCATGAGGGCTTCGTATTCGGACGGGTCCGAGAGCTTCACCTTGGCGAACCAGCCGCCGTCTTCCGGCGAGGCGTTGACGGTCTCGGGGGCCGAGCCCAGCTCGCCATTGGCCTCGATGACTTCGCCCGAGATCGGGGCGTAGACGTCGGAGGCGGCCTTGACGCTCTCGACCACGGCGAAGGCGTCGCCGGCCTTCACGGTCTTGCCCACCTCGGGCGTCTCGACGAACACCACGTCGCCCAGCTGCTCGGCGGCGTGGGCGGTGATGCCGACGGTGGCCACGTCGCCCTGCAGGACGACCCACTCGTGATCTTTCGTGAAGCGCATTTGGGATTCTCCTAGAGAGTCTGGGGTGCGCCGCAGGCGCTGTCTTTTTTGACCACGAACCACACGAACGACACGAACGGGTCGTGCCCGCTGCAGCGTCGCGAATCCTGGCGCCACTGTTCGTGTGGTTCGTGTGGTTCGTGGTTCAATTTTGTCGGCGCTGACGCGCCAGGAGTGCTCATCGCCTAGACCTTGCGCACGTAGCGGTGGGGGACGAAGGGGCTGGTGACGACTTCGGCGGACTGGGGTTTGCCGCGGACGATGACTTTCAGCTTCGTGCCGACCGCCTTGAAGGCGGGGGGCACGAAGGCCAGCGCGATGCCGGCCTTGAGGCAGGGGGAGTGGCCGCCCGAGGTGACCACGCCGATGACGGTTCCGGCCTCGTCGGCCACCTCGGCGCCCTCGCGGGCCGGGGCGCCTTCGAGAACGCGCAGGCAGACCTTGGCGCGGGCAGTCCCCTCGGCCAGTTCCCTGACGATGCGCGCCGCGCCCGGGAAGTCGCGCTGTTCGCGGCGGTTCTTGTTGATGGCGAAGGTGAGCCCCGCCTCGACCGGCGAGACGGTCTCGTCCAGGTCGTGGCCGTAGAGCGGCAGGCCCGCCTCCAGGCGCAGGCTGTCGCGGGCGCCCAGGCCGATCGGCTTCACGCGTTCGTCCGACAGCAGCAGGTTCCAGACGCGGACCGCCTCGGACGCCGGGACCGAGATCTCGTAGCCGTCCTCGCCGGTATAGCCCGAGCGCGAGATGATGAGGTCGGTCCCGAAGCCCGGCATCGCGCGGATGTCCATGAACACCATGTCGGCGGTCGCGGGCACATGGGCCTGGACCACGGCCGCGGCCTCGGGGCCCTGGATCGCCATCAGGGCGCGGTCTTCCAGGCGCTCGATCTCGACCTGGCCGGCCAGCTCGTCGTCGATGACCTTGAAGTCGTTGTCCTTGCAGGCGCCGTTGACCACCACGAACAGGCCGTCGGTGACGGCGCCGTCGGGGCCGGTGGGGCGGCCGGCCATCAGGTCGTCGATGATCCCGCCCTTCTTGTTCAGGAGGACGGAATACTTCTGCTTGCCGGGCTTCAGGCCGATGTAGTCGCCGGGGACCACCTCCTCGAAGGCCGACAGCGGCGAGACGCCCTTCAGGCGCGCCTGGCCCATGTGGCTGACGTCGAACAGGCCGGCGTGCTCGCGGGTCCACAGATGCTCGGCCATCACGCCCATCGGGTACTGGACGGGCATGGTGTAGCCGGCGAACGGGACCATGCGCGCGCCCAGCGCGATGTGGGCGTCGGTGAGGGGGGTGGTCTTCAGGGCGGTATCGGAAGTGGACAAGCGGGCGACCTCGGCTGACGATCCGGCGAGCGGCAGGACGGATGTCCTGACGTCGCGCGCCCCCGCTGTCCTTTTGGCCTGAGAGATTTCGGACGCGCCGTTGGTTGGCGGCGTCCCCTGCTCCTTCGGCGCCCCGCTAGGCCGTGCGGCGTCGCGAGAACTTTCCAGCGTTCATCAGCCCGTCGCGGTCCTTTTGCCTGAGCGTTTCCGGGGCGGTTGCGCCTTCGGCTCCCTGCGAAGTTCCGTCAGGAACGAAGCAGGGTCTCTCCCGCGAGAGTTGGGGGGGTTGTGCGGGAGGGGGTGTGGGGAGTCAACGGGGGAGGTGGGGGGTGGGGGGAGATGACTTCAATGCGCCAGTTGCAGACATTGAGTTCAGTGCGGAAAGCGGACATTGGGCCCCCGCCGGCCGGGGTCGACTTTCGCGCAGCCAATGCTGACGGGCAGGCGCGGATGAGCGCCGCGGTGGGTCGCGACAAGCCGCCCTGAATACTCAGGGCGAGACCAAAGATCGCCGTCCCGCTAGTGAAGTCTCGTTCGGACCCTCGCCAGGGTCAGGCCAGGTAGCGGCATTTCGCCGGTGCCGACCGTCTCCAGCCAGCGAGGAGCAGATGGACTATGCGAAGCGCTTGACGGGCGGGGTTGGAGCCTGGCTCAATTTTGAGGCAGCCTGCGATCGCACCGCGCTCTTCAGCGAAAAGTACCTAGCGCATCCGATCGGCCAAATTCTAAACGCCGCGAGCGGCGGCCGTACGCTCGCGGAATTTCATCACCCCGTCCTCGCCCCAATCAAGACCTCGAAGGGTCGTAGGCCGGAAGTCGACTTCGTGGTCGTTGACGATCATCGCAACGTCGTCGTCGCCGTTGAGTCCAAATGGATTGGGGCGACCACGCCCTCTGTAGATAAGATTGTCTGGGACATAATCCGGCTGGAGATGCTGGCTAATCTCGGCGTCTGCTGCCTCTTCGTGCTCGGCGGTAAGCGTAAGAAGCTAGAGGCCCTGTTCCGTCACCCCGCTTTCGAAGCGAAGGACAATCGCGGTTACCGCAAGCCCCTACTCCGTCACGACAACAACGTCCTGCACTCGACACCACTTGGTCCTACGGTCGAGGCGCGGCGACTGATGATGCGCAAACTGTTCGCCGACTACCAACAGTTCGAATTTCCGAATGTCATCCAAAGTCGTCGAACCGCGCCTTTCCCAAGCGATCCAAATGCATCCGTCTTCCAGGTCTACACCTGGGAGATCAGCTCGATGCCCAAGCGCACCGTCTTCCGGCCAGAGAACTCGGCGCAGTACCGGCAGTTCAGCAGCACAACGAAAGTGGGCGATCTGGACGCGTAAGCTCGACCTTGCGCCCAGAGCGCGGTCTCCCTAAATCCCGTTCCGCGCTGGAGGAAGGTGGCGGGGGCCACCAGTCGATCGTCGAGGTCGGCTGAGCCTTTCGCAAGGCTTCCGGTTCGACTCCGGTCTCCTCCACCAGCCCGCATTTCGGCCGTCGCGTGCAGGACGCGGCAACTCGGGCAAGCTTGCGCCATGAGCGGAATTTGTGATCGGGCCGGAAATGAGACGTTCACCTAGCTACCTGGCGACTAGTGGAATCCCGCTATGCCGCCACGTCCGGTTTAGCAGGGAGACATCGCCCGGAACTGCCGCTAGCCTCGTCACGAGGCAGCAGCTCCAGGGACGACAGCTCAATCGAGGCCCGCCGTGGCCTCTCGCAGAGCTGGAAAGAATTAGCTCGACGGGTTGGCGCAACCATCGTTACGGGATGTGCGAATTACAATCTGCGGCACGCAGAGTGGCGGGTTCGGGGGGACGAACGCTTGGAGTGGCCCTGGCGGGGTAGGCCCCGCGTTCCTGCCCCCGCCCCGCGCGGCGACCTCGAAGCTGCCGCTCTATTCCTCGGCCTGGATGCAAGGGGCCTGGAGACGATTACGGCGCTTCTGTGCGGCGGCATTCCGCCGGAGATCGAGATTCAACCCACATGGCGCGTCAGTGGCAGATCTTGTGATTTCGAAGTCGATGTTCGCGGGCTCGGTCTGAGCCAAGCCTTTCGGCGAGATGAGGATGACGTGCTCTTCGTCAACTTTAAGGTGCTCGTCATGCCGTCAATCAGTCAGGCGCAGGGCATTGGCTACGAGATCGTCCGGAACAGTCTCATCGCTTACGACCAGCTGGGGGTCATTTATGCAGCGGCCTACGCGAACTTTGACGTGGGCGGCTACGCCTGGGCAAAGCTGGCGGGCGCCCCGACGGAACCCGACGTCACTCGAGATGCGCTCCTCGCGAGGCTCAAGGAACCCGCTATCGAGCGAAAAATTCCTGCTGATGGTCGCCGCGCCCTCGAAGAGGTGATCAAGGCAGCGGAAGATGATAGTCTCATGTTCGATGTTGCGAACGCCTACACCAGCGACGCTCCGCCAAAACCCTTGGGAAAACCGTTGCTTCTGGAGTTCAGTTGGGACGCGATCTGGGTTCTGTCGGACCCGGAGCAGCGGCGCCGTGCGGCGGGGGCCTTGAGCTGATGGCTGACCGATCGCGCTTTGCAGCGCCGCGCTACCAGCTCCCGAAGGGCTACGTCGATGCCGTCAGCCACGACGAGCCAAGGTTCAAACCGCAGCCCAACACGCTGCCGGTTCGGACAGCTGATGACGCACACGCCGGAGATGTCTCGGACGATGCGAAGATTCGATCCAGCCTGCGTTCGACCCGTAAAGTGGTCGTGGTGCCTGGAGACGTCTCGGTGAGCATTGAGGGCCAAACCGTTACGGTTGAAGGCCCCAGGGGAAAGTTGACCTGGGCGGTTGCTGACGAAGTCGCAGTCGAACGCGAAGGCGCAGAACTGCGCTTCGTGAAGCGGATCGATACGCCTCGCGCCGCCGCCATGTCGGGGCTGTCACGCGTGCTCGTGAACAACATGATTATCGGTGTGACCCAGGGCTACGAGCAGACCCTGGAACTGGTCGGAGTGGGCTATCGCGCCGCACTGAAGGGCAAGGCGCTGTCGCTTCAACTCGGCTTCAGCCACGACGTGGACCTGCAGCCGCCGCAGGGTGTGACCTTTGCTGTGCCGAAGCAGACCGAGATCAGGATCTCGGGCATCGACAAGCAGGCCATCGGCGCAATCGTCGCCCGGATCCGCCGCATCCGCCCACCGGAGCCCTATAAGGGCAAGGGTGTCCGCTACCAGGGCCAGAGCATCCGGCGGAAAAACGACCGGGGCTAAGCACCCGGGGTGCCATATGTCACAGTTGCGCCAGCAACAGACACTGGGCTCGGGCGCGAATTCGGACATTCGGCGGCTGCGTTCGCAGACGGCACCGCACCGAGCCATATGTCACTTTAAATTCGCAAGGTAGATCAGTTCCTGAACCACAACTCGCACATCAGGCAGCAGCTTCTCGATGTCTCCCTTCTGGGCCACGAACCGTCGGCTGTGTGCTGATTTGTCGCCCACATCCTTCAATCTCGGCATGGCCTGCTTACAGTTGCGTCCCAGGTTCCAAGATGGCTCCTTTAGAGCAGCGTCGATCATATCTCGGAGGAAATAGAAGTCGCCGTTCGAGTTCTGTATCGAGGAAGCTCGGCCGACTGCCTCAAATGACTCGATTAGCAGCGTTTCCAAGAGCCGCCGCAGCATCACCGCGCACGCGTCGTACCAGCCGTTCTCATACGTACCGTTTGCTTGGTTTGCGATCTTCTCGATGTAGCCGCGCGTGCCTTTGACGAGCGACAGCAGCACTACTCCGTCGGTCCCCGCTCGCAGCCCTTCGGTCGGAGGGCCAGCCACTGCCGCGTCTGCTTGAATCGCCTTCGCGGTGAGAGCGAAGTTGCGGATAGCCTCCATCAGCTACCCTTGCCTTTCCCGTATAGGTGCTTGGCCATGCTGGCAAAAATCTGATCGATCTGCTCTGGCCCGGAGTCCGCCGAGATGTGGATTTGCACGTCGATGTGCAGAGACGGGCTTCCGGACGCTGCAGCACTCTGGGAGGCACCCGCAACAGGTGCATGAAGGGCAGGCGCGCTTACCAGAGTACTCGCTGGCGGCTCGTCACCTTCCTCGAAGATCGCTTCGTCAGCCAGTTGCCGGAAGGTGCTTACCAGCTTGCTGATTACCTCCTTCCCGCCCTTGGTGCTGGTGCCAAACACCCCTTCCAGTTCCTGCCGAGTTCGACGGTCAGCGTCAGGGTAGATCGCATACAGATCTGCGTAGCCGCCTTTGATGGCGCTCCCGAGCACCTGCTTGCTCTTGGGACCGCGATACTGGCTCCAACGATCAGTCGGGGCACCACCTTGGTCCACGAAACCGATCTGCTTCAAGACCCCAATCAGGGACCCATCGTTGCTCGATGTGAAGCCAATCGTCTTCAACCACTTCTGTGTGACAGTTGGCGGAATGCCAACGGTCTGGATCTTGGCCAGCAGCGGCTTAATCTTCCCGGGTACCGTCGTGTAAGTGAATTCTGCCATCTTCCCCCCATAGGTTGAGGAGCATGCTACGGGCGGGGAGCTGTGCTGTCACGTTAGGGCGGCATAGCTCGCGAAACGGAGGTAGAGCTCGGTTCTGTAAGCGGACCTTCCCAACTTCGCCTTCGAGTCACAGGCGGCCCTTCCGAGCCTTAAGTCCATGGCGGCCAGTTTGCCTTGGGGCTGAGCCGTCTCAAGGACGGCCCGCAGGGCCGCCGCGGGGCGGGCGCGCGGCGCGCGCTCCTTGACACGGCTCAGCCCCAAGGCTCGCATTCGACCATGGATTTAAGGGCGGGTGGCATCCCTGCGGGATGCCGGCGCGTGGCGCCTGATGGGTGGCGGGCGGGCTCCGTCGCCGAAGCGCTGGTGGAGGGTAGGGCGTCGTGGAACTTCGGACAGACAGCGGCCAGCTGAAGGCGGGCGGGGCGTTCAAGCTGATCGCCACGGGCTACCTCCTGGGCGCTGGGGTGATCTTCATTCCAGCGTTTGTTGTCATGGGCCTTGTCGCAACGTCGGCCGGCGCGCCGATCGTCGTGAACGGCCAGATTGTGGAGGGCGGCTTCGCCACGGTCGCCGGCCTGGCGCCGCTCTTTCTGCTGCCGGTCATCCTGGCGGGGCAGGCCATGGTCCTCAGCGGCATCATCGTGCTGGGCCTGTGGCTCTATACGCGCTGGCGGCCCATTCGGGTCACGGCGGGTGACGCGTCCGAGTAGGGACGAAGGGGGCGGCCGCCCGCCGTGGATGAGGCCAGAGATAGGGTGACAGGAGCACCATTCCCCCGCCAGCGCCGACCGGTCTCAGATCCCCTTCAGGGCCCCCAGCACCGCCTGGTCGCCACGTCCGGCGAGGTCGAGCGGCAGCTCGCCGATCAGCGCCGAGCTCAGCGCCTTGTTATAGTGGAGCCGCATCTCGCCCAACGTCCGCGGGGCGGCGATCACCACCAGCCGCGCGATCCGGCCCCCCAGCACCTCATGATTGAGCCAGCCGGTCACGGCGGCGGCGTGGGCGTCCTCGTCCAGCAGGTGGCCCGTCGGATTGCCCGAACTGGTGTAGTGCCGCGCGCCGGCGGACTTGTCATCCTCGCGCAGGTGGGGCGTCGGCAGCGCCGCAAGCGCGGGCTCGGTCCCGCTACCCTGGTTGCGGTAGAGCTCGAACTTCGCGCCATCGACCACCGCGATGACGTCACCATGCGACAGGATCATTGCCACTCCTTGCGCGCCACCTCGCGGCGCGTCTCCGGAGGGTTGTGGCGCAAGGACGCGCCGGGCGGCTTGATCTGGCTCAAGGGGTCGGCCCACCCAAGCCGCGACTGAAGGAGACGCGGGCGCACGATACCTATCTCCTGGGTTCGTAGCGCACCGGCCGCTCCCCCACCGGAGGTGAGGCGCGGCGGATGTGGATTGATCCGGGTCAAGGCCGCTGTGGCGGGGCGGTCCGACGCTCGCGTCTCGAACCCTGGAAGCGAGCACGCCGCTGACCCCCACATCTCGCACCATCGCACGGATCCTTGGGCCGTCGGCGGTGGTGCTGGCGGCGACGGAGGCGTTCAACATGCCGATCTTCGCCGCGCAGACGGCGCCGGTGGTCTATCTGAACGGGACGCTGCTGTTCGTGGCGGGCGTGGCCATCGTGCAGGCGCACAACCGGTGGCGCTGGGGCTGGCCGTTGCTGGTGACGCTGAGCGGATGGGGGATCCTGGCGGTGGGGCTGGTGCGGATGATCGCGCCTAGCGCGCCGCAGGCGAGCGCGGGGCCGGTCACCGACGTGGTGTTCGTCGCGCTGGTGGCGCTGGGGGTGGGGCTTTCGGTGCTGGGGTATCGGCGTGTGCGGGGCGCGTGGGTTGGCGGGGGCTCGTCCTGCCGGCGCGGGGCTCCGGGCGTGACTTCCCCACCCTGACCGCTTCGCGGTCTGTCCCTCCCCACAAGGGGGAGGGAGGGGCGGTGCAACCTCTGCCTTCGGGTGGCGTTTTGCGGCTGGAGGCTCGATACATGATCGCAATCACGAACGTCGCCCGGGCCGCGCGGCTCCTGTCGCTGGTGCTCTTCGACATCGTGCGGCCGAGCCGGCCGGAGTATCGGCTGCCGGCGCGCTGGTTGGGGTGAAGGGCTTGCCTCACCTCCCCCGCGAAGCGGCGGGAGGGGGACCGGCCGCCGAGCCCGGCCTTGGGCCGGGCGTAGAGCGGTTGGTGGAGGGGGCGGGCTTCAGGCTCTGCGGGATGATCTAGCTGATTTTGGCGCTGTGGGTGGGGCTCGCCCCCTCCACCACCCGCTCTTCGGCGGGTGGTCCCCCTCCCGCCGCCTTGCGGGGGAGGTAAGACGCGTCACCGTTGTGTTCGTATTTTGTTCTTGCATTTTGCGCGCGAATTCGGTAGGGTTCTGTCAGGGTTGATCCGTGCGCCTGGGGTTTCTGGCCCGCGCGGGGTCCGCCTTTTCCCCTCCCCACTCCTGACATTGCGAGAGAGACCGATGGCTGATGATGGCGTCGAGGGCGGCGTCGCGCGTGGGCGGCGGCGGTCGCGGACGCCTGTGCGGTATTCGAAGGCTCTGGAGGCGCGGCTGCTGGCGCGGCTGGCCGCGGGCGAGCTGTTGTACCGGATCGCGCAGGAGGCCGACATGCCGACGCCCGAGGCGGTGGCGAAGTGGGCGAGGGCGCGGCCGGAGTTCCGCGAGGCGCTGCTGAAGGCGCGGCGGGACGGAGGGCGGCCGGCGGGGACGAAGGGGCAGCCGTGCGGACTGTGCGAGCCCGTGGCGGACGAGATCTTCGAGCGGCTGTGCGAGGGCGAGAGCCTGACGTCGATCGGGCGCGACCCGACGATGCCCAGCCTGTCGACCATCTTCCGGTGGCGGCGGGACTTCCCCGACTTCGACGCCGAGATGCGGGTGGGGATGCGGATCCGGGCCGAGGTGCTGGCCGACGGCGGCGATGACCTGGCGGCGGAGGCGACGCCGGAGACGGCGTTCCTGACCCAGGTGCGGCTGACCCACCTGCGCTGGCGGGTGGGGACGCTGGCGCCGTGGGAGTACCGCACGCGGCTGGTGGAGCCGCCGGCGGCGGCGCAGGGCAAGCCGGCCAAGCGGCTGCTGCTGCGGAAGTTCGAGGTGGAGGTGGATCCGGCGACGGGCCGGAAGGTGGTGGTGGCCTATTGCCCGAACCCCGACACGGGCGAGGTGGAGCGTGAGGACATGCCGGGCTGGCGCCAGGCGCCGAACAGCGCGGCGCTGCCCGGGGGGCGGCCGGGGTGGGACGAGTGGCCGGGGTCGGGGCGCTGAGGCTGGGGGGCTTGTTCTGGGGGCGCTGGGCCTGGTCGTGACTTCCCCACCCGTCTCCCCCGGACCAAGTCCGGGGTCGCCACCCTCCCCATAAAGGGGAGGGAAAGGCTCAGTCTGCGTTGTCGTCGGCGGGGCGGGCGAAGCAGGACTGGCCGGCGCGGGTGAGGGCGGCGCAGGCGCGGGCGGCCTCGCCGGCGGTCTGGAAGCCGCCGAGCAGGGCGATGTAGACGGGCCGGTCGCCGACCTGGGTGGTCTGGGTGACGGCGGTGAGGCGGCGGCCGGCGGGCTCCAGCGCCTTGCGGGCGGCCTTGAGCGCGCGCTGGGCGCCGTCTTCCGAGGGGCCCTGGGCCAGCTGGACGACGAAGCCTGACGGGG
>FWWL01000382.1_pt1 | contig 79213 bp, 58 predicted proteins | sample 2228331 | NCBI WGS metagenome assembly FWWL01 (sample SAMEA103939775, study PRJEB20133) | metagenome | reverse complement strand
TCGACCTCTTGGTCGACACCCTTGTCTTAAGCTAATGACTACTACTGCCTTCGTCATTCGGGACTTGCACCCTATAGATAACGCCCATGCTGGGCGCACAACAAAAGGAATGCCATAGATACTTGGCATTCCTTTTGTTTAATTTCGTTATTCAATGCCAACAATTTTACTTCTTCTTTCTAACAGTAAAACATCTCTCCACTTTTCCTTAAGCTTGCCAAGCCGTGCTCTTCTGCCCACCTCATGAAAACCATGTTTTAAGTGTAGTCGGATACTCGCTTCGTTTTCAGGAAAGATTCCTGCCTGTAAGGTCCAAAACCCTTTATCCTCAGATCTTTTTATTAACTCGTCGATAAGTACACTTCCCACGCCCTGACCTCGAACACTATGCTTCACATATACGCTTATCTCAGCAACTCCTGAATATACGCTTCTTGAGGAAACCATACTCAACGATGCCCAGCCAACTACAGAGTCATCTTCAATGCAAACTATGCTGCAATCTTGTACATGGCTATTGTACCAATTCTCTTTAGTTGGTGCTTCTAATTGGAAAGTAGCGTTCCCCGTTTGTATTCCTTCTTCATAAATAGACTTAATCGCTTCCCAATCTTGATCTAAAACAAGACGGATATTGCTCATTTTATGACCTCTCCTCATGTGCCTTCTCATGTACCATAGTTATTCTGTAAATAGCTTCCTTAAATCTACAAATACGAGCTCCCCGCCCATTAGCCAGTTTTCTCCGACAAATCTAGGGGAATGCAAATTAAAAGGCAAAGTTCGTTTCTCCCAAGAGTGATTTGCTTTGTCAAATCTGGCGATCTCCGCTTGCGCTTTCTCTTCATCATTGCGGATGATATACAGGACGTCTGAGGGTGAGACGATCGGATAATCTTGTAAGGGAGACTGATAGGGAGCTTCCCATATAAACTTTGAACCCAGATCGGCCATGAAATGATGCATATAAGGAATAGCTGAAGCAATGAGATGAGGCTCATCGAGCTCCGATACCTCTTTAACCGTCTTCAAGCCGGTGAATGTCCGTTTGCCGAGATCGTAAAGCTTATAGGTTGAATTAAGTATAGGGAAATTCTCATTGCGCCCCGGTTTACGATCCAGATGGAAATAGCGGAGCAGAACAGAATTCCTCTCTGGCAGCCACCCGGCGATTTCCACATATTCATCCGTGCGCGGATCCGATTTTACGTTTGCGACTTCCTTGCCTTCACGGCTGAAAATCCGAATCCCTTGCGGAGCGATGTTATCGATCTCTACGGAGTCTATGACATGCTTCCGATTATCATCGAACGTGTAATAGAACGCCGAGTAGCGGCTGTCTTCACTCCAGATCCAAGTCGGATAATCGATCATTCCAGCGGGATAAGGTACCGACGCCAGCACGTTTTCTTCCAAGTCGATCAATTGAAAAGTATGGCCTTCATGCCAGAATATAGTGCCGTCAGGCGAGGGAACCGTCATGAAGAACGGCCACGGGTGCTGGTATTTGTTATGGAATTTCTTAAGTGACCTTTCCTTCAAGTCAATGACTTCCAGGCTGCCCTCGTGGTACTTGTTGAATACGAGACGTTTCAGCTCAGGGCTAAACCAATTTCGTGCGAACCTATCTTGTTCCCCGGATACGCTTGGAGCCCCCATGATTATCGTTTCTATTTTGGATGTACTCAAATCAAGTGTATCGATTCGATAAACTTGAGCTCCGTCGCTGTTCGTAACGTTTGAATACACAATTTGATTGTCGTTCAAGAGTCCGAACACTTGTAAAGCGCTCGAAACGTTGTAGTAGTTATGAACAGTCGTATCTGTAATAACGGTTGAGGAGAGAGAATTCAGACTTTCCACATCCAAGAGTCCGATAACTCTGCGCAAACTAGTACTATTATCCGGGCCTTCACTGAATATAAAGGGTATCGCAAGCTTGTCGCCTTCATCAATTATTTCTTCGAAGTTCATATAATAGCTATCGTTATACAATAGATTAAATCCATAGTCGTTCAGCGTGACGGTTAAACGAAGCGCTTTGCGCAGCTCCTCTGATTGCTTTTCTTCAACCGAAATTTCACCTTTTTTCTTAAAAACATCCCCGTCCCACTCATAGGCAGCTTCGATCATGCCTCGACTGTTGTCATAGTAACGGTTAAGGAACGAGATCGGAGAATCTTTAAGGAAATAGATGGAGTAATCCGAAGCGGCGGTGAAGATTTCGTTGCCGACGATTGAAATGCCATCCAGCCGGACCGTATATAAATTATAAACGTACCCGTTGCTTGATGCGTACTGTCCGATCGTGAAATCCCAATAATTATCGTCGTTGTAATCATCCAAAGCCAACTCGAAAGTTCCTTTGCGGAAACTTAATTCCTGCTGGAAGGTTGAAGTCAGGTCAAATCGCTGGAGCACCTTCCCATTGGAATCCGATAACTCCGCGGCAAATTTGCCCACATAGAATTCGCCTTCGAACGGCCCCGGATTTCTATCCACCCGCAATTCCCCTTCGGTCATGACGATGGACAGTTTCTCTTGTTTGCCATCGTTATTCCAATCTAATCCCTTCTGGGCAATAGGAACCTCGTGAAGGAGCGAATCTTCAGGTTTCATTACCTTTGGGACCTTCTGGAAGGGTTTATCCTTGGATACGAACAATAGGATAAAGGCAACAAACAGGATACTCCCGACCCATATCCATCTTCGGCGCGACATATATTCATTCCTCTTTCCCTGAAGTACGGATACTACTAAAACGGAAGCCAAGTCCAAAAGTTGCGACATTGGAAATAGCCGTCGCGCAGCTGCTTAATTCATAGAAAAAACCGCCTCATTCGTCTAAATGAAGACAAATGGGGCGGCCTCTTATAAGCCGTTAATTTAAACCTCGTCCACGTTAACCCAAGCGCCGCGTTCGATGGACAAATCGACCGCTTCCAATACCTCTTGGCACTTGACGCCGTCGAGAAAGGTTGGAGTAAATGGTGATCCCGTCGTCATGTGCTGGACGAACTCATATACGATATGGACAAACGCATGCTCGTATCCGATAATGTGACCCGTCGGCCACCAGTTTCCGGCATATTTATGCGTCGACTCCGTCGCCAGAATGCGGCGGAAACCTGCCAAGTTCGGCTCATCCTCACGGAAATACACCTCGAGCTCGTTCAATTTCTCAAGATCCCACCGGATCGAGCCTTTGCTGCCATGAATTTCGAACGTATTGTGATTTTTGCGGCCTGCCGCGAAACGGGAGGCAACGAACATACCCATCGCACCGTTCTTGAAATCAGCAAGGAAACCCGTTGCATCATCAACGGTTACCTCGCCCTTCTCCGTCGTTGAGCCGGTTCCGGAGAGCCCGGAGGATCCGGTCAGGATCGGACGCTCCTTCACGAACGTGCGGTTATGTCCGACGACGCGATCGAATTCCCCGATCAAGAAGCGGGCAAGGTCGATGCTATGCGCATTGATATCCCCATGCGCGCCGGAGCCTGCAACTTCCTTCTTGAGACGCCATGCGAGCGGCGTGTTCGGATCAACGAGCCAATCCTGCAGGTAGGTTGCCCGATAGTGATGTATTTCACCGAGGCGTCCTTCGTCAATGATCTGTTTCGCGAGCTGGACGGCGGGCAAGAAACGGTAGTTAAAGCAGATGGCGTGTTTTACTCCCGCTTTCTCCGCCGCTTCCAGCATTTCGCGTCCATCGGCCAAGTTCAGCGCAAGCGGTTTTTCGCAGAAAACATGTTTACCTGCGGCAATAGCCGCCAAAGTGATTTCTTTATGAGCATCGCTTGGGGCGTTGATATCCACGAAATCGATATCTTCGCGGGTTATCATCTTCCGCCAATCGGTTTCATAAGATTCCCAACCGAATTTCTCGGCCGCTTGCTTGACCCCGTTCTCGTCGCGGCCGCAAATCGCCTTCATGACTACGTCTGCTTCCGTATCAAAGAACATGCCTACGTCTTTGTATGCATGGCTATGGGCTTTGCCCATGAATTTATAGCCTACCATTCCGACATTAATTTTCTTTTTTACGCCCACCACATCTCACCCGCGCTTTCGGTTAAGATGAGACCATTCAGGAAGTTTGCCGCTTTGTTGAATCCTTCGTTTACGCTCATAAGGCCATCCTCATGCTCAATGCTGATCGTTCCGTCATAGCCGACGAGACGCAGCGTACTGACGAGATCTTTCCAGAACTCATCGTCATGGCCATATCCAACCGTGCGGAACACCCATGAACGTTGCAAAATATCGCCATAATTTTTGTTATCCAGAACGCCGTTAATCGCCGTGTTACGTTTATCGATTTTCGTATCTTTGGCATGTACGTGATAGATGGAGCTTCCGAGTGCCTTCACGCATTCAATCGGATCCATGCCTTGCCAGAACAAGTGAGAAGGGTCAAAGTTAACGCCGATGTTGTCTCCCGCTTCCTCACGTAAGCGCAAAGCCGTTTCGGTGTTGTATACGAGGAAACCCGGATGCGCTTCGATTGCGACTTTCACGCCGTGCTTGCGTAGAAACGCGGATTGTTCCTTCCAATAAGGAATCGCGATTTCGTTCCACTGCCATTCAAGCACCGTCAGAAAATCAGGCGGCCATGGGCAAGTAACCCATGAAGGGTATTTGGAGTTTACCGATTCGCCAGGGCAGCCGGAGAATGTGATAACCGTATCAACGCCAAGCTTCTCTGCCAGTTGAACGGTAGCGACGAAGTCATCATGATGCGACTTGGCTACTGAAGCATCCGGGTGAAGCGGATTGCCGTGACAGCTAAGCGCGCTGATCGTAAGCCCGCGCGAATCAACGGCATCGCGAATCCGGCGAATGGCCGCATCGTCGTTGAGGATTTGCCGAGCATTGATGTGCGCGGTTCCAGGATAAGCCCCGGTTCCGATCTCGACTGCTTGAAGTCCGGCAGCCTTGGCCGTATCCAGCGCCTGTTCAAAAGATTGTTGGCTGAACAAAACAAGAAATACTCCTGATTTCACTATTCCCCACCAAACCTTTCTTATAGATCTCATGACCTTCGGGAACACAATATGTACACGCGTTCATTGTTATCCCCTTAATATTTTACATGAAAACAGTTACATTTACTAACTCAAATTATGCGACAAGCAGACTATTAAGGACATGGACTATACGAAGCTGATGGCTTGCCCTTTGTTGGCGGATTCATAAACGGCCTCGAGAATTTCTTGAACAACCAATGCTTGCTTCGCCGTAACGACAGGCTCTTGGTCATGGAGAATCGAATGGATCCAAGCGCGCGCTTCTTGCTCCGCGGCATCGTCCGGGAGCGGGTTTCCGCCGAAATCTCCCGACATCTGGATTTCTTGAGTAAAGAGACGGCCATGTTCTTCTCCATTGATGCGCAAGCCCTTCTTCATATCCGCTCCGGCTTTCGTCCCGCATAGGGATACTTTTGCTTCATCCACATCGAGAGTATTCAGCGCCCAGCTGGATTCCAACCATACCGTAGCTCCGCTTCTCATCGTAATCATGGCAAATGCGGAATCTTCCACGGTGAACTTGGACGGATCCCATGTTCCCCACATATTCGCCTCGCTGCCTTGCTCCGCAAGCTTGCGGTAAGAAGTTCCCAATACCGTCTTCGGCTCGTAATTGTCCATCATCCACAAAGCAAGGTCAAGCGCGTGAGTTCCGATATCGATCAGAGGGCCTCCGCCTTGTTTCTCCAAGTCCAAGAATACGCCCCAGGTAGGTACTGCACGGCGGCGAACCGCATGGGCTTTGGCGACATAAATTTCACCAAGATCGCCGGCACGGCAAGCTTTGTGCAGCCATCGGCTATCCGCCCGGAAACGGTTTTGGTACGCGATACTCAATTTCCGCCCCGTTCTTTCCGCCGTTTCAAGCATGCGTCTGGCATCTTCAGCCGTTTTGGCCATCGGTTTCTCGCAGAGTACGTGTTTGCCAGCTTCCAATGCCGCTATGGAAATATCCGCATGCGTGTCGTTCGGAGTGCACACATGAACGACTTGAACATCCGGATCGCGTAGCAATTCATATACATCGTGATAGACTCTGGCATCATGGGTACCGAATTTTCCTTTTGCTTCATGGGCCCTGTCTGCCGCCACGTCGAAAAATGCCACAACCTGCGCTTCCGGGATTTTGGCGAGCGATGGCAAATGTTTCCCCATCGCGATACCGCCGCATCCGATCATCCCAACATTAACTTTTGTCAAAATGCTTGTCCTCCTTGCGCCTTTTCAGTATTCATTCTACAATTAGTGTACCATAACTTATAATAAATCCCATCCGCTCAGATGCGAGGATTTTATGTGATTTTGTCATATAAGGGGATGAACCCGTGCAAGCATTCAGAGAAAAGATTGAATACGAGAACCCGTTGCTATCTTTGAAAATATGGCAGGTGACCCGTAACGACCCCGGCACGGTTACTTGGCATTATCATCCCGAGTGCGAGCTTCTGCTCGTCCAGACTGGACAGCTTGAAATCGATTTAAGCGATGAGTCTTATACGATGGAGGGTGGAGACGTCGTTATTCTTGGCAACTCCCAATTGCATCGCGACCGAAGCACCACAGGCTCGCTGGTCTATATCGTTCTCCAATTCGATCTCCATACTTTTTTCGATCAAAGCACGATTCCCTATTTACAATATTTTAATGAAACCAAAGTACCGCTTAGCTCCATGAATTATATATTCCGGGAAAACAAGGAAGCCCGCAATGCCGCCGCCGAATGCATTCGCCAAATCCATCAAGAAGCTTTGCGTAAAGAAAGCGGATACGAGCTTGCGGTCAATATGCTGATCAAGAAGCTGCTGCTTATTCTGATTCGCAACGACAGCCGCGGCTTGTTAGCCGACCAAGACCGGGTCGAACGAATTCGGCTCAAGCCCGTGCTCGATTTCGTCGAGGACAAGCTTAATGACCGGATTGCCGTTGAGGATGCCAGCCGGCTTGCGAATATGAGCTACTATTATTTTGTGAAGTTTTTCAAGAAGATAATGGGCCTTTCCTTCACGGAATACGTCAACTTCCGCAAAATCAAAAGAGCCGAGCAGCTTCTGCTCACCCGCGACATGAGCGTCAGTGAAGTCGGCGACCAGATCGGCATGGCCAACATGGCCCACTTCTACAAAATGTTTAAACGCTTCAACGGTTGCTCGCCCAAAGAGTTCCAACGCAAGATGCTAGCCTGGGGCCGGGGGTAAGTTAGGGTTTGCCAGGTTTGCACAAAAAAACTCACCCAAGCCTAACGGCTGGGCGAGATTGCTTTGCGGTTTATGAATAGTTTGTAGCCCACTCCGCGGATGGAGTCGATTTGTACGGTTTGTTGGTTTAGCTCCAGCTTTTTGCGAAGCGAACTGACATGTACGTCGACCGTACGCTGGCCTCCGATGTAGTCGAAGCCCCATACGACGTTCATCAGATCATCGCGGGTGATGACGATACCCGGGCGTTCCGCCAAATAGAGCAGAACCTCGAATTCCTTCGGCCGCAGCGTAATCCATTGGCCGTTCGAGAACACTTCGTATTTGTCCGGGAAAATCTGAAGGTCGCCAATGGCAATAACCTTATCTCCTCCGGCTGCCTTCGAAGGTTTGCTTTCTTCGTTACCCGAACGTCTCAAAACCGCAGACGTACGGGCCAGCAATTCCGCCACGCCGAACGGCTTCGTAATATAATCGTCCGCGCCAAGCTTCAACCCCTGAACCACTTCTTCCTCCGCATTCCTTGCGGTAAGAATGATGACAGGCGTCTTGACTCCATTCTGACGCAGCTTTTGCAACACTTCGAATCCATTCATGCCCGGCAACATCAAATCCAGAAAAATGATAGCGTAATGATCATGGATCGCCTTATGAAGTCCTTCCGCACCGTTCCCGACAACTTCCGTCTCGTAACCTTCTTGCGAAAGATTGTAGGTAACTAGACGTGCGAGTGTCGGTTCATCTTCGATAATCAGTACTTTGTCCGACATGAGTTCCTCCGGTCCAGCAGGCAATCCTGCCTAATTGGCTCTACATGTTAGTTTTATCATACCACTGTAAAGACAACATCATGTAAATGTTAACGGAACGTAAAATAGGTAGAACAGACATTACGACTGTATCAGCGGGAGTTCCAAAATAAACTGCGAGCCTACGCCAACTGTGCTTTCTACCCTAATCGTCCCGTGATGCAGCTCGGTCAAATGCTTAACGATGGACAACCCTAGCCCGGTTCCGCCAGAGCTGCGAGATCGAGCTTTGTCTACTCTGTAGAACCGCTCGAAAATCCGGGGAATGTCTTTTTTCGGAATACCGATCCCGGTATCCGACACGGTAATTCGCACGATCTCATTATCCCCATCGTCCACCGCGATTATTTCGGCACGAACTTTGACTTTACCGCCTTCAGGCGTATAGTTGATCCCGTTCTGCATCAAATTCATTAGAATCTGCCCTAACCGATCCTCGTCCGCTTCCAAGAACAAGCCTTCTTCCGCCTGCACATCAAGCATAATATCTTTTTTGGCGGCTTCGGCAGACAATAACTCCGTCATCCGGGCAAGAAACATCGGCAAGTCAATCGGCGAGAATTGCAGCGGCGAACGTCTAGATTCGATTTTGGAAAGCTCCAGAATATCGCCAATCAGACGATTTAACCGATCGCTCTCATCTTGAATGATAGTGAGGAAAGATCGGGCGGTTTCCGGGTCTTCCATCGCTCCGGACAGCAGTGTTTCCGCGAATCCTTTTACGGCCGCAACCGGCGTTTTTAATTCGTGCGATACGTTGGCGACGAATTCGCTCCGCATCCGCTCCAGCCGCCGAATGGCCGAAACATCCTGCAGAACAAGCAATAATCCAGGATCTTCTTCCCCGTTCATTTTCATCGGAACGATGTTGATTTCCAGCAGCCGCTCTTCCGGAAAATAAACCGTTAACTCTTCATGCAACGAAGCCGGATTCTCGAGCCCTTCCCGAATAAGTCCCACCAGCTCGAAATGCTGGCGGATTTCCGTGTAGCTGCGTCCGACACGCTCACGTACTGAACCGCCAAGGAGCAACTCCGCTCGGCGATTGTACAACGTGATTCGCCCATCGTGCGCTATCATAACGACACCGCTTGTCATATTGTCCAACACGCTTTGCAGCCTTGTACCGTTCTGACGAATCTCGTCCAGTTGCTCCTGAAGGCTTCCCCCCATCGCATTAAGAGCTCTGGCCAGTTCGCCTACTTCATCCCGGCCGCCTTCAGGGACACGAATAGCATAATCCATATTCGCCATTCTTTTGGCCGCGGAAGTCATTCGTTCGATTGGACGAGTCACGCTGAGCGCCACTCGGTAGCTTACGATCGCAGCGAGAGCAAATAACAGGAACAGCCCAAAGATTAAGGCAAGCCACATGTTGTTAAGGCTGCCCTCCACATCGCTTAAGCTCATGGCTAAACGAATGATGCCCCGATCTGCGGCGCCTTGATTCTCGTTTACCTTAATCGCCACATACAGCATGTTCTGATTCAAAGTGTCGCTGTGTCGAACGCTGCTGCCTGTTCCGGAAATTAAAGATTCCCGCACTTCCTCGCGCTCCAGATGATTGTCCATTATTGCGGGATCATGATCGGAATCGCCCATGACTTTGCCGTCAAGACGAATATAAGTAACACGCATCCCGGCGATTTCCTTGAAACGCTTAGCTGCCTCCTGCAAATACTGCTTTTGCTCGGCTTCATCGCCCATAACCGGCCAAGGCGCGGCGGCATTCAATACATGCAGCTCTCGAATCATATGGTCGCGCAAAGCTGCTTGATGATTTTTCTGATAGGAATTGCCCATCAAGAGTCCGGCGGCCAGGACGGATAAGCCGATAAGAAGTATAAACAGGGCAGTCAATTTCAAGCGAAATTTAGTCATGGACAGTTGAATGCTCCTTTAAACAAATACAGGATCTTTGAACTGGGCAAGCTTGGCTTTGGAATCCTTGTCTACGTCGGCATGAAGGCTGTTTCCGTGCGAATCCATGGTGACGATAGCCGCAAAACCTTCGACTTGCAAATGCCACATCGCTTCCGGAATGCCGAACTCCATATAATCGACACCATTGACCCGCTTGATGCATTCCGCATAATATTGGGCTGCCCCGCCGACTGCGTTCAAATAGACACCGCCATGCTCCTGCAAAGCCGACAACGTTTTCGGACCCATGCCGCCTTTGCCGATTACCGCGCGAAGACCGAATTTTTTCATAATATCGCCTTGATAAGGCTCTTCCCGGATGCTTGTTGTCGGTCCCGCACCTTTAACATGCCATCCTTCGTCATCTTTAAGCATAACCGGCCCGCAATGGTAGATGACGCCCCCACTAAGGTCAATCGGCGCATCGTGATCCATCAAATGCTTGTGAAGGGCATCCCTTCCCGTATGCATTTCGCCGTTCAGAATTACGACGTCGCCAACCTTCAATCCCCGAACGTCTTCCTCGGTCAAAGGCATCTGAAGGACGATTTCCCTCGGTTTCGAAGCGACTGCCGCTTCCCCGCTTGCCGCGTCATCGGTCGAAGCTTCCATTTTCACTGCCGATCCGCCTTCATAAACCCAACTCTTAATCTCATGGGTCGATCCGTCTAATACGACGCCCTGGCGCCGGTAAGCCCAACAATTGTAGGCGACGGAGACGAAGAAGCTGGCAGGCAGCCGATTGTTAACCCCGGCTTTGCAGCCGAGAAGCGTTACATTCCCGCCAAAACCCATTGTCCCTATTCCAAGCTCATTCGCTTTATCCAAAATATACTCTTCCAGTTGCCGCAATTCAGGAATCGGATTTACATCATCTACGGTACGGAATAATTGCTGTTTAGCCAGCTCGTAACCCGTCGTTCGGTCGCCGCCGATTCCAACGCCGATGAATCCCGCACTGCAGCCTTGTCCTTGCGCCTGATATACCGCATGGAGCACGCATTTGCGGATTCCGTCGAGATCCCGGCCTGCTTTGCCTAAGCCTTCAATCTCGCAAGGCAGGCTATATTGAATATTTTTATTTTCGCAGCCGCCTCCCTTGAGAATCAGACGAACATCTACCTCATCGCGCTCCCACTGCTCAAAGTGAATAACCGGCGTACCCGGTCCAAGATTATCGCCCGTATTCGATCCGGTTAGAGAATCTACGGAATTTGTACGAAGCTTTCCATCTTTAGTCGCTCTAGCAATCGCATTCTTGATTTCCTGTTTCATGACAATCTGATTGGCACCGACAGGGGTATGTACGACAAATGTCGGCATACCGGTATCTTGGCATATGGGGGAAACGTTGCACTCCGCCATCTCGATGTTCTGGGCAATTGTCGTTAAGGACAATCCCGCGCGGGTCGCGCGATCCTCCGCTTCGCGGGCTGCTGTAATAGCACGGCGTACGTCCGCCGGAAGATTAGTGGAGGTTTCCACGATAAGTCGGTACATGCTCTGTTCAAATGATGACATGATGAGTGCTATATCCCCTCTCTATTCGTTAATCCTAATCCATTATATAATAGCATACAGAAACGCGGTGAGAGAAAAGGAGTCAAGTTCATGGCAAATCATTTTTTGGCTTATTTGTACCGTCTGCAATATATCAAGCGTTGGAGCCTTATGCGAAACACGAATTCTGAGAACGTAGCTGAGCATTCCTACCATGTTGCGATTATCGCCCACGCTCTAGGCAGTATTGCGCGGGAAATATTCAATCGCGATATCAATCCCGACGAGGCGGTAACGTACGCTTTATTCCATGATGCCACGGAAGTGTTTACCGGAGATATTCCGACTCCCGTTAAACATCATAACCCGCGCATATTAACGAATTTTCGCGAAATCGAGGCATTGGCCGCGGAAAGGTTACTCGCAACCGTCCCGGATGAGCTCCAGGAAACTTATCGCCCGTTGCTGATCGGCAAACCCGCCAATCCCGAGTTGGAGAAACTGTTGAAAGCTGCCGATCTGCTTGATGCTTATTTGAAATGCATAAGCGAGATGTCCGCGGGAAACCGCGAGTTCGCAACTGCCCGCCGCCAAAGCGAGGAGAAGCTGCGCAAGATGGACATGCCCGAGGTTGAATGGTTTTTGAGCCATTTGGCACCGGGTTTCGAGAGAACGATTGACGAGTTGTCGGAAGATGAACAAGGGGGAGCGCAACAGTGAAGCTGAAAATTTTCAAAGCCCTTTGGGGAATGGAAAACCTGTCGCTAGAGCAGCAAGTCAAGTTAATTTCCGAAGCTGGTTATGCGGGGATTGAATCGCCTATGCCCGAACCATCCAAAGAGCCTTTATTCCGTAAGCTGCTAGCCGAATACGGTTTAGAATATAGCGCCATGGTGTTTACCGACGGTAACCACAAGGAATCATTCCGAACGCAAGTCGAACGCGCCGCTGCATTTTCTCCGGTCCTTATTAACGCACACAGCTCCAAAGACGATGCGCCGTATGAGGAGCAGTTGGACTTTTATCGTTATGCTCTGGACACAGAACGTTCCATCGGTATCCCCGTCGCTCATGAGACCCACCGCGGCCGCGCGATGTTCACGCCATGGGCAACGGAGCGACTGCTCAAGGATATACCGGGACTAAGTGTTTGCGCCGACTTTAGCCACTGGTGCAACGTCTGTGAATCGCTTCTGGAAAATCAAGGAGATCGAATGAAATTGGCGACCGAACGATCGATACATATTCATTCGCGCGTCGGCCATGCCGAGGGTCCGCAAGTTAATCATCCTGCTGCGCCCGAACATGCTGCCGCGCTTGCGGCGCATTCCGCATGGTGGCGTGAGATTGTCCGCAATCGCCGCGATCAAGGCGCCGAATATTTGATTATCGTTCCGGAATTCGGACCTCCCGGCTATCTTCAGACTTTGCCTTTCACCAATCAGCCCGTCTCCGACTTATGGGAAGTCTGCTTGTGGATGAAAGGTTACATCGAAAGCCAATGGGACGGATGGTTAGCCTAATACAAATATAATAGAAATACAATCAGATTTATCTCTGAAGTTGGACCGACTGCCGAAATGCCGGCTACTTCAGTACAATCGTATTGAAAAGGCATGTTGCCAACATGCCTTTTCTTTGTTAGTTATTGCTTTTCATCTGCAGAAACCAGATCAAAGTAGTCGTTAGCGTTAAGAACTCTAAATCCGCATGATTCGTACAAGCCGAGCGCCCGCTCATTACTCGCTGCTACTTCTAGCGCAATGCTGGCTGTTTCGTTCTGCGCCTTGATAGCTTCGATAGACTCGCTTAAAATAACCCTGCCGTAACCTCGTCCCCGGTAATCGGGCTTCACGCAAAACCCATAAATGAACGCTTTGCCAGCATCCAGCCTGACGTTGATTTTACCAATTGACAGTAAGCTCCCGTCCTCGCGCCGTAGATCGGCTATGAATATCTGGTTCGTTGGCGAATTACGATTCTTCTCTATGTACTTGCGCGCATCAGACTCCGTTATGTCAAAGCCCGCCACAGTGAGTTGTAGGATCACATCCCCATCACGCGGCTCTGCCGAACGGAGAGTGATAGATGATCCATTTTTACCATCGCTCGCTCCATACGCAGGTTCCTCTAATTGCATCCAGTGTTCGGAGAAGCTATACTTGGCCCCGATTGTTTCCATAAACGATTTCCCGGATAACGAGCCATGCTGGCAAATAAAGATCAGCTTGGGAATATTACGACTGACGCTTTCCTGTTTTACTACCCGAACCATCTCACCGAATATTCCTTTACGGCGATGCTCTGGATGCACCATTCCGCTAACTTCCACTTCCGTAGAACGAAACTGGTACATCCCAATAAAGCCGACAAGCTGCCCGTTCTCGTAATACAAGAAATCATTAGTTTTTTCGCCTGAACGTTCCTTCAGCATATTCCAATTTAACTTCAATTGTATACTCTCGTGTTTATTGCACAGTTCCGCTAAGTCCCTGATGGCATCGAACTCATCATTGTTTAGTGTTTTTCGCGCCTGTAATTCATATATGTTCACTTAGAAACTCTCACCTTCATCCGTAATAGGTTGCACTACCCTAGAAGACCGTCGACCGCTAAACATTGTATCTTGCGCGAAATTCCTTACGACTCGATACTGCGCGATTCCGGCAACGGTCAGCAGAATCGCCAGCACGGTAAACAAAGTCTGTCCGCTGCTCCAACTAAACACCAATCCGCCTAAGATCGGACCGATCCCGCGTGATAGCAGGTGGCTGGCCCCATAGACTGAAAAGTAAAAGCCTCGCTGTTCTTTCGGAGCCATAACCGAGATGGCCTTCTGAATATGAGGACCGAATAGCATCTCTCCGATCGTGAACACAAACTCGGCAACAAATAGCCAAATAATGATGGAGGAATAACCATATCCCAATGAAACTGCAGCAAATAGTGCATAGGATATTCCGATAATAATAGATGACGACACCGCTTCAGTTCGCCTGGCGATCCAAATCTGCAGCGCAATTACCATGATTCCGTTAAAGGTGAGTATGGATGCCAATACCATCTTGAAGTTGTCAAAATTAGTCTGAAGATGCAACGGAAATGTCGTTTCCACTTGTGCGTATAACAAACCGACCGGCAAACTCAATAACGTCATCAGCAGCAATGATTTATGTTTGCTCCATGAAATTGTTAGTTTAAACTGAGAAGACGCCATGGCGGAATCCGTATTTCCCTTAGTCAATGGAGCGGTTTCCGGCAATTTGAGCCAGACAAGCGTAACATAGAGGAGGAAAGAAAGGGCGGATAAGAGAAACACGGCCGAAGGGTTCCAACTGAACATGAGCAACCCCAGAACCGGGCCAACCGCAGCGCCGACATTAAACGCTGTATGCATTAAAGCAAATACTTCGGCGCGACGTTCTTCGGGCACCATATCGGTAATTTGCGCGTTCGCTGCAGGCATGTATAATGCAAATCCAATGCCGTTTACGATCGATATTAAGGCATATTGCCACACCTGGTCAGCAAAAATATAACCAAGCATACACAGCATCTGAAGAATTAGCGCTGCAATGATCAACGGTTTTCTACCATATCGATCGCTCCAGCCTCCGCCGTACCAGCTAACGATCATGCCGCACAGTGGCTGCAAGCCCTACGATAATCATCGGCAGCATAATCGAACCTTCCATTTGATCGTACAAATAGAGAACAAGGAAAGGCCGGATCATGAAGCCGGTAATCGTCGTAAGCGCGGCGCCCAGAACCCGAATCCATATCCCGCTGTCATATCGGCCTAGTACTCTAGCAATTAAATTAGTTTTTATCATATTCTCCTATGTCCATTCTTTATCGATCCATAATTGAACGCTTAATATAAACGATCAAAGAATTATATCACAAGACTTTATGACAAAATTAAGCAAAAACCCCAGCCAACATGAAATGTGGGCAAGGGTTATGTAACAAAGGTGTTTCTAGAATTATGCCGCATACCAAGGATCTTGCATGATCCAAATGACGGCTAGGAATAAAACGAAAGTAATAGCGCTTAATGTCTGTACTTTGGAAATTGACTCACTCGCATTCTGGCCATTCGCCGATGCGACGGCAATTCGTTTAAGCGGCGCTTGCACGATACCGGTTAAAGCTCCAATGGCTACGAATAAGACGATCGTTGTAATCATCCAAGCGACGGTGTAATCGCCCGATTCGGAGTTGGATATTAAATATCCGCCCGTTAGAAGCTGCAAAACAAGCGCGTATTGACCGAATCTTCCTGCCGTAACAAGACCGCTAGCCAATCCTTCTTGGGCAGTACCCGATAGTTGCTTGAATTTTCCCACTACAAAGGGCATAATCGCATAAATTCCCATCCCTACAGCACCGACTATGTGCAAAAACAACATGACTTTCAACATAAGCCGTTCCCTCCAATATTTATCAAACTAAGACAACCTCAGTATACACAAAAATAGAAAGAGATGAAAATGAACAACGTGTGAATCAATAAATCGTCAAAAAGGAAAGCCTGCGGCGGTTTGGCTGCAGGCTTCTTCAATGCTTATCTTATATTATTACGCGTTCTCGACGATTTGAATGACGTTGCGCACGGATTGCGCGGATTTCTCAAGCGCTGCTTTCTCTTCGGCCGTCAGATCGATCTCGATAACTTTCTCGATACCGTCGCCGCCCAAGATAGCCAATACGCCCATGAACAGGTTGTCATATCCATACTCGCCTTGCAGTAGCGCGATGACCGGAAGAATGCGTTTCTTGTCTTTAAGAATCGCTTCCGTCATTTGCACAAGGGATGCAGCGGGTGCATAATAAGCGCTGCCGTTGCCAAGCAAGTTAACGATCTCGCCGCCGCCGACGCGAGTGCGTTGAACGATCGCATCGATTCGTTCCTTAGGAAGCAGCTTCTCGACCGGAATTCCGCCGATCGAAGTATAACGAACGAGAGGGACCATATCGTCGCCGTGGCCGCCCATTACGACGCCGCGGACATCTTCTACGGATACGTTCAGCTCTTGAGCCAGGAACGTATTGTAGCGAGCGGTGTCAAGTACGCCGGATTGTCCGATGACGCGGTTTTTCGGGAAGCCTAGCGCTTTGTTAGCCACATAAGTCATCGCGTCAACCGGGTTGGAAAGAATGATAACATAAGCATTCGGGCTAGTCGCCTTAATGTTCTCGCATACCGACTTAACGATGCCGGCGTTCGTGTTCACGAGGTCGTCGCGGCTCATTCCCGGTTTGCGGGCGATTCCAGCCGTAATGATAACCACGTCGGAATTAGCCGAATCTTCATACTTGGAAGTGCCGACAATGTTAGAATCAATGCCTTGAACCGGCGTAGATTCCATCATATCGAGCGCTTTGCCTTTAGTCGGATTCTCAAGCTGCGGAATGTCCAGAAGAACAACGTCTCCCAGTTCCTTCTGCGCCAACATAAGCGCAGTAGTCGCGCCAGTGAACCCCGCGCCTACCACCGTAATCTTCGCACGTTTGATTGCCACTTTAATATCCTCCTCGATCTTACCCCGTGCTTCTGCACAGGGGTCTATGAGTATTTCTAGAGTTGTTGTCGGCCATGTCTGACGTTAACTGCAAAAGTACAGTTAATTTCCCGCCATCCCACCAATAAAGCAATTTACCTGCAAAAATACATCTAATTCCACCAAATCATGCACAACCGCACGAATCCTGACAAATTAACAGCACTTTTGCACTTATTTCAATATTCCCGCTCTTTCCTAACGAAATAACTGTACATTTACAGTTATTTCACGGTCCAGCTCGCACTAAGCTCGAAATTCCGGAAAGGGAATCGCCTCACGAAGTGGGGGCTCCATTAAACCGGAATTTCGGCGCCCTAGAAGCACAAGCCCCGCTCCCACCGCTCGTCGGCAACTCCCCCCACGAAGGCGGGTGTCCAGAGGGCAGCAGGCCCTTGGGATCCCCCTTGGAAAGGGGGACTTAGGGGGATTGAGCAACGAAGGCGGGTGTCCAGAGGGCAGCAGGCCCTCGGAATCCCCCTTGGAAAGGGGGACTTAGGGGGTTTGAGCCTCCCCGCGCAGGGGACAAAAGGGTAGCCCCCCCGCAGGGGATAAAGAATTTCTAGAAGTTCTTTATTATTTCGTCGGCGAAAGCAGAGCATTTTACCTCTTTAGCACCTTCCATCAAACGAGCGAAATCGTAGGTTACGATTTTCTTGTTGATCGAAGTTTCCAAGCCTTTGTAGATCAGGTCAGCCGCTTCCAGCCAACCCAAGTGCTCAAGCATCATAACGCCGGACAGGATAACCGATCCCGGGTTGACGACGTCTTTGTCCGCATACTTAGGTGCGGTACCGTGAGTCGCTTCGAAGATAGCATGTCCGGTCAAATAGTTGATGTTAGCGCCAGGTGCGATACCGATACCGCCAACTTGCGCAGCCAATGCATCGGACAGATAATCGCCGTTCAGGTTCAACGTAGCGATAACGTCGAAGTCGGTCGGACGAGTCAATACTTGCTGCAACGCGATGTCGGCGATAGCATCCTTGATCAGGATTTTGCCGGAATCAAGAGCCGCTTTCTGAGCCGCGTTAGCCGCTTCTTCGCCTTTGTCCGCTTTTACGCGGTCGTATTCGGACCAAGTGAATACTTTGTCGCCGAATTCTTCTTCAGCCACTTCGTAGCCCCAGTTTTTAAACGCGCCTTCGGTGTACTTCATGATGTTGCCTTTATGAACAAGCGTCACGGATTTGCGGCCGTGTTTGATCGCATATTCGATAGCCGCGCGCACAAGACGCTTGGAACCGTCTGCGGATACCGGCTTGATCCCGATACCGGAAGTTTCCGGGAAACGGATTTTGTTGACGCCCATTTCTTTTTGCAGGAACTCGAGCACTTTCTTTACTTGCTCCGTACCGGATTGGTATTCGATGCCCGCATAGATATCTTCCGTGTTTTCGCGGAAAATAACCATATCGACAAGCTCGGGACGTTTAACGGGGGATGGTACGCCGTCGAAGTAACGGACGGGACGCAAGCATACGTATAGGTCAAGCTCTTGGCGAAGGGCAACGTTCAAGGAACGGATGCCGCCGCCGATTGGTGTCGTCAAAGGTCCTTTGATCGCGATGATCATCTCGCGGATCGCTGTCAATGTATCGGCGGGCAACCACTCGCCGTAAGTATTAAATGCTTTCTCGCCGGCGAATACTTCGTACCAAGCGATTTGTTTCTCGCCTTTGTAAGCTTTCTCAACGGCTGCATCAAGCACCCGCTTGGATGCTTTCCAGATATCGCGGCCAGTGCCGTCGCCTTCAATGAAAGGGATAATAGGATTGTTAGGAACGTTCAGTACGCCGTTTACTACCGTAATGCGTTCGCCGGAAGTCGGGGCTGCGAATTTTTCGAGTTTCATGTTTAGTTTCTCCTCCTGATATTCACGTTATATTTCGCAAAGAATCGGCGGCCTGCCTCCCCAACAAACAATGGAGGCAACCCGCCGGCAACAACATTTAATTATTAGCCTCTCTTGGCGACAGGCATATAATGCTGATTAGCCGGACCGACGTACTCGGCGCGCGGACGGATCAAACGGTTATCTTCGTATTGCTCGAGAATATGTGCCGTCCAGCCGGAAACGCGGCTGATCGCGAAGATAGGCGTGAACAAGTCGCGAGGGATTCCGAGCATCGTATAGCAGGAAGCGGAATAGAAGTCTACGTTCGGCTTCAATCCTTTTTGGCCGGTCACGAGATCGTCGATCTTGATGGACATGTCATAAAGCTTCATGTCGCCTTTCAGCTCGCCGAGCTGACGGGACATTTGCATCAAGTGCTTGGCGCGAGGATCGCCATTCTTGTATACGCGATGTCCGAAGCCCATTACTTTCTCTTTGTTGTTCAGCTTGTTCTGAATGTAAGGCTCTACGTTCGCCACGGAGCCGATCTCATCCAGCATAACCATAACGGCTTCGTTAGCGCCGCCGTGAAGCGGACCTTTCAAAGCACCGATTGCCGAAGTTACGCCAGAGTAAATATCCGACAACGTTGCCACCGTTACGCGAGCCGCGAACGTTGAAGCGTTCAACTCATGATCCGCATGAAGCACGAGCGCCTTGTCCATCGCCTCGATTGCCACTTGGGCGGGCTCTTCGCCCGTTAACATGTAGAGGAAGTTGTGGGCGATTCCGACGCCTTGTTTCGGAGCGATCGGTTGTTTGCCCTCGCGGATACGGGCGTAAGCAGCCACGACCGTCGGCAACTGCGCCTGCAGCTTGACCGCTTTGCGGTAGTTGGCCTCGCGGCTCATGTCATTGGCTTCTTCGTCGTACAACGCCAGACTGGACACTGCGGTACGCAAGGCAGCCATTGAGTTGCTAGCTTTCGGGTATAAACGTAAACCGGCAATGACATCGGCGGGAATGGCCGCGTATTCGCCTAGCTCTGCAATAAGCCCGTCCAACTCTGCTTGAGTGGGGAGCTTGCCATGCCAGAGCAAGTAAGCGACTTCTTCGAACGTCGCTTGTTCTGCCAACTCGTCGATATTAATGCCTTGGTATGTCAAGATGCCATCGATGATGGAACTGATAGACGACTTAGCCGCCACGATACCTTCAAGACCTTTGGTTGCTGTCATATTTCTCTCTCCTTTATCCGAAAAATTCAGGTCAATCAGCTTGTCTAAACAACCGATTGAATGACGCCAAGGTTAGCCTGCGCAAGAGCAAGAAGCTCTCCCGACTCAATAATGCGCGCAAACCGAGAATAACTTAACATTTTTTGACCTTTTTTAATGATAATCGATTTTTACGGGGAATGGAACCGATTCGGGCATTAAAATGTTTTATCGGAACAATAAGCATTCGTTCTTGGATTCATGGCAACATTAGTCATTTGCTTAAAACCTTTAATTATTCGACTTGTGATACAATGATATGAAGCAATCGTACGGTTGGAGGTCAAAACGCATGAACAAACATACAAATCAAATAACCGGAATTATAGATATCGGATCCAATACCGTTCGCCTTGCCGTGTATCAATTGGCGGACAACGGCGCTTACCGGGTACTGGACCAAGGCCGTTGGCCTGCCCGTCTAAGCCAACGGATGGATAAGGAGGGCGCTTTGCCCGACGAAGCCGTAGAAGAGCTTACGGAAGTGCTCCGGCATTTCAGCCGAATTTGCCGCAAGCATGGCGCTCAGAGCATTCGCGCGGTAGCAACCGCCGCAATCCGTCAAGCCATTAACAGGGACTCCATCATTCAGCGGCTATATTCGTATACCGGCATAGCTGTCGAGATACTGTCCGGAGAAGACGAAGCTAGAATCGGCAGCCGAGCCATGTTAAACAGCTTAAGCGTTGGCGATTGTTTCGTCGTGGATATTGGGGGCGGAAGCACCGAGATTTCCTTAATTAAAAACAGGCGCGTCGTCTCGGCTGTTTCTTTCCCGATTGGCTGCGTGAATACTACTTCAAGGCATGCTATCGGAGATGGACCCGTTGCGCCATCCCTTCTATCGGATATCCAACTGGAGGTTTACCGTTTGCTTGGCAAGGAAAAATGGATTTCCCGGCATCCGGGGCTCCCCCTTATCGGTTTGGGCGGAACCGTCCGCGCGCTGGCTAAGCTTCACCAGAGAGAAACCAACTATGCCTTCAATCATCTGCACGGCTATGAGTTGAATAATGAAGATTTGTCCTTAACATTGGACAATCTAGCCCATATATCCGTTGTTCAGCGGCGCAAGCTTCCCGGGTTGTCCAAAGATCGCGGGGATGTTATCGTCCCTGGGTTAGCCATTCTTCTTGGGGTTATGAAGCAAACGCAGTCGTCCCGGTTAGTCGTTTGCGGCGCGGGGTTACGCGACGGTCTATTCTATGAAACCTGCTTGCCTCATCATCAGTCGGACTCCGAAGACTACGTACTGGATGAAAGCATTCGCAATCTGAACGCCTTGTATCCCGTCGTGCCGGGAGGTCATCTCAATCAAGTCCGCAAATTGGCCTTAACGCTTTACGACCACCTGTCTTCAGGTACTAGGATGCCGGCTAATTTTCGCCGCTTATTGGATACGGCAGCTCGATTGTTCCGGATCGGTGCCGTAATTGACTTCAACGATATCGCGGATCATACTTTCTACATGCTTCTTCACACCCAATGGAACGGCTTGCCCCATCGGGAGATGATTATAACGGCTGCCATCGCTTCTTATCGCGGCGCTAACCCGCTAAGACGAAAGCTTGCACCTTACAGGTTAATTCTCGAGGATGGGGATATCGAAGCGATTGCTAAGCTCGGCTCCTTGCTGCAGCTCTCCGCTGCGCTTGATCGCAGCGAATCCCAAGCGATTACCTCGCTAGAGCTGTCCGTTAAGGGAAATAAACTGCATATAACCGCACATGCCGGCCATCCCCTTCCCGTCGAGCAAATGGAAGTGGAGGCTATTGCCAAAGAAATCAAAAAAAATTGGGGAATTACCCCCGAACTCAACGTTCGGGCCGAATAATTCCCCCTGCCATCATTATTCCAATGCCACGGCTACAGACTTCCATAAAGGAATATCCGCTGCTTCAAACTGGCTTCGCAGCGGTATATTCGAGCTTATCACCCGCACGTAGGTGCCCGTAGATTGAAGGTCCCTGGCTTTGACATTGTCGCACAAATTCATTTGCAACAAATTCATCAGCATATGGCGAAGACCCGGATCGTAAACCGGGCACATCAATTCTACCCTACGGCTCAAATTGCGGGTCATCCAGTCCGCGCTGGATATATACACCTCTTCTTCTCCGCCGCCTGCGATCGCGAGTATTCTCGCATGCTCGAGGTACCTGTCCACGATGCTGATGACCCGGATATTGTCGCTTAATCCCGGCACTCCGGGCCGCAAGCAGCATACCCCGCGCACGATTAATTCAATTTTCACTCCTGCCTGGGAAGCTTCATAGAGCTTATCGATCATCGACTGATTCGATAAGGAATTCATCTTCGCAACTATGCGGGCTGGACGGCCAGCTGCCGCATGCCCTATCTCGCGATCGATCAACTCGAATAGCTTAGGCTTCAAGCCGATCGGAGCGACGGCAAAGGAAGACCATTGATGGGGGGTTGAATAACCCGTCATTTCGTTAAACAGAGCCGTAGCGTCAGCTCCGATATCCGGATGGCTGGTGAACAATCCCGCATCGGTATACAGACGCGCCGTGTTTTCATTGTAATTACCGGTTCCTACATGAACATATCTCCGCAAAGAATCCGCTTCTCTCCGGACGACCAACGTAATCTTGGCATGCGTCTTTAATCCGACCAGCCCGTATACGACGTGGCAGCCCGCCTTCTCCAACTGACGCGCCCAAGCGATATTCCTCGCCTCGTCGAATCGGGCTTTAATTTCAACGACTACCGTCACTTGCTTACCCGATTCAGCCGCGCCCGCTAATGCCTGAATTAGCACGGAATTGATACTTACGCGATATAGGGTCATCTTGATCGCAAGCACGTCCGGATCGACAGCAGCTTCAAGAATGAAATCGTTAACGACTTCGAACGATTCGTAGGGATGATACACTAATACGTCCTTCTCGCGCAGCACCGATAACATATCGTCCGCTTCTTCGAACTCTTCGGGATACACGGGCTCAAGCTTCGGATACCGGAGATTATCGTAATTAGGCAGCGTCCCGACGAACTTGGAGAGAAATCCAAGATCCAAAGGTCCGTCGATTTCATCGAACACGTCGTCTTCTATTTCGAGTTCATCCCGCAGCAACTCCGCCGCATGGGGATGCATCCCTTTTTCCACTTCTAGCCTTACAGGCAGACCGCGGCGGCGCCGGCGCAGCTCTTTTTCGATTTCCTGCAGCAGATCCTCCGCGCCTTCTTCGTTAAGCGTCAAATCCGAATTGCGGGTTACGCGGAAAGCATGGACCGCCTCTGTCTTGTACCCGCTGAACAACAACCCGATATGCTCCTTGATCAAGTCCTCCAGCAACAAATAAGACAGCTTCCGGCTGCCTTTACGGCCGGGTACCGGTACCGTACGGGCTAGAATCGACGGAACCTGAACGATGGCGCAGAAGGTTTTGCTCTCTTCATTCTGGCCCGGATCATCCTGTTGCAAGACGACGGCCAAATATAACTCTTTACTATGCACAAGCGGAAAAGGACGGCTTTGGTCGACCGCCATGGGAGTTAATACAGGGTATATGATTTGCTTGAAATAAGCGGTCATCAATATTTTCTGATCCTCGTTCAGATCACGGAATGCGGTCAGCGAAACGCCTTCCTTCGCAAGCAAACGCATAAGCTCGCGATAAGTCCGGTATTGCTCGCGAACCATCCGAACGGTTCTTTTCATAAGCCGTTTGATCAAGCCTTGCGGCGTATATCCCGTAAAATCGGTTTTCGTGTAGCCCGCCTTGCTCTGTGCTTGCAATCCCGCGACCCTGACGCTCATAAACTCATCCAGGTTGCTCTGCACGATGGACAGAAATTGAAACCTCTCAAGCAGCGGCGTTGCCGCGTCTTCGGCCTCTTCAAGCACGCGCCTATTGAACTCCAGCCAACTTAAATCCCGGTTAATGTATTTTTTGGCGCTGGACACTGCGTTTCCCCCTGTTCATAATCCACGCGTTCGGATATCGGATACCCTGAACCTAGCTTGTCTCTTTCATTATGTTAGCAAATTGTAAAGCTAACGTTAACGATTCGTTAACTGGAGGTTAAATGACACAACAACCTCCGCGATCGCAAGTCGGCTTGGTTTAGTTATCGGTGATTCGGTCCCCGATGGATCGTGAATTTGCTGCTGCGCACTTTGCGTTCGATCCATCGATATAATATTATCCGGTAAAATGGACGAGTGAATGGCAGGAGCAAGGTAATGCCTATGATATCGGTGATGAAACCGGGTGCCATTAGCATGATTCCGCCCGCGAGTACGCAAAGTCCTTCAAGCAAAGCGAACCCCGGAACCTGACCGGCCTGAATTTGGCGCTGCGCTTGCCGCCACACTTTCCGGCCTTCCGTGCGTATGAGCCATGCCCCTAGGAATCCCGTCGCGATGAGCAGCCCGAAGGTCGCCCATCCCCCGATCCATTGGCCCATTTCAATTATACCCCACATTTCCAGCGCGGGAATGATAATGAGGAGAATGAGTAAACCTCTTGGCATCTTTTAACCCTCCCTTGTTCAGCCCGATACGGATTGATCGACAAGCTTTAACATCCGTTCATGCCAATCCGGCGCTTCCTTGGCAAAGCGAATCGGCTTCCATTCCTTGTTCACCCACACGTGCCGGGTTCCCCCACGCACGAGCAGAATACCCGGCGGCTCATCTCCATCGTAACGATCACCCATATTTTCCGTCAAATTACCGTTGAACACTCTAGATTCGAAACGGACGCGAGTGCTTGTCATTTCCGCCACCTTCGTCGCTATCGTTACCCAGTCATCATACAGAGCCGGCTGCTTAAACGAAGCTTCCACATCCGTAACGGGCAGCAGCAATCCCCGGGCTTCCATCTCTTTATAGTTTATTCCCGCTTGGCGTACCCATTCCGTCCGACCGATCTCTAACCAGTTCAAATAATTGGCATGATAGACGACGCCCATTTGGTCCGTCTCCTGATACCTTACCCGCAAAGGGTGTAAAAACCACATAGACACTTGGCGAACCAACCTCCTCATTACCGCAGCCCGGGATATAAAAATCCCCCACAGCGTAGCTGCGGGGAATTCATTCTTATTAACAACGTCTATTTCTTACATGACCTTGGCTTGTCCTGAGTAGATAACGCCATGCTCCGCGTACAGCGTAACTTCCGATCCGTCGCTCAGCAGCTTAAGCGCATCGTCCACGCCGACGATAACCGGAATACCCAGGTTAAGACCGACAACTGCCGCGTGGCAAGTGATGCCGCCGCATTCCGTAATGACTGCCGCCGCTTTCTCGAAAGCCGGCATATATTCCTTGTCGGTCGATGGGGCGACCAGAATAGCGCCAGACGTCATCTTGCGAACCGCTTCTTCGGGAGTACTCGCGATGACGACTTTACCGGTAGCGCTTAGCGATCCGATGCCTTGGCCTTTGGCGATCAATTCTCCGACATTGTGAATTTTGATCAGGTTGGTCGTTCCGGAACGGCCGACTGGAACGCCCGCGGTAATAATGATGGTATCTCCCAAGCGAACAAGGCCGGTATCCATTGCACCTTTAACGGCGATTTCGAACATTTCATCCGTCGTCGCTGCAGTAACGCCTTTAACGGGAATTACGCCCCATACCAGCTGCAAACGGCGAAGAACTTGGTCGATTGGAGTAACGGCGATAATCGGCGATTTCGGTTTATATTTGGAAATCATGCGTGCGGTATAACCGCTCTCCGTCGAAGTCACGATCGCTTTCGCATCCAGATCCAGAGCTGAGTTCGTAACGGCTTGGCTGATCGCTTCCGTAACGGACGTTTGTTGAGCTTTCGCTTGCTTCGTGAAGATTTCACGGTAATGAAGGGCGGATTCCGCGCGTTCCGCGATGCGCGACATCGTCAGAACCGATTCAACCGGGTATTTACCTGCGGCCGTCTCGCCGGACAGCATGATCGCATCCGTGCCGTCGAAGATTGCGTTCGCAACGTCGGAAGCTTCGGCGCGGGTCGGACGCGGGTTGCGCTGCATGGAATCGAGCATTTGCGTAGCGGTAATTACCGGCTTGCCTGCGCGGTTGCATTTCTCGATCATTTTCTTCTGGACAAGCGGCACTTCTTCGGCAGGAATTTCAACGCCTAAGTCTCCGCGGGCAACCATAAGTCCGTCCGAAACTTCAAGGATTTCATCCAGGTTGTCAACACCCTGTTGATTCTCGATCTTGGATATGATTTGAATGTGGCGAGCATCGTGGCGCTCAAGCAATTCGCGGATTTCGAGCACGTCGCTGGCGCGGCGCACGAACGAAGCAGCGATGAAATCAACGCCTACTTCGATTCCGAATTTGATATCGCCGATGTCTTTCTCCGTTAGGCCGGGCATCGAGATCGCGACTCCCGGGACGTTAACGCCCTTCTTGCTTTTGATTTGGCCGCTGTTGACGATTTGGCACTTGATTTCCGTGCCTTGAATGTCGACAACCGTCATGCCGATCAGGCCGTCGTCGATAAGAATCGTCGAACCTACCGTAACGTCGTTCGGCAATTCTTTGTAGGTAATCGGAACACGGCTGATGTCACCCAAGATTTCTTCTGTCGTCAAGGTGATGTACTCCCCTTGAACAAGCTCGATCGGTTCTTCCTTCAGCTTGCCCAGGCGAATTTCCGGGCCTTTGGTATCGAGCAGGATCGCAACCGTTTTGTTCAATTCCAGGCATGCCTGGCGAATAGCTTTGATCCGGTTGCCGTGCTCTTCGAAATCTCCGTGAGAGAAGTTCAGGCGAGCGACGTTCATGCCGGCCATAATTAGCTTTTTGGTGTTCTCCAACGATTCGCTGGATGGGCCGATCGTACAGACGATTTTTGTTTTACGCATGATTTCTTTTTCCTCCGTTTATCAATCCATGGTCGCATCTATAAAGAGCTATTCTAGCTCTGCGGTACCGAAACGTCCGATTTTGCGGAACTTCTGGTACCGGTCTTCCCTCAATTGATCGGGTGTCAACTGCAGCAATTGCTGCAAGTGACGCCACAAAGCTTCCCTGATCGCTTCGGCTTGCAAAGCCTTGTCCCGATGGGCGCCCCCTTGGGGCTCGGGTATAATATCTTCAATAACGCCGAATTCGAGTAAATCCTTGGCTGTTATTTTCATCGCTTCCGCCGCCTGATCTGCTTTAGAGGCGTCTTTCCACAATATCGATGCTGCACCGTTCGGCGAAATAACGGAGTAAATCGCATTCTCCAGCATGAGCACGCGGTTGCCTACGCCAAGCGCCAATGCCCCGCCGCTGCCGCCTTCCCCGATAACGACGCAAATAATCGGCACGCCGAACATTGCCATCTCTCGCAAGTTGCGCGCAATCGCTTCCGACTGACCGCGTTCTTCCGCCGTATCGCCAGGGTAGGCCCCTTTGGTGTCGATGAACGTGATGATCGGACGCCCGAACTTGTTTGCTTGCTGCATGAAACGCAGCGCCTTGCGGAAGCCTTCCGGATGGGGGCTGCCGAAAAATCGTTGGATGTTGTCTTTCGTATCTTTACCGCGTTGGTGACCGACTATCGTAACCGGAACGCCGTTAAGCTTCGCAAGCCCGCCGACAATGGCGAGGTCATCGGCAAACAAACGGTCCCCATGCAGCTCGATGAAATCCGTAAACACCGAATTTATGTAATCAAGAGATGTCGGACGTTGATGATGGCGAGCCATATGCATGATCTGCGCCGCGCTCATATTGTCGTAAATCTCTGTTTCCAACTGCTTGTAACGCTCTTCTAGCCGTCCGATTTCATCGGTAAAATCGATTTCCTTCTCGGCACCGAAATGCTTGAGCTCATCAATCTTCTTGCGTAATTCGGCGAGCGGCCTCTCAAAGGGCAGTTCACTGGACATCGGCCGGCTCTCCTTTCCCCACATGCATGTCGAGCAATTTGGTCAGCAGCGCCTTCATATCCTTGCGGTGGACGACTTTATCGAGATGACCGTGCTTCAGGTTGAATTCGGCCGTCTGGAAATTGTCCGGCAGCTTCTGGCGAATCGTCTGTTCGATAACGATACGGCCCGCAAACCCGACGATGGTTCCAGGCTCGGCCAGATTGTAATCCCCGAGACTCGCGAAGCTCGCTGAAACGCCGCCAAGCGTCGGATCGGTGAACACCGAGATAAACAGCCCGCCCTGATCCTGGAACCTGGCAAGGGCCGCGCTTGTTTTGGCCATCTGCATCAGGCTTAGAATGCTCTCTTGCATGCGCGCGCCGCCGGATGTCGAGAACAATAGCAGAGGAACTTGCTTCTCCATAGCCTTCTCGATTGCGCGGGTCACTTTCTCTCCGACGACGGAACCCATGCTGCCGCTGAAGAAGTCAAAGCTCATGACTCCGATCACGACGGGGAAACCGCCGATTTCGCCCTCTCCCGTAATGACTGCGTCCTTCAATCCGGAGCTTTGCTTTTGCTGCTCCAGCTTTGCAGCGTAACCCGGGAAATTAAGCGGATCCTCGGAGATCAGATCTCCGTCAATCTCAAAAAGACGCCCCTCATCGAGCGTCATGGCTATGCGCTCCCAGGCGTTCAGACGGAAATGGTGCCCGCAGGTGGAACAAATTTTCAGGTTCTTCTCCAGCTCTTTGCTGAACTGGATCGTACCGCATTTCGGGCAACGGTTCATTAACCCTTCGGGAATGTCTCTTTTCGTGCGTTCCGAAGGGACTACTGCATATTTTTTCTTCTGAAATAAATCCTTGAACACAGCGACACCTCACAAGCGATAAATGGCGACCGTCAAGCCTTACGGATTCGCCGACTCAAGAAGAAAGACGGGGTATCGTAATGAAATTAGAGATGCAGGATGCTGCCTAATACTTCTTGAACTTCCCGAACTTCGCCGGATGGGACTAATATTTCGTACTGCGGTTTAGTTAGGTTGATGGGGCGCACCTGAACGAGAAATCCTTCGTCGGTCAGACGCTTGTTAATCCGTTCGGCAATCTTCGAGGTCGGTGCGATGTAGATGACCGTCCACATGAAGCGTACCCCCAATATCTTAACGATTCTTTGGTATAGATAGATTGGCGCAATAAAGAAATCATAGCACAGATGCCGCAAGACTAGCAACCAAACAACCGCAGATTCCTTATGGCAATGGGAATTCCGGACCGCTCGCAATTAAATGGCTTGTATCGGGAGCCATTCGATAACGCGTTCGATTTTACGATCCCAATAGCCCCATTCATGATCTCCCGGCTCCTCCTCGTAGGTCAAAGGTAGCTCCAGCTTGCGGCAGTGCTCGCGAAACCGGATGTTGTCCCCGTACAGGAAGTCCTCCGTACCGCAGCATTGAAATAGCTTGGGGATAGGCTGTCGGCCGGTTACCTGCCTCGCAAGGGCGAACAAGTCGGAAGATGAGCCCGATACTGTAGTCGGATCGTTAAATGCATGATGGATATCGCCGCCGAATCCCTCGGCTGCCAAGCGGCTCACGTCTAGAGCTCCGGATAAGCTCGCGGCTGCCGCGAAACGATCCGGGTAAGACAATCCCCATTTCATGGCACCATATCCGCCCATGGATAACCCGGCAACGAAATTATCCTCGCGCCGCGAGGATAACGGAAAGAATGAACGTGCCAGCTCGGGCAGCTCTTCGCTGACGAATGTCCAATACTTCGCGCCGTGGCTCATATCGGTATAGAAGCTGCGGTTCACAGCAGGCATAACGACGGCAATGCCGCGGGCAATCGCGTAACGCTCGATCGATGTTTGCCGTGTCCAGCTTGTATGATCGTCCGATAACCCGTGCAGCAGGTACAACGTTGGAAATAACCGGCCTTTCCCCTGCGGTAAAATAACGTTCATTGAGGCCGAAATCTGTAATGTCTCCGAAAAAAATTGACACTGGATAAACGCCATCGTTCGCACTTCCTCGCCTTTATTTAGACTTGGTCTACCCATCCTAATCAGCAAAAGAAATCGTATCTAGTGTATAGTAAACAAAGCATACTGGAAAGAGCTGTTCTAGCCGTACTTTTTACCGCTAAACCTTGTCTCGCAACTGTTCTGGTTGCTCTAGCATTACTTTTTACAGCTAAACCTTGTCTCGCAACAGTTCTGCTTGCTGCAGCCGTACTTTTTACCGCTAAACCTTGTCTCGCACCTGTCCTGGTTGCTGCAGCCGTACTTTTTACCGCTAAACCTCGCCCTCTGCCTCCTGCAGCAGTAGCCATCTCAAATTTTCTGCCGTTCCCATCTTCACGAAAAAGCGAATTTTTGTCGAAACTTAGGTAAGATTTTTATATGGGTTGACACAGAGCCGTCACGCTATGTTATCGGACTAATATTTAACGTATGTTGACAATTCCTCTTACTAAGCATGACGGTATACCTTCAACTGCTCAACGCTTATCATAAGGGGGGATATGAGATTTTAAGGGTGTCGCTTCCATTACTTCGATACCAAGCTAGTCGGGTCCTTAAACGCCAGTACCTTTAGCCTGCACGACGATCATTCCACTAAATATGGCTGTCTGGTTTACTTGACCCGGATGCTTCCAGCGCCGAGCAGCTTCTCCATTTCAGCGATCAGTTCCGGCGTAGGGTTGACTTTATACTCGTCGCTCAGAGCGACGGTACGTCGTTCCCGCTCATATCGAAGCACGGTAGGCAGATCGCCAGAATGAGCCTTCAACAATAGCTTAAGACGAATGAGCGTGGCCGGTTGTTCATGAGCAGTGTCAATGAGAATGTAAACGCGCTGCTTATTGCCGCTGCTTGCGGTTACGGCAGACGCTGCAGGGGCAACGGGTACAATGCGCGCGATAGTTGGTTGGGAGGATTCGGCTTCTTGTGCTGAAGCGACTGCAACTGTCTTAGTCACGTTTGCCGGTCTTGCAGCATGAGTGAATGTTGCCGGTCCCTGCCGGCTTGCGTAACCGCCGCGGGATCGAGCTCCTTGTCCGGCTCGGCGCAGCCGTTCCGCTTGCATTTTCAAATCCGGAGCATCAAGCGGAAGGATATCGTCCGCGAGCAGCTTGTAGTCTTCGTCCCCTTGCTGCACTTTAGCCCGCACGAATACTAGCGAGCCTTTCTTGACAAAGGATGCCGCTTTCGCCCAGACGGTCGGGAACGCTACCAGCTCAGCCCCCATAATCCGGTCCTCCATCTCGAGAAAAGCCATCGATTGTCCTTTACGGGTGACGAAAGGTTTGAGCGACACGATCATACCTGACGTAAAAACCGTCGACCCGTCCGGTGCATCCGCGATATCGACCAACCGGTCGAATTTCAACTCATCCGTCATTTCATCGTAAGCATCCAAAGGGTGTCCGGACAAGTATAGTCCCATCAGTTCCCTCTCGAGCTCCAGCATTTGCGTCTGGGTATAGGGAGGTACGGCCGGCAAATCGACATTCCAATTCGGGGTTTCCGCGAAATCGAACAGCTCGATCTGGAGCTCCTCCCGCTCCTTGCGCCACGCTGCGGCAGCAGCCATCGTCGGCTCCAACGCGGCAAGCTGCTGCGACCGGTGTCCCGGTAACGACTCGAGTGCGCCCGCCTGCAATAGCGATTCAATGACCCGCTTGTTGCATACTCGCTGATCTACCCGTCTGCAGAAGTCGCTTAAGCTCTCGAACGGACTCTCCTGCCTCTCCCTTAACATGCTCTCGATTGCTTGCGTGCCTACATTTTTGACTCCCGCCAATCCGAAGCGGATTGCCCCCTTCGCATCTGCCCCAACGGCTGCAATCGGGGTAAACAACACCCCGCTTTCGTTAACGTCCGGCGGCAGAACGGCGATCCCCATCCTGCGGCACTCGTCCACATACTCCGCCGTCTTGCGTTGGTTGCCAACGACCGCAGCCAACATGGAAGCCATGAATGCAATAGGATAATGAGCCTTGAGATAGGCGGTCTGAAACGCCAGCACCGCATAAGCCGCGGCATGCGCGCGGGGAAAACCGTAATCCGCGAACCTAACGATCAAGTCATAGACGTTATCTGCATCTTCTTGGCTATAACCCAGTTTCAGGCTGCCTTGGACAAAATACTTTCGTTGCTCGTCCAGCACTTCCCGCTTCTTCTTGCTCACCGCACGCCGCAGTAAGTCGGCTTCGCCCAACGTGAAGCCCGCCATCGTGGAAGCAATCTGCATAATTTGCTCTTGATAGACAATGATGCCGTATGTGTCCGACAGTATCGCCTCAAGCTTGATATGAGGATATTCAACGGCTACCAAACCGTGTTTCGCTTGAATGAATTGAGGAATGAATTCCATCGGACCCGGCCTGTACAGCGCAACCGCCGAGACGATATCCTCGAACAGGGTCGGTTTCATCTCCTTCAAAACCCGCCGCATTCCCGCGGATTCGAGCTGAAAAATACCCGTTGTTTCCCCCCGTCCCAGCAATTCATACGTAGCCTCATCCTCGTACGATACTTCCTCCCACCGGAGCTCGCGACCCGTTTGTTCCTTAATCGAAGCGAGCGACCGCTCAATGATGGATAAAGTACGCAAACCAAGGAAATCCATCTTAAGCAATCCGACAGCTTCCAGATTTTCCATCGAATACTGAGTCAAGGGGACGCCATCCGTCCCCTCCTGCAGCGGTACATAATCGGTGAGCGGATCCGACGAGATGACGACACCCGCCGCATGCGTGGAAGCGTGGCGGGGCATTCCTTCGACCCTTCTAGCCATCGCGATAAGCTCAGCCGCTCCCGATGCTCCTTCCGCCAACGCGCGGAATTCCGGACTTTCCTTTATCGCCCGTTCAATCGACATCCCAGGCATTCCCGGAATAAGCTTGGCGGTCTTATCCACTTCACCGTAAGGCAAATTGAGTACCCTGCCCACGTCCCGAACCGCCGCACGCGCAGCCAGCGTTCCGAACGTGATAATCTGCGCGACATGCTCTGCTCCGTATTTCTCAACGACATAGCGGATAACTTCATCGCGCCGTTCGTCGCTGAAATCGATATCGATATCCGGCATGCTTACCCGCTCCGGATTCAGAAACCGCTCAAACAGCAGCTTATACTTGAGCGGGTCGACATCGGTTATTTTCAGCACATATGCAACTAAGCTGCCTGCCGAAGAACCGCGCCCGGGTCCCGTAACGATGCCCTGCCCATGCGCAAAACGAATGAAATCCCACACGATCAGGAAATAATCGTCGAAGCCCATTTGGCCGATGACGTGAAGTTCGTAATGGAGCCTATCCTCTGCAGCCTTGCGGAAATCGTTGTCCTCCCAATCCTTAAGTCCCTTATAGCGCTCCTGCAAGCCTTGTTGGCACAATTCCTTCAAATATTGGGCGGCCGAGCCGCCTTCAGGCAGAGGAGAAAACTGCGGTAAAATATGCCGCCCGAACTCTATCTCCAACGAACAGCTGTCCGCAATTTTCACCGTATTGGCGATTGCTTCCGGAACATGGCGGAATAGGGCTGCCATGTCCTCGCCGCTCTTCAGAAATAACTGGTTCGTAGAGATTTTCAGCCGGTCCGGGTCGTCTATCGTCTTCCCCGTGCCGATGCACAAGAGAACATCCTGCAGGGAATGGTCATCCTCGGAGAGGTAATGGGAGTCGTTCGTAGCGGCTAGAGAAATTCCCGTTTCCTCTGATAGCTTCTGCACGCCCGCCGAAACCTTCTTCTGCTCCAAAATCCCATGATCCTGAAGCTCCAAATAATAGTCGTCGCCGAACAATTCACGGTATCGTAAAGCCGTTGCCCTCGCGTCGTCATAGCGATCGTCAAGCAGCTGACGGGACAATTCGCTGCTCATGCAACCGCTTAAGCATATTAGTCCCTCCGCATGCGCGGCGAGAGCTTCGAAATCGATTCGCGGACGATAATAGAAGCCTTCCAAATGCCCGATCGAGGTCAGCTTCATCAGATTCCGGTAACCCGTCTCGTTTTTAGCCAGCAGCGTCAGATGATAGGTGGGCTGTTCCTTGCGCGATTGTTTCTCGTGGCGGGAGCCAGCCGTAATATAGGCTTCCATGCCGATAATCGGTTTAATACCGTGCTCGCGGCACGCTTTATAGAAAGGAATGGCGCCGTACATGACGCCATGATCCGTAAGGGCCAGGGATTTCATGCCAAGCTCCGCCGCTTTGGCCGCCATCTCCTTGATGCGAGCCGCGCCGTCCAGCAAGCTATATTCGCTATGAACGTGAAGATGAACGAAATCGCACATGGGCATATCCCTTCTTTTCCGCAAAACTCTCTTTCAGTAATTGTATCATAAGGGGGTATGCCAGTCCCATAGATATGATAGTGTGACGACAAATCGCAGACGCCAGAGGCGCTGCTCGTTTGATCGCACTCTTGTGACGACAAACCGCAGACGGCCAGAGGCGCTGCTCGTTTGATCGCACCTTGGAGGGATGAACATGGACGATTTCTTAACGAAAGCGGCTTTCTGCTTCTTCATCGCATTCGGCGTCGTGCTCGGCGGCGCATTGCTTGCGGGAATGGGATCGATGTTCCTAATGACCCCGCCCAAGGTGAGGATGCTGCAAGTCGCGGAAAGCTTGAAAATATGGGCGCTCGTCGCGGCAGTCGGCGGAACGATCGATCCGATAAGAGTCATTGAGTCGCATATGTCGGCAGGTTACCTATCCCCAGCTATGCAGCAAATAGGCTATATTATGTTTGCTTTCCTAGGTGCTCATATGGGTACGGAACTCATTCAGTGGATGTGCCGAAACGGGGGGTGAGGTACGTCATGCGGGTACCTTCTTTCGAGAGATTCCGGAGATTTATGCAGGCGGCGGCTTTCTTTGTATGCGGGATGATGGTGGGCAGTGCCGTATACAACGCGTTAAAGATTGATTTCGTCAACGAGGTCATTGAGGAAAATTTCAAGCTGCAGGACCAACTGGCGACGGTTAAAAACGATTTGCAGAAGCTGCAGGTACGCAAAGAGAACGTCATCCGCAATATCGTTGCCATCATCGAGAGCCCGCAAGGGAAACCCGATTTCGATATCCTCACGGAGACGGCGCTGAAAAAAGCGCTCAAGAAGGATCTGTCAATCTTCCTTGGACGCAGCATTTACGATATCAATTCGGATGCCCAGCTCGCGCAAAAGCTGTTAAAGAATAAAATTTACGACAATATCGGAGACACGGAATACGAAGTTAGCGTTAAAACGATGCTCGTGGTCGATGGCGTGCTTCAAGTCTGGGTCGAGGCTAGCATTCACCTTCACAAGTAGAAAAACACGGCCCAAGAAACTGATTTTTCCTTCAAGATGATTCAAACCGTGCACCGCTATATTGAGGGCAATATCATGAAAGACATTTCCCTCAACTCCATCGCCAACCATGTCGGAATGAAGCTCAACAGCAACGAAATACTCCCTCCGGTCGAAGCCGGAAGGGAGTATCGGTAGATGCCGATTTTCGGAATCAGTTCATTACGACGTCATCAATCGTGGCCCAGCCGCCGGATGAGTTGCCGTAATACCATACTTTAATCGTTTGTCCTGCCGTCGCATTGAATGTAATGGTGTAGGGAGCATAGCCTACGTTAGAAGCAATGTTCGCTTGCCCGACCTGGGTTCCCCCGACGTCTACGCCTAAACTGATCCCGCCGGTATCAGTCGCGCAATAAGCGGTGAGCGTGTAACTTTTCGTCGCAGGCGCCGTAAGGTTCTGGGAGATGGCGACATCGCCGCCGGTAATCGGCCACAACGCGCCGTCATGCATTGTGGCGTGAGGGTAATTGGTTTCTACCGCCGCTCTCGCCGGATGCCACTCAATGTACCATGGTCCCGTGATTCCGGATTGGAAATCGGGATTGGAGATCAAATTCGCCGCCGGATTACTGGAAGAGTAGACTTCGATCTCGGCAAGCTGCATACGGTAAGGCTGACCGGATTCGTCAGTAATTGTTCTCAGGTTCGTACCTTCCACCTTAACGTACCTCGCTGTCTGTGGGCTGAAGGAGAAAGGTTGAACGTAATTGCCGCTCAATGAATAATTCGTTTTCGTCGCGACCGTTGTCCAAGGACCCGCCGCATTGGCGGCAACCTGGATCGTGAAGTCGAACGGGAACCCTGCGCCAATATGTCCCTGCGTCTCATTGCGAGGGTATAGATCGACTTCGCTTATCGTCTGGCTTGAGCCCAAATCGAGCGTAACCGATTCGGTATGATTGACCGACTTGTTGCTATCGCTCGACCAGCCGTTCGAACTGCCCGACAAATCGCTGGCGAAAGGAGAAGAGTTTCTCAAGTCGTCGTTAATTCTGTTGAGCGCCCATCCATCAATCGTGCTTTCATTCGAACTTGTTGCCGTTACGGTGGCGGTTGCAGCCAAATTGGTATATGGTTTGAAGCCGGATGGCAAAGCGAACAGCCTGCCTTCTCCCGGAAGCAGTGTAATATTAAGAACCCCGGTACCCGAGTTATACGTGCCTTGAACAAGCGACACTTCGGTGCCGGTTGTCTTGGAAACCTCCGTGATGCCCGACGGCTTGGAACTGAAATTGAAGTCCAGCGTTCTGCTATTGTTGTAGTCTCTGTTCGTCAGCATGACATACGAGCGTCCGCTCGGATCGGTGAAATAGCCGAGAATCATCGGCTGTGTCAAATCTGCCGGCTTAACGAAGAACGTGGAAGGTACGCCTCTCGTCCCTTTCGGAATGGCATTGCCAGTATGGTAGACTCTCCTGGAAGTCAGGTTTTTCAGGGTTCCTCCTAAATTTTTCATTTCCGAATTAAGCGTTTGGATCTGAGCGTACTTGGTTAGCTTCGTTCCGTTAAAGTCGACGGGTGTTTCAAAGAAAAATTCGCCTCCCCCGGCATCGTCCGGCCGCCAATAGGTAAACCAGTTCAGTTTTTTGTGCCCATAGGTCAAATAGGTGTAAACATTCCAACGCAGCATGTTCATGTTCGGATCGCGATAATTCACTGTGCCCCCACTATCCGTGATTTTCACGCTTTGCAGAAACGCTCCGTAAATCACGTTGTTAGCCAATCCCCGATCGCGCACCGTTTCCGCATACTTAAAATAATTCTCGTTATCGCTCGTTCCGTAGAACGGATAAGTGTCGTGAAGAATATAATCCGCGCCGCTCATGTTCAGCCAGTCGTCCCAATGGTTTTCGAATTGGGTGCCATTGTTGGTGCGCGAAGTGTACAGTCTAAAGAAGAAATCGAAGGTTTTGGCTGTTCCGGCCTCATATCCAGTGCCGTCAGCATATACATTGGAGTTAGAACGGATGACCCAGCCGACGCTGTTGTCCCCTCCACCATTGTGGGTCAACTCCATATAATAAGTGGCTCCGGGAGTCACCGTGGCATGGACCGGAAAATAAGGAAAATTGGCATTGTTATTGGTTGCGCTCTCCCCCGTAATCGAAGCTTGCCCGAGCAGCGACGTCTTCGCCACGCTATTCCACAGCTTCAAGGTCAACGTTTCGCTGGAGGAACACTGGGCCATATCGATGAACATGTCAATCCCTTCAAGGTAAGAAACATTAGCCGGAACTTTGAACGTTTGCCCGATGGCATTCGCTGACGATACATAGGATCCGTCACCTCTTGATGCCGAATTGGACAAAACCAGCTTCCCGGGAGTGTAATAATCGGTGTCATCATCATAGAAGTTCATATAGACCTGAAGACTAGGCTTCAGCGATTTGATGTACTTGTAACTGTTGGCGAATCCCTCTGTTTCCCATTCATTAGGCTCGTCTTTCAAGACCAAGCCCGTAACTCTGGAATCGTTGATATAGGGCGTTAAAATAGCGTTAAGTGCAGCGTAATCAGCCGCCGTATAGCTCTTGTAGCCGAACAAGCTTGAATCGGTTACCATCAGCTTGACGTTGTTGGCCGAGCTATTGGCGATTCCCGTTTCATTCGCCGCTTTGTTGAGGTTCATGCCGGACGGTATCCGGACCCCCATTATGGTATCGAAGTTAGCCGCGGCGATATTGGCCCAGTTCGCACTTGTGTTGTAATCGCCGCCCACGAAGACCGGAGGCTGCCAGAAGCCCCCGATTTCAAAAGTGCCCGTACCGGCAGCAATTGCAGGCACGCTGTTAATCGGCGCGAATATGCAGGTAAACGCCACGAGCAATACAGTTACCCTATTCCTTTTGCTCTTCATCATTTTTCACTCCATTCATTGGATTTGTGTAAAATAAACTACTTAACCGCACCCGCAACGATCCCATCGTTGATTTGCTTCTGGAAAAGGATATAGATGAAGACAATGGGAAGCGTCGAAATCAATAACCCCGCGAACAGCGGGCCAAACTCGATCCGATATTGCATCTCCCCCTGCATGACCCCTAAACCTACCGGAAGGGTATATTTGAGCGCATCGCTCAGAAGAACCAGCGCATATTGGTACTCGTTCCAGAAACCCAGCACATTAACGATACTGATCGTGATCAAACCCGGTGCTGCTAACGGAAGCATAATTTTGAAAAACACCCCATACAACGAAGCGCCATCTATCACCGCGGACTCTTCCAGCTCTCGCGGCAGCGACTTGAAAAATCCCATTAATATGAACATCCCCAACGGCATGGCCGTGATGGAATATAGAAGAATGAGCCCTGTAAATGAATTGCTTACATGCAAAGCGCTAAACAGAAAAAACATCGGAACGATGAGCATCAGCGTCGGGATCGTCAAAGACGAAATATATAAGTAATAGATAAGCCCGCTGCCCTTGAAAGCGTACCTGGCCAGTACATAGGCGGTCGTTGCCGTCAAAATAAGCGCAAGGATCATGCTTCCTGTCGTCACGACGATCGTATTCACGAAATAGGAGCCAAAATGATATTTCTCCCACGTATAAGAGAAGTTGGACCATAGGAGCGGAAATTTAGGCAGATCCCACGCTTTGCCCGTATACACTTGTTGATTGTCTTTCAAAGACTCGAATATGGAAAACAGCAGGGGATACACGGTGCATACAGTCCACATTAAGAGAAGAATGGTGGATATCCACCGAGTGAGCGGATTGATCTGTTTCGCTTTCAATTGGATTTCCCCCTTATGAGACCTCGACGATTTCCCGTTTCATCAACCGCTGTAAAATAACGGTGGTCACAAGAGAAATCGCCAAAATTAATACGCCAATCGCAGATGCGTAGCCCATATGATATTGCTTAAAGCCCATCTGGTATAAATAATAGCCCAGCACTTGGGTGGAATTATCCGGGCCGCCTTCCGTCATAACGTTGACGATGGCGAAAGAACCATTCAATGATGAAATCACGATCAATACGACGGATACCCTGACTTGTTCCCAGATCAGCGGAAAGGTAATATGCCTAAATTGTCTCCATTGCGTTGCTCCGTCCATCTCCGCCGATTCGTACAACGGAACGGGGATGCTCTTGATGGCTGCGATCAGCAAGATCATGAAGAAGCCGATCCCCGCCCAGATCGCCGGAGGCAGCAACGCCCACATAGAATACTCGGAATCGCCCAGCCAAGGGATTTCCACTTTGCGATTCAGAATAATAGATAGAATACTGTTCAATAAGCCGAAGGATGGATTGTATATAAACCGCCACAGCACTGCGATGACGACGATAGAGAGCACATTCGGGAAGAAAAAAACAACTCTGAAGAAGTTGGCTCCCCTCATCTTGAACCGGGTAAGGGCAACGGCAAAAAAAGTGGCCAATAGCATAATGCCGATCACTTTCCAGAATACCAGGAAATAATCGTTCCCTATCGCTTTATAAATGATCGGATCCGCGAACATCTCGCGAAAATTGCCTAATCCGATATAATTCATGTTTTCTGCGGAGCCTGACCAATCGAAGAGGCTAATGTACAGGGCTCTTAGTATCGGATACAGCGTGAAAATGCAATAAAGCACGAAAGTCGGCAAAATAAAAGAGGCAATGAATAGGAAGCGCATCCGTTTAGTTGTCACAGGTTACCCCTTCTTTTGTAATCATTTTAGGATGAGGATAAGGGATGCTTTCCCTTATCCTCACTGTACATAAAACGACTATTTACTTTTTGGCGGCTGCTTTCTCTGCAGCCTTTTCCACCCGATCCATCCACTCTTCCGGTGTAATCTTGTTGTCGGTTAACGCAAGGGTTGCGTTATCCATTTCTTTGGTAACGTCTGCGTTAAAGGAAACCGCTGGTAGAACAATCAGGTCCGGGCTGCTATAGTACTTGCTCGCGCTAACGGAAAGCCCGCTTGCTTTCGTACCATTGAGATCGACTTTGACGTTTAACAAGGCTCCTGTGAGTTCGGCCCATTCAATCGCCGATTTCTTGGTAAACATGAACTGGATGAATGCCTTGGCAGCTTCCGGATTTTTCGCTTTTTGAGCGATAGCGACCGGGCTGGAGTAAGGATTGGCGATATATTTGCCGCCAGGCGCTTGCGTGATCGACGGAATCATGCCGAATTCAAAACCGGCCGGCGTATCTTTCTTCATTTCATTCTCAACCCATAATCCGTTCGGGATAAAAGCGTCTTTGTGCTGAACGAACTGGATTTGCGAATCGGTATGGTTCAAGGCTACAGCTGCTTTATCGATGAAGCCTTTATCGCGTATCGTGACAACTTGCTGCAAGGCCTTCTGGACCGGTTCACTCTTGAATATGCCCGGTTTCATGGCAGCCATGTCTTGCAGGATCGAAGGGTCGTCTCCATTATTCGATACGATCGCCGGGAACAGGAACCCGCCTTCGAAGTAACCGGTATAGACGCCGGCATGAATATAAGGAGTTACGCCCGCTGCTTTTATCTTTTCGCTTACAGCTAGGAAGCTGTCGAAATCTGTCGGCACTTCCCAGTTATTTTGCTTAAAGAGAGCCTGATCATAGAAGGTTCCCCACGAACCGAATACAAACGGGATCGAGTAGGTTTTCCCATCATAAACTTGCGGTTGTGAAATCAGAACGTCAGAGATCAACTCGCCATCCGCATTCGTGGCCGTCTTAAACCACTCCGTAAGATCCATCAACTGATTGTCTTTAATCGCTTGCAGGACATCAAGGCCGCCCGCACAATCGATGAACACGAGATCAGGCGGATCGCCCTGAATCCAACGGGGCTTCATTTGGTCGTTGATTTTCGGACCAGCCGACTCTTTAATATTCACGTCCGGATACTTTTCTTTGAATTGCGCCAACATCGACTTTTGCCAGGCATCACCGTAACCGCCGACACAGTATTGGACTTCGAAATCGCCGGCGATCTTAGGTCCGGAATCAGCGCTCGCACTCTCACTTGAGCTTGCTTCCGTCGTACTCGTTACAGAAGCGGATGCAGATGGTTTTTCGGATTCCGATGTCGTTTTGTTGGAACTTCCGCATCCCGCTAACGCAATGGACAGCACTAGCAGCATAGCTAAACTTGTAAGTAATGATTTCTGCGTTCTCATTGAACAAATCCCCTCGTCTAAGTTTCGAAAAATATTAAACCCTCTTATGATCGCACAGACTTTCAGATTCACCTCCTTTCAAGCGCTGGAAATGCAAGCGATATCATCTCGATAAATCTATATTGATTCATTCCGTACAGACATTAAATAGACAATCTTACACGCGGAAGTGGATAATATTTCACGAATAAAAAACAGCCACACAAAAAAAACCGCCTCTTTGCAGTTGCAGGGGCGATTTCTTCAAAATGGCTGAACAGCTTAGCTTCTAACAGCTCCGACGGTTAGACCTGAAATCATATGTTTCTGTAACAGTATGAACACGACAATCACTGGAATGGATACGACAACCAAGTCCGCGAACACCAAATTCCAGTCGCTTGAATGTTCGCCTTGAAAGAAAAGCACGGTTATTCCGAGCGTATATTTCTTCGCCGAGTTCAGAAAATAAATGGCGGTTGCAAAATCGTTCCACACCGTAATAAAAGTGAGAATAATAGCCGTAATGTTCATTGGTTTCAACAGCGGGAAAATGACCCTGAAGAATAGTCCATACCCTGTGGCTCCATCCATTACCGCAGCCTCATCGATTTCACGAGCCAGGCTATTGTAAAAGCCAATATACAATAAAGTTATGATCGGGTATGAGGTTGCTGCATAGACAAAAATAAGGCCAAGATAGGTCGTTTGCGTCAAACCTAATTCGAAAAGCATCCTATACGTCGTAATAATGGACAATGGCAAAACCATACCCGCCAACAGTAACAGTTGCACCGTGTTGGTGAAACCGTTTTTTCTCCTTTGAATAACGAAAGCGGATGTAGAGCAAACAACAAGTACGATGATGATGCTGCTTCCCGTAATCATCACCGAATTCCAAAAAGCCGTAGGCACTTGGGCAATCTCGAATACTTTTGCATAATTATCGAAAGCATGCCACTGAGTTGGCATTGAAAATCGTAAGTCAGCGGCTTCGGCTGAATCTTTAAATGAGGTTAATAGAATGAATACAATTGGAATAATAACCAGTGCACTTAGAACGAGGCTTATTATTTCAAGAGATAATTTACTAGATCGGGTGTTCATGCCTTATACCTCTACCTCTTTCTTGCTTATGATTACATTAAGATTACCTACAATCAGAACAATCAAGATGAAGAGTATCAAATTCGCCGCAGTAGCCGCTCCATAGTGCCCTCGACCAAAGTTTTTGTAAACGATCGTATTGATCACTTGGGAAGCGCCGCCCGGTCCTCCTTGCGTAAGAGCAAACACGATAGCAAATACTTTCAATCCGCTGATCAGGGATAGAAGAATATTCGCTTTAATATTCGGAATCATCAGAGGTATCGTAATATAACGTAATTTCCCCCAACCATTGGCGCCCTCAATCGTCGCAGATTCATAGGAACCCTTTGGTATAGATTGTAATCCAGCTAGAAAGAGTACCATATGCAGGCCCGCAAATTGCCATATCTCTACAAAAGATATCGAATACATGACAATGTGGGGGCTTGTAATCCATGCTTGGGTTAAACGATCCAGATGAATCATTTTTAGAAACTCATTCAAAAGACCTCTTGAAGGGTGATAAATAGCGGAAAAAGCCACGGCGACTGAAACCGTACTGAGTATGGCAGGAAAGAAAAAGACGGATCTTAAAAACAACGAACTACGCAGTTGTTGATTCACCAATATAGCGAGACACAGTCCGACGGCTATTTTAAACACGGTTGTAACTAAGGTAAATAGGAAAGTGTTCTTTAATGCCAAAAAACTAGCGTCTACATCAAACAGGCCTTTGAAATTGTCCCAGCCGATAAAAGTTGAAGGCTGAAATCCATTCCAGTTCGTGAAGGCATAATAAAAGCTGGAAAACGAAGGAACGATAAATATAACAATGAAAATGATTAATCCGGGCCACAACATCCCATAAGGATAATTTTTGTTCATCAGTTTACTCATATCATCTGAAATCCGGGTCGTTCTTTACTTTGGCGTCTCTTGCAAATTCCTTATCCATGGTTTCCAATACTTGCTCCGGTGTTTTCGAACCTACAAGAGCGTCTTGAAGGAAAGCCCCTAAATCGCCGTAATAATACTTTAAAAAGTACCCGAAGCTTGTGTTAAATCTGCCTGCATCGACAAATCTCTTGCCATCTATTTCTGCGGATGACAGTTTCGTTTTCTTTACGCCCTTAATGGCAGGAATGCCACCCTCATTGCTGAAATACAGGTTTTGAGTTTCAATAGATTCAAAGTAGTTCACGAATCTTTGTGCCGCCTCTTGGTTTTTTCCTTTAGGAACAAACATCCCGTAGGGAGCGAATACCGGGGCGATATCCGTATCGTCACCATCAATCGGCATGATGAATGAGCCAACATCATTGACTTGATCCGGAAATTTCTTTCCGATATCATCCATTACCCAAGTAGCCATGTGAAACATAGCGGCAGTGCCGGTTGCTAATGCTTTTTGAGCTGCATTATAATCATCGGATAAATAATCTTGCTGAATGTATCCTTTATTCTTTAGATCGATTAGGGTTGTAATTCCCCGCTTCAAGTTGTCAAACTGCACGAATTTCATCTTATTCGTGTTGATTCTGTCTGCCAGCTCGTCGTATCCTTTTTTACTGGCCACATCAATCGCAAGGAGCTGCAAAGTCCATGATTCCTTGCCCGCGTAGAATACGGGAGTTATCCCCGCTTTCTTAATGGCTTCGCAAACGGCTAAATACTCACCGTACGTTTTTGGAATTCGCAAATGAAGGCCGGCAAATATCTTTTTATTGTAAAGGACAACGGAAACATTAGAACCCCAATAGGGAGCTGCATAATAGCCGCGGTCGCCCTCTAGGTTTTCATTTTCGTCTAACACGTTCACCCATGCTTTTTTATCGAAGTTTTCCATCCAAAGCTGCTCATCCTGCTTAACGAAGACATCCGCAGGCGCACCAAAATCTCGAAAGAGGGCGGTAGGGAAATAGAGCAAAATATCCGGAATATCCTGCGTCGCAAACCTTGTCTTAATAAGATCATTGCCGGCATCGGAATCGGGCACTTTTTCTTCTATAAGCTCAAATCCGTGTGCCAACGCATCGCTTTTTATAGCTTCCCAACCCGACTTAAACCACGTCGCATGTCCCAATACTCTTAATTTCACTGGCTCAGTCGCTTCACTTGAAGCCGCTACTGTTTCCGCAAGCTTGCTAGCATCTGCATTCTCATTTTGGTTGCCTGAACATGCGGTCAAGAATATCATAGTCACTATTATCATGGCAGAAACGAATGATTTCTTCGAAAAGATAGCCCTCATTAATGTCCTCCTGCATTCTGTCTTGTAACTGCTTCCATTTCAACTTTATACCAAAAGCAGAGAACACTGAATAGAAAATCATTCAGGCAGGGGTGGATAATATTACAACGAATAATATTATCCACCTTAGGATGTAGAATTCTCTATTTAACGATAATCGTTTTCACGGTAGAATGGGGATTTAAGCGGTTACAAATCTCCTCTATTCATGACACAGACAACCAATCGAGGTGAATAGACATATTCTCATTTAGAACCTTCCAAACCAAACTGTTTATGACCTATTCCATCTGCCTCCTCATATTCACGCTGATTATTAGCATCCCAATGTATTACTATCTGAAAAATGCCACCGAAAAAAATATCATTGTCGGTGCCCAGAATAGGGTATCCGGAATATCCGATAGTTTGGATAATTATTCCTTTCAATATGAGAATATCACAATGCAGATTTATTTAAAAAATAATCCTGCTTACTTAAATGTTATACAGTCCTTGCAGAATCTCACGTCTTCACGGAATGACGAAGAAAAATTAGAAAGCTACAGCAGTATTGAGAACAGTCTAGCGATACTCTCGGCAATCAATAAAAATGTGTATCGCGTTAATATCTTTAACGCCAACGGGCTATTTTTTTCCAATAAACCGTTTGATTCCCCCCACTCCAAAATAAATGCGGAGGATTGGCTGCAAAAACCGCGGAAAGCCCAAGGAGCCACAGTCATCGTATATGCCGATAAAGACCGCTGGCTGGACAGACCATCGTTCCCTGTTTTTTCATTTATTCGGATGATCAAATGGGGGGGAGTCGAAATCGGTTTTTTGGAGGTGCAATTCAGGGCTGATGATCTCATTACCCCCGATAAACTCGCCAATCTTCCGAACAGTACTCTCGCGATCTTTAGTGATGCCGATATTTTGTATTATCATTCTAGCGATCCTAACAATAGATACTTAAACGAACAAATTGATCTGTATCGCAAAGTCACCGCAAGCTCGAATAACGGAAATCATAGAATAAAAAATAACGCGGAAAAAGCAATCGTCATCTACCAGCATTCCAAGAATACCCCCTATACTCTGCTATATTCTGTTCCAGAATCTTATTTATTCGCTCCTCTTCGCTTATTTAGGAATGTCACGTTTCTGTCCATTTTTATTCTGATCGCTTTGTCGATTCTCGTATTTTATATTCTTTCCAAAGCATTGACTTATCCGATCAAGAAGCTGAAAAAGGTTATTGATACGATAGATTTGGACGATAAGAAAATCAAAATAAGCAATGAATTCCGCATGGACGAAATTGAGCTGCTAAATCGGTCTTTCCTACTGATGAACGAACGGCTGCAACATTCCCTTGAGGAAACCGTACGATTCCGAACGTTGCAGCTACAATCACACTTTGAAGTGCTGCAAGCGCAAATCAATCCGCATTTTTTATTTAATATGCTTGGGGTAATCACCATTTTGTCCGAAGGGGAGGGGGGAACGAAAGCGGCGGAAGTATGCCAGAAGCTTGCGAGTTTCTTAAGATACACGATCATCCAGACCGATCCGATTACGACGCTTGAACAGGAAATGAAGTTTGCGCAAGATTATTTGGAATTGATGAAAACAAGATACAAGCATCGCTTGCAGTTTGAGCTTACTCTGCCGGATGGAATGAAACAAATCTCCATTCCGAAGCTAACCTTGCAGCCGCTGGTGGAAAATGCGATTAATCATGGGTTTCAAGATATTGATCGAGGGTTGATTGTAACGATTCTTGGACGCGTAGAAGCCAACCGTTGGCACATTACTATCCAGGATAACGGCAAGGGGATTGACCCTATTCATCTAGAAATGTTGTATCAGAAAATGAACGCGTATTCAGACAATCTTGATTCATCTTCCCAGAGGGAGCAGCTCACCTTGGGCGGAATGGGTATAACCAGTACTTACGCTCGGCTTAAGCTTCACTATAAAACGCTAATAGATTTTAATATTGGCAATAACGCGGAGTATGGGGCCTTCATTACGATTTCAGGATTCATCCACGAAGCCGCAACCAAAGGAGAGTTGTTATGAACATCCTGTTAGTCGATGACGAACCGATCTTTACGGATAAGCTTAAATTGATAATTGCGGAGTTCAGCAACGAAACCGGCATTGAAACCACAATTACCGGAGAAGCTTACAGCGCGCAAGAAGCCTTGAAAGCCATTGCGAAGATCACTCCCGATATTGTCTTCACGGATATCAAAATGTCCAGTATGAACGGCATCGAGCTTGCCGCAATATTACAGAAGGACTGGCCGGATATTTCCGTCGTGATCATCAGCGGATACCCTTCCTTCGATTATGCAAGAGAGGCTCTGCGAGTCAATGTAGTTGATTATCTGCTTAAGCCGATTGATCGTGGACTTGTCAAAGCACAGCTGCATCGCCTTCACCCTCAAATTCTCCTTAAAGAATATAAAGCCGGTAAAAGGCTCATTCAACAGGTTATAGAGTCTGATTCTAATCATGATGTTGAAACTGCGTTCGATATGCACGGGGTTGGGGTCACTCTATTTCCCTCCTATCGCGTACTCGCCTTTTCAAATTTCGAAGGCAACGGCCGTACGGATCGCCTCTTTCTGCAACAAACCGAGAGCCAGTACGTGTCATATATTGCGGAGTTGCAACAAATTCTAGGTGCGCGGAACTCTGTATGGATTTTCAATTCACAAGACAGCCGATCCTATATTTTAGTGATTGGGTTTCAAAATTCCGATGAAATCCTGCTCAAGGCCATCACTGATAGGACTAGAAAACACTTCTCCTACGGCGGACTTCCTTTATCTATTGCTTTCAGCGTTGAATTAAAGAGCTTGGCTGATATGAGAACGTCGATTCACCAGCTTCTTGAATCGCTGTATAATCGAATCGTCATCGGCAAGTCCCAAGACTTATACGTTCTAGAAGACAAGAACTCTCAACAACCTATCTATACCCAGCTTACAAATCTGTTTGAAACGAAACTCTCCTCTCTGTTAGCCAAGAAAGATTGGTCTAATCTAAAGAAAGAATTTTTCCGGCTTTTTCAAGTTTGGAAAAGCGAACAATGCCCCAGCATTCTTCTTGAAAAGAGTTTGAAACGAATGATTCGCCTCATGGAACGGTACTATCATTCATCGGATGCCATGATAAGCAAAACCTTGGAGAAGAGAGTCGAGGAAATCGTATATACTGCGGCTTCTTTCGAGGAAGCGGCGAATTTCTGTTGGGAGATTATCACGAAATTATTGCACTTCCAATCCAACGAGGAAGAACAAGATAATGCCAAATCGTTGTATAAACGCATCCAGAATCATTTAATATCCCATCTCAGCGAACCGATTGGCCTGGCACAGCTCAACGAAAGATTTAATGTATCCAATACTTACCTGTGCAATTTGTTTCGCAATTATGCCAACGCCTCTTTTGTAGAATACTTCACGACGCTTCGCATGGATAAAGCAAAGGAGCTCATGCGGGACCATCCGGAAATGATGCTGAAAGACATCGCTGAGCTTGTAGGATTCGGGGATCATCATTATTTCAGCAGAGTCTTTAAGACGGTTGCTGGTAAAACGCCAAGCGAGTATAGAAGCAGCATTTAGGGTTAATGACAAAGATGCCTAATTGTCTTTGTCTAGTCTTCTCAGCTGCTTGCGCCACTCGGCCGGGCTTTGTCCGTAAGCTTGCTTGAAGAGGCGGGTGAAATAATGGACGCTGTTGAATCCCGTCACTTCTATGATGGCGCTGATCGGCATGTCGCTCCCGGACAAATAGCGGACGGCTGCTTTAAGACGCAGGTCGCGGAGATAGTCGAAGGGGGTTGTCTTCGTCTGTTTCTTGAACATTCGAACGAGATAGGAAGGGTGCAAATGCGCCAACTCGGCCAGCGTTTCAAGGGTTATGTTTTCTTTATAGCGCCAATCCATGTAATTGATCAGCAAGTCTGCCACCTCGCGGGGCTTCCGTTTGGTCTTCAGGACGCTGGAAGGCATCTCGTTCGAGGTACTGTCCAGAATATGCGCGATCAACTTGTAGGTCTTCTGAATTTCAAGCAGGCACACCTCATCGAGATTCGGGTCTTGATGCGCCACTCCCGTGGACTGAAGGTGGTAGACAAAATCCAACGATTGAATAATCGAGGAAGCCAGTAACGTCTTCGAGTAGATGTCCTTTCGCGACTGCATGAAGTTCCATTGGTCCACTTGTTTGTCCGTGAAAGGGAATTGGTCCCAGTCGGCGAGCTCCACGAAACGGAACTTGGCTTCCGAGTGCAAGCTTGTCAGTTCATGAGGCGTGGAAACGGACATGATGAACACGGCCGGCGCCTCCGCATCGCATACGTTGTCCATCCATCGAAATCGCACCTTGCCCCCGGTAATATGAAGGATTTCATAGATGGACGGATGCATCCCTCCGCCCGGAATATCAGCAGACTTGGAGATCGAGCCGGCGCTGCACAGACGGATCTTCATGACAACTTCCTCCTCCGAAATAATTAATGTCAATATCGTGCAAAGCAATTATCAAAATACCCGCAATATTCCTTTCTGAATAAAATAAATACAGACTCGGTATAGGGATATACCGTGCAAAGACGATCCTTCATCCCCATTGTACACTTAAATCAGTCAGATCAAAATACTTTGGGGTAAAGGATGTTGATTAAGTTGAAAGCACTACAGATTATCGGGAAAGACACATTCGAAATTATAGACGTACCGTTGGCGGAACCGCAGGAGGATCAAGTGACGGTTCGAATCGAGATTGCATCCACTTGTCCTCGCTGGGATATCAGCATGATGGGAGGCAAGGATATGTTCGATGCGACCAAGCAACCCGACTATCCGTTGCTCCCCGGATTCCCCGGCCACGAGATTGCGGGAACTGTCGTCGCGGTAGGCAGCGGAGTCCATTCTTTGAAAGTGGGCGACCGGGTAGCTGCCCTGGAGCATCTGAGCGGAAACGGGGCTTACGCGGAGTACTTGAATTATCGCGATCATGAGCTGATTAAGCTGCCCGATGCGGTCGAGTGGAAACAAGCGGTATCGTTCGAGTTGTTGAAATGCGTATTGATTGGACTGCTTCAGTTCGGCGACATTACCGGCAAATCGATGCTGGTTTCCGGGCTTGGACCGGCGGGGATGTTAGCCATGCAGGCGGCCAAGCTGCTCGGAGCCGCGAGCGTAACCGCAGTGGATATTAACCGCGAGCGGATCGCTCTCGTGAACGGCTTGGGAATCGGGTTGGCGAAACATACGGAGGAGTTGGGAGACGAGCGGTTCGACCTGGGTTACGATTGCGTAGGCGCTTCGGCTTCCGTGCAACAGCTGCTTGAGCGGATCGATTCGCATCTGGTCATCTTCGGGGTGTTGAAGGGAGAAGTTCGCTATGGAGAGCATCTGTGGTTCAAGGGAACTAAGCTGGAATCGTACCGATACCGGAAATTCGGCGAACAAGATCAAGCTCTTCTGCTCGATCTCGTCGTTAACAAGGGGTTAAACACGGAATGCCTGCAGACGCACCATGTTCCTTTTTACCGGTACGGGGAAACGGTCGAGCTGTTGAGAAAACAAGAAGCGATTAAAGTTTACGCCTATCCCGCGACCGACTTCGTCGCCGCGCCCACGGGAGGTTGAAATGAGAGCAGAGGCCGTCGTATTTACGGGAGTGAGGCAAGTTCGCTACATGGAAGTCGAGGCGCCGGAACCGGGTCCGGAGGACGTCGTCATCGAACTGGAATATTCATGGATCAGCAACGGGACGGAATCCTCTTTCCTATACGGAGAGAGGGTTTCGGGGGAACAAGTTACGAGACCGGGAGACGAGCTGCCGTTCCCTCAAGTGGCCGGATACCAGAAGGTTGGTATCGTCCGAAGCTGCGGAGAACGAGTGCAAGGCTTGAAACCGGGCGACCGGGTTTTCGCGTCCGTCAGCAAAGTGAACGGCATGAAGTTCGACTCCGGCGGCCACGTTAATCCGTCTGTTACGCATAAGAGCCAGGTGTGGAAACTTCCCGAGGGCGTAGATCCGCTGGCCTATAGCGGTATGGTTCTTACGCAGGTCGGATACAATTGCGGTATCCGTCCGGCGGTCGCGCCGGGAGATCGAGCGGTTGTCATCGGCGACGGAATGGTCGGGCAATGGGCTGCCCAGACGCTCGCCCATCGGGGGGCGGAAGTTACGGTACTCGGTCGCCATGATCGGAGATTGGCCTTGCTTCCGCCATCTATTCACTCCTATAATCTTAAGAAAGATTCTTTGGCACAATGGCTGAGCGATCGGACGGATTTGGCAATCGTCGTCGATACGGTCGGTGCCATGAATACGTTCCGGGAATTAAAGCCGGCCATGAAGCTGAACAGCCATCTCGTATCTGCCGGATTCCTAGGTATGGCGGGAATGGTCGACATTCAAGAATTACGGGCACAAGAGATCACACTGCATTGCCCCTCTGGCTGGACGAAAGGAAGAATGGACGATACACTTATCGGTATAAGCGAAGGGTGGCTTCAAACCACTCCGCTGATCACTCATAAGTTTCCGGCAGAAGAGGCCGGTGAAGCTTGGCGATTGATCATGGACAAGTCCGAGTGCTTCCTCGGTGTCGTATTGGAATGGAAGAAGACGGAATAGCGAGGGAACTGAGACGGCCGTGGTCATACCCGGTCCAGCATCTGATCGCTGCGAATCCATACCTTTGAATATTCGAGCGGTTCATCCGTGTCGGAATGTATAACCTGATCAAGAAGAATAATCTGCGTATTTTTCTTGATTTGAAGCAATTCCGAGATAGGCAGGCATTTATTTCAGGCGGCTGCAAAGCATATCCTGTTGGCCGACATATCTTCATTTATGGTACAATAAATGGCGTTAACGACTGTCTAAAGGAGCTGCTTATTTACATGATCGACATACTGTTATGGGTGTTTGGCGCCCTTATTATCGCGAGTTGTTTTCTATCCGCCCTCTATAGCTTCCGCGCCCGTAGGACGACCGATGCCCGGTTGCGCGGCCTGTACTCCTCGCGAATGAATATGAGCATGGGCCTCATGCTTATTTGCATCGCTATTATCCAAATGTTTATGTTCAGCGGTTCTTCCATTCGCGTTGTCATCGGCGCCTTGTTCCTGTTGCTTGGCTTGTTCAACCTGTTCGCAGGCTTGCGCAACCATTCCCATTATAATCAAGCTCAGCGGTAAGTGAAGTTACGCTCCGGCTCCGGCTTACGCATCGGCATCCGAATAGAACGTAGCAGCGGGAACGCCTTGCTTGAGCTTGACGACTGCCATCGTCCAAACATCCAGTCGCGGAATAGTGAATCGCGTGAATAAGCCCTCCCCTTCCCCTTTGGGAACCGCGCCATAATCTAACGATATCGGTCTGATCGAATCGCCGTCCGGGGATGCCCAGTAGACCCCCTCTGCGTCCTCCCAATTTTCCACTTTAATCTCAACGTCTTGCAACGGGGGCGGCGCATGTGTTTTGGCTTGATGCCATACCTCGTTGCTGAGCCCTATTAAATTTATGAGATGAATGATCATATATCCCGGCTTCTCCTTGATGATCGTCCAAACCGTTCCGTTATCTCCTTGGGGTGAAAAAGAAACGCCCTCTTTCGCAAACACCACTTCCGTATTAATGCCTCCCGAATAAGCCATCGAAACATCATCGAGCGCAAGATCGTACAGCAGGTTCCGATACATTACGATAAAATCATAGTATCTCTTCAACGAAGCCTTAAACCGTCCAGATGCCGTGCCGTATTTCGGGAAATAGGGGTCAGCAAGCAAATTGCCCTGCTCACCCAATAAGATTTGGTAACCCCCGCTGGCAAATATGGCAGCCAGCGCAACAACCGCGCCTATTTCCGCATGCTCGGGCACGTCCGGATGGTCGGGATGAAAAGCAGGCAAGTAAGCGGCCAGTACAATCTGCTTGTTGGACCACTTTCTACCGTTATCGATAATCTGCTTGAGGTCGCGAAGCCGGAATGCCGGATCCCATACTTCGACATACATGACGTCTTGGCTGGACGCGGCCGTTGTGTGAGCAGGATAATTGCTGACATTATTGAAAATCAAGCCTACCCGGTCTTCGCCGAATCGTTCTGTTACCGCTGCTCGTACGAGATCGATAAATCGGGGGTAAAGCTCCTTAAGCAAGACCACTTCCGTGTGCTTTCCTCTTCGACGAATGGCCTTTTTCGGAAACCCGTACTGATCGAGCTGGAGCCCGTCAAACTCCATGCCCTCAATCGCGTTCACGAACTCTCCGATAATATGTTTCGTCCAATCCGAATCCTCGGAAATATCCATGATATAAAAGTAATTGCCCAAGGAAAGCGGCCGTCCATCATTCTGGTAGAGCAGTTGATCCGGGTGCTGCCCCGCATAATCCGGTAAACTTCCGTAAATGGCTGCATAGGCAATGGAAGCTATCCCGCTGTCGCGCAATGCCGCTATTTTCTCTCTCACGACGGGAAAGGAAATACGCCTCCCAAGCGGATCGACGAACTCCTCCTCATCCGCCAGCAAGCGGTCATGCCGGTACATCCAATCATAAAATTGGACAAGGTTAATATGATGGCGATTCATGAACGCCACGTCTTCCAAGTGCCCCGCTTCTTCCGGCTCAAAATCGCTCAGAAAGCCGTATCGCGGTGCCTCGCGCCAATGATCGGCAACGTCAAACGCCGTTTCCGCTCTGAATTCCGCTCCGTTATCCGACGCTGCCGTAACGAAAAGACCATACGCTCCCGAACCTTCCGATATCGGCGGCAATTCAATCCTTGCCTCTTCCCAGCCATCAATTCCTTTGTGAAACCCGCCTTCTCCCTGTCGGACCAGCCGGTGCTCTTCATAAACAACCCAGCGGTAAACCGCCTCTTCGGACAGTGGCTCACCGCTCCATCGCAATCGGAACGTAAACGTTTCGTCCGGCCGAAACTGAGCTTTGCCCGGAATGACGTCTAGCTTCATCTGATCGTTCATTCGTTATCCTCCTGCAATGCCGCATAATAATCTGTTTTCTCTGCCTTCATGCCTTGACGCCGCCTTCAGCCAGATTAGGCTGAACAAACTGTCTTTGAAAGACGAAGAAAATGACAAGTATCGGGATGATCGCGATAATGGAAGCCGCGAAAAATTTACCGTAATGCGTCGCGTATTGTCCTCTGAATAATTGCAGGGCGATCGGCAAAGTCCGATGCGCTTCCGTCTTGATCAGGGTCAGGGCCACCACGAACTCATCCCATGTTCCGGAGAAGGAAAATATCGCCAATGTACCCAATGCGGGCAGCGAGAGCGGCAAGTAGATCGCCCGAAAGATCGTCCACCTGCCGCCGCCGTCGATGACGATCGACTCCTCCAGCTCCTGGGGAATCCGTTCGAAGAATCCTCTCAGGAAGAAGGCCCCCCCTACGACTCCCGAACCGATATAGAGCAGGATCAAACCGCTGTACGTATCGACCAGATCCAATCCTTTGATAACCAGAAACTGCGGAATGATGTTGAGGATGCCGGGAACGAACATCGAGAAAATAAATATTTTGAAAATCAGTTCCTTGCCGGGGAATAGAAAACGAGCAAAGGCATAAGCCGTTATCGCCGTCAGCGAGATAGACAGCAGCATCGTCATCGAGGCGATAAAGAAGCTATTGAGAAAGTATTGTTGAAAATGGTTCAGGTTCCATACCATTCCGTAGTTATCCAAGCTTTTGGCTGCGGAGAGCAGCTTCTCGGGCCTTGGCAGCTCATAGATTTCCAGAAACAACGAAGTCAGAACCATATAAGCAAACGGGGTAAGGACGACCGCGATCCCTGACAGCAGCAACAGATAAGCTATCGCTCTTGTAAGCAGCCTCATCTTGCATTCTCCTTTAGTACTCTACTTTTTCCTGTCCGAGATTCCGTTGGAATCCCCATGTAAAGGCCAAGATAATCAAGCCGAGAATCAAGCCTAACGCCGAAGCATAACCGAAATCCAAAAACTTGAAAGCATGCTTGAACAGGTAACTCGTGAACACTTCCGTTGAACCGAGCGGTCCTCCGTCGGTAATTAAATACACCTGGATGAACACGTTAAACGATCCGATAATGAGATTGACGAGCACGAACAGCGTCATCGGTTTCATTAACGGCAGCGTAATATGGATAAAATTCTGTACGCCTTTGGCTCCGTCTATCTCGGCGGCTTCGTACAACGATTTGGGAATGGACTGAAGCGCGGCCAGATACAAAACCATCACATAGCCGACTCCCTTCCAGATGCTGAGCGCCCAGATGACCGCGCTTGCCGTCCACGTATGAGAGAGCCAATTGACCGGGTTCGCGATCAAGCCCAACTTCTCCACCAACAGGTAATTGATTAGTCCGCCCGACCCATCCGCAAATAAATACTTAAACAAATAAGCGACTACAACCCAAGAGGTAATGACGGGAATATAGTAGACGAGACGGAATAATACTTTGAAACGAAGAAACTGCAAATTGATCAGCATCGCCGCGACGATCCCGAACAGCCATTGTCCCGGAACGGTCACAAGCGAGAAAATCAACGTATTGCGCAAGGCCAAATAAAATTTCGGATCTTGAAAGGCCTTAACGTAATTATCAAACCCGATAAATTTACTGTCGGCGGGATGCAGGAGCGCATAATCGAAGAAGCTCATGTAAATCCCGCGCAGAATCGGATAAAAGACAAAAACGATCGTGAGCACGAAGCCGGCTAACAAATAGGGAGAAACGTCCCTGTATTGCTTTAACGCTTTTTTCACGCCAACACTCCCTCGGTAGAACTGAGGACAGCCGCCGCGTACAGCGACGGCTGCCACATCATATAAGCATCGGAGATTACAGGTTTTTCTGCTTCAGCAGCGCATCGATTTCCTTGGCTGCCTGGTCGAGCGCTTCTTTCGCCGGGCTTGCTTTGCGAATGATTTTCTCGAAGGTGTTGTTGATCACAGCTTCGATTTGCCCCCATTGCGCGGAAGGCGTTCTTGCAAAAGCGGATTCCAGCTCAGCCACGTACGCCGGGAAGTAATAAACGCCGCTTAATTGCTCCGAACTCGCGGCTTTCATGTTTGTCGGCATGACCCCTGCTTTAACCGCCATCAGCGTTTGGATTTCTTCCGACAGCATGAACTGGGTGAACGCCCATGCCTCATCCGGATTTTTGGCTCCCGCGAACATAACCATATCTTGCCCGCCAACGATGGAATGGCTTTGGCCATCGGGACCGGCAGGCATCTTGGCGGGAATCATCACATCTTTCACCGCATCGCCTTTAATTCCAAAAAACCACGGACCGTCATTGATGCTGACATATTTGCCCTGCTCAAGCCCTTCCCAAGTTCCCGGCTCCCCGCCTAATATCGGCGGCGATATCAAACCTTCCTCATGCCAGGATAGAATCATTTCCATCGCCTTCACGCTTGCCTCGCTGTTAAAGTATCCCTCAGCATCCTTGAATGTATCGTCCGTAATACGACCGCCCATCGTCCAGAACCATGGAAGCATATCCCAGTTATTCGTGCCCCCGATTGTTATGAGAGTCTTTTTCGCAGCTTTAGCCTTCCTTGCCAGCTCCACGAATTCATCTATGGTCTTCGGAGGCTCGGCAGCCCCAAGCGCGGTCAATTCGGCTTTGTTGTAGATGTTTACCTTCGTGTTCGTATCTAAGGGAACGCCATAATATTTGCCGTCATAGAAATTTGTTTGCATGGGCCCCGGGAACAGCTCCGCTTTGAGCGTATCGAAATTCATCATTTGATCGAGCGGGAGCAATGCTTTCTGGTCCGCGAATTCGGCAACCCAGATCAAGTCCATCCGCATGACGTCCGGCGCGACTCCGCCAACGACGGCCGTGATTACCTGCTGTTTTAAATTCTCGGTAGGCATTCTGGTCGGATTGACCTTAATATTGGGGTATTTGGCCGTAAAGGCTGGAATAACTTCGTCCAGCAGCACTTTCTCCTCGCCTTCGCCATACGCATGCCAGAATTCGACGGTAACCTGCTTGGCGGGTTCCGGCTCGGGATTCTTGCTCTCCGAAGACGGAGACGGCTCAGCCGATTTCTCCGGTGTCACCGACGCGTTTGCGTTACCGTTTGAGTTGTTGGAGCTGCTGCATGCGGTGAAGAAAACGGTTACAAGAAGCATTAAAACAAATAGTCTTGGAGTCCATAAGCTTTTCAATCTGCTTTCCCCCTTAAGAGTTTGCGCTGCAAGCGATTACGAAAGCATGCGCGATAGCGGTGCTATCAACGTTGATTTTACAGGTAGACGCTGCCATTGACCGATGACCCGCTTTACCGGTTTGGTGTCTCTTTTACCCGAATTAACGACGCGCTGTCAGGCTTGCCAAGGGAAGGTCGCATATATTCCGGTAATTGCCGAAAAAAAATGACCCCCGGTTGGAGAGTCATTGATTCGTCAGAAGCCTGTCTATTTCTTCGACCGCTTCGCGAACGGCTTCTTCCAATGGCAATTCTTCGGTCAGGATCTGCTCGATCATTCTGGCGTAGCTATTGTCGATATCCGTCCAAGTGGATACCGGCGGGCGCGGCTGGGCACGGTCCAATTGCTGCAAATACGAGGTGAACAGCGGGTTGCGATTGGTATCCTGCATATGTTTGATGGTGGGAATCAAGCCCGTTTCCGCCATAATCCGCTGCGGCTCTTCCGTGACCATCCATTTCATGAAATCCCATGATTCCCGAGCGTGTCCCGAGTTGTTGAATAATACCAAATTCTCGCCCCCGATAATCGAGGTGCCCGTATGGACATCGTCTGGGAACAATCCGATGACCATATCGTTCAGCAATTCCTTGTTGCCGCCTACGGAATTCACGGTATAGAACCAATGGGCTTCTTCAATCATCAGTACTTTGCCTTGCAGAACCCCGTCCCAGCTGCCCGGCTCTCCTCCGGTTATGGAAGGGCTGATCACCCCGTCGCGATACAGCTTATGAATTTTGGCTATCGCCGCCAGACTATCCGGGTGATCCAAATATCCGCTGGCGCGCGTGTAGTCGTCATCCATGAGCTTGCCCCCGAACGTCCAGAAATAAGGCAGAGTCCCCCATCCGCTTGAGCAGCAGATTCCTATTCCCTTGATGTTTTTATTTTTCTGATGCAACCGCGTTAACGCTTGAACAAGCTCGTCGAACGTTTTCGGCGGGTCGTTCAACCCCGCTTCCTTCAGGAGGCGTTTATTATAGATAGCCACTTTTGTATTCGCATTAACCGGTAATCCATAATATTTATTGCGATAAAGATTCGTTTTGATTAACGCTCCGATGAAACTATCGCGTATATCCGCGAAACCGTTCATTTCCGATAGATCGGCTAGCGTTCCGTTCTTGGCGAACTCGGGAACCCATATAATGTCCATCCGCATCACGTCGGGCTGCATATTATCGGCTACCTGTGCAAAGATGTGGCCCTTCAGCTGTGGGGTGTAATCTTTGCGTACAGCATGGATTTTAATTCCCGGATGGGAAGATTCGAACAAAGGGATGACCTTGCTCTCGAACACTTCCGTTTCGGCATCGCTGTATGTATGCCAGAATTCCAGCGTGACTCGTTGATCCGATTTTCCGTCAGGCTCGGTGGTCCCGTCATCGCTCGTCAACAAGGTTGTTTTCGTGCAGGAGGTCATTATTAAACCCAGCATAAGAAGTATGATCATGTTCCTCATTGGTCACGACTGCTCCTTTACGGCTAATTTCAAACAGACTTTCGTCCCTGCGCCTCTCTTGCTTTCAATCGTTACTCCGCTTTGCGGACCGTAATAGAGCTGAATCATTTCATGCACGTGGTTTAAGCCGATTCCGAACATCCCCGACCTAGGGTCGGGAGAAGACCGCAATAAACCGCTGATCCTATCGGAAGGGATGCCTAACCCGTCGTCTTCGATCGTTATCTCCAAAGCAGGCATTGGATGATCCGTCAGTTGAATGCGAAGATGGATTTCCCCCCCGGTTTCTTTCGGAGCTATACCGTGGAAGATGGCGTTCTCCACGATCGGCTGCATTAACATCCGTGGAATTTTCACGTCCAACAGGCTCTCTTCGCAATGAACGTGCAGCCTGATATGGGAACCATAACGAAACTGTTGGATCGTTATATATTTCTCGAGCAGCGACAGCTCGTCTCCGATCGTACTGAATACCCCTTGCTTCTCCATACTCGCTTCCATCAGCTTAACGAGCGAGGATATCCCTTCGTAAGCTTCCTCGCTTTTGCCGAACTTCACCATCCAACGGACGCTAGAGAGCGTATTATATAGAAAATGAGGATTGATCTGGTGACGGAGAGCTCTCAACTCCGCCTCTCTTTTCTTCGATTCCACGATATTCACCTGTTCTACGAGCATTTCGATTTCCCCGGCCATCTTGTTGAAGCGGTGGCTCAGCTGCCCGATCTCATCCTGCGATCTGACATGGGTACAGGCTTTGAAATTACTTTTCTCGATCTGGCTCATCTGTCTCATCAGATGCTTCAGGGGAGACGTAATCCGGCTGGAAAACAGCCATCCGATCAGCGAAGCGACGATAAGGAACAAAGTGGAATAAAGCCATATTTTATTTTGTATTTGCTGGATATCCCCAACGACTTCTTGCACGGGCACCGTACCGACGATCGTCCAATCGTTATCGATTTTCCTTGAGATGACGTAGCTTCGCACGCCTCCGATATCGGTTTCGAATTCTTTCTCCTCGGTACCCGCGGCTGCAAGGACGCTCGCACGCATTGCAGGGTCCGCAACGGGCTGATCCCAATTTTCCGGATAGGAGTCCATCATGATGATCCCGTTGGGATTGATCACGAAAAATCTTCCCGTCTTCCCGAGCTTAATTCTTTGAATAGCCTCCAATATTAAATTTCCGTTCATGTTAATCATGATTACGCCGAGCGTTTCCCGCGTCTCCAGGTTTCTGAGCGGTTTGACCAACGTGAGCACGAGCTCCGTGTTTTCCCCGCCCCCGCTGAAAGGGTCGTAGTGCAATGCCTGCCAGTAATTGCCCGTTCGGTTATTCACAACGTCCATATACCACTTATGTTCGTTAAGCGTATACCGCTTGACTTTGGAAAAATTCAGCATTCCACTCCCCCAGCTACTTCCTTCTTCCTTCAAAAGATAGATGCTCCGCACGAACGAGCTTGTATACATGATGTTATTCAGAATCTGATTTACCGTTTCATTCATCGCGAACTTCTGCTTGACGCCCAGGCTGCCGTTTTGCTCCGCTTTGATCGCCTCTTGTATTTTGGCATCGAGGAAAATCTGCTGCCCGATGTCATTGCCGACCCTAAGAATCAACGATAAATAATCGGCTGATTGCTTAGCCGATTGTTTCGTGGAAGCCCTTACATTTTTCGCGATAATCGCGGACGAAGACCAGTAATAAAAGGAACTCGTCAATGATATGGAGAAGACGAGCAACAGCAATATAGTCATGATCAATTTAACGGACAAATGACGAAAAAATAACCTTCGGATATTATTCCTCATGGCATTCGTTCACCGCGCAATCCCTATGAAATATACGATTCCGGATTTGATTCAGTATATCACAACGCCGGGGCACATTTTCATAGACTAGAAATAATAGGTAAATTCGACACCAAATCCGAATATAAACCCTCTACGATTTCACGCGATCGGAGTAGAATGAAAGTGCTTACATATCCATTTAAGAGAGAAGGCGATAGGGTCGCTACGCTGCTTATGCGGTTTCTTCCACTGCATTACAAATCCGAAAAGGAAGGTGTACTGATGAATCACAACCGAATACTCCGTCGCATTACCTGGTTAATTTTAACCGTAATGGCTATTTGCGTTTTACCGATTACCGGGCCGAACAGTCATGTAAGCGCGGCTTCAAGCGGTATCGTAGAGCGGGTGTACACGGACAAGTCCATCTATGGCACCGGTAATACGGTTGTCATTACGGCAGCGATGAAAAACGGGACAGGCTCGACGTGGAGCGGCAGCGTGGTGCTGAAAATCTTCTCCCTGGAAACCCAAGTACACTCCGCTTCGCAGTCTATTACGCTGACGAACGGTCAGTCCAGCAACGTAAGCTTTAACTGGACGGCCCCTTCTACCGATTTCCGCGGATATTTCGTTAGAATCGATGCCGGAACCGCCGGATCGGGCGCCACCGCGATCGATGTATCCAGCGATTTCACCAAATACCCGCGATATGGGTTTATCAGCGAGATGACCTCCGCCGAAACATCGGGAGCAAGCACTGCGAAAGTCAATGAGTTAGCCCAAGATTACCATATTAACGCCTGGCAGTTTTATGACTGGATGTGGCGGCACGATAAGCTGTTCAAACGTACGGGCGGAACGGTCGATTCCACCTGGCAGGATTTGTTTAACAGGCAAATTTCCTGGGCAACGCTGCAAAATCAAATTTCCGCCGTTCATAACCAGAACGCCAAAGCGATGGCCTATGCCATGATCTATGCCTCCAGGGAAAATTACTCAACGTACGGCATCAGCCCCAGCTGGGGAATTTATGAGGATAATATCCACACCAACCAATACGATGTCGATTTCGGAAATGGCAGCACGTACCTTTATTTGTTCGATCCCCAGAACGCCAACTGGCAAAACTATATTTTCAACGAATACAAAGACGCCGTCAATACTGCCGCGTTCGACGGTATTCACGTGGACCAGATGGGCCAACGCAATAACGTCTACGATTACAACGGCAATTCCATCAATCTGGACAGCCGGTTTACCCCCTTCATCGATTCAGCCAAAAGCTCCCTAACGGCCAATAATGCCAACCGCGATTATCTAACCTACAACATCGTAGATGGAACCGTTAACGGATGGGGAGTCAACGATGTAAGCACGAACGCTGACGTTGATTTCGTCTACAGCGAGATCTGGTATCTATCGAATAGTCACATGCAGCTAAAAGATTATATCGATAGCCTTCGCGCCAATAGCGGCGGCAAGGCCGTCGTTCTCGCGGCCTACATGAATTACGGCGAAAACATCGGAACCCGGTATGAGGCGGAAAGCGCAGCTTTAACGAGCGTATCTACGAATACGAATCATACCGGCTATACCGGATCCGGTTTCGTCGATCAATTCGCTTCATCAGGCGATGCGGTTACCTTCAGCATCACTGCACCGGAAGACGGGTATTACTCCCTCGCATTCCGTTACGCCAACGCGACGGGCAACGCAGCCAAACGCAACTTGTATGTGGACAGCGTCCTGAAAACGGAACTGAACTTCCCGTCATTAGCCAATTGGGATACCTGGTCCCACGATATTTGGCATCAAGTCTATTTGACCCAAGGAACCCATTCCGTGAAGCTCAGCTATGACAGCGGAAATACGGGTGCTATTAATCTGGACAGCGTGACGCTTGGAACTTTCGACGATCATTCGATCCGCTTGGCGGATGCCATGATGGCCGCAAGCGGAGCTACGCATCTTGAACTCGGCGAAGACAGCCAAATGCTTGCTCACGAATATTACCCTAACCGCAGTAAAAGCATGCGCAGCTCACTCAAAACCGCGATGAAGGATCACTACAACTTTATTACCGCTTACGAGAACCTGCTCTTTGATTCCAATATCATCGGGAACGATGCCGGAGGGCAGTTCCTCGACATTACCGGGGTCGCGACCAGCGGGGACGGAACCGGAAACAGCGTGTGGCAAATTCAAAAACGGACGCCGGACTATAATATCGTCCATCTGATCAACCTGCTGAACAATGACAACCAATGGCGCAACAGCGCTTCGCAGCCGACCTTCAAAACCAATTTGGCCACTAAAGTCTACATTGGGAATGACGAGACGATTTCCAATGTGTATGTCGCCTCTCCCGATCTAAATCACGGCAGCACGCAAGAACTCACCTTCAGTTCCGGTACGGACAGCAAAGGGAAATACGTTTCCTTCACGATTCCGGATTTGAAATATTGGGATATGGTCTACATGAAGAAGACGTTCAGCACTCCTGCCAATGACATCTACGAAGCGGAAACGGCGATTAAATCCAACGTCTTTACCAATACCAATCATGCCGGCTACACCGGCACGGGATTCGTCGATCAGTTCGCAAGCACCGGCGACGGCGTGTCTTTCGTAGTCAAAGCGGCGAGCAACGACGATCAGGTGCTGCGGTTCCGGTATGCGAATGGCGGCAGCGACGCAACCAGGGACGTATATGTCGATGGCAAATTTGCGGGAACCGCTCAATTCAAGGCAACCGGAGGATGGGCAACATGGTCGTACGCCGAGCTGACCGTCAATCTGAAGCTAGGCTCACATAGTATCGTCCTGTGGGAGAACGCCAGCAATACGGGAGCAATTAATCTGGACCACCTAGACTTGGACAAAGCGTATATCTGGCAATTCGATCGTCAGATTACTTCCATTCCCGCGGGATACCGCATTGTTTTCCGGGCCGGGCAGCAGGGTTGGGCGCACTGGGGAGTAAACAACTGGACAGGAGTAACGGACACCCTCCTCGTTCAGAACGGTTCGAGCAACGGCAACCTGGATTATGAAAGATCTATCGGCCCATTCACTTCGGGCACCGTCGATTTCACCTTCCTATGGGACGACAACAACAACGGCATTCTGGAAACCGGTACGGATCGCTGGGAAGGCACTGATTTCGCGATTACAGTGAATTAACCCTATCCGAGGAGGTTTTAATATGATAACCCAATATAAAGCGAATTCCCGCGTATCGTTGTTCATCGTCTTGGCTATGCTTCTGAGCTTATTTGCCGGTGCATCGCCCGCATCCGCGGCCACTCTGCCTACGAGCCAGTCCGTTACAAGCCTCTATATGAACAACTGGACGAACGCCGTGAACATCTGGATGGCCAGCAAACTTTCGCAGAACGATACGGGCACTTATGGCCCGCGCATCGGAGAGATGAGGATCAGCAACGACTACTCCACCAACCAGATCGTCGACTACTCCAGCTTTTTCCGAAACGAAACCGGTTCGACCAAGTACAATCAGCCCCATAACTTCAATTCTGAAGCCTACTATGACGATGGCGGGATATTGCGTACCAAATATTTGGACTACAACGGGACCAATATGCCCGTTACCGTTACCAAAGACTTCGCCATGGTGCCGAATCAGAACTTCACGATCGCCACGTTTACGTTTACGAACCCCGCCGGTTCCGCTATCGAATACAACATGCTGGAGCAAATCCATGTCAACAACAAAACCAAAGGCGGCACCAATCAGACGATTACCGGCTCTTACGATGCCGGCCGTAACACGCTGTTCGTCAACATGAGCAATTCCGGGCAATACCACGTCGCTCTCGGCGCCTTCCAGACAATGGATGGCTATCAGGTCGCCGACGATACCGAATCCGTGCTGACCGAATCCGATGTGGCCTCATGGTACACGTTCGATAACAACGGCGCGGTCAAAAATAACGGCAGCAAAACGGCCGTCGATATCAGCGTCGCCTTCCAGGACAAATTCACGATCCCGGCCAACAGCTCCGTCACGCGTTCATTCGTCGCGACCGTCCGCGATACTCTGTCGAACGCGCAAAGCGCCGTCGACACCGCCCGCGCGCAAACCGCTTCCTATTGGTTTACGCAGACATCCACCGCTTACGGCAACTGGCTGACCGGAACCGGCAAACAATCCGTCAACTTCGCTGACGATGGCATCGATACGACTTACAAACGCGGGTTGATTGCGATTAAAAACTCCATCCAGCCCACTTCAGGCGCGATGCCCGCGACAACGAACCCGATAGCCTACGGCTACAAAGTGTGGGCGCGGGATTCAGCCGTCACCGCCATGGTTCTCGACCAAGCAGGGTTTGTCGAAGAAGGAGAGAAATATTGGTATTGGCTGCAGGACCGTCAGCAATCGGACGGAAGCTTTAAGACCACCTTTGATTTATGGACCAACAATTACGTTTCTTTCGTGGAGCCGGAGCATGATTCTATCGGCATATTCCTGGTCGGAGCGTATTTGCACTACAAAAAAACCGGCAGTTCGACTTTCCTGAACAATATTTGGACGAAATACAGAAAGTCGGCCGACTTTGTCTGGTCCAATCTTGGCTCCGATCCCTATGGTTTCGGCGAGGAAGATGCCAGCATCTGGGAGGAGGACATCGAATACAACGCCTTCACGCAAGCGCTGTATGTGGCCGGACTCGATGCGGCGCAGCATATGGCCAGAGCTAAAGGGCTGAACAGTCTGGCCGACGATTATAATGGCGCTGCCAGTAAAATTCGCTCCAGCATTCAAAGAGACGATACATGGAACCCCAAAGGGCTATGGAACGCGACCAACAATTATTACAATCGCGCCGTGACTACCGCAGGCGCGGCCAGAACGCTCGTGGATGCTTCATCGGCCGCCCTTATGGTTTACGGGGTCGTCGATTCCAAGTCGTCCCGGGCCAGCAGCCACATAGCGAAGGTCAAAACCGAACTGGAACATGACAGTTATGGAATCGCCCGTTATAACGGAGATACTTTCTACTATACCGCGGCATTCAGTCCCGCGGGCAACGAAGCGGGAAGCGACGAGCCTACTTGGCCGCAGATGAGCACATATGCCGCCTTGCATCATCTGTATCGCGGAGAAAATGCAACTGCGCTTAATTACTTGCAATGGATTGTATCGCGAACGGCCGTCGGCTACATGGCTCAAGGGGAAGCCGTATCTCGAATCAGCTTAAAGCCGCTCCCGAGCACGATGGTTGAACCCGTTACGGCGGCTTGGCTAATCCTTGCGGCTTTACAGTACGAAGGCAAAGCGGATGTCCGCGTCGTTCCTCCGTTATTCAACGCCGGCGCCTACAAAACGATCAACGTCACGACTATCGTTTCAAGCGACCTGTCGCAGTGGAGCAACGTCCCCTACTACCACGATAAGAGCAACGACAGCGTGTCGGCGTCAGGAGATACGGACATCGCCAAAGTATACCTGAGCAACGATGCCAGCAACTTGTATGTCCGCATCAAAAACCGCAGCGGAAGCTTATCCGCCTATAATACGGCTCCGCGATTCGGCATGATGGTTTACGCCGAAGACTTTAAGAACGGGGCCTCGTCCACGAAGTCGACAGCGATGTACGGATCCGCTCTCGATCGGCCTTTTCAATATCTTGTCGGCCGTTGGAGCGACGGAACGAATCTATCCAGGTTTGACGTACAGAGCGGCAACTGGACGTGGACCAACAATATTGCCGGCGTTACCGTTCCGCAATGGGATACCGCAACCGGAGATATTGAAATGGTCATTCCGTTCAGCGCTCTGGCAAGCAGCGCGATTGCTACCGGGGACTGGGCAAACCTCGAGATCGCCCTTATCCGCCAGAACCCCAGCACTTTGGCTTGGACCGAAGACGATTCCATCAAGGTTAACTATCGGGTGATGACGACCGGCGAAGCTTGGTATTACGGCAACGTGGAGTAAAAGGGCAGCGTTGCGCCAGCCACATCATGCAATAAGGAAAGGCCGTGAATCTCGACTCGCGTCGAGCCATTCACGGCCTTTTTTTCGGGTTTCTAACGGACGTGTTCGGCAATCGTCCGGTTGATCTGTTCCCGCTTGGACAATAACCACTCCGAATCGTCCGGATACTCGGTAAATGTCAGCGGATGAGTCAGCCCCTCTTCCAACAGTTCAAGCGTTTTTTCCTTTCCTATTATGCTTTCCAACAGCTGCAGCGCCCTCAAGTCCTGCAGTGCTTCGAAAAAAACCTCCATACGGATCGACTCGATCGGACCCTCGACGCCGGGGTAAACAAGGAATGCGTCTCCTGAAGGAAAAGCTCGCCCCGCGTCCGTTACAAGGAACGGATCGACAGGCTTCCGCGAATACTGCGTAAACCAAAAGTTGTAGCCCCAATGCAGAAAACCGGCGATATCGAATTTATATAGCTGCATGCCGATGATGCGGTTGCGTGCCGATGGGAAACAAAAAAAGCGGTTAGATACTTTCTTGTATTGCGCACAACAATAATAAGTCCATAAATTCGGCACGCCATTATCCAGAAATGCCGTCAAGTGATCGTTTGCAGGAATCGGATGTTTCACGAGTCCTTTTTCATAGAAATCATAGTCTGACAGGGCGTCGATAATCGGAAATTGAGGTATGTACTCGTTAACGATCCCGCTGGCTTGCCGATAAGATTCTAAACCTTCAAGGTTAGGCTCATCCGATATGTGAAAATAGCATCGCTGCTCCAATCCGTGCCGACGAAGATAGTCCGTAAGCGCCGGAAGAAATTGCGATAGGAAATTTCGGTAACCCTCTCCCGCCGCATCCGTTTCCCAGCCGAAGATCCGCTGAAGTTCCCCTTCTACTTCCGCCATTATTTTCGGCGCGTGTTTTGCCCCCCACTGGGTAAAGAGATGGGACATTTCGAAGTATTCTATTCCTATCCGGTTACACATTTCCACCCACCGGGTCAACCGGTCAAATCCGAACCGATATGTTTCCCCAATCTTCACCACGTCCACCAGCTGAACCGTCGGCCGTTCCCCGTCCACATCAGTATCGAGCGGCGGCGTGAAAAGCGGTGTGAGAAGCATATTCATCCCATGCTGCGCTGCGGTCCGAACGTAACGGTCGATCATGTCCCAATGTTGCTCGCTGAACACCTCATGCCCGTAATGAACCGCAAGGCAGTCCGCATGAAACCATTCCGTATGGATCAACCGCTGTTTCGGTAAAGTCGCAGGGATGATCTCCAGATCAAAAAACGGTTCCGCCAAGCGCTCTCCTGCAGACGTTTCAAACCGGATTCGTATCCGATGAATACCAGCCGGCACTTGCTCGTGGATATCAGCCGTCAGCCAGATGGCCCCCCATTGTCCAGGAAAAGCCGTAATTCCTTCTTTGTCGTTGACCGGATATAAGGGGTCCGGAAACAATCCCGGCTCAGCACTTAAAATGGCGAGGTCGTGATCGGCGTACATCGGCAATTCGGAAGGAACAAGGCCGACAGTTCGAACGGATACCGTATCGGACAAGTCGGAATCGATCCTTACCTGAACTTCTTTTAACAGATGATTCGCACGAAAAGCCACTTGAAACGAGAAAACTTCGTTCCGGATGGTCGATCCCTTGATCGTTTGCGAATCTTTCAGTTCCCGGTCGGCAAACACTTTGGCCAAAGAACTGAGGCATCGGGTTTCAAATCGAATATTGCTCATCGCTCATAGACTCCTTTTTGTCATCCTTGTATTTCGCTTTCTTTCTTCTTTCTATAATAATAACGGCAAACACCATGTAACAGTAGAAAGATCTTTACTTGCTTCCGTTCTGTTTACTTATTTGGGTAAATATCTTCATCGGAGTGGTCTCAAAAGATAAAATGAAAAGAGAAACATAAAAGCAGATAACGAGGTGGAAGTATGGTAGAGAACACGAAACGCACGGAATGGTTTTTACACGATAGGTTCGGAATGTTCATACACTGGGGTCTCTATGCGATACCGGCACGGGGCGAGTGGGTAAGAAGCTATGAATATATAAGCAACGATGCGTACCAGCCTTATTTTGACGAGTTCGATCCGGTTCGTTACGATCCGAAAGAATGGGCCCGCGCCGCGAAACAAGCGGGGATGAAATACGCGGTGTTAACGGCCAAGCATCATGACGGATTTTGCTTGTACGACAGCAAATTGACTGAATATAAATCAACCAATACACGGGCCAAACGAGACTTAGTGAAGGAATACGTCGAAGCGTTTCGTGCGGAAGGTCTGAAGGTCGGCTTGTATTATTCCCTTATCGATTGGTACCACCCCGACTATCCGGCCGTCGGAAATCATCCTATGAGAAACCATGAAGATTACAAGAACAAGGAAATCAACTTCGACCGGTATTTGGACTATATGCATGGACAAGTAAAGGAATTGCTGACGAATTACGGTACGATCGACGTCATGTGGTTCGATTACTCCTTCGACGATATGACCGGCGAGAAATGGAAGGCAACCGAACTCGTCAACATGATCCGCTCGATTCAGCCGGATATTCTGATCGATAACCGGCTTGGAGGAAACATTAAATCGCCAAATCCGGAAATATTCGCCGGCGACTTCGCTTCTCCGGAGCAGATCATTCCCCCGCAAGGCGTTACGGATGAGAATGGAAACGCCATCCCATGGGAGGCATGCATTACGCTCAACAATACGTGGGGCTACAGCGCCACCGACAAAGATTACAAGTCAGCCCAGCAAGTCATCCGTGTGCTTGTCGAATGTGTCAGCAAAAACGGAAATCTCCTGCTCAACGTCGGTCCCGACGCAAAAGGGGAAATTCCAAAGGAGTCTCTTGCGATTCTGACAGAGGTCGGCGAATGGATGCGACGTAACGCCGACAGCATCATCGGTTGCAGCTCATCGGGGCTTACAAAGCCGGAATGGGGCCGCTTTACCCGGAAGGGCAATAAGCTGTATGCCCATATTCTCGATCGGGGAATTGGATCGGTGAACGTGAACGGCATTAAACCTAAGGTGAAGAAAGCTCGTCTACTGGCCGACGGCGCGGAAATCAGCATCGAAACTCCTTGGATGGGATTTCATGCCCATCAAGACGATCTGTTTATCAACTTCGCCTCGAACAAGCTGCCCGATGAACGCGACACGGTCGTCGAGCTTGAATTATATGAATAAAAAATCCTCGTCGAAGAATGATTGATTATTCCTTCGACGAGGATTTTTTGTGCATAAAAAACCACCCGGTTGGTTGCCAGTTTTGGGCTTTAAGACACTGGGAGCGTGTTAAAGCCGGGGAAGTAGCCAGTTTTGTTGGAAGGGGCTGTCTCATAAGCCTAATTAGAGTGATGGGCAGCCTCTTTGCTATTTTTCCTATCGGCTGCTGCCCCCCCAAAGTGCAGTTTTTGCCCGTTTAGACCGCTGGCAGCGGCTTGGAGCACTGACCGATGCAGTTTTTGCCCGTTTAGACCGCTGGCCGCGGCTTGGAGCACTGACCGATGCAGTTTTTGCCCGTTTAGACCGCTGGCAGCGGCTTGGAGCACTGACCGATGCAGTTTTTGCCCATTGTAGACCGCTGGCAGCAGTTTGGAGCACTGACCGAAGCTTAGGGTTCCATCATAGTAGGGGTTGTCTTATAGGTCATTAGACCTTATTGGACAGCCCCTTCCGGTTCTACCTCTTACTTGTTTTTTTCGTTGGTACGACGACGGTAATGGCTTGCGTTAATGCCTTCGTGCCGTCCGACGTTCTCGTGACTTCTAGTACAAGCTGAACTGCAATTGTTTCTTGAGGCGGTTTCATTTTGCCGTCAAGCTTGATGACCTTTGGATTATCCGAGCTTATGATCCTTACCGTAAATCCTGCCGGCACGGTTGGCAGGATCAACTCTTTCTCTCCAGCCACAGGAGCCGCAATGGTGGTCAGATTCTCCGCAACATCAGCTGACGTATCCTCCGCCAATTCGATTATGATCTGCCCGCCGGCGCCGATGTCGGCAATCTCAATCTCGTTGATTTCATAATAGTAAGGCGAGCTGTAGAATCTGCCGCTATAAATAACGATTTGCATTTCGGTAATGCCTTCTTGCGCCAGTATCGGAAGCCGTTCATTGAGGTAACCGCCTGCATTTGCGGTGTCAAGCCCTTCATAAAGAGGCCAGAACACGGTATCGCCATTTTCCACCCAAGTCATGTTGTCGTTCAGAATTTGACTCCAAGTGTCCCCTTTTTTAACCTTTAACGCCAGATAGGCAGGCTTATGATCAATCGCTCCATCCGGTACGATTAATGAAAAATGATTAAAGGTTTGAGGCGTATCCCATTTCAAATCAATGGTATGGGGGAATTGAAATTCCGCGTGCGAGTTATATACGCCGTTAGTAAATACGGTGGAGAAATCCTCGTCAATAAGATAAGTAACGTCCGTCACTCCTGCCATTTGTTTATCCAAGGTGATAGAAGACGCTTTGGCAGCAAGATTATCGACTCTCTTGACGGCAATAGAGTATTCCTTGAAGGCCCCTTGATCTCCAATGGCTTTTACTGTCAAAGTGCTTAGACCCTCAGGAATTGAAGCGAGAGCAGTCTTCCCTTGCGGTACCGATACGCCATTAATCTCTACTGTGCCGTAATCATTTGCGAGTGAAGGCGTAATCGCGATTTTGTCTGTACCCAAGCCTAAGTTGATCGCATAGTCCTTGACATCGGGATCGAATGAGATATCGATTGGATTGCCGCTGTTCTGATCTTTAATGTCGAGTGCCGACAACGAAACATCCCTCGTGACATGAACGGAAATCTCTCCGTTGTCCGGAAGATTATACAGTTCAAGCTCATACACAGCGTACATGTTCCACGAAGTATAGTAAGCATCGTTGATCTGCACTCTTAGCTTCATCGCTGCACTCACTTCAGGGATGTTGGCAAAAGTGTACTCCATAACACCGTCGTCTTTGTTGCTCTTCCAAGTGATCGGAACCCTCTGCGCTATCGTCTCCCAGTTCACTCTGTCATTTGAAGCCTGAACATCAATGTCGGTGATGCCCTGAATGAGACCGGAGGAGGTCGCCATGACAATCGTGTTAAAGGTTTGCGGACTTTCCCACGTCATGACGATCTCATGCGGGAATGGATGGGTGTCGTTATACCCCTGCAAGCTGGCGAACATCGTACCGTAGCTTCCATCTACCATTTTCATAGGACCGTAGGTAACGCCTTGGTCGCCCGAACGGGCAGCAGATGCCGTAACCCCGGTAGCGGCCCTGGCAACATTGGTTCCTGCTTCATTCACATTACCCTTCAATAAGTTCAAGGTGTAAAGCTTCTTGGTCACTCCATCGCTGGCAGTTGTTCGGATGCTAATCTTGCTTTTTCCTGTCGGAATGTCAGCGGTGGCCACCATGCCGCTATCCATATTGTTTCCGTTGATCGTAAGGGTGCCCCCTGCGTCCATAAGCGCGGGAGTAATGGAAATGGTATTTACGTCCTCGGGAATGATGACCTGATAATTAGTAATGCCGCTGCTGAATTGAAATGAAGGAACATTGGCGATTTCCAGACTTGCCAGAGAGGCATTGAATATTTCCTGTCCTTCGTACATATGCACTCTGAAGCCGTCCAAATTCAGATCTTTGTTTTCCAGATTCACTATCTTGATCGTGTGTTGTTCGCCTTCCGTAAGGTTCCGGTTGCTGTATATCGTGAAATAATCGTGCTGAACCTTCTCATACAGATCCACGATCACCGGTTCCGAATCATCAACAGATATGGCGACTTTACCGGATAATTGGTTCTTTTCGATGACTACATCAATACCGGCGCCAACGAAAGTATATTCCGCGTAAGCATTCGCGCTCGATGTCGCTTGAGTGGTGCCCAGATAAGCAAACTGCCGGCTCCTTGCAAACCAGATACCCGAATAGTGGATATCGCTTTCCGTGTTGTCCACCATGTGTATCAAAGGCATTTCCTGTCCAATATAAGGATTGGTTGCTTGGGGAACCTCTCCCACTACCTCGCCGGCGGCCGCCATAACCGTATAATCGTGAAGCGCTTTGATATAGACAGGATCAAGGGTATACTTTCTCGGATCCTCACGGTTAACAACGGAATCGGCAAGCTGCTGGGCTAGCTCCGGATTCGTTTGCTTTATGATGCTAAGCAGCTCATAATCTTCAATTCCATCCCTCATGGCTTCATGGCGCAGCGTGCTTTTCACCGTCATATTGTCCTTGTCGGGATAGACGATATAAGAATCGCCATTCCAGGGTCCCGTGTACCATGCGTTCCATGCCCAGTGCAGATGGCCTGTAACGCCTTCCTGATTTAAATTCCAGTATAACAGTCTTCCGGTCAGGGTGGGTTGGGTCCAAAAGCGGTTCAGCCACGGAGGTTGATTCACTTCCATCGTATAAACCCACATGTCCTTACCGGCGGCCTGCTGTGCTTTATACTGATCCTGCAAGGCATGGAAAGTCGGAGTATACGGAACCATGACATCAAGGTAGGGCAGTGTTTCCTCCACCATAAGTCTGCCGTCGGGATCTGCATCCATCGTCTTGAATTCCGAACCCGCGGCCGCATTGATTTGTTTTATTTCTCTGGCTGCATATGCCCACCAGTTTTTATGGTTATCATTATTCGGCTCATCCAGGATGTGCTGATACCAGGTGAATCCATTATCGCTCGTCCAACCCTTCTCCTCCAAATGAGCAGATAGAGCGGTCAGGTAATTTTCCAGAAATGCGTCGGTTTGCGGCAGTGATTCAGGCAATGCTGTACTCCACTCCACAGTTGGTTTTTCGTTTTCCGGCATTTTGTTTAAAGCATGGATCAAATGCTGGTTCGCAAAGTGCGTGACTCCGTTATCGATATAGGTTTGCACATATCTGTCAAATAAAGACCAGTCAATCTCATCCGGTATTCCGGTTACGAAATCAGAAAGCAGCGTACCTGTTTCATTCAAAAACAAGTCTGTCCGGACCCATACCATGTTCGTACGATACTCGGTCATCACTCTTGCAAATTCATTCATTAAATCGAACCATTCTTCGCTATAGGTTTCCACGCCATAATAATACCGGCCTACATCATATGCCGGGTTGGGCGGTGAACCTTCCCATGTCAAACCGTCCCATGTGAAGCCGTTGGTCATGTTCCAATGATAGTTGACAAAATCAGTCCCCGAGACTTCGGGAATGGTCACGTCATATACTTCCACGCGGATGGGAATGGTACGGTCTCCTACGGTGGTCTTTACGGTAATTGTTCCCTCGTAAGTACCGGGTACCGCATCGGAAGGCACATAGTTGGTTATATAAATGGGCTGCGTTGAATTTGCCGCAACTTCTATGGACTCTTCATTGGACAGAGGATCCGGCACCTCAGATAGCGGATAGAGTTCAAGACCCTCTCTTTCGGGCCAGAAGGGATTCGCTTTGGCCGTATCCTTTTCCTCGTATTCCACAAAATGATAGCTTAGATTACTGCCTGCGATGACAGCGCTGTCCGAAGATACAAGTGCGGAGAATTCAACCCCGGTGATTCCAAATCCCGTCTCGTTTCTTACAGCGATTTGGGCGCTTTCATATTCGTTTTTGGCTGAGACCAAGCCGATGCTGCTTTTAGAATTTTGCGGAATGGTGCTTGTCCGATAAACGGTTTTTAAAGGCGGTTCCACCCACGCATCGATCGTTACGTTGTCTTCTGCGGAGGCGAAAGGCATAGAAGACAGAAGAAAAATGATTGCAAAACCAATGGTCATTAGCTTTTTACTCATTATTATCCCTCTCTTTCTTAATTCAAGAATGAAATGTATTCTTTCATATCAATTACGCTTCTTTCCACTCTAGCCTTCTCCGCCGCAAACGCCATCAAGTGGCTTTGCACCGAAGCAGACGCCGAGGTTAGCCCGTTAAGATTGCCGCCTTCGCGCGCCAGATTGACGAAATCACGAATCAAACCGCCGTCACCCCCTCCGTGGCCTTGATGTCCGCCAGCAACTTCCAAGGAGATGACCTCCGGCTTGTCGCTGCCGAAGCGGATGATCTCGATTTCGTTCTTCTCCATCGCCCCGCGAATTTCTCCCGTCGTGCCCATCAGCTTCAACGTACGGGTGCAATCTTGCGTGAAGGCTGTCATCGTAAAGACGGCGGTTACTTCATTGGCAAATTCCATGTTCACGACCTGATGGTCGACCACATCGTTGTCGCAATGGTAGACGCAGCGTCCATAAGGACCTTCCTGCAGCGCCTTCAAGCGGGCTTCATAGCTATGGTCGTCGCTGATCGCCCACGCCATCCAGCTATCATGCTCGGTGAGGTAAACGTTCGGCGCATAATACAAGCATTTATCGGCAACCGGACAGCCGTCGGTACAACGCTCCGGGGCTCCTTGCGGCGCATTCTCCGCTTTAAAGTACGACAAGGCGCCGAACGACGACAGACGGACGCAGTCGGCTCCCGCAAGCCATAGCAATATGTCCATATCGTGGCACGACTTCGCCAGGATCATCGGGCTCGATTCGGCGGAATTACGCCAATTGCCGCGGACAAAGCTATGAGCCTGATGCCAGTACCCGACGTTCTCGTTATGCTGGATCGACATCAATTTCCCGATCGCGCCTTCATCCAAAAGCCGCTTGAGCGTGCCGAAAAAATTCGTATATCGAAGCACATGGCAAATCGAGAAAATAAGGCCTTGAGACTTTGCCTTCTCTCCCATCTCGATGCACTCTCGAGGATCCGGAGACATCGGCTTTTCCAGCAGCACATGATACCCTGCATCCAACGCTTTCATAGTCGGCTCATAATGCATTTTGTCCTGCGTACAGACGAACACGGCATCCGCGAGCTTCGGCTGTGCCAATAAGTCGCGCCAATCGGAGAAACACATTTCCTCCGCTATGCCATGACGCTCCTTGAATTTCTTCCTCCGGTCGGGATTCGGGTCTGCCACGGCAACCAGCTGCATCTCATCGGAATGATCCAATGCATAGTCCGTATAAATCTGTCCCCGCAACCCTGCGCCAATTAACGCTACCTTCAGTTTGCTCATCGATTTCAACTCCTGTTGTACGTATCTAATATCATCGAATCGAGGGGGAGAAATGTGCTTGTCTCCGCGGATTTCTTCGCTTTAAGGCACATCAATGCACTTAACAGCCCCGCGTCCAAAGGCGCGACCGAAGCTTCGAGGCCCTGCATAACACGTATGAAATTCATCGCGAGCACTTCATCTCCGCCTCCGTGTCCTCCGCCATCCGATTTCAAGTCATACTTCTCAACCCTTGAAGTGTGATGCATGAAGACTTTCAACTCATTCGTATACCAATCGAATTCGAGCGTGCCTTTGTACCCGAGCAGGCTGGCTCCGCGTGCAGCCGCACCTCTGCGGGCAAAGAAATTTTGCGAATAAGAGACGTGCATGCCGGTTTCATATTGAATCAAGGCGCTGCCCGAATCTTCGTTGCCGCCGTCCACAGCAAAGCAGCACATACTGTTATCCGAAACGGATTCTCCGCGAACATGTTTTTTCACGTAAGGACCTTCCGGACAAGTCCGGTTTTCTTCGCACTGTTTGCATAACAACCCTGCCGGATGAGCTCCCTTATAGATTTGCTTTGATTTCATGGCGCAGATTTGGACAGGACGGATGCCGAGCAGATGATTGATATAATCGAAATCATGCGTTGCTTTTTGCAAAAACAAGCCGCCGGTCTCTTCCACGTCCCGATACCAGCTCTGAAAATATCCGATGCCGTAGGGTACGTTGTTTACCGCTTGCACGTGTTCGATAGTGCCAAGCTTGCCCGAATCTATGATCTCTTTCGCAAGCGTCGCTAATGAGGAGACACGCAGCGGGAACGAAACGACGACATCGCTTAAGGAGTCGGCTCCCGCCTGCTTCAAGAGGTGCCAATCGTCAATCGTGGTAGCCACCGGCTTTTCAAGAAACAAAGCGATATTCCGCTTCAGCACTTTGGAAGCCATGGTCGTATGAAGCGAGCAGCGGGTCCCGATGACAACGCCGTCAAGCTTTTCTTTCTCAAGCATTTCATCCGCATCCGTATAATAGGCTGCGTTCTCCGTATCGATGTTCCGGTCGTCAGCTTTGCTCTTAGCCCGCTCCGCATCCCGATCGGCAATCGCCCGAACGTTGACGCCTTGCTCAGCCTGCAGCAGTAAACTGGTTATCCAGCTGGACCGCTCGCCGAGTCCAATAATACCGATATTCATCGTATCTTCAACTCTCTTTCATCCCTACTCTATCATCCCTACTCTTTCACGCTTCCAACAGTAATGCCTTTGACGAAATATTTTTGCAGGAACGGATAAACGACCATGATCGGAAGCGCGCCCAAGAAAATTTGCGCGGTTCGCAGCGTTCTCTCGCTTAAGTTCTGCAGCGCCGCCATGTTCTCGATGGTAATCGACTTCACGTTAATGGCCGTAACCAGCGTGGAGAGGTACGTTTGCAAAGGATACTTTTCCGGCGAGTTCATATACAGAATCCCATCAAACCATGAATTCCAATGCCCGACCACCGTAAAGAGCCCGATCGTTGCAATGGAAGGCAGCGAAATCGGAAGATATATTCTCCATAGCACCGCCAGGTGGCTTGCGCCGTCTATCGTGGCGGCTTCTTCCATTTCTCTTGGAATTCCTCTGAAAAAATTGAGCATCATTACGGCATTCCATACATTAAGCGCGCCAGGTAAAACAAGCGCCCAGATCGAATTCATGAGCCCCGTCTCCTTGACGATAATGTATGACGGAATAAGTCCCCCGCCAAAAAACATCGTCAGCGCGAAAAACCACACATACCAGGTTCTGAATCTGAATTGCTCATTCGTCTTAGACAAAGGATAAGCGGTCAAGAACACGAGCAGCATGTTGATCGTCGTTCCTAGCACTACTCTTTCCAGCGAAATGACGAACGAACGGATGAATTCCGCCTTTTTGCTCAGAAAATGATACGCATCCAGCGTAAATCCGACCGGCCATAGACTAACTTCCCCGGCCGATGCGGCAACATTCGAGCTAAGCGACACGGATAACAGATGGATGAAAGGCAATGTGCCCAGGAGCGTGATCAACGCCAATACGATGACGTTGGATACGTTGAAAAGCTTTCTGCTAAACGACTGTTTGTAAAACAATGGAGTCCACCAGCCTTTAAAAGATTCTATAGTTGCTTAGCCTGTAGGCAAGGTAGTAGGATAGGGTCACCAATACGACCGAGATGACGGATTTAAACAACCCGATGGCAGCCGCCGGAGAATACTGTTGGTCGAACAGTCCAAGCCTGTATACGAAGGTGTCGATGACGTCTCCGCTCTCGTAGACGATCGGATTGTACAAAATCAAAATTTGATCGAATCCGGCGTTTAAGATGCCGCCCAGGCTCAGCGTGCACATCAGAATGATGATGGGCGCCATCCCCGGCAAAGTGATGTTGATCATCTGCTTCCATTTGCCCGCTCCGTCGACTTCCGCCGCCTCATAGAGATGGGCATTAATCCCGACGATCGCGGCCAAGAAGATGATCATGTTATAGCCCATGCCTTTCCAGACGTCCGAACCGACGAGAATGGATACGAACCAATGGTTGCTGCCCATAAACATGATCCGCTCCAAGCCAAAACCCGACAGCATGGCGTTGATCGGACCATTTAACGAGAAGATTTCAATCATGACGCCTCCAAGCACGGCCCATGAAAGAAAAAACGGTAAAAAAATGCTCGTCTGGATAAGCCGCTTGAACCAATCCTTCGCTACCTCATTCAGCAACAAAGCCAAAATCAAAGGTACGACCAGCGCAAAGAAAATTTTCAATACCGAAATGAGAAAGGTGTTCCACAGCACCTGATTAAAATCAGGAAGGTTAAATACATATTCGAAGTTTGCTAATCCGATCCATTTGGATTTCAGAAACCCAAGAAACGGCTGATATTTTTGAAAGGCCATCACTATTCCGAACATTGGACCGTATGCGTAGACAAGGGTAACGATGATGCCGGGTATAAGCATGAGATGAAGAGGCAGTTCCAATCTAATATTTCTCTTTCTTGCTACTATATTTTTCATGATGCAGAGCCTCCAATGAGGGTATAACAAAGAAAGGGGAGACTTCTGTTGCCATCTCCCCGTCCGGTCTATACCCTTTTATTACTTCACGGCGTTTTTGTCATACCAGCTGTTAACTTCTCTTGTAATATCATCACCGCCGAGCTTTTTCCAATCTTCTACATACTTATCGAATTCGGATATTTGCGCCGAACCCATAATAATCTTCGTGAAAGTTTCGTTTGTAAGCTTATTTAATGACGCGCCTTTTTCAACCTGCGTCGGAGTCGGAGGTCCGTAATACTCGTTGTAGACAAAACTATTCTTATCTTCCTTGATTTTTTCAGCCACGGCGATTCCGCCGTCCTTGGCTACGCGGCTGTAATACATTCCCCATGCCGTGTTGTCTTTCGGATTGGCTTGATATTTCTTCGCGGCGTCGAACCAGGTTTGCGCTTCGCCCGATCCGATGAAGTCCTCCGGCAGCTCCAGCTTTTCTTTATTGGCATCCAAAGCCTCGTTTACCGCAAGGAATATATCTTTGAATCCGCTATAGTATCTAGGTTGATACCAAGAGTAATTGTATCCGGTTTTAGGACCTTTGAAATCGGGAGAAGTCTTATCCACGTATTTCGGCTTTTGCAATTCTTGGAAGAGGTTCGCCATTTTGATTGCGGCTTCCGGATGCTCGAAGTCTTTCTTGACGACCATAATCGCGCCTATACCTCTAGAAATCAACGTTTTACCCGGCTTTCCGTTTATGGATGGCAGCTCGAGCTGCAGCCAATCCGCTTTCGGATCCTTATCTTTGTTCAAATTCAGCGGCCAGTT
>FWWL01000862.1_pt1 | contig 79415 bp, 55 predicted proteins | sample 2228331 | NCBI WGS metagenome assembly FWWL01 (sample SAMEA103939775, study PRJEB20133) | metagenome | reverse complement strand
ACTTCCGGGGAGAATTTCAGGGCAAACAGGAGTTAGCAAGGCAACAGAAGAGGCAAGAGAGAACAGAGGACAGGCGCCGGTTCTCGAACTATCGCTTAATGACTGTATTTATCGCGCGATAAAAAACAATCTCAACCTTAAAGCGGAAATGCTGACGCCTCAGATAGCTGAAGAAGCGGTAACTCAGGCTATTGAGAAATTTCTGCCTTCGTTTTCGATCAACTTTAACAAACAGAACACCAGGACTGCCTCCTATTCTTTCCTTGACGCCTCCGATGTGGTCATGACCAAACAGGATGATTATACCGTGCAGATCAGCCAGAATATACCGATCGGAGGTTCTTTTTCCGCCAGCCTTTATAATTACATAAACGATAGCAACCGGAGGTTCCAGACGATAAATCCGCGTTACGGCACCACCCTGCGATTGAATTTCAGCCAGCCGCTGCTGCGAAATTTTGGCTGGAAGTACGGGCGTAGAGAAATCATTATCGCCAATTATAACCGGGAAATCTCCGAAGAAAATTTCCAGAAGATCCTGGAAGATACCATCTATGCGGTCGAAGTGGCTTACTGGAATCTGGTCTATGCCAGAGAGAACCTCAAGGTGCGGCAACAGTCGCTCAGGCTGGCTCAGGAGCTTCTGGAAAAAAACAGGGTAGAAATCGAAGCGGGCACTCTTCCGCCGATTGAACTTTTAACGGCCGAAAGCGAGGTGAGCACCCGCCAGGCAGACATTCTCGAAGCGGAGGCTATGGTTAGAAATTATGAGGACCAGCTTAAAGTGATAATCAACCTGGCTCAGGAGATGGAAAATTTCAAACAGGTCAGGATTGTGCCGGTTGATTCTCCCACCGTGGAGAAGAAAGAAATTACTTATGAAGAAGCGCTGGCTGTAGCTCTTCAGAAGAGGCCTGACCTGGAAGCCATCCGTCTGGATTTAAGAACCAGAGAATTTAACTTCGGCTATGCTAAAAATCAACTGCTGCCCGACCTGCAATTCCAGCTTTCATACTGGAGCCCGGGCATTTCAGGAGACCAGATTCTCTATCAGGATAACAATCCGCTAACCGGGATTATTATCGGGAAAATTCCGGGCAAAAAATCTGATGCCCTGCGTGATGCCCTGGATTTCAAATACAAGAACTGGTCCGTGGGGCTGACGCTCAACCTTCCGCTCAGCACTGTGGCTACCAGGGCCGCCTATGCTCAGGCAAAGCTGAGCCTGGAGCAGGCTAAATTGAAACTTAAAAATCAGCAGCTTCAGCTGGACCTGGAAATAGGAAATACGGTCAGAGCAGTAGAGACCAATTATCAGAGAGTCCTGGCCTATCGGGCGGCCAGGGAGCTGGCTCAGAAGAAGCTGGAAGCTGAGCAGGAAAAGTTTAAGGTTGGTATGAGCACCAATTATCTCGTCCTTCAATATCAGCGCGACCTGGCCAATGCCATGACCATGGAGCTTAAAGCTTTGATCGATTACAACATTTCTCTTGCCAATCTCGACCGGGTGATGGGAGTCGGCCGGGAAAGAAGACAGATTTCGGTGATTTCGGGAGATTAAAATCCAGATCGGTTGATCTGATAATTCGGAGATAGAGGAGAGGAAGGCGAAAATGAAGCTTCTTAAAAAATTCAAAAGCCTCAGTCTTACCGGAAAGATTGTCTGGTTGTTGGTGGTGTTATTGGTGGCGTTGTTGCTGTGGAGAGTTGGAAAAGTAATGTTCAGTAAAGACAATAGAGGCGGGATGAGGCAGCCGGCGGTGGCCGTGATGATCAGTCCGATAGAGAAGGGGCTGATCCGGGATGTGGGACAGTTTTCCGGCACTCTGATTCCAAAGTCTCAATTTGTGGTGGCGCCCAAAGTTTCGGGGAAATTGAAAAAACTCTATGTGAATATCGGTGACCGTGTTATTCGGGGTCAGGTGGTGGCTCAGCTTGATGATGAGGAATATCGCCAGCAGGTTCTTCAGGCTGAGGCTGACCTGAAAGTGGCCAGAGCCAACTTTGAAGAAGCCAGAAATGCTCTGGAACTGGCTAAGAAAGATTTCGAGAGAGCCCGGACGCTCCATCAAAGGGGAATTTACTCTGACAGCCAGCTCGATGTGGCCAGAGCCCAGTATCAATCCAGAGAAGCTGCTTATAAAGTGGCAGAAGCACAGGTAGCCAACCGGGAAGCAGCTCTGGAAACGGCCAGGGTCAGACTTTCTTACACCAAGATAATCGCCACCTGGGAAAGCGGTTCGGAGATTCGTTATGTAGGGGAAAGATTTGTGGATGAGGGAGCTTTGCTTTCCGTCAATACTCCAATTATTTCGATAGTTGAGCTCCAGCCGATAACAGCTGTCATCTATGCCACAGAGAAAGAATATTTCAGAATTCAGGTCGGGCAGCCGGTGGAAGTAAGTTCTTCTGTATTCTCGGGGAAAATATTTTTCGGAAGGGTGGTCCGTGTGGCCCCGCTTCTTAAGGAAACTTCCCGGCAGGCCCGGGTGGAAATTGACATTCCGAACGAAGACGGACTTCTGAAGCCGGGAATGTTTGTGAACGTTGAGATAGAGTTTGCCAGAAAGGAAAACGCCACCCTGATTCCTTTCGGCGCAGTGGTCACGAGAAGGGATCAGCAGGGAGTGTTTTTAGCCGACCTGGAAAACAGAAAGGCCATTTTTCAGCCGGTTAAGGTGGGTATAGTTGAGGGCGAAAAAGCTGAAATCATCGAACCGGCCGGTCTCCAGGGTTTTGTGGTAACTCTCGGGCAGCATCTGCTTCAGGATGGTATGGGTATAATACTGCCGGAGACTCGAAAACCCGAAGGGGAGCAAAACCCCCGGCGGCCGGACAGGCCTGGAAAATGAATTCAGAGTTTGAATATAAAAGCCGGAGGGAAGTATGAATCTATCTGAATTTTCGATAAAGCGGCCTATTTTCGTCACCATGTTGACCCTGGTGGTCATCGTGCTGGGCTTTATCTCGTTGAGCCGTCTGCCGATTGACCTTATGCCGGATATAACTTATCCAACTCTTAACGTATCAACTTCTTACGGAAACACTGCTCCGGAGGAGATGGAACAGATCATCACCCGGCCGATTGAGGAGGCGCTCAGTTCCGTTCCTGGAGTTGAGGAGATTTATTCAGTTTCTTCCCAGGGCTCGAGCACGGTCAGGGTTATGTTTTCCTGGGGAACGGATCTGGAGGAAGCCGCCAATGAAATCCGGGAGAGACTTGACAGGATAATAGGGAGATTTCCTGAAGAAGTCCAGAGACCGACTCTCAGAAAATTCGACCCGGCCCAGATGCCGGTGTTGATGCTTGGCGTTCTTACCGAACTCGACCCGATCCAGGCGCGCAAGATTATAGACGAGCAGATGCTTTATCGGCTGGAAAGAGCTCCCGGAGTGGCTTCAGTTGAAGTCTGGGGAGGTCGGGAAAGGGAAATCCAGATAAACCTTCTGCCCGAAAAAATCAAGGCGCTGGGTTTACCTCTGGACACGATTATCAACCGACTGCGTCAGGAGAACGTTGATATTCCTGCCGGCACGATCGAGAAAGGGAATTACGAGATCACCATACGAATCCCTGGAGTCTATACGAATATCGATCAGATCAGGGAAACTATTGTTGCGGTGAGAGATGGTGCAGCCATCAGAATGAAGGATATAGCCAGCGTGGAGGATACCTTCCGCCGGGTGACCAGAATAGCGCGGATTAACGACCTCGAGGGGATCAGGCTGGCCGTCTACAAGCAATCAGGGACCAATACGGTTAAAGTCGTAGATGGCGTAATGAAAGAGATAAAAAGGCTGCAGGAAGATTATCCTCAGTTTAAGTTTATCACTCTGAGGGATAGCGCCCGTTACATCAGAAATGCCATAAACAATGTGGGTAATTCCGCTCTGTACGGCGGTTTACTGGCCATTTTTGTTCTTCTGTTCTTTCTGGTTAATGTCAGAAGCACGCTGGTTATCGCCCTGTCAATCCCCATTTCCATCATTGCCACCTTTACCCTGATCTATTTCAACGGTTTTACCTTAAATGTCATGAGCCTTGGCGGTCTGGCTCTTGGCATCGGCATGATGGTCGACAGCTCGATAGTCGTTCTGGAGAATATTTTCAGGATGAGAGAAGAAGACAGATTGCCCCTGGTGAAGGCGGCCGTCAACGGAGCTAAAGAAGTTACCGCGGCCATCATCGCCAGCACGGCCACCACTCTGATTGTTTTTATGCCGATGCTCTTCGTCCGGGGAGCTTCAGGTATTATGTTCAAACAGCTGGCCTATGTGGTGGCTTTTTCCCTTGCCTGTTCGCTGATTGTGTCCCTGACACTCGTTCCCATGCTTTCCACCAGAATCCTCAGGGAAGATGAAATCGGAAAACATAATCCGGGGAGCGATCTGGCTCAGAAAGCTAAAAGGTTGTTTTCCAGAATCGAGAATTCGTACAGGAATCTCCTGGATTACAGCTTGCGACATAGAGTAAGAGTTCTTTTAATCACCGTTGCAATTCTATTGCTCAGCATCTTTTTGCTCAGATATGTAGGACGGGAGTATCTGCCTCAGACCGATGAAGGTGAGGTCTCGATTACGGTGGAGATGGAGGTGGGTACGAGACTTTCGGTCATGAACCAGAAGCTGCAGGAAGTGGTCAATCTGGTGAAGATGTACGTTCCTGAGATTGAATCAATACAGGAAAGCGCAGGAAGTGGAGGCTGGAGAGGCGGAGCCAATCAGGGCAATATAACGCTCAAACTTGTTCCTAAGTCAAAGAGAACCAGGTCAAGCATGGAGATAGCGGCCGACCTGAGCCGCAAGCTGTCCAGCATTCCGGGAGCGCTGATAAGAGTCAGGGCTTCTGGCGGGCAGATGATGTTCGGCATGCGGGGAGGGGGAGGAGCTGAACGGCTGCAGATTGAGGTGCGCGGCTATGATATGAAGGTGGCCCAGACCTTAGCTCAGCAGGTAAGAGATGTGGTTAAGAACATCCGGGGCGTAACCGATGTTCGCATCAGCCGGATTGAGGGCACTCCGGAAAGACATCTGGTGGTTGACAGGCAGAAAGCCTCTGACATGCGACTTTCCGTCAATCAGATAGGCAGTTTTATCCAGACGGTTCTTTCCGGTTCCCAGGCGGGTTATTTTCGCGAAGGCGGAAGACAGTACCGGATTCTTGTTAAAATCAAGGATTCAGAAAGACTGGATGTCAATGACCTGCTGGACCTGACGATTACCAATGCTCTCGGTGAGCCGATAAGCCTCAGAAATGTGGTTGAAGTCAGAGAAGAAAGAGGACCGCAGCAGATTGAAAGACGCGACCGGGAGAGAGTGATTACTGTATCCGGCGAAATTGCCGGCCGGGACCTTGGCTCCGTCATCAGAGATGCCCGCCAGGCACTGAAGTCGATTCCGGTGCCGCGAGATTTTGCCATCAATTTTACCGGAGACTATGAAGAACAGCAGAAAGCCAACCGGGAATTGATGATGGCCATCATTCTGGCTCTTCTGCTCGTCTATATGGTCATGGCCATGCTCTATGAATCTCTGCGCGACCCGTTGATTGTTATGTTCTCTGTGCCGTTGGCCATTATCGGTGTGGCTCTGATGCTCGTTTTAACCAATACCACGCTTAATGTTCAGAGTTATATCGGTATGATAATGCTGGGCGGGATCGTCGTTAACAACGCCATTCTGCTGGTGGATTATACCAATCTGCTGCGGAGGCGAGATGGAATGGAATTGATGGAAGCCATCAAAGAAGCAGGCCGGAGAAGACTGCGCCCGATTCTGATGACCGCGCTGACCACCATTATTGCCATGGTTCCCATGGCCATCGGGCTGGGCGAGGGTAGTGAAGTCCAGTCCCCGCTGGCCAGAACGGTTATCGGAGGACTATTGAGCTCAACCTTTATCACCCTGGTGGTTATCCCGGTTGTTTATTCGCTTTTCGAACAGAAGAGAGAAAAAAGAGCCTGAGCGTTCTTTATTGAAGGGAACGGTTCAGGTATCATTTAATTGATGCAGGGGCGAAGATTTTCTTTTCTGCTCTTTTTAGTGCTTTCGGTTCTGCTTTTCCGCTTATACAGTCCGGCAAAAATCAGTAAGCCAGGCCAGGTTAAATTTTCTTCTGAAATCACGCCGGATGGTATCAGGGAAGTAACTGTCAGTCTGGCTGCGGATGAAGAACTGCAGCAGAGTTTTGCTTACCGTGAAAGAATAGAAGGGCTTCTAAGGGAAATAAACAGAGAGTTTCAAACGCTTTCTGGAATCAGTTTTCGCTGGCAGGGGTGGCATCATTGGAAATCTCCCGACACCGCCCGCAATCTGGAAGAACTGGCAGAACAGCTGGATCGAATTGAGGAGAAGAGGGATGCGGACATTTTGATTGCTTTCACCGCTCAGCCAGACCTGGAGCTTGAGTATACCGGATTTTCGCTTTTCCGAACAGCCACTGTGGTAATAATCTACACTCCTGATCGATCGAAGCTGAAGAAACTCCTGATTCATGAACTCGGCCATGTTTTTGGCGCGGTTCATGTTCCTCTCACTAATTCGATTATGAGCTGCGGCGGAGAGGGGCAGAGTTTTGACCCCGACAACCTCCGAATTATCCGCCTGGGCCGGAATCGCCATTTTAAACCATTTGGTTTCCCTTTTCCGGAAGAAGTTAGAGAAGAGCTGGAAGAGGCTTATCTGAGAATCAGAGAAAAAATAATAAATGACCGGGAACTAAAAAAAATCTTTACCGGGCAGGTTTCTGCCGCCTCCGTGCCGGCAGCCGCTCAAAAAAGGTTTATCTGCCTGGCCGACTGTTCGTTGATGCTGGCGCAGCTTCAGCTGGAAAAAGGCCAGTATCAGCGAGCCGTTGACTTCTGTCAGGAGGTTCTGAAATTAAGCCCCGGAAACCTGGAAGCGCTCAACCTTCAGGCGATTGCTCTGAGGAGATCGGGCGAGATTGATAGAGCCATTGAAATATATAAGTCAATCCTCAGGGAAAACCCCAATCAGGTAAGAGTTCTTTATAATCTGGGAATCGCCTATGGGCGGATTAATCGTCTGGAACAGGCTGAAGAAATTTACCTTAAGGTGCTTGAGCTCAAGCCCGATTTTATTGAAGCCCACAATAATCTTGGAGAAATATATCTCAGACATAACCGGCTGGCGGAAGCGGAAAAAGAATTCCGGCGAGCGGTTGAGCTTCATCCGGGGTTCGCTCTTGCCTATGCCAACCTGGCTGAGCTTTACATCAAGAAAAAGGATCTGGCAAGAGCGAGAGAGTACGTCGACCGAGCTCTTGAGATTGATCCTCGCATGACCGCTGCTCACAACATGAAAGGGAACGTCCTGCGTCAGATGGGAGAACAGGAAGAGGCGCTGAAGCATTACCGCAGGGCGGTCGAGCTGAACCCGAAAAACGAAAAGGCTCTCTATAATCTGGGCCTGATCAATTATGATTTAAAAAAATGGGAGGAAGCACGGAAATACTTTCTCCAGGCGGTCGAAGCCGACCAATATTTTGCCGAACCTTATGCCGGACTAGGACTTCTCTATCTTCAGGAAAGAAACTGGGATGAAGCCCTGAGATATTTTCGCAGGGCCCAGGAACTCGGTTACCGGAGTCCAGTTCTCCGTGTCAACATGAGCTTCGCTTACCTGGCAAAAAAGGACTGGGCGGCTGCAGAAAAAGAAGCAAGGGAGGCCATAAAGGAGCAGCCGGACCTTCCGACAGCCTATAATAATCTCGGGATCGCACTGGCCCAGCAAAACAGGCTGGCTGAAGCCAGGGAAGCTCTTCTCAGGGCGGTGGAACTCACCCCACTCGATAGAGACGCCGTTTTGAACCTGGCGGCGGTGGAATATTCTTCCGGAAATGAAGATCGGGCTCTCGAATTGTTCTTAAAAGTCATCGCGCTTAATCCAGATCATCCGGGAAACGGCCCGGTGTACAACAATCTGGCCGTCCTCTATTACCGCCGCGGGCAATACGAAAAGAGCTGGGATTTCTGTCTGAAAGCGCTGCAGAGCGGCGTGCGTGTTGACCCAAATCTGGTCGAAGAATTAAGAAAAAAGGTTAAAAAATAAAAGTCATTAAAGCTCGATTGCTAACTGGTTTATTTCAGCCGAGGGCCACGTCTAAAATCATCATCAGAAGAAAGCCCAGGGTCAGTCCGATCGTCGCCAGGTCTGTTTTTCCGCTCTGCTGGGATTCCGGAATAACTTCTTCCACCACCACGAAGATCATCGCTCCGGCAGCGAAGGACAGGGCATAAGGCAGGATGGAGATCATCCTGGTTACAGCCAGTACTCCGAGGACCCCGGCTATGGGTTCTACCAGCCCGGAGAGCTGTCCGAGAAAAAAGCTTTTGCCCCGGCTGAGTCCGGCTGCTCTCAGCGGCCCTGAAACAGCCAGTCCCTCAGGCAGGTTCTGCAGACCAAGTCCGATGGCCAGAGCGATAGCTCCGCCCAGTGAAGTTCCGGGAACATTCAGTGCTGCCGCCCCGATGGCTACCCCCACAGCCAGACCTTCCGGGATGTTATGCAGCGTTATGGCCAGCACCAGAAGCGTCGTTTTTCTCCAGTGAGTTTTAAGCCCTTCAGCCAGTTCCTCGGGTAGGAATAGATGTAGATGGGGGAGAATTCTGTCCAGCAAAAAAAGAAATCCCGCCCCGGCCAAAAAGCCTGCAGCCGGTGGAAACCATATCGGAAGCTGACGGTCCTTAGACATCTCTATGGCCGGTGAGAGAAGAGACCAGAAACTGGCGGCGATCATCACTCCGCCGGCAAAACCTAACATCAGGTCTAACAGGCGCCGGCTCACTTTCTTAAAAAGAAAAGCAGAACCCGCGCCGGCAGCTGTCATCAGATAGGTGAAACCTGTAACCAGAAGTACCTGAATCAACGGGGATAAAGAAGCCATCTGGATTTCTCTTTTATTAAGATTTCAAAATAAACCATGACCCGGGTGGAGTCAACAATTAAATTAAAAAAGGCGGGTTATGCTGCAGATAAATTTAAAATATGTTAAAAATTATGACGAATTTTAAATCAGTAACACCGAAAAAGTTAAGCGAATAAACTGGCGGGAGGAAAAGATGAAGAAATTTTCAGTGGCTCTGGATTTCAGAGGAAAGGTGGCTGCGGTTACCGGCGCTGCCTCAGGAATCGGCCTGGGAGTTGTTCAGGCAGTGGCTGAGGCGGGAGCCGCGGTGATGATGGTCGATGTCGACGAGGCGCGGGTTCGTCTGGAGAGAGACAGGTTAAAACAGGCGGGATTTGAAGTTGAGTTTTCCCGGGCCGATGTGCGGAGCGAGGAAGACTGCGAGAAAGCGGTGGCGGAGACAGTGAAAAAATTCGGCAAGCTTGATATTCTGGTGAACAGCGCTGGCGTCATAATCAGAAAAGATGTTCTCGAGATGTCGGAAGAAGAATGGGATCTCGTGCTCAATGTAAATCTTAAAGGAGTTTTCTTGATGTGCCGGGCGGCTCTGCCGCATCTGATAAAAACAAAAGGCGCTATCGTAAACATTGGCTCTGGCTGGTCGTTAAAAGGTGGTCCGAAGGCAGCAGCCTATTGCGCCTCAAAAGCTGGTGTTCTGAATTTCACCAGAGCGCTGGCCATAGACTGCGGAAAATACGGAGTCAGGGTTAACTGCGTCTGCCCTGGAGATGTTGACACCCCGATGCTCCGGAAAGAAGCCCGGGAGCTTGGCCTGGACGAGAAAGAATTTTTGCGGGAAGCAGCGGCCAGACCTATTCAGCGTCTGGGAATTCCCGATGATGTGGCCGGAGCGGTTCTTTTCTTAGCGAGTCCGCTGGCTAACTGGATTACCGGAACGAGTCTGGTGGTTGACGGTGGCGGCCTGGCCTGAAGAAGATGATCGGAAGCTGACTTTCAATTCCTCATCTAGGTCATAAAAGAAAAAGAAAATAAGACAATGGATAAGAAAACTATCCTTGATATTTTTATGATGAAAAATATAAAATCCTCCATGTGGAAGGAGGAATAAAATGCTCAAAAAAATCTTAAGAATTCCCGCGGCGATTATTTTTGTTTTAGTAATGGCCGTTCTGCTTATTCAAACCACGTCTCCGCTTCTGGGAGCGGAAGAAGCAAGAGTTCTGCGCTTTCCGGCCATCTACAAAGATCTGGTGGTTTTTTCCTTTGCCGGAGACCTTTACTCTGTGCCGGTGACGGGCGGTGTGGCCAGAAGGCTTACATCTCACCCCGGGTATGAAGCCTTTGCCCGATTTTCTCCTGACGGCAAATATATTGCCTTTACCGCCGAGTATGACGGAAATCGGGAAGTTTATCTGATGCCGGCTGAAGGCGGAGTTCCAGTTCGGCTTACTTACACGCCCGTTCTGAGCCGGGATGATATCTCCGACAGAATGGGTCCGAACAACATCGTAATGGGCTGGACTCCAGACGGGAAGAATATCGTTTTTCGCTCGCGCATGGCTGAGTGGAACGATTTCAACGGCCAGCTTTATCTGGTGCCTAAGGAAAGAGGAACGCCCGAGCAGCTGCCGCTGCCCCGTGGAGGGTTCTGTTCGTTTTCTCCTGACGGGCAGAAATTAGCCTTCAACCGAATTTTCCGAGAATTCCGGACCTGGAAAAGATACCGCGGCGGCATGGTGGATGATATCTGGATTTATGATTTCAAAACAAAAAAGACCGAAAACATCACCAGCCACGAAGCTTCTGACATCATCCCGATGTGGAGCGGAAACACAATCTACTTCCTTTCCGACCGCGATGAGAATAAAAGATTCAACATCTACTGTTATGACCTGGAAACAAAAAGAACAAGAAAGATTACCGATTTCAAAGATTACGACGTTAAATTCCCCTCACTCGGGCCGGGAGCCATTGTGTTTGAGAATGGCGGTTATCTTTACAGGCTTGACCTTGAGAGCGAAAAGGTCAGCCGCATCCCGGTGTTCATCGCTGACGATCAGGTAAAGGTCAGAGCGGAGCTGGTAAAAGTGGCCGACAGAATAAGCACCTGGGACATTTCTCCCGATGGCGCCAGGGCGGTTTTCGGAGCCAGGGGAGAAATATTCACAGTTCCGGCCAAATTTGGAAACACAAGAAATCTAACCCAGACTTCCGGTGTGCATGAAAGAGATGTGGCCTGGTCTCCAGATGGTCGCTGGATTGCCTTCATTTCCGATAAAACCGGCCGGGAAGAAATCTACATCATCCCCCAGGATGGTTCGGGTCCAGCCGTTCAGCTGACGTCTGACGGAGAATGCTATAAATACGCTCCGGCCTGGTCGCCGGATAGCAAGAAGCTTCTCTGGTCAGACCGGATGTTCCGGCTGCGTTATGTCGATATCGAGAAAAAGCAGCTGGTGGAGGTGGCCAGGAGCAGGTACTGGGAAATAAGAGATTTTGCCTGGTCGCCCGATTCCAGCTGGATTGCCTACACCGACCAGGCCGAGAATGGAATGGAAAAGGTCTTCCTGTATGATTTAAACACCAAAGAAACGATTGAGGTTACTGACAGTTGGTATTCTTCCTATTCTCCCTGCTTCAGTTCAGACGGGAAGTATCTGTTCTTTGTCTCCGACCGCGACTTTAACCCCGTTTACAGCCGGACCGAGTGGAATCACGCTTATCTTAATATGTCGAGAATTTATCTGGTGACATTGTCGCGGGAGGTGAAATCTCCGTTCGAGCCAAAGAGTGATGAGGTTAAGGTGGTGAGCTCCGAAGCAGGAAAACCGGCTAAATCAGGAGAGGAAAAAAAGATGGCACCGGTGGCCGGAGAGAAAGCGGACCGGGTCGTGGTGAAAGTGGATAAAGAAGGAATTAAAGACAGAATTGTGGCGCTGCCGGTGGAGGTTTCAGGTTATTTCGGACTGACTTCAGTCGGCGACAAACTCTATTATATGAAGAGGTCGTTCGGAGACAGGCAGACTTCGCTTAAAGTTTATGACTTCAGCAAGCTGGAAGAAAAAGATCTAGGCAGCGTCAACGGCTACGTCATTTCCGCCAACCGCAAAAAAATGTTAGTGCAGCAGGGGAGAGATTTCGCCATCATTGACCTGCCTGCAGCTCCGATCAAGATCGAAGAAAAACTTAATCTCTCCGGGCTTGAAATGTGGCTTGACCGCAAAGCCGAATGGACTCAGATTTTTGAGGAATGCTGGCGGCAGATGAAGGATTTCTTCTACGCTCCAAACATGCATGGAGTCGACTGGGAAAAAGTGAAAGCTCAATATGAGCCGCTGGCCAGAGCGGTCAACCATCGGGCTGACCTGACCTACGTGATTGGCGAGATGATCGGAGAGCTCAATTGCGGCCACACCTATGTGGGCGGAGGCGACCTGCCGAAAGTGGAAAAGATTAACGTCGGACGTCTGGGGGCAAAACTCGAGCGGGATAAGTCCGGTTATTATCAGATCAAGAAGATCCTGGCCGGACAGAACTGGGACCGCAACCTGCGCTCTCCCCTTACGGAAGTCGGGGTAAACGTGAAGGAAGGCGAGTACATCATCGCCGTCAACGGAAAGCCGGTCAATCAGGTAAAGGACATCTATGAACTTCTGGTGAACACGGCCGGGAAACAGGTAACTCTCAAGGTCAACAGCCAGCCGGCGGAAAAGGGCGCAAGGGAAGTGGTTGTCGTTCCGATCGAGACCGAAAACAGCCTCTATTATTACAACTGGGTCAAAAAGAACATGGAATATGTGGCTGAAGCCACCGGCGGCAAAGTGGCATACATCCATGTGCCTGACATGGGGGTGACCGGACTTAACGAATTCGTCAAGCATTTCTATCCGCAGGTTGATAAAAAAGCGCTGATCATCGACGTCCGGGGCAACGGCGGCGGTAATGTTTCTCCGATGCTGATAGAAAGGTTGGCCCGTCAGGCGGTTATGATGGACATAGCCCGCGGTTCTGTGCCCAGACCGGATCCTTCAGCCCTGATCATGGGACCGAAAGTCTGCTTGATCAATGAATTCTCGGCTTCAGACGGGGATATATTCCCTTATCGCTTCAAAAGGATGCAGCTGGGTAAACTGATCGGAAAAAGAACCTGGGGTGGAGTGGTCGGTATCCGGGGCACGCTGCCGCTGGTTGATGGCGGCTATCTTAATAAACCGGAATTCGCCACCTACAGCCTTGAGGGAGAATGGATAATTGAGGGTGAGGGTGTTGAACCGGACATCTATGTAGACAACGACCCGGCAAAAGAATTTGAAGGCATAGATGAACAGCTGAACAAAGCCATCGAGCTGATTCTTGAGGAATTGAAGACGAAGGAGCCGAAACTTCCGCCGGTGCCCTCGTATCCAAAAAAGTAATCGCGAACGAACATGAACCGAAGAATTTCTTGATTTGCTCCTGCCGGTAAAGTGCATAGATTGCCTGCTGGTCGGCCGGTGAGATGAACGGCAATAAAGAATTAAAAAGCGATTTGGGTATTCAGTGCCCGATTCATGGCAAAAACTCAATTGATCAGTCTTTCGAGACTCCGATGGGCGTAAAGAGTTCGACTGTTAGAAAAATAAACCGGCAGATTGCCGGCTTGTTGTTTTCAATTGATATTAAGAGATCCGGTTATATTTTTCTGGTTCAGAAGCGAATTTATGATTTTTTGCGGAGATTTCACCTGGAAAATTAAATTGCTAAAAGCTTTATGGAGGAGCGAAATGAAAAAAGCTTTTTCTTTTCCGGCGATAATTTTTCTTGCCGCTTTTATTTTTAGCAATTCTTCTCTTAAAGCCCAGGAAATTGAAGCCAGGGGATATGAGTTCTTGAAAAAGGCGGTGGCTCAGATTTCCGCCGAGAATATAACCCGAACGATAAAAAGCCTTCAGGATTTCAAAACGAGAAATCTGCTTTCCGATCAAAAATCTGATACTTTTGGCATCGGAGCGGCCAGGCGCTGGTTAATAAAAGAATTCCAGAAAATTCCCGGGCTGGAAGTGGTTCAGGACAGTTATTTTCTGCCGGCTCAGGGGCAGCGGATAGTCAAGGATACTGAATTGCATAACATAGTGGCCATAAAAAAGGGAAAAGCGGCCAGAGAGAGAATCATCATCGTCAACGCTCATTATGACACCATTGCCGTCAGCCAGGACGGTCGTTTTCACTATGATGACCTGAACACCGAAGCGCCCGGAGCCAACGATGATGCCTCCGGCATTGCCGCCCTTCTGGAAATGGCCAGGATTATCGCTCCTCTGGAAACAGAAGCCACCATACACTTCATCGCATTCTCCGGCGAGGAACAGGGACTGGTCGGCAGCACGCTTTATGCCCGGAAGATGAAGGAGCAGGGGCGGAAGGTCGAGGCGGTGCTGACGATGGACATGATCGGAAACATCAAATCCGGCAACGGCTACATAGATTCAACCCGGGTCCGCGTGTTCAGCGATGACCCTTCCGATTCTCCCAGCCGCGAGCTCGCCCGTTATGTCAGAAGAGTGGCGGAACAGGTGGTTCCTTCATTCGAAGTGAGCCTGATTTTTCGGGCTGACCGTTTCGGGCGGGGCGGCGACCATACGCCGTTTGTTCAGGAAGGCTTTGCCGGCATCCGTTTCACCGAAGCCAGGGAGAATTATTCGATCCAGCATACGCCTCAGGATATTATAGAAAATCTATCGGTAAACTATGTTATGGACGTCGCCAGGGTAGTGCTGGCTTCGGTGCTGTCTCTGGCCTGCGCGCCGGAAGCTCCTGCCGTCGCCAGCGAACGGGGGGCGCCGCTTCTCGGCCGGGGTCGGGGCTACGACGCGGAACTTCGCTGGAACTGGGAGGGCGACCGGGAGAAGATTGCCGGTTTTAAGGTTTATGTCCGCGATACTAAAGCGCCGTTCTGGGAAAGATGCTATTTTGCCGGCAGGGGAGATTCTTTTCTGCTGGAAAACGTTTCGATAGACGACCTGACTTTTGGCGTTTCTGTCCTGGGAATGAATGGGCTGGAGAGCTTAGTTTCGACTTACCGGATGCCGCCGCGCCGCCGGGCCGAGTATAATTTCAGGGAAATAAAATAATAGAAAAATCAGCTTGTTTGTTGCTCTCACGGGCTTTCTGTTCTGCCGGCGGCGATCGCTGACTTAAAATCTAAAACTAAGTCCGAGCTGATATGAACTCGAATCGATATAAGCCTCATCTCTGAGCTTAGCCAGTGGCAGTTTAACCGAACCTTCCAGGCTCAGCCTTTTCAGGCAAAAACACAGCCCGCAGCTAAGATAATCGTTTATGCTTCCGCTGCCAGTATAGATATTATAAGGATCATGAATATAACCGGCAGCCAGGCGGAGAGTTTTAGATTCGGAGCGAAGTTTACAGGCATAATCAAAGCCGGCAGAAAATATAATGTCATCATGACTCTGTGGCCAATTGTAAAACTTCTCCAGGTCCAAGTAATACATACTCCCCCGGAAAACTGCTTCCAGTTCCAGTAGGAAATGTAGGAGTAAAGGTTGAGATTGTCTGAAATCTTCAGCCGGCTGCTATAAATTATAGCCAGCGGAAACTTGAGAATAGCATCAAATTGGTTGGAATAAACAATGCCTGAGTTGAAAGAGAGATCGAACGAAAGATGCTCATTGAGGCGGCGGGAAATTCCAAACTGAAACCCATGCAGTTTGCCTTCCTGAGTCACAGCATCATAATAGAAAAATATTTCAGGCCGGTTGTATTCTTCCATCAGAGAATAGCCCAGCGCAATCCTCCATGCGCCGGTCTTAAAATTTAGGCCGATAAAATCCGGGTTCAGCGTCTGGCGGCTGTAAGTTGTCTAGATGTTCTCATTATTGTAAAAGTTTCCTGTCGAAGCGGCGAAGAGCCTGCCGGAAACCGCTATCTGAAAATTTTCCGCAAAGCCGGGCAACCCGGGATTCAGCAGGTAAGCCTGAGGCCCGATCTGGCTCATAATGGTCTCTCCGGCGGCTGTAGCCAGAGGAGAGTAAACGCCGAGTTGATTGCGGCTTCCAAGGGGCATGGCATACGGGGAAAGCGGCTGAGCATTAAGCCGGAGGCCGCTTGAAATCAGCAGGAAGAGAAATAAGAAGCCTGTGATCAAATTCATAAGCGGCTTTTACATCTTATACCTCCCTTTTTATCAATTTTAAGCAAAGGAGAAATTTTTAATCAATAATAAAATTCTGTCTGTTGATAAAATGAAAGTCAGTTAGATTGAAGCTCACAGCCCCAAGGTAAAAATAAATCATGTGCGCTTCGATGAAAAAAAATTAATTATTTTCTGCAAGAATCAGTGATATGAATGTTGTCATCGAGCGGGGATTTTTTGATTTTGTTTTCAGGAATTTTCCCGGATTGCCAATCCTTCAGCCTGGAGTAAGAGAAGAGTATAATGTCTGAAAAGATGAATTCCTGGAGGAAAAATGAACCAGCCGGAAAAGAAAGACCAGCCAAACAGAATAAAACATCTTATCGGCGTGATGAGCGGCAAAGGAGGTGTGGGAAAATCCACCGTCACCTATCTCACAGCCTTAGCCCTGAAGCAAAAAGGCTTTAAGGTGGGCATCCTTGATGCCGACATCACCGGCGCCAGCATTCCACGCATCATGCATCTTCCCAAATACGAGATAAAGGTCTGCGGCGACTTTATCTGCCCGGTGGAGACCGAGCAGGGTCTCAAGGTGATGTCTATAAGCTTTTTGATCGATAACGAGGAACAACCGGTCATCTGGCGCGGGCCGTTGCTTTCCAGAGCCATCCAGCAATTCCGGGGAGAAGTTCTCTGGGGAGAGCTGGATTTCCTGGTGATAGATATGCCGCCCGGAACTTCTGACGTGGCTATCACCGTCATGCAATCGTTTTCGCTGAGCGGCTTTATCTTTGTGACCACTCCGCAGGACCTGGTCTCGGTGGTGGTTGCGCGCTCCATGCAGATGGCCGAGCGAATGAAGGTTCTCGGCCTGGTTGAGAATATGAGTTATTTCCTCTGCCCGCACTGCGGCCGGAAAACCAGCTTTTTCGGGTCGGACGAATCCGAAAAACTCGCCCGGCAGTTTGGCGTCGAGCTTTTAGTCCAGATACCCACCACTCTGGAGTTCGGCCGGATGCCTTCTCAGGGACTTGATACCTCAAGCCCTTTAGTGGCTGAAATTCTCGATAAGCTCGGTCAGGCCGTCGCCTGCAAACTTGCCTGACGGTCGCAAGGGAACTCGGTCTTTATGATTTTAACGGTATGGCAGCTGCTATAAGTCCGAAAAATTAAAACTCAGATAAAAATTATAAGTTTAATCTTCCGGTTGTCAGCCAGTTCCAATACCAGCCAGACATGGAAAAAAACATCACCATTAAATTTTACACTTTTTCTGCGAGATGTATTATCATAAAGAATCATGGAGGTATTAAAATTATGAAGGGAAGATTAAGATTTTTCATTATGACGATGATATGGCTGGCGTCGCTGAACGCCCTTTTTCTGCTTGCCGGAAGCTACGACAGCAGACAGGAAGTCGAGAGTAAGACAATTGCGGCGGGCAAAACTGAAAGCCAGGAGGCCATTGAAGTTTCCAGCCGGATAGAAAGGGTGATTGTGTATCCCGTCAGGGCAGAAATTGTGCGCAGGGGGCAGGTAAACATATTTCCAGACACCAGAACCCTGGTATTCCGTGGCCTGCCTGCTAACATCCTTCCTGCTTCTGTCCGGTTTCAGGCTTCAGGCACCGCCCGGATTAAGATTCTCGGAGTGGAACTGCTGAAGGAGTTTCTGGCTTCAGAAGAGCTTCCGGAGGTTAAAAAAATTCAATCCGAGATCTCGAAGATTGAAGCTGAGATAGACCGCATCAGGAGGCAGGAAGACGTTCTTGATTCCCAGGAGAAATTCTTAAATTCTTTTGGCGCCGCCCTGAGTAATCAAACGTCAAAAGAACTGCTGGCCGGACGGGCTGATCTTGCTGGAATAGATAAATTTGTCGATTATCTCGGAGCGAGATTACTGTCAATTCAGTATAAAAAAGAAGAATACGCCAGCTTGAAAGCTGAAAAACAGGCCAGGCTGGAAGCTCTAAGAAAGAAGCTCAAGGAAATTATGCCCGAACGTCCGCGCGAACAATCGCTGATCAACGTGCTTATTGAAACCGCTGAAACAACCCAGCTGCAGTTTGAACTGAGCTATTCGGTGTATCCGGCCGGCTGGAGGCCGGTCTACACGGTCAGAGCACTGCCCGAATCCGGGGAAATAGAGCTTACGGTCGGAGCGATCGTCTATCAAAAAACAGGCGAGAACTGGGAGAATGTCAGGTTGACGCTTTCAACCGTCAGACAGACAGCCGACAACCAGCCGGGCGAGCTCGCTCCCTGGTATCTTGATGTGGTTCAACTGCAGGCAGCCAAGGGTTTGAAAGCGGAAAGGATGATGACGGAAGAGTCGGTTCCCGACGCGGTGATAGGAGGAGTCCTCGGAGGCAAGGTGGCTGCGGTTGAGGAAAAAGCAATAACAGAAGAGAGCTGGTTCAGCACGAGTTTTGAAATAAAAAAACCCTGGACGATACTGAGCGATGGAGCCGAACGCCGCGTGCCGGTTGATTCCAGCAAACTCCAGGCGTCGTTTGATTACCTTTCAATTCCGAAACTCCAGGAGCGAGTTTTCCTTCGTTCGAGCTTTCTGAACAGGCTATCCTATCCGCTCCTTAACGGTAAGGCCGATATGTTTATCGACCGTGATTTCGTCGGGACCTCAGCCATCCCGGATATTCCGGTCAATGAAGAAATCCAGCTGTTTTTTGGCGAGGATAATCAGGTCCGGATAAAACGCGAGCTGGTGAAAAGAGAAAAAACCCCTCCAGGTTTTCTCGGAAAGAACGAAAAGATTACCCAGGCTTTCAAAATAACTCTGGAAAACTTGCGCCAGAGAACGGTGGAAATTGAGGTTCAGGACCAGATTCCCGTCAGCCAGCACAGTCGGATAGAAGTAAAAGAGGTAAAAATCAACCCGGCTCCGACCAGCCGGCAGGAGAACGGCATCTTCAGCTGGAAAATAAAACTCGCCGCGCGTCAGAAACAGGAGCTTTCTTTTGAATTTACGGTCGAGTATCCGAAAGATCTCCGGGTGGCTGGAATCTGAAGTTTTAAGGTGAAACAGGAAAAAACAGAGAGATTCGGCGGAAGGTAGGGTGAACGGATAAATAAAATTTTTTCTGATAAATTTTAAGAGAGGTCAAATTTTCCACCCGCAGTGTTATAATTAAAAACCGATTTTTCAGACATGAGTGGCATGAGAGGAAATTAATATGCCTGAGAGAAATTCATCTTACCGCTTCTGGATGATCTCGGCGGAAGAGGTAGCTTCCGCCTTAGATTCTGACCTGAAAAACGGCCTGACTTCAGAACAGGTTGCAGCTCATCTGGAAAAATTCGGTCCGAATCAACTGCAGGAAACCCGTCTTCGTTCCCCGCTGGCGGTATTTTTAGATCAATTCAAGTCGTTCCTGATCTGGGTGCTGATGGCGGCGGCGGTCATTTCAGGATTCCTGGGCGAATGGGTCGACGCTCTGGCCATAATCGGTATAGTCCTGCTGAACGCCATTCTTGGTTTCGTGCAGGAATACCGGGCAGAAAAGTCGCTGGCAGCGCTGAAGAGGATGGCCGCTCCCATGGCTAAGGTAATCAGGGATGGCCAGCTGAAACAGATTCCCGCCAGGGAAGTTGTTCCGGGGGATCTTCTGGAACTCGAGGCCGGAGATCATGTTCCGGCGGATGCCCGGGTCGTTTACCATACTACCAATTTTGCCGTGCAGGAAGCGGCTCTGACCGGAGAGTCCACGCCCGTCTTAAAAACTTCTGCCATTCTCGAAGAAGAAGATGTTCCGCTGGCTGACCGGGCGAACATGGTTTATTCGGGCACTTCGGTGACCGCGGGCAAAGCCCGGGCTGTGGTGGTGGCCACCGGAATGTCCACCGAGCTCGGTCAGATTGCCCGGATGATTCAGGAAATAACCCTGGAAACCACGCCTCTTCAGAGAAAACTCGAACAGTTCGGACGATGGATAGTCTATGTATGTTTTGCTCTTGTCGGTTTGATCTTTCTGCTCGAGTGGTGGCGGGGCAGAGAATTCATCCAGGTTTTCCTGACAGCTGTCAGCCTGGCGGTGGCAGCTATTCCTGAAGGTTTGCCGGCGGTGGTGACCATTGCTCTGGCGCTTGGCGTTCAAAGGATGGTCAAGCGCCATGCTCTCATAAGAAAGCTTCCGTCGGTGGAAACTCTCGGGGCGGCCACGGTCATCTGCTCGGATAAGACCGGAACGCTGACCAGAAACGAAATGACGGTTAAAGCAGTCTATGCCGACGGGAAGTTGTTTACGATTTCCGGAACAGGTTACCAGCCGGAAGGGGAATTTATCCTGGAAGATAAAGCGGTAAACCCGGCTGAGTTCCCGGGACTTTATAAAACTCTGGTCTGCGGACTTCTCTGCAATACAGCCAGATTGATCAAAGATGATGGCCGCTATCGCATTCTGGGAGACCCGACCGAGGGAGCCCTTCTGGTTCTGGCCAGGAAAGCCGGCCTTGAACAGGAGGTTTTGGGGGAGACGGAGAAACTGGTGGAAGAGCTTCCGTTCGATTCCGAACGCAAAATGATGACCATGCTCAGGAAGAGAGAAAAGGGATTTATTGCCTATGTGAAGGGTGCTCCGGATATCCTTTTGAAAAATTGCCGTTTTATTTATGAAGGGGGTGAAATAAGACTGATAACGCCTCAAGATGTGGAGCGGATTTTGAAGATCAACGATTCACTGGCGGCTCAGGCGCTCCGGGTCCTCGGCTGCGCTTACAGGGAATTCAGCGAGTTTCCGGAAAAACTGGAGGCGTCGGCTATAGAGAGAGAGCTGGTGTTTACGGGTCTTGTGGCCATGATTGACCCGCCGCGTCCTGAGGTGGTCAGAGCAATCGCGGAATGTAAAAAAGCTGGTATCAAAACGGTGATGATAACCGGTGACCATAAAGTGACGGCTATGGCCATTGCCAGAGAGCTTGGAATGCTGGAGAATGGTTCGCTGGCCATCACCGGAGAAGAACTGGATAGACTGGAGCCTGAGGAATATGAAAAAAAGGTGGAAAAGATCAGGGTGTATGCCAGGGTCTCGCCCGAACACAAGCTGCGCATAGTTAGAGCCTGGAAGAAAAAGGGAGAAGTTGTGGCTATGACCGGCGACGGGGTGAATGATGCCCCGGCGGTCAAAGAAGCTGACATCGGTGTGGCCATGGGCATCACCGGAACTGACGTCACCAAGGAAGTTTCTGACATGGTGATCACCGACGACAATTTCGCTTCGATTGTGGCCGCAGTCGAAGAAGGACGGACGATTTATGATAACATCAAGAAATTCGTTCATTATCTCCTCTCCTGTAACCTGGCGGAAATTATGGTGATGTTTGCGGCCTCGCTGGTGGGATTGCCGGTTCCGCTTCTTCCGATTCAAATTCTCTGGATTAATCTGGTGACCGACAGTCTGCCGGCGCTCGGACTTGGTTTTGACCCCCCGGACCCGGAAGTAATGTCCCGGCCGCCCCGCCGGCCGGACGAGCCGGTGGTTGACCGGAAGAGAGCAGCGCTGATGGCTATTCAGGGCGTTTTTATGGCTGCCTGCGCTCTGACCGCCTACTTCTATGTTCTGTATGTGGAGAACGAAGGCCTGGAAAGAGCCAGAACGGCTGCCTTTATCGTCCTTTCGGTCAGTCAGCTTTTCCACTCGCTGAACTGTCGCAGCCAGATGAAATCTGTTTTCGAGCTCGGTCTTTTTTCCAACATGAAGTTGATTTACGCCTTTCTTGTTTCGCTGAGCCTTCAGCTTTCGGTGGTTTACGTCCCTGCGTTTCAGAAAATTTTTAAGACTCAGAATTTAACGCTTTTTGACTGGGTGCTGGTGGTAGTTCTATCATCGCTTCCGCTCTGGGCCATGGAACTGGTTAAAAAATTGAACAGCCGCTTCAGGTTTTTCGAGATATACTGAAAGGCTTTTCTTACTGCTATCACAATTCCGGACGAACTTAAAATTATTTCAAGTTTCTGATTCTGATTTCGATTTCCGGCATGTCCTTCAGAAGTTCAATCAGTCTGGAAGTGTCAGTTTCCCCGTAGTGATAGGGATACAGTATTTTAGGTTTTATCCAGCGGGCAGCTTCAGCCACCATTTCCGGCGTCATGGTGTAGGGGAGGTTCATCGGCAGGAAAGCGATATGGATATTTTTCAGCTCCTTCATTTCCGGAACGTTCTCCGTATCACCGGCCACGTATACTCTTGTGTCGGCGAAGGTAATTACGTAGCCGTTGCCGGAACCTTTCGGATGAAAGGGATTACCGTCAGGTCTTTTATGTTTGAGGTTGTAAGCCGGGACGGCTTCAATCTCGAATCCGAAGACGGTTTTCCGGTCGCCGTTTTTCATCACCTGCAGTCCAGGAATCTTCGGCTGACAGGCGGCCGTTCCGATGATCACGGTGTTTTCCTTGCGCAGCAGCTTGATGGCTTCCGAATCAAGATGGTCGAAATGCTCGTGCGTGACCAGAATCAGGTCAGCTTTCGGAAGCTGCCGGTAATCAGCCTGTTCGGTCCAGGGGTCAACGTGAATAACCTTATCCTGGAATGTAAACATCAGGGTACCGTGTCCGAGGAAGGTAATCTTCAACTCTCCGGAAGCTGTCGGGATGCGGTCTTCTTCATATTTCTGGCCCGACACCAGAAGCGGAGCCAGGCCGAGCGTCATGGTTATTATTAAAATTCCGAGCTTTTCCATTGACCACCTCCTTCTAACTTCTCACATTTTAACACATAAAGCAGACAGAAAAAAATGTTTCAATTCCCGGCAAAATTATTTATAATCTGAAATCATCATCGCCGGGAAAGCGAGACACTGCCGGCGCGATAATTACCCGGAGTTCCGGCATGAAATTAAAAAAATTCTTTTTTCAGAATTATCTGACACATCTTGCTCTTCTTGGTGTGCTCCTGGTGCTTGTGTATTTCCTTAACATCCATCTGGTGCGCCTGGCAGTTCTTGATGATCAGGTGGCTGAACTTAGCGGACTGGCTCAGTCGCTCAGCCTGGAAACAGCAAATGCCTGGCTGACAGACGATCAGTTAAATAAATATATGCTTTCGACTCAGGCAAGAATTTCAAGAACCAGGCTAACCCTGATAGACACCTCAGGCCGGGTTATTTATGACAGCCAGGAAGAGGCCGGCAGGATGGAAAGTCATCGTTACCGGCCGGAAGTTGACGGGGCTCTTTCCGGCAAAATCACCTCATCCATTAGGTACAGCGACACTCTCAAAATCAAAATGGTTTATGTGGCTGCGCCGGTAAAGGTGGAAGGGCAGGTGGTGGGTGTTTGCCGGGTGAGTCGTCCGGTCAACTTAGCGCTGGCTACCTACAGGAGAACCAGAAACAATCTCCTGACCGCCCTCGGTGTGTTGCTGGCGCTGGGAGCACTCACTCTCTTTCTGGTTATCAGGCTTATCCTGAAACCTTTCGAAGCCTTAAACACGGCTGTAGAAAAAGCGGCTGACGGCAATCTGGATGTTTCCTTGGGTCCTTTTCTGCAGCAGCAGTTGAAGCCACTTCCTGGCCATCTGAACATTCTGCTTGATAAGAACAGGGAATTACAGAAAGAGCTCGATGCTGATCGTGAAGTTCTTCAGGTTTTTACTGACTCTTCAGATGAAGGCTGGCTTCTGGTTGACCTTAACGGCCGCATCATTCTTATGAGCAGGAGCTTCCAGAGGATGTTTCCGGAAGTCACGGGTAAAAACGAATTTTTCTGGCAGATCCTGCGCTTTCCCGGGTTGCACGAGTTAACCGAGCAAGCGCGACAATCTTCAGGTCCGGTAAGCTGTCAGCTGGAGAGAAACGGGCGGGTTTACCACTGTCAGGTTAACTGGCTTGCCGGCCAGCAGAATTATCTGATGAAATTCATCGATATCACCGAAGCAAAAGACCTCCAGCAGAGAAAAAAAGAATTTGTGGCCAACCTGGCTCATGAACTTAAAACTCCGCTCACGGTGATCAACGGATTCCTTGAAACCCTGGGGGATGAGAATCTCAGCCCTGAGGGACGCGACTATCTGGAAGTGCTGAAAAGAAACGTCTCACGTCTGGTCAGGCTGGTGGAGGACCTGGTCCGGCTGTCTGAACTCGAAGAGAAGGGAAGCCAGCTGGAAAAGATTCCTGTTGATCTGAGAGAGGCTGTCAGCCGGGTACTGGAAACTTTTGAAAAAGAGGCTCAGAAAAAAGGCCTTTATCTGAAAATGGAAGCAGAAGAAATTCCCCCGGTTGAGGCTGACCCGTATCAGATTGAGCAGATGCTGGTTAATCTGATTGACAATGCTGTACGATACACAGATATGGGTGGTGTGACGGTCAGCCTGAAGCGCTCAGACGACGGAGTCGAGCTGACCGTCAGCGATACCGGCATCGGGATTCCGGAAGAGCATTTGCCCCGGATATTTGAGAGATTTTATGTGGTCGACAGATCTCGTTCGCGCCGGACTGGAGGAACAGGAATCGGACTTTCTATCGTTAAGCATGTGGTGCTGGCTCATGGGGGCAGGATAGAAGTCAAGAGCGCCCCCGGATACGGTTCTGCTTTTATCGTCTGGCTCCCGGCAGTTTCCGGCGGTAGCCGAAAAGCCCGGGATGAGCTATAATTTTTTCTAACGTTTCATCCGGGAGTTAATTCAGATGACGGAAATTGAATTCAAAGGCACCAGGCTCAAACTGAACGAGGAAGGCTTCTTAGCCACACCGGAGATCTGGGATGAGGAGATTGCTTCCTTTCTGGCGCGCCAGGCTGAAGGAATCGAGCAGATGACGGAAGAGCACTGGAAAATAGTTAATTACATCAGAAACTATTATCTCCAGAAAGGTCAGGCGCCGATGATCCGCAAAATGGTGGCTGAAACCGGCATATCGTTAAAGCGCATTTATGAACTCTTTCCCTCCGGCCCGGCCAGGGGCGCCTGCAAGGTGGCCGGCCTGCCAAAACCGGATGGCTGCGTTTGAGGATTAAACAGAGAGAAATAAACGCACTAAGGTTAAGTTTTTAGTGCTCGACCTTCCGGGATGTCCTTTTTAATTTGATTTTTTTAGAGATCTCAGCGCTCGCAGAGAGCTATTTCTTTTTTTTCTTCTGAAATTCGGCGATTTCTCGGACAGCCTGGATAGCGGTCTGGATGTGTTCCTCGGTGTTGAAAGGTCCGATGCCAAAGCGCACCGCTCCTTTGATCCTGTCAGTTCCCAGTTGTTCGTGAACTAAGGGCGCGCAGTGCAGACCGGTTCGGCAGGCAATGTTGTATTCGACGTCCAGCATGATGCCGACATCCTGAGCTTCCATTCCGTCAATGTTAAAGGCAATCACGCTTATATGGTCGGTAAGGTCGTCCTGGCAGTAAAGTGTTACTCCGTCAATTTCTTTCAGGCCCCTGACCAGCATTTCGGTCAGCTTCATCTCATGCGCATGAATGTTTTCCAGCCCTTTCTGACGCACCCATTTCACTCCGGCATGCAGTCCGGCTATTCCCAGAAGGTTGGGTGTCCCGTATTCCAACCGGAAAGGATATTCTTCCAGATGTGTTCTCTGGGCTGAGCGGACACCGGTTCCACCGGCTCTGGTGATTTTTATGTCGACGCCTTCACCGACGCAGAGCCCTCCGATGCCGGTCGGGCCCAGAAGCGATTTATGTCCGGTGAAGCAGACCACGTCGATGTTCATATCCTTCATATCGATCGGCACCTTCCCGGCCGACTGGGAAGCGTCTATTACAAAAACCACCCCGTGCTCGCGGCAGATCCGTCCTATTTCTTTTACCGGCTGCACCGTTCCTATAACGTTTGAGGCGTGGTTGACCACCACCAGTCTGGTGTTCTTTTTGATTTTCTTTTTAATCTCCTCCGGGTCGACAAAACCACGGCTGTCAAACGGGACATAATCGACCTCTACACCCTGGAGAGAAAGGTGATATAGCGGTCTTAGAACTGAATTGTGTTCGAGAGTGGTGGTAATGGCATGATCGCCGGGTTCCAGCAATCCAAAAATAGCAAGGTTGAGGGCATCGGTTGAGTTGTAGGAAAAGCAAAGGCGGTTGGGGTCATAGCCGTTGAAAAATTCGGTGAGCATTTTTCTGGTTTCTTCCACCAGGTTGCCGGCTTCCAGACACAGGTCGTAGCCGGAGCGGCCAGGGTTCACTCCATAATTGCGGTAAAAATGGTCCATAAACCGGTAAACTTCCTCAGGCTTCGGAAAAGAAGTCGCCCCGTTATCGAGATAGATGATATTCATATAAGATTCCTCCAGAGAAGGTTATTTTCCAGGCGGGCAAAAAAGTCAGAGAAGAGCCGGCTTAAGCGCCGACAATCAGGATTACAGCTGGTTTCCATAGCAATTTCAGGTTTCTAATATTAATAAAAATAATGGCTTAATTCAATACTTAAAAATTAGTTCATGAGACAGGGAAAAATAGATCGGAATATACTGCGGGCGCTTTGTGCGGATGCTTCGCCTGTATCAGTTCGGATGGTTTATAACTTTTATCTTTCAGGACTTTATTCCCGGCGAGAGCGGTGAGGTCGGGAGCTGACCATGCTCCTTTTGAAGGTCGGGCTTACGGTCCGTGTTCTGTCTGAAATTTTTTTGTTGACTTTGAGTAAGAAATATAAATATAAAGAAAAACGATAGAAAGAAAACGGAGGTCAAGCGGTGAAAAGAAAAGCCAGGGCTTCCTGCCCGAAATTTTTAATCCTGCTTACAGTCTTCAGCCTGATTCTTACTGCCTGTGTCCGTACTGAAAAACAGTATGACCTGATAATAAGGAATGGACTGTTGGTGGATGGAAGCGGCAATCCCTGGTTCAGGGCCGACCTGGCCATAAAAAATAAAAAGATTGTGGCCATCAGAGATCATCTGGATCAGGCAAAGGCTAAAACCTTAATCGAAGCCGGAGGTCTGGTGGTGGCACCGGGCTTTATTGACATTCATACCCATGCCGACAGGGATCTTTTAACCATACCGGGATGCGAGAATTACATCTCCCAGGGAGTGACCACGTTGATCGGCGGGAATTGCGGCGGCCACGAATTTCCTCTGGCTGAATTTCTGGCAAAAGTAGAAAAGAACGGAATCGCCTGCAACTTTGGCACCCTGGCCGGCCACAACACCATCAGACGCGAGGTTATGGGCATGAAGATGGATCCGCCCGACCCGGAAGAAATGGCCAGGATGAAACAGCTGCTGCGGCAGGAACTCCTGGCCGGAGCACTTGGCCTGTCCACCGGACTTGCTTACCTTCCTGGCACTTATTCGACGACTGAAGAGCTGGTGGAGCTGGCTTCGGTTGTGGGAGAGCTCGGGGGTTTTTACGCTTCTCATTTAAGGAACCAGGGGAAAAAGATTACTGAAGCGATTGAGGAAGCCATTGCCGTCGGCGAGAAAAACAGAATTCCCGTGGTCATTTCGCACATCAAACTGGCTGATGAAGATGTCTGGAATGAGATAGAGAGAATCTCCTCTCCGGTGGAAGCGGCCCGGGCCAGGGGAGTGGAAGTGGTGATGGATCAATATCCATACACAGCCACCAGTTCAGGTTTCACCAGCAGTCTGCCCCAGGAAGTGTTTGAAGGCGGCCGGGAAAAATTTCTGCAGAGACTCCAGGACCCGGAGATTTATGAAAGAGTCAGGCAGACGATTATAAGGAACCGGCTGACCTCCAGAAGAGGAATAGATAAACTGGAAACAATCTACATCGCTCGAAGCCGCAAATTCCTCGCATACGAAGGCAAAAATCTCAAAGAGATTCTCATTCTTCAGGGTAAGCCGGCTACGGTGGAAAATGGAGCTGACCTGATCATCGACCTGGTGAAGGAAGGAGATGTTTCGGCCATCTTTTTCCAGATGGACGAAAAGGACGTTGAAAATTTGATGAAACTTCCCTGTGTGATGATCGGTTCGGACGGCGGCCTTCAGGTTCCAGGACAGGGGAGCCCTCACCCCAGAAGCTACGGAACTTTCACCAGAGTGCTGGGACATTACGTCAGGGAAAAAGGCATAATCTCGCTGGAGGAGGCCGTGAGGAAAATGACCTCGCTTCCGGCTCAGACGATGCGTTTGAAAAACCGGGGCATGATAAAAGAAGGATATTATGCCGACATAACGATTTTCAACGCGGCAGAAGTAAAAGACCTGGCCACTTTCCATGAACCACATCAATACAGCGCGGGGATTTCCTATGTGCTGGTAAACGGAGAAGTGGTGCTGGAAAAAGGGAAGTTTACCGGCCGCAGGCCGGGCGCCGTGCTTCGAGGTCAGGCCTCCGAAAAAAAATTTTAAAAAAACCGTCTTCAAGTATTGATTTTTTGCCGATTGGTGCTAATATTTACGGCTAAAAATGAGATACTTTCTTTCGCTCGGCAGCAACCTCGGAAACAGAAGCCGCAATCTGGCTCAAGCCCGCAGCCTGCTTCAGAAAGCCGGTGTCCGGATTATACGCCAGTCTTCCGTCTACGAAACAGAACCGGTCGATTACCTTGACCAGCCCTGGTTTTACAATCAGGTGCTGGAAGTTGAAACCAGCCGCAGTCCGCTGGCCCTGCTTGACACCGTAAAAGAAATAGAACAGAAGATGAAGCGCCAGCCGACGTGCGAAAAAGGTCCGCGGGTAATTGACATTGACATTCTTCTGGCGGAAAGGACTGTGGTGCAGACTAACAGGCTTGTCATTCCCCATCCCCGCCTGAGCTTCAGAAATTTTGTGATGGTTCCTCTGGCTGAGATTGCTCCGGATTTTGTCCATCCGCTTCTTCATCTGCCGATTTCCACTCTGGCCAAGATGACCGGCGATACGGCTGAGGTGCGCCGGGTGGTGGAAGTGCGGAGGTTGCACCAGACCAGCCGCGAGTCCCGCCTTTAAGTTTACTGCTCCCGGTTTCTGAAGAGTACTTTCGTTAAGGTGTAATCCCGGAGAATTACTTTCTCTCGCCTTAAAATTGTTCCCGCCGGCAGCCTCAATCCACACAGCTGCTCTCAGCTTTAAGTCTGAAAAAATCGGTGATATCTCCGCTATTCTGCCTTCTTCATCGAAGAATAAAAGATCGAATTGAAAAGAAGCTTGAAGGTGCCGCGGGGTTGAGCCCGGAACTGCACCGGGAAACCCAGCAGAATCAACCGCCCTTTTTCCAGCGGAACTTCAACTACGGCCGCTTTCTGCTGGATGAGCTTTTCTCCGTGGATCCAGCCGCTCAGCAGAAGGTTATCCGCGGCGTATTTAGCCACTATTTTAGGCGAGATCTTCTGGTCAAAGGAAGGGAAGACATCAAAAGCGCAGCTGTCGGCGAAAACAATCGGCTGCTGTCTGTCCATTCCGTAGGCGACAGGATGCGAAGCGTCGAATTCCGCCAGAAGGATCGAGCCAGAACAGTTGAATTCCTCTCTTCTGGCTTTTTCCAGAATATTTCTTACAGGTGACCTGAACTCGCCGGCGGCCAGATTGCAGGAGGTATTCATCAGAATCAGAGTCCCGCCCTCACGCACAAACTCTTTAAGGTTGCTAATTCCGCGCGATCCGAGTCCTCCGACATAATCCGGAGGCATATCGCCCTTTCTGTATCCGTTGATCAGTAGCTCGGTCGAATAGTGGTCCGGGATAATGATAGCATCGAACTGTCTGGCCAGCTGTCCGGCCCGGATGTCTGAATCGTGAAGAACTTTGAAGGCGAACTCATGCTCATCGAGCACAAACCTGGTCCAGCCTTCGTCTTCCACCGCCACCCAGGACTGGTAGATGGCCACTCTCGGAGCTCTGATTTCGCTGGTTTTCGCCGCCGGTCGGGAGGAACAGGCCTGAATTCTCAGGTTGAGCTCCCGGGCTAGTTTTTCCATTAAATCGCGGCTCACGCCGCTGACGATAATCGTTCCCTCAGGATAGTTTTTGCCTTCATGGGTGAATTGATTACTGGCCCATTCGATTTTTCCTTTATGTTTTAACACGCGGTTCATGACGATGAAAGAAGCGTTCTGTCTGTGGTCCAGAAGATAAGCAGCCGAACCGGAACCTTCAACTCTGCCGGGAGAAGGGTTGACTGAAGACAGCGGTTTGAGCTTTACAGAAAGAGGCGTGCCGGCGGCCTGAACCTTCAGGTTGAATTGATAGGGGAGAGTCCAGCCCATCATGTCGTAGGCTTCAAGCGGGGCTCCTTCTATCTTTCTGGATTGAATCACTCCCTGCCAGAGGTCAGGATATTTCCGGAGGTCCGGATAACGCTGCTCTTCCAGCATGTTCTTGGCAAACAGAGCGAACGGCTGATTCATGGGAATTACCAGAGTGCCTTTCTGATAGCTCACCCCGTCGGAAATAAAATCTTCCTGGGCTTCATAGACTTCAATCCCCAGCAGGATCATTCTGTTCAGAAGCTGGGCCAGGTTTCCGGGGTCGGATTGGTCGAGCGGAAAGATCCAGGCATAAGGAGGCTCTTTCTGAAATCTGGCCGTTATGTCGCTGGCCATCCTGTATTTGTTGAAAAGCAGCTCTTCCCGGAAGCGGGCGGCTACTTCCAGCACCGCTCTGGAAGCAGTCAGGCAATAATCAACGGCATCCCGCAGTCTCCACCAGCCACCCTTCCAGGGGCTCGGATAGAAGGCGGACATCGTCAGGTCCTGGTATTCAGGTGGGAAATCCCTGACAGTGTAAAATTTAGGGGTGGCATATCGGTAGAGGGCGGTCTCGGTCAGGATGGAAATTATGTTGTGCGAATCCACCACCTGGGTTACGTATCCGGGATACCAGGTGTCAAAAACTATTCTGGAAATCGCTCCCTCTTTTCCCTCAGCATCGAAAGCCGCTCCCATGGCTGAGCCGATCAGGTTCTGCCAGCGCACGATCAAAGGATGAACATTCGGGTTGGTCGGTTCGGAGTTGGGGGGAATCCAGATGCGGGCTGGAAATGGAGCGGTCTGATGATGGTTGTAAAGAATCACCGGATACCATTCCTGATTTACCAGTCTGGTTATGTTCTGGGTTTCTTTCAGGTTGGCCAGATAAGAATCGCGGTTGTTGTCGTGTCCGGCGTAATAGTGATAAAGATAAGGCATCGGAGAAACTTCGAAGGGGGTGCCAACGTTTTTATGATACCAGTCGGCCACCATATTCATCCCGTCCGGATTGGCAAACACCAGAAGGCAGATCACCTCGTTGAGTATCTTCAGCGTTTTTTCGTCTTTAGCCGAAACCAGGTCGTAGGCTAATTGAACCAGATGCTGGGCAGGCGCGCATTCTGTGGCGTGAAGCCCGCCGTCGATGTAAACCACCGCTTTTCCCTTCCGGGCAAGTCTGGCCGCTTCTTCTGCCGTCAATCCCTTGGCCAGAGAAAGTTTTTTGATGATCGAGCGGTATTCCTCCAGGCTGGCCAGATTTTCCGGAGAAGAAATCACCGCATAATACATCGTCAGCCCGAGAGTGGTCTTACCCATCTCTCTGAGCTGGATCCGGTCGGAGACCGAGGCTAACTTTTTCCAGTAATCGATCGCCTGATCATAGGTAATAAGATGGTAATCGGCTCCTACCCTGAAGCCGAGTATTTCTTCCGGCGGAGGAATGACCTGGGCTTCAAGGGCGGCGACACTGCAGAAAAGGATAAACAGAAATAAACTCAGGGAGAATAGGAAACGGCCTCTGTTCATTTTTTTACTCCTGGATAAAAATTATTCGAAAGCATTTATCAAATGTTCTATTTCCGGTTGATTTTCCCGGTTGAACCTGATGCAGACGACGTCGAAACGGCAGTCAACGTTGTTCAGCTGGTTGAGGTAAAGGTAGCCTTCGGCCGCTTTTCTCAGATGGGACTTCTTCCTTTCCGTCAGGGCCTCTTCAGGAAAGCCGAAATCTTCACTCTTTCTGGTTTTTACCTCGATGAAAACCAGGTAATGACCGTCTCTGGCTATCAGGTCGATTTCTGTATGGTGAAAAAAGAAGTGTTTTTCTAAAATCCTGTAGCCTTTTTCTTCAAGGTAGTAGGCGGCTATTTCCTCGCCCCGCAACCCGAGCGGAAGCGAGTCTATTTTATCTTTTTCCACCTTACACCTTCTCTGGTGTCTTCGAGAATTATTCCCTGCTGTCTGAGTTCTTCGCGGATGGCATCAGCCAGAGCGAAGTTCTTTTCCCGGCGCGCTTTCTCCCTTTCTTCTATCTTTGCCAGGATTTCCGGCGGCAGGGTTTCTTCCTTCTTTTCCGGCAGTATGGCCAGTACCCGGTCGAATTCTCTCATGGTGTTCAGAATTTTCTTTCGGTCATCCTGTTTTACGGTGTTTCTGGCCAGCCGGTTGTTTATTTCGCGAATGAATTCAAATACGGCGGCGAGAGCAGCTGAAATGTTAAGGTCGTCGGAGAGCCCTTCCTTGAAATCGGCCAGGGCTTTTTCCGCCAGAGAGGTAATTTCCGGTTCAGACCCCGGCTCAAGTTTACGGTGTTCTATCTCGTAGAGAAAATCCAGAATCCGCTGCCGCGAAGCTTTCGCCTGTTCCAGGTTGTCAAAAGTGAAGTTCAGCATCTTCCGGTAGTGGGTGGAGAGCAGGAAGAAACGCAGGTCTATCGGGTCCACACCGCGCGCCAGCAGGTCGCGCAGGGTATAAAAATTCCCCTTTGATTTGGACATTTTTTCCCCGTCCACCACCAGGTGGTGGCAGTGGAGCCAGTAGTTGACGAATTTTTTTCCGTAATAAGCTTCTGACTGAGCGATCTCGTTTTCGTGGTGGGGGAAGATATTGTCAACACCGCCGCAGTGGATATCGAGCTGCGGACCCAGGTAACGTGTGCTCATCGCCGAGCATTCTATGTGCCAGCCCGGCCGGCCCGGTCCGAGCTCGGTTTCCCAGCAGGGCTCGCCCTCTTTGGCTTTTTTCCAGAGGGCAAAGTCATGCACGCTTTCTTTTTCGTATTCGTCCGCGTCGACTCTGGCTCCGGCCTTAAGCTCTTCCGGGTTAATTTTGGCCAGCTGCCCGTAAGCGGGAAATTTTTTGATGCTGAAGTAAATCGAACCTTCTTTGTAATATGCGTAGCCTTTTTCCAGGAGGCCTTTAATCATCCGCACCATGTCGGGAATGTGCTCGGTGGCTTTCGGGTAGACGTCAGCCGGCAGGATTCTCAGCGTTTTGATGTCTTCAAAAAAAGCCTGGATGTACCTGGCCGTGTATTCCTGAAGGGATATCCCGAGCTGATTGGCTCCTCTGATAGTCTTGTCGTCGACATCGGTTATATTCATCACATGAAACACTTTATATCCGGCAAACAGCAAAAATCTTTTCAAAAGGTCTTCAAAAACGTAGGCGCGATAATTTCCGATGTGAGGATAATCGTAAACAGTTGGGCCGCAGGTGTACAGCCGGACCTCGCCCGGGACCAGCGTCTTAAATTCTTCGACTGTGCCTGAAAGCGTGTTAAAAAAGCGAATCATCCCGTTTATTATGTCCGAACCGATTAAGGTCGTCAATAGTTTGAATTCTTTCCTTGATATCAGGGACGTCCGGGTTTGACCTTATTTCTCAAAATATGACATAATTAAAACTAATTAATCCACTAAAAGGAATCATACATGAAAATCAACGTTGGCATCCGGAGAGAGGATATAAACCGCTGGGAAAGGCGGGCTCCGCTTGTTCCTTCCCATATCAGAGAGCTGCAGGAAAATTATGCTCTTCAGTTTTATGTGCAGCCTTCTGAAATAAGAGTTTTTCCGGACAGCGAGTACCTGGCGGCCGGTGCCATCGTCCAGGAGGACCTCTGCCCGAGCCGGGTGGTTATAGCCATTAAAGAAATTCCCCTCAGTATGTTTGAACGCGGGAAAGTTTACATATTTTTCTCCCATACCATCAAAGGACAGGCTCATAACATGTCGATGCTGAAAAGGATCATAGAACTCGGCTGCACCCTGATCGATTACGAGAAAATTACCGACGATCAGGGAAGAAGGCTGCTTTTCTTCGGCAATTTTGCCGGTCATGCCGGCCTGGTTGACTCGCTCTGGGCTTACGGGCAGAGGCTTAAAACGCTCGGAGTGGAAACACCCTTTCTTAAAATTAAACAGGCTGTTCACTATGCCAATATGACTCATATCAGAGAAGAAATTAAAGCTGTCGGCCGGCAGATAATGGAAGAGGGACTGCCGGCTGAAATAACTCCTTTTATCTGCGGCTTTTTCGGTTACGGGCATGTTTCTCAGGGTGCCCAGGAAATATACGACCTGCTGCCGGCGGTGGAAATAAAGCCATCAGAACTGGCTGAAACCGTGGAGAGAGGATATTATTCGCCGCATCGCGTGTACAAAGTTGTTTTCAAGGAAGAGGATATGGTCAGGCCGAAGGGAAATCATCAGTTCGAGCTGCAGGATTACTACCAGAATCCGGAAAAATACTATCCGGTCACTGAAGAATATCTCCCATATCTCAACATTCTGATTAACGGAATATTCTGGACTCCCAGGTATCCACGTTTCGTCACGCGGGAGTTTTTGAAAAAATTGTTCGGAACTCAGGAGCGCCCGCGGCTCCAGGTTATCGGCGACATCTCCTGCGACGTCAACGGTTCGCTCGAATGCACGGTGAAAGCCACAGATTCAGAAAACCCGGTTTATGTTTACGACCCTTTCACCGGAGAAACCGCCGATGGGTTCAGCGGTCGTGGGCCGGTGGTTATGGCTGTATACAATCTCCCTGCTGAATTGCCGATCGAATCATCGACTTATTTCAGCCAGAGGCTGAAGAAATACGTGCCCTCAATTGCCCGGGCCGATTATTCCGTGCCTTTTGATCGGCTCGAGCTTGAACCCGAACTGAAAAGGGCAGTTATCGTTTATAACGGTGAACTCACACCCGATTTTCGTTATCTTGAAAATTATCTTAAATAAAATGTCAGGGAGTAAGCGGTGAAAGAGAATAACAGAAGGAAAGTCTGTCTTCTCGGGGCTGGACTGGTTGCCGGTCCGGTCATTGAGTATCTTCTCGGTTTTGACCACATTGAACTTGAAATAGCTGACATCGAGCCGGAGAGAGCCCGGCGATTGACCGGAGGTTATGAAAGAGCCAGAGTCTATCAGCTTGACCTTCAGGACAGACAGAAACTGACCGAACTTATATCAGGGGCCGATGTGGTCATCAGCCTGGTGCCGTACACCTATCATCCTTACGTGGCTGAAATCTGTCTCGAAACCGGAAAACATCTGGTGACAGCTTCTTACGTCAGCCCGGCGATGAGAGCCCTTGATGAAAAAGCCCGTGAAAAAGGTTTGATATTTCTGAATGAGCTGGGCCTGGACCCTGGAATCGACCATATGGAGGCAATGCGCCTGATCGATGAGATTCATCAGGCCGGCGGGAAGGTGGTAAGCTTTGTATCCTATTGCGGCGGGCTGCCGGCTCCGGAAGCCAGAGATAATCCGTTCGGTTACAAATTTTCCTGGAGTCCCCGCGGCGTGCTGCTGGCCGGAAGAAACGATGCCCGGTATTTGCTGGATGGACAGGAGGTCTATGTTCCGGCGGAGCAACTTTTCAGCCATTACCGGATGATTGAGATTCCCGGGCTCGGGGTTTTTGAAGGTTATCCCAACCGGAATTCTGTAGCTTATGTAGATATCTACGGGGTGAAAGAAGTAAAAACCATGTTGCGCGGGACGCTTCGTTATCCTGGCTGGTGTCTGCGGATGAAAAAAATTAGCGAGCTGGGTTTGCTTGAGGTTGACGAAAAGGAATGGCAGGCTGAAACCTACGCTGGCTTCATGCGGGAGTATCTGGGAATTCCCGCTCCGGCTGATCTTAAATCGGCAATTGCCCGGAGACTTCAAATCGCCGTCGACTTGGAGGTGATGGACACCTTCGAATGGCTGGGGCTGTTCAGCGATAGACCGCTGCCTTCGAGAAAAGCTTCTCCGCTGGATCTGCTGCTCCACCTGATGGTGGAAAAAATGCAGTACCGGGAAGGGGAGAGGGACATGACCGTCCTCAAGCATGAAATTGTGGCTGAGTATCCAGGAAAACCCGGTGAAATTATAACTTCCACCCTGATCGATTTCGGACAGCCGGGCGGAAGCACCTCGATGTCCAGGACGGTTGGACTGCCGGTGGCCATCGGAGTAAAATTGATACTGGAAGGAAGGATACCCGAGCGAGGAGTTCTGACACCGACGGTGCCGGAAATTTACCGCCCGATTCTGACCGAACTTAAATCTCTCGGCCTTTCTTTCAAAGAAGAAAGAAAGACCGTTTGATTTTCGTTCCTGGAAGGAGGGCATATATGAAAAGGCGTTCATATGTCGCCGGTTATTTTTATCCAGAAGACCCGGCTGAACTCAGAAGAATGATAGGCAGTTTTGTTCGTGAAGATATCCCCAGAATCAAAGCAGCCGGAGTGGTATCTCCGCATGCCGGATACATTTATTCAGGACCGGTGGCCGGCAGGGTTTATTCGACGGTAGAAATTCCGGATACCGCGGTTATCCTGGGACCGGCCCATCATCATATCAGCTCGTTGCTGGCCCTTTATGACACTGGCTCCTGGTTAACTCCGTTAGGCGAAGTCCCGGTGGAGGGAAGGCTGGCCGACCTGATAGCCGATGAAACCGATCTGGTCACAAGAGATCCTGAAGCTCACCGGAAAGAGCATTCGATAGAAGTTCAGCTCCCTTTTCTCCAGTATTTCAACCCGAAAATATCTGTGGTGCCGATCATGGTCTCGCCCAGAGCAGACTGGCCAGCGCTCAGAGAGTTCGGCCAGGCTCTGGCGGAGGCGATAAAGAAATACGGGGAGCCGGTTCTGCTGGTGGCCAGCACCGATATGAGCCATTATGTCAGTCAGAAAATGGCTGAACAGCTTGATTTTAAGGCGATTTCCTTCATCGAGAAACTCGACCCGGAAGGGCTGTTCCGGGTGGTCACCGAGTACGGAATCTCAATGTGCGGCTTTCAACCGACAGCAGCTCTGCTTGAAGCTGCCAGAAACCTGGGTGCCAGGGAAGGGAAACTGATCAGCTATCAAACTTCTGGCGAAGTCACCGCCGATTATAGAGAGGTTGTCGGATACGCCGGCCTGGCCATTGTTTAATTTAGCACTCTTTTCGGGAGATTGACAAATTCTGGGTTTTCAAACTAAAATTAAGAAAAAACGGAAGATATGGCTTACGTAAGGTTAGAAAATAAGGAAAAAATTATATTAAATTTAACTGTGGCCTCCTATCTCCAGACGGGCCGGGCGGTGAGTTCTGCCTTTCTGGCCGAAAAGCTTGGCTATCAGATATCTCCTGCGACCATCAGAAACACCATGGCCAGTCTGGAGAAGCAGGGGTATTTATACCAGCCACATACCTCTGCCGGAAGGCTGCCGACCGATGAGGGCATCAGATTTTATGTCAACACGCTGCTTGAGGAAACGCTGAGAGAGGTACCGCCCGAACTCAGAATCTATCCGGAAGAGCTTGATGTCAGCTCTGGAGAACTCGACCGGCTGCTGATGCAGGTCAGTCAGATTTTAGCCAGCAATGCCGACAATCTGGCTTTTGTCATTTCGCCGCCGGTTTCCAGAGTGGCTTTTGACCAGGTTAAGTTTGTTAAATTGAAGGATAACCGGGTGATGATAGTCGTTCTGTCCACCTTCAACCTGGTGAAGACGGAGATATTCGAGACCCGGACGCTTTTTACCCAGCATGAACTTGACCGGGCTGCCCAGTACTTGAATCAAAATTTCAGGGGGAGAACTCTGGCCGAAGTTCGGGATTATCTCTTCCGCGAGCTTCCGCGTTTAAGGTTGAGATATGAAGATCTGGTGGAAAAATTGATCGCTCTCCTTAAAAGTTATTCCTCGCTGGAAAAGGAGGAGGGCCGGATATTTCTGCAGGGAACTTCCAGGTTGCTGGACAAAGCGGAACTGTTTGATTTCAAAAAATTAAAATCTTTATTTCAGAATTTCGAAGAGAAAGCCCGGCTGATAAAGCTTCTCTCGGACCTGATCAGCCTGGATAGAGTGAAGGTGATAATTGGTTCGGAATTAAGTTTTCCGGAAATCGCTGACTGCTCGCTCATCCTGTCGCATTACGGATATCGCAATCAGATTCTCGGTTCGCTGGGTGTCATAGGTCCAAAAAGATTGCCCTATGAAAAAATAATTCCCCTGGTGGATAATGTTGCCAGACGACTTACAGTTACGATCAATACTCTGGAAAAAGGAGTGGAGATATGAGTGATATAAAAAATAAAAGAGATGATCAGGAGAAAAAACAGTCTGAATCATCTTCTCCTTCGGTGGAAAAGCCAGAGGTGGAAAATCAGAGTTCACAGGGAGAAATTCCCTTCATGGTAAGCGAGCAGGAAGAGATTGAATATCTTCAGACTGAAACGGAAGAAAAGGAAGAATCCTGCGCCGGCGGGACCGCAGCCCGGGAAACTGAATCCGACATGGAAAAGCTGATAGAGGAGCTGAAGTCAGAAATCAAACAGAAAGAAGAAGAAATCTCCAGACTCAAAGAGACCGTGGAAGAACTCAGGGATAAATTTCTCAGAGCGGTGGCCGAGGCGGAAAATGTCAGGAAGCGCGCGGAAAGAGAGAAAGAAGAATTCTATCAATATGCTCTTACCGAAATTTTTCGCGACCTGCTGCCGGTGGTGGATAATTTTGAGCGAGCACTTAAGAGCGCCGGAGATGAAGCCAACGGAAAAACTTTCCGCGAAGGAGTGGAATTGATTTACAGGATGATGCTGAATTTGCTGAAGAAGTACGGGGTCAGACCGATAGAAATTCAGGACAGAAAGTTCGACCCGAACCTGCATCATGCTCTGGCCTCAGAAGAATCGTCAGAAGTTACCGAGCCGGAAATTAAAGAAGAACTGCAGAAAGGTTATCTTATTCACAATAGACTTCTGCGGCCATCTATGGTAAAAGTTTTAATACCGAAAAAGAACTGATTATGGCCGAAGTAATCGGGATAGACCTGGGAACTACTTATTCCTGTGTGGCTTTTATGGACGGGAATATCCCGACCATCATCCCCAATCTCGAAGGAAACAACACCACGCCGTCGGTGGTTTCTTTTACCGGCACCGGACAGGTGCTGGTGGGTATTCCGGCCTGGCGTCAGGCGATCACCAATCCGGAGAATACTGTTTATTCTGTCAAGCGTCTGATAGGCAAAAAATATAATTCTCCTGAGATGGACGGACTGCGCAGCCGGTTGCCTTACAGAATGGTGGAAGCGGCCAACGGAGATATTCTGATTGAGGCTGGAGGACGTCTGTATTCCCCGCAGGAGATTTCGGCTTATATTCTGGAATACCTGAAAAAGTGCGCTGAGAATTATCTCGGCACTAAAGTCGAAGAAGCAGTCATCACGGTTCCCGCCTATTTTAATGACCATCAGAGGCAGGCGACCAAGGATGCGGCCACCATCTGCGGACTTAATGTCCTGCGGATCATCAACGAGCCGACGGCGGCCAGCCTGGCCTACGGGTTCAACAGCAGAAAAAACGGTCAGGTGGCCGTTTACGACCTGGGTGGCGGAACTTTTGATATTACCGTGCTTGAAATCCAGGATGGGGTGTTCCATGTGCTTTCCACCAGCGGGGACACTTTTCTCGGGGGAGACGATTTTGATAATAGAATTATCGGCTGGCTGCTGGAAGAATTCAGGAAGGAGCACGGAATAGACCTCAGCCAGGACAGGTTTGCCCTCCAGAGGATAAAAGAAGCGGCCGAAAAAGCTAAAAGAGAATTATCCTTTGTGCTGGAAACAGAGATCAACCTGCCGTTTATTTCCAGTTCCGGTGGAAAGTCTCTTCACATCCAGAAGACCATAAACCGGAGTTTTCTTGAAAGCCTGACGGCTGACCTGGTGGACAGAACTCTGACCATATGCCAGAAAGCGCTGGAAGAGGCCAGACTGGATGTCTCCCGCATAGATGAAGTGATACTGGTTGGCGGTCAGACAAGGATGCCGCTGGTCAGGGATAGGGTGGCGGAATTCTTCCGCAGGCCGCCTGCCGCCCGCATCAACCCGGATGAAATAGTGGCGATGGGGGCAGCCCTTCAGGCCAGCATAATAAAAGGGGAATCCAGAGACCTTGTTTTGCTCCTGGATGTCACCCCGTTTTCTCTCGGAATTGAAACGGAAAACGGAACCTTCCAGAAGATAATAGAGAAAAATACCACCATCCCGGCGCGCAAGACCATGCCCTTTACCACGGTGGAAGATAACCAGCGGCGGGTACGCATTCACGTGCTCCAGGGAGAAAGCCCGCTGGCCAGAGAGAACACTTCTCTGGCCACCTTCGACCTGGTCGGGATTGAGCCGGCGCCGGCTGGAGTTCCTCAGATAGACGTCACTTTTGAGATTGATGCCGATGGTATTATTAAAGTATCAGCCAGAGATGTGGGCACCGGAAGAGAACAGAAGGTTGAGATAAAACCCTCAGCCGGCCTGCTTCCTGGAGAATTGCAGCAGATCATCGAGCGGAGACAGAAGGAGGTAAGCGGTCGAAATGAAGAAGGACTATTATGAAATCCTTGGTGTATCCAGAACAGCCACACCCGAAGAAATAAAGAAAGCTTACCGCCAGGCAGCCCTCAAATACCATCCAGACCGCAATCCCGGGAATAAAGAAGCAGAAGAAAAGTTCAAGGAAGCGGCTGAAGCATACAGCGTGTTAATCGACCCGGAAAAAAGAGCCATCTACGACCGTTACGGCCATCAGGGATTGCAGGGTCACGGGTATGAGGGATTTCATGGTTTTGACTCTTCCATCTTCCAGGATTTTGAGGATATCCTGGGCAATTTTTTTGGTTTCAGCTTTTCGGAATTTTTTGGCGGTGAAACAGGTCGAAGAGCTCGCGCCCGCAGAGGTCGGGACCTCGTTCTGGAGTTGCAGGTATCTCTGGAGGAGGTGGCCACCGGCACCGAAAAAGAATTAAGAATAACCAGAAACGATTTCTGCCCTGTCTGCCATGGTTCCGGGGTAAAACCTGGAACCAGGAAGGTTGTCTGTCCGTCCTGTCACGGACGCGGCCAGCTTCGTTATCAACAGGGATTTTTTACCATCACCAGAACCTGCTCTCATTGCGGCGGTCTGGGAGAAGTAATTACCACTCCCTGTGAAGAATGCGGCGGAACCGGCAGGGTCAGGCAGAAAAAAGAGCTGCGGGTAAAGATTCCCGCCGGGGTGGATGACGGGACCAGACTACGGATAGCCGGAGAAGGAGAGGCTGGAGACCCCGGCCAGCCCAGGGGGGATCTTTATGTGGTCATTCAGGTGAAAAAACATCCTTTTTATCAGAGGAAAGGGAACGACCTTTATTGCGATATAGATCTGAGTTTTTCTCAGGCGGCTCTGGGAGCTAAAATTGCCATTCCCCTGCTCAACGGCGGCAACGAAATTCTAAAAATTCCAGCCGGTGTGCAGACGGGTGAGGTTTTCCGGATAAGAGGCGGCGGGTTGAGAGAGCTCGGCGGGCACCGCAGCGGCGACCTGTATGTCCGGGTGACTGTCAGGACACCGGATAAACTTGATAAGGAACAGAAGGCTCTGCTCGCCCGGCTGGCCGAGCTCAGAGGAGAGAAGCTGGAAGAGGTTGACCATTCAGTTCTGGACAGATATCAAAAAATCACCGGGAAAAAAGGAAATTGACCAGCAATCAATTTTTTGTGAAAAAACTTCGTCCAGCTACCGGCCGTTTCTTTCTGGCGGGTGAAGAACATCACCACCTGGCCAGAGTGGCCAGAATCAAGCCGGGAGAAAAAGTCTGGCTGACTGACGGAACAGGTTGCCGGCTGCTGGCCGAAGTGGAAACCATAGAAAAGGACAGGACCTGGTTGCTTCCGCTGGAATACAGGGAAGAAAGAATAAAAACAAGAGTCGTTCTCGGAACAGGCATAACGAAGCCGGCCACTTTTGATTTAATCATACAGAAAGCCACAGAACTTGGGGTTACGGAAATTCAACCGCTGCTCACAGTTAACTCGCAGCCGCTACCTTCGGAGCGCCTGGAAAGGAGGATTGAACGCTGGCAGAGAGTGGCTAAGGAAGCCCTGAAGCAGTGCAAAGGAGCTGTCCTGCCTGAGATTTCCCCGCCCCGGTCGCTCTCTGAAGTTGTGAAATGTCCGGTCAACGCCAGGAAATTTTACCTGACAGAGGACAGCCCTGTTTATTTTCGTGATATACTTACCGGTGAGAGACCGGACCGGGTATGTCTTATGGTAGGTCCCGAAGGCGGCTGGTCTGAAGAGGAAAAGTCGATGATGAATGAAGCGGGCTTTCAGGGAGTTTCTCTCGGTTCGAGAATCCTCAGGACTGAGACGGCGGTTATTTCTGCTCTCAGCCTGATATCCCATTTCTGGGTCTGGTAAAATGTTTCTCCAGGGGCAGAAAGTTGGCAAATATGAAATACTGAGGTCGCTAGGAAGCGGGGGCTTCGGTTCAGTTTATCTGGCCAGGGACACCTGGCTGGATATAAAGGTGGCCATTAAAGTTCCGCACAAACAATCTCAGGAACTCTACAAGCTGCTGAAAGAACCGAGGCTGCAGGCTGCTCTCAACCATCCGAACATTGTCAGAGTGCTGGCCGCTGAAAAAGAAAAAGACGTGTTTTTCATGGTTATGGAATACGTCCGGGGGAAATCTCTGGAGAAATTGCTGGAGAAAGAAAAGATTCTTGATGTTGACCGGGCGATTGACATCATCAAACAGGTGGCTTACGGCGTTGACCATGCCCATAAAAATAAAATTATTCATCGAGACCTCAGGCCCTCGAATATTCTCATTTCTGAAGAGGGCACGGTTAAAATAACCGATTTCGGAACATCAGCCTGGCTCAACTCCGCTCAATACGCTTCGACCAGAATAGGTTCTCCTCCTTACATGGCACCCGAGCAATTTCTGGGAAAAGCTTCCTATTGTTCTGACATCTATTCCATCGGCTGCATTTTCTACGAAATGCTGGTCGGACGCCCACCGATATTTGACCCCGACCCGTTCAAGATCCTGGAAAAAGCCCAGCAGGGAAAAGTTACACCGCCCCGCCTGAAAAATATGAAAGTGCCGAAAGAAATCGACGCGCTCATCATGCGCTGTCTTGCCCCGAAAGTAGAAGACCGGATTCAGAGTGCCTCGGAAATTATCAGGGAACTATCTAAAATTAAGGGTAAAGAGGAGAAAACCAGCGAACTCGATGAGATATTCGCCAGGATTAAAGCCCGTGAGCAGAGAAAATCCGGGCTGTGCTGGAACTGCCGCCGTCCTCTGCCATACAATTCCCGGGTGTGTCCTTATTGTGGAGAGGCAGTCTGACCGATCTTCGGGAGAAAACTTAAATTGACATTGCTGGCGTGATGTTTTACTATTTAATCAATTTGAAATTGAAATTCCGGGAAGGAGAAGCCAGGGAAAGATGCTAAATTCAACAGCATTAAGGCTGGAGATTTGTCTGATACCCTGGCGGTGTGATTTATTTTTTGCCAGAAGGGGAGGGTTTTATGCTTATTGATGATTTATTAAAAATAGCCATTGAGAGAGATGCTTCGGACCTTCATCTTAAAGCTGGAAACCATCCGATGATAAGGGTTCACGGCAATCTGATACCGCTGGTGGGTTTTCCCCGGTTGACCGGCGACGATACGGTGGAGCTGGCCAATCAAATAATGAACGATTATCAGAAAAAAAAGCTCAAGGAAGAGATGGATGTGGACCTGGCCTACAGCCTGCCGGGTTTTGGCCGTTTCAGGGGAAATATATATTACCAGCGGGGAACCATAGCCATCGCTCTGAGAATAATTCCGCTGGAAGTCAAGACCATAAGAGAACTTCTGCTGCCGGAGATCCTGGAGAAAATTGCCTTTTATCCGCGCGGTCTGGTTCTGGTGACCGGAACCACCGGATCCGGAAAGACCACCACTTTGGCGGCCATGATCGATTACATAAATACTTACCGCCGTGAGAATATCATCACCATCGAAGACCCGATTGAATACCTGCACAAGGACAAGAAAAGCGTCATCAGCCAGAGGGAAGTCGGGGTGGACGTTCTCAGCTTTTCCCGCGGACTGAGAGCCTGTCTGCGTGAAGACCCGGATGTGATTCTCGTGGGTGAAATGAGAGACCTGGAGACAATAGAAACCGCCCTGCTGGCGGCTGAGACCGGACATCTGGTTTTGAGCACCCTGCACACTCTGGATGCTCCCGAGACGATAAACCGTATTATTGCTGCCTTTCCGCCGCATCATCAGCGCCAGATAAGAATTCAGCTGGCCAACGTTCTCAAGGCGGTCATCTCCATGCGACTGGTTCCGAGGATGGACGAACAGGGACGGGTGCCGGCTGTGGAGGTAATGATCAGCACACCATACATTCAGGAATGCATCCTCGACCGCGATAAAACCGGTTTGATCCGTGACGCCATTGCCCAGGGCGTGGCTCAGTACGGAATGCAGACCTTCGATCAGTCCATATATCAACTTTATAGAGATGGTTACATCTCTTTTGAACAGGGAATTAAATATTCTTCTAATCCTGACGCCTTTAAGTTAAGGGTTATGGGGATTCAATCGACTCTCGATTTAGCTCTTGAACAGATGGAAAAAGAAATGGTTAAGGTGGAGAGGGTTGAGGGAGGACCGGAAGAGGAAAGTTAAAGGAAGATGAAAGCGCATGACATCAGAATCATCTTTCTCGAATTTTTTGAGAAAAGAGGCCACAGGATAGTTCCAAGCTCATCGCTCATTCCCAAAGACGACCCGACGCTTCTGTTCACCAACGCCGGGATGAACCAGTTCAAGAACATCTTTCTTGGACTGGAAAAGAGAAGTTATTCCCGCGCCGCCAGCGTTCAGAAGTGCCTTCGGGTCAGCGGCAAGCACAACGACCTGGAACAGGTGGGCCGGACGCCCAAACATCATACCTTCTTCGAGATGCTGGGAAATTTCTCCTTTGGCGATTATTTCAAAAAAGAAGCCATAATCTATGCCTGGGAGCTGGTGACCGGGGTGTTCAGGCTTCCGCTGGACAGGCTTTACATCACCGTTTATCAGGAAGACGATGAAGCCTTCCGTATCTGGAATAAGGAGATAGGCGTACCGGCTGACCGGATCTTCCGCTTCGGCCGGGAAGATAATTTCTGGGCAATGGGTGAGACGGGTCCCTGCGGACCCTGCTCCGAAATCCATTATGACCTGGGAGAGGATATAGAAACCGGTGTGCCGGCGGAACTTATAGCCAGAGGAAGCGATCGATTCGTGGAGCTCTGGAACCTGGTCTTTATGGAATTTTTCCAGGATGAAAACGGGCGGATGCATCCTCTTCCCAGGCCCTCGATAGATACGGGGATGGGTCTCGAAAGGATGGCAGCCGTCCTCCAGGGTTGCCGGAGCAATTTTGACACAGACCTTTTTAAGCCCATCATCAAAGCCATAGTGGAAGAAACGGACCAGGAGTATCCCACCGGAGGGGAAGCTGACGTCTGGGTCAGGATCATTGCTGACCATATCAGAGCGATAACTTTTCTGATCGGTGACGGGGTGACGCCGGCCAACGAAGGTCGCGGTTATGTCCTCCGTCGTTTGATTCGCCGCGCTTACCGGCGGGGAAATTTGCTCGGTCTGGATAAACCGTTCCTGTACAGACTGGCCGGGACCGTCGTGGACGTCATGAAAGACGCTTACCCGGAGTTGATGTCAAACCTGTCTTACATCAGCCGTGTCTGTCTGTCGGAAGAGGAGAGGTTTATCCACACTTTGAATTCAGGCCTTCGTTATTTCGAACAGTACGCGGCTGAAACTCTGGCAGGCGGCAGCCGGGTCATTCCCGGAGATAAAGTTTTCAAGCTCTATGATACCTTCGGGTTTCCGCTCGACCTCTGCCAGGAACTGGCCCAGGAAAAAAACCTGGCAATTGATGAATCGGGTTTTCAACAGGAACTGGAAAAACAGAAACAGAGAGCCAGAGAGTCCTGGGAAGGCGAAGCCCGGCTTAAAGAAAAATCAATCTATCAGAATTATCGCCAACTGAAAATTCGGCCTGTTTTCTACGAAATAACCGAAGTGACGGAAACAGAGGTGCTGGCTCTCCTGCAGGAAGGACAGCCGGTGGAATCTCTGAAAGAGGGCGAAATCGGAGATGTTATTTTATCGATCACTCCGTTCTATGCTGAAGCAGGGGGGCAGGTAGGGGATTCCGGAGTCATCAAGAGTTCTCATTTTTCTGCTCTAGTTGAAAATACCTTTGCGCCGATTCCGGGAGTTATAGTTCATAGAATTAAAGTCCTGTCGGGGGAATTAAAGACAGGCGAAGTGGTGGAAGCGGTGGTTGATTCAGGCCGGCGTAAAGCCATCAGCCGCAATCATACCGCCACCCATCTTCTTCATGCCGCTTTAAGGCAGATACTCGGTGACCACGTGAGACAATCCGGCTCACTGGTTTCGGACAGAAGATTTCGCTTCGACTTTACCCATTATGCTGCTCTGAGCGAGGAAGAAGTAGAAAAGGTTGAGCGACTGGTAAACGAGAAAATCAGGGAAAACCTTCCGGTCAGCGTGAAAATTACCACGCTGGAAGAGGGCCTGGCCGAGGGGGCCATGGCCATCTTCGAAGAAAAGTACGGGGAGAAGGTCAGGCTGGTGTCAGTGGGGGATTTCAGCAAAGAACTCTGCGGCGGCATACATGTAAAACAGAGCGGAGAGATAGGGTTTTTCAAAATAGTCTCGGAATCCAGCGTGGCTGCCGGTCTGCGCCGGATCGAAGCCGTAACCGGAGAAGAAGCCTTTAACTACGTGGCCGGACTCGAAAAACAGCTCCGCCAGCTGGAAAGCCTCTTCAAGGTGAGCCGGAAAGAGTTACTGGTGCGGGCTCAGAAGACGCTGGAAAATCTGGAAGAAATGGAAAATGAAATTAGAAGGCTCAAGCAGAAACTCGTGCAGCAGGCCGGTCAGACAGCGGAAGCGGTAACGAGAGATATAAAAGGCGTAAAACTTGTCACCCAGAAGTTTGAAGGGCTGGACATAGATGCTCTCAGGAGATATGCCGATAATCTCAAGCAGAAGGTCGGTTCTGGCGTGATCGTTCTGGCTTCTTCCACCGATAACCGCGCCTTCCTGGTGGTGGCGGTGACCGCTGACCTTGCCGGACGAATTCAGGCCAACAGATTGATTAAAGAACTGGCCGTGGTCATCGGCGGCGGAGGCGGCGGACGTCCGGATTTTGCCCAGGCCGGAGGGACCAGGCCGGATAAGCTGGATGAAGTTCTGGAAAAAAGCGTTGACCTTCTGAACAGCCTTCTGTAAAATCACCCTGAAAGGTGATTGACAGGGAGGGGAAGGTTGCCTGATCTTAAAGGCAGAATGGATAGAAGAAGAACTTTTCCGTTTATTTTATCTTCAATACTTTTCATTTCTGCTTTGAGTGCAATTCTTTCTGCCGGTCAGGAAGACCTGAAGGCTAAGTATGATCCTATAATTCAGAGGCTGGCGGCGAAACACGGAGTTCCGGCCGACCTGGTCCACGCGGTCATCAAAGCTGAATCAAACTACGACCAGTTTGCGGTTTCTCCCAAAGGGGCAATTGGCCTGATGCAGTTAATGCCGGAGACCGCCATGAAATACGGAGTTAAAAACCTGCTGGATCCGGAAGATAATATTGAGGGTGGAATCAAATATCTGAGGGATTTAATAAAGCAGTACCATGGTGACCGCAATCTGGTGCTGGCGGCCTATAACGCCGGCCAGAAAGCGGTGGAAAAACATAATGGAGTTCCTCCATACCCGGAGACAAGAAATTACTTAAAGAGGGTTGAGTACAGCAAACCCTACATTAAAACCCGTACCATCATCTATAGATTTTATGATGAAAACGGCAATCTGGTTGTGACCAATAATCCATATTATCTGCCCAGAAAATAGAATGAAAACGGACCGGTCCGGAAGTCACATCTTTTTCAAAAATCTTTTCACAGGAAGAGACCGGGGAATAATTTCGAACTGGGCAGGCAGACTGCCAACCTGTTCTCCGTCAAGTTCAATAAGCACCGGTTCGGGTCTTAACGGTGTAACCTTTACTCTCTGTCCGCGCACCATGGAAACCTTGCGATAGCTCAGGTGGCTGCCGTTGATCAACTTCCAGCCGTGAAGACAGAATTCGAGAAAACTTAAAGTCTTAACCAGAATAATATCAAACAGGCCATCTTCCAGGCGAGCTTCGGGAGCTATCTTCATCCCTTTGCCAAAAATCTTCCCATTGGCGATGGCTCCAATCAGGTAGCGGCCGGCTGGTAGCTCCTTCCCGTCGACCGAGATTTTTACCTCATGTCCCTTGAATTTGAGCATGGCCTCGACCAGACAGCGGACGTAGGAGGAAGCCTTTCTTTTCAGTCGTTCCTGATTGACCCTTCTTACCACTTCTCCTCCGAGTCCGAAATCGGCGATGTTGAGAAAATATCTGCTGGAAACGTTGCCTTCAGAGTCGGTGTAAGTCACCCGACCGACATCTATCGGCTGGTCTGGCGCTTCAGAAATGAATTTTACCGCGTTTTTCAGGTTTCTCGGGATGTTCAGGCTTCTGGTCAGGTCGCATCCGGTGCCTGAGGGCACTATCCCCAGGACAGCTTCGGAGTTGATTATTTTCTGGTTTTCAAAAAAACCGTTGGCGATTTCGTTTACCGTGCCGTCACCGCCCACGCCGATGATCAGATCAGTCCCTTCTTTTAAGGCTTCTCTGGTGAGTTCGACTGCCTGCCATGGTCTTTCCGTGAATTCATACTTAAATTCTCTGAAAAAACTTTTCAGAGCTTCCTTGATTTCCAGCCAGCGTTGTCTGGTTCGACCGTGGTTAGAGGCCGGGTTGACTATCACCCGGGTTTTGAACAATCGTCGTTTCATTTTTTGCTCCAGTAGCCGGTTTGAACAGCGAAAAACCCATCAGACCGCCGATAGCTCCCAGCACAGCATATATTATTGAGGTCAAAAGGAGGTCGAGCAACAGATTAAGCGGCGTCTGGCGGCCCCTGGCCGTCTCCAGCCAGCTCTCCCAGTCAGGAATCGAATCTTCAGCAAAGCGCGAGATGGCTGCCAGAAATCTTCCGGTCCAGTTCAGGTAAAATTCATGGAGGGGGATTTTGATGATTACGCTTATTATAGCCGCAAATATTCCTGCCAGAACTCCAGCCAGCAGAGCATCACCGGAGTTAAAGGTTTCCGGGTGGGATGAATATCTGTTGATAGCAAGATAGGAAGCCAGCACTCCGCTGGCCAGGACCCAGAGACAGCAGAGACAGTGGAAAAAGGGTATGCTGGAGATAATTCCGGCCAGAGCCCCGGCGATCAGAGCCGGCATTAATAAGTCATTTTCTCTTTTGTTCATTGTCTGCTGTTTTATTCCAATTGTTTGAGTAATTTTATTATTAAAACGGTCAGGGTGCAACTTCTCTTATCAATCTCGCTCGATTTTTCCCCGACCCACGGCCAGTTCAAAAAGAGCTTTGAACCAGTAAACAGGAAATGAGAAGGCCCAGATGAAACCGGTTATTGACCTGATGGGAAGCGGAGAAATCCACAAACCGAGGATGCCTCCGGCCGCATCGATGAGGAGAGGAATTGAAGTGAGAATAATCAAATAACCGCGTTTTTCTGCCCATTTTACCGTTTTTCGTGGCATCAGGGGATAGACCAGAATCCCGGTAAAAAAACCGGCATATACCCCGAGACAGCGACCGCAAACGGCAAGAGGATTTCCGGCAAGATGGTAGGAGCGTTCAGGTATCTGGTGGCAGACAGAGGAAAATGAAAGATAGATAAAATCATTTAGCCGCTGACCGGAAGCGCGCAGGAGGGGGGCGGCCAGCACAGCGCTCAGATTGAGAGCGGAAAGACCGAGAGAAAAGAGCCAGAGAAGAAAACGCTTTTTATCCATCCAGTGGCCTGTAAGAAATAATTATTTGACAGACTTGATTGTTATATTATATATAAATTTTCTTCAGGAATGGAAGGAGGCGCTATGAAAAAAAGCCAACTCCTTTTGATTCTGGCATTTTTGCTTTTTCTATATCAGGTTTCCTTACTAAGTCAATCGCAGGAAGGTTTTGATGTTCTTGGCAAATGTTCACCGAGCGTGGTTTCCGTGAAAGCCTGGGATAAAAACAAAAACGTGGTGGGGGAAGGAACGGGTTTTGCCATCGAAGAAAATTTAATCGTCGTTCCGTATCATCTTGTCTCTCAGGCGTTCGAAGCTGAAGTCACCAGCATCGCCGGCAAAACCAGCAAAGTGGAATCTCTGGTGGCCACTTACCGTAAGTATGACCTGGCGCTGCTGAGAATCAAGGGAAAAATACCCCCGCTGAGCACAGAATCTGCTTCCAGATTGCAGCAGGATGAGAAACTCTATGCCATAAGCGAGGTCAGCAACCAGGTGTTGATCGCCGACTGCAACTTCAAAGGCTGGATTGAACTGGGACCTGAAAAAACCAGGATAATGGAAATTTTCAGCCGGACTCTGGAAAAACCTTCCTGCGGCGCTCCGCTGATCAACAACCAGGGCAAAGTGGTCGGAGTGGCTCTGATTTTTGACTACGGAGTTAAGTTCGGCATTCCAGCGGAAGAAATCCTGACTATGAACACTCAGGCGAAAGGGCGAGATCTTAAAGATGTGGTGAAAGAGAATTATTTTGAACTGGAAGAAGGCTGTAATCTGATCGGCAAAGCTGCAGCTAAGTTGAATGAACCGATGATGGCCACTAACTACCTCCAGAGATATCTTAAATTTAAACCTGATGACTTCGAAAGCTATTTGTTTCTGGGCCAGGCATATTATCGTCTCGGAAACAGTGACGAGAGCTATAAAAATTTCGCCAGAGCACTGTTACTGGATCCCGAGAATTCACTGGCGCTTTATGGAATGGGTCAGGTCCTCCTCAAACAGAGAAAATTCAAGGAAGCGATTGAGTATCTGGAAAAGGCTGCAGCCCGCAACATAGAAGCCAGCGAGCTTTACTTTGAACTGGGCACCGCCTATGAAGAACTCCAGGCTCTGGCTAAGGCCGCTGAATATTATGAAAAATATGCCAGGAGCGTGCCGACTAATTTCGCTGCCTGGTTGAAGCTGGCGCAAACTTATCAGAGGCTCAATCAGCCGGAAAAAGCCATCGCCGCCTACAGAGAAGCTTTGAAGCTCAGTCCGAATGACATAAACAGTAATTACAACCTGGCCAAGCTGCTGGCTGAGAGTGGACAGCTGGAAGAGGCCGAAATCATTTTCGTCAGATTGGCCACAGTCATCAATCCGAAAGAGGCAATTTTCTATTACAGTCAGATTCTTCAGATGTACGAGCGGGTGAAAAATTATCAGAAAGCAGTGGAAGCAGCTAAAAAAATAGTTGACCTGAGCCCGAGAAACGAAGTTGCCGTCTACAATCTGGCCATAATGTATTTTCAGATGGGCCGGCTGGAGGAAGCGGCCAGCACCCTGAATAAATGTCTGGAAATTAAAAATGATTATAACGCTGCCTGGTTTAACCTCGGCCTGGTTTATGATCGGATGAAGAAGCACGCCGAGGCAGTGGAAGCCTTTAAGAAGTACGCCGCTCTGGCGCCTGATGACCCGAACGGCTGGCTGAACATCGGTCTGGAGTACATGCTGCTCAAGGACTTTGAGAAAGCTCTGCCCAATCTGGAGAAATCTGTTTCGCTCGACCCGAACAACCCGGTATCTCTTTACAATCTGGGTATAACCTTCATCAACCTCAAGGACAATTACAGCGCCCGGGAAGTGCTGAAAAATCTGAGAAGGCTCGACCCGAACCTGGCCGCCCGGCTGGAAAAACTCATAAAGTGAAAAGAGTCCGGATTGACGGCCAGAGCCAGGTATGATATTTATATATATCTGATACCCGTCGCTCTTGAATTTAATTAATTGATAATCTAAAAGGGCAGGTGGCGGAACTGGCAGACGCACTAGGCTTAGGACCTAGTTCCTGACAAAGGAGTGCGGGTTCGAGTCCCGCTCTGCCCACTCCTGGCAGTTAGAGATTCCCTTATAAAATCCGGCTGCCGGCTAAATTTTATTCTGAGGAAACCGATGGATAACAACACCAGTCAGGAAAAACTCAAAACAATCAATCCGACAACCAGGGAGCTGGAACTGGAAATTCCGGCCGAAAGGGTCAAGCAGGAATACGAAAAAGTTCTGAAGGAATATGTGGCCAGAGTAAAGCTGCCGGGATTCCGGAAGGGATATGCTCCCAAGGAAATGGTTCAGCGACTTTTTGACGCAGAAATCAAGGAAACCGTTCTCGACAACCTGATTCCGGATACGCTTCGGGAAACGCTGAGCAGCCTTCAGGTGGTTCCGGTGAACGTTCCGACAGTAAAAAACGTGAATTTTACCGACGAGGGCGGTGTTCAGTGTCTGGTCTCTTTTGAAGTCTGGCCGAGCTTTGAGCTGCCGGCAGATTATCTGGAAAAGAAAGTTGAAGCCTCCAGACCGGAAGTTGAAGAAAGCGAGGTGGAGGCGGTTTTGAACCGTCTCAGAGAAAACGCGGCCGAATACCTGCCGGTTGCTGACAGGGGAGTTCAGGACGGCGATTATGTGGTGATCGAAATTCAGGGCAGGGAAACCGCCAGCAAAAAGCTCCTGCCGGCGGAAAAGGTGGTGGTTCTGGCCGGTCATCCTGATAACGAACCCCGGCTGAACGAGGTGTTGCCCGGAATGAAGCCGGGAGAAGAGAAAAATTTTACCGTGCAGTATACTGAGGATTTCCGCCAGAAACGATTTGCCGGGAAAGAGATTGAATACCGGTTGAAAGTGCTTGAAATCAAAGAAAAAAAGCTTCCTGAACTGAACGATGACTTTGCGCGGCTGGTTGATGAAAAAGTGGAAGGGCTTGAAGCTCTTAAAGAGAAAATCCGCCAGGATCTGCTGAAGCATAAGGAGCACGAGGTAGTGGACCTGGCTCTGGATAAATACCTGGAAAATCTGGCAGCTGAGATCAATCTGGTGCTGCCCGAAAGCCTGGTGATGGAAGAAGCCCGGGCGATAATCGCCAGCCGTTTCCGGGAGGAACAGTTGAAAAATATGCCCGCGGAAGTGCTGGCGTCTCTGGAAGAGCAGGCCCGTCTACAGGCGGATAAAAAGCTAAAAAAGCATGTTCTTCTGAGGGAAATTGCCGCCCGGGAAAAACTCGAGGTTACACCTGAAGAATTCGAGCAGGAGCTCAAGGAATTCTCTGAATTGAGAAACATCCCGCTGGAGCAGGTGAAAAATTACGTCGCTCAGGATGGCCGTGATGAGGACTGGAAGCTGAGCCTCCTGCTCAAGAAAACGGTTGACTTTCTACAGGGCAGGGTTATAATAAAATAAAGCATATCTTATGGCCATAATTCCTTTTGTCATCGAATCAGAGGGGCGCGCCGAGCGCAGCTATGACATATATTCAAGGCTCCTGAAGGACAGGATAATCTTTCTGGGCACCGAGATTACAGACGAAGTTGCCAACCTGGTGATTGCCCAGCTGCTGTATCTCGAAGCGGAAGCCAGCGATAAAGACATTTCTCTGTATATAAACTCGCCGGGCGGCAGCATCACCGCCGGCCTGGCGATTTATGATACGATGCAGTTTATCACTTCACCGGTAAGCACCATCTGCCTGGGACAGGCAGCCAGCATGGCAGCGGTTCTGCTGGCTGCCGGAACGGCCGGCAAGAGGTTTGCCCTGCCGAACAGCCGGATCATACTCCATCAGCCGTTTGGCGAGTTTCAGGGGCAGGCTACCGACCTGGCGATTCAGGCTAAAGAGATTCTCAGGTTGAGGGAGAGCATCAACCGGATTCTGGCGAAACATACCGGACAGCCGCTCGAAAAGATACAGTCAGAGGTGGAACGTGACCTGATTATGACCCCGGTTCAGGCGCTGGAATATGGTCTGATCGACCAGGTCATAACTTCCAGGAAGGATGCTCTGACCTGAACAGTTATCAGCTCCCGGCAGGGAGCGGCAAAGGCATAAAAAATGACAGCCAGCGAACAAAATTCCAGCACTATAAGATGCAGTTTCTGCCACCGGACGCAGAATCAGGTGAGGAGACTGATCGCCGGACCGCAAAAAGTCTACATCTGCGACGGCTGTGTGGAAATAGCTCACACCATTCTGATTACCGACCGGCAGCGCGAGCTGGAAATAAAACCGGCCCGGCAGAGCTTTCCCACTCCGGTTCAGATAAAAAAGGCTCTTGACGAATACATCGTCGGCCAGGAAGAAGCGAAGAAAAAGGTTTCCGTGGCTGTATACAACCATTACAAGAGGATCAACCAGCCAAAAGGGCAGGATGAGGTAGAAATCACCAAGAGCAACCTGCTGTTTATCGGACCGACAGGAACCGGGAAGACTCTTATGGCCCAGACTCTGGCCAGGCTCCTCTCTGTGCCGTTTGCCATCGCCGATGCCACCACCCTGACCGAAGCCGGCTATGTGGGAGAGGACGTGGAGAATGTCGTGCTGAAACTTTACCAGGCGGCCGGCGGCAATATCGAAAAGACCCAGAAGGGGATCATTTACATTGACGAAATAGACAAGATCAGCCGGAAGAGCGACAGCCCATCGATTACCAGAGATGTTTCAGGCGAAGGAGTGCAGCAGGCTCTTCTGAAGATAATTGAAGGCACCGTGGCGAACGTACCGCCCCAGGGAGGGCGGAAGCACCCGTATCAGGAGTTCATTCCGATCGATACTTCTGATATACTATTTATATGCGGCGGAGCTTTTAACGGGCTGGATAAAATAATTGCGCAGCGACTCGGCAAATCGACCGTTGGTTTCAAGGCTGAACTGAAAAAGCTGGCCGACAGCGAGGATATTTACAGGCATCTGATGCCTGAAGATCTGATAAAATATGGTTTGATACCGGAACTCGTCGGCCGGATGCCGGTAGTGGTCGTTTTTCATGACCTCAACCGCGACCATCTGGTGGATATTCTGACGAAACCTAAAAATGCCATCGTCAAGCAGTACCAGAAACTGTTTGAAATGGAAGGCGTAAAGCTCGAATTTACCCCTGAAGCCCTGCAGGCTATTGCCGATAAGGCCATCGAAAAGAAACTGGGGGCGCGGGGGCTCAGAGCGATAATAGAAGACCTGATGCTCGACCTGATGTTTTATCTGCCCTCACAGAAAAAGGAAACGACAATCGTCATCACCCGGGAAATGGTTGAGGAGCAGAGGTTGAGCTATGAAAAATTTAAACAGGTAATGGGAGCTTAAAATGACCGAATCTCACGAAAACTCCGAACTCATCAGGAACATTCCTCTTATTCCGCTGCGGGACCTGGTTGTTTTTCCGGCTACCTTAGTTCCTTTTGTGGTCGGTCGGCCTTCTTCCATTAAAGCCCTGGAGAAAGCCTACGAAAAAGATAAACTGATTTTCCTGGCAGCTCAGATGGATGCCAGCATAGATAACCCGCTGCCCAGGGATATTTACACCATGGGGGTGGTGGCGAGAATCATCCGCACGGTAAAAAGCGATGACCGGAATATGAAGGTCATCGTCGAAGGGCTTCACCGGGCCCGGATAGTCGAATTCCTGAACACCTATCCTTATTACCAGATTCTGGCGAAGGTGGTTAAGGAGATAGAAGATAATTCGCCGGAAACCCAGGAACTGCTGAAGAAGGTGCTGGCGCTGTTTGAAGAGTATCTGAAGGTGAACCAGAATGCCAGCCTGGATTCGATCATTCCGGCTCTGCGGGAGAATAGCGTCGACCGCATTGCCGACATCATTTCCTCTCATCTTTACCTGCCTCTGGAGGAGAAACAGAATCTGCTGGAAACGCTGAACACGCGGGAAAGGCTTAACCGCCTGAAATTCCTGCTGCAGGAATCGCTGATTAACACCATCGGGCGGGAGACCGCCGGCTCCACGCGGAGAAGGGGAGCGCAGAAGGAAGCTGGGCAGCGGACTCTGTTCCCAGGAGGGCAGTTTAAGAAAGAAGAACAGCCGAACGAAATAGAAGAGCTAAAACGGAAAGTCATAGAGGCGCAGATGCCTCCTGACGCCTACGAGAAGGCCATGAAAGAAATCGAGCGGCTGGAAACGATGCCGCCGATGTCGGCTGAAGCCACGGTCAGCCGGAATTATCTCGACTGGTTGATATCCCTGCCCTGGAATAAAAAGTCCAGGGAAAAGAGAGACTTAAAAGAAGCTGAACGCATTTTGAACGAAGACCATTACGGTCTGGAAAAGGTCAAGGAGAGAATTCTCGAGTACCTGGCCATCCGGCAGCTGGTTAAAAACCCCAAGGGAGTCATCCTGGCTTTTATCGGACCGCCGGGCGTAGTAAAATCATCTCTCGGAAAATCGATTGCCAGGGCTACCGGCCGGAAGTTTGTCCGGCTGTCTCTTGGCGGAGTCCGGGATGAGGCTGAAATAAGAGGACACCGCAGGACCTACATCGGGGCCTATCCCGGCCGCATAATTCAGATGATCAAGAGGGCCGGGACGAAAAATCCGGTTTTCCTGCTGGATGAAGTCGACAAAATGAGCATGGATTACCGGGGAGACCCGGCTGCCGCTCTGATGGAAGTTCTGGACCCGGAACAGAATAAGGAATTTTTAGACCACTATATCGATACCGATTTTGACCTTTCCCAGGTGATGTTTATCATCACTGCCAATTCGGTCGACCCGATACCCAGGGCGCTGCTTGACAGGATGGAAATTATAAGAATTCCCGGATACACCGAAGACGAGAAACTGCAGATTGCCAAACATTTTCTAATCCCGAAGCAGCTTAAAGCTCACGGTTTGAGCTCCTCCAATCTGGAATTCACCGATCAGGCCATCCTGAGGATAATCAGAGAATACACCAGGGAAGCTGGAGTCAGAAATCTGGAAAGAGAAATTACCTCGATCTGCCGCAAGGTTGTTAAAAAGGTAGTAACCAGGGGAAAAGATTATCACGAAAAAATTACCCCGAAGTCAGTAGAAAATTATCTGGGCGTTCCGAAGTACCGCCGGCTGCAGATCGACCGGCAGGACGAAGTTGGCGTGGCTCTGGGTATGGCCTGGACGGAATTCGGCGGAGAGCTGCTGACTTTTGAAGCCACGAAGATTCACGGCAAAGGAAATCTGATGCTGACCGGACAGCTCGGAGAAATAATGCAGGAATCGGCCCAGGCCGCCTACAGCTATGTGCGCCACAAGCTCTATGAGCTCAACATGGGGAAGGAGCTTGAGAAGAATTTTGATATCCATATACACGTTCCGGAAGGAGCCACACCGAAGGAAGGACCATCTGCCGGTATCACCATCGCCACGGCCATCATTTCGCTTCTTACCGGCATTCCTGTGTCGAAAAAAGTGGCCATGAGCGGCGAGATAACCCTCCGGGGGAAAGTTCTTCCCGTCGGCGGAATCAAGGAAAAACTCCTGGCCGCCTATCGCGAAGGCATTACCCGGGTTATCCTTCCGGTGGACAACCGGGCGGATCTCAAGGACCTGCCGAAAAAGCTGAAACAGAACATGGAGATTCATCTGGTGGAAAACATGGACCAGGTGCTGGAAATTGCGCTTACCAGGGAGATGACTCCCAGAGTAAGCCCGGAAGAACCGGAGAAGAAGGAGCAACCGGAGGCTTCCGGTCCCGGGGTGACCAAAGAACCTCAGATGACCAATTAAAACTGAATAAAAAGATTCAGACTCCGGTATTCCTCTAAATATAAAAATAAATCCAAAAACAAAAAATGAGCAAAAATAAAGGAGGAGAGGTAGAGGAGATGAAAGAATACAGTCTGCTTGACCTGGAAGAAAAAGAATTATCGAGCCTGAAAAGGATTGCCCATTCTATGGGCGTGGAGGACGAGGAAATCGAAAATGCTAACCGTCACCAGCTGATTTTCAAGATCCTCGAAGCTCAGGCGAAAAAACAGGGTTTGTTGTTTTCCGAGGGAGTGCTTGAATGCCTTGAAGATGGCTTTGGGTTCCTCCGGGCGCCTGAGTTCAGCTACCTCCCGAGCCCGGATGATATTTATGTTTCCCCCTCCCAGATAAGAAAATTTCAGCTGCGAACCGGAGACACCATCTCCGGAGTGGTCAGACCTCCGAAAAACGGCGAGAAATACTTTGCTTTAATTAAAATAGAAGCCATCAACTTCCTGCATCCTGACGTAGTGCTGGAAGCCAGGAGAAACGTCCAGTTTGAGCAGCTTACTCCGGTATATCCCTTTGAGCTGATCAAACTCCAGGATGGAAACCCGAAAAATATGAATGCCCGGGTGATGGAGTTGCTCACTCCGATAGGGAAGGGGCAGAGGGGACTGATCGTGTCGCCTCCCCGGGCCGGTAAAACCACCCTTCTGAAAACCATCGCCAAGTCGATAGAGAAAAATCACCCGGAAATTTACCTGATTGTGCTTCTAATCGCGGAAAGACCGGAAGAAGTGACCGACTTTAAGAGAAGCGTCAACGGGGAAGTGGTCGCCTCAACCTTTGATGAGCCGCCGACCAGAAACGTCCAGGTTGCCAATATAGTCCTGGAAAAAGCCAAAAGGCTGGTGGAATTGAAGAGGGATGTGGTAATTCTGCTTGACTCCATCACCAGGCTGGCCCGCGCCCACAACGCCATCGTTCCTCCCTCCGGGAAGGTGCTTTCTGGCGGCATTGACGCCAACGCTCTGAACAAACCGAAGAAATTTTTCGGCTCTGCCAGAAAGATTGAGGAAGGCGGCAGCCTGACGATCGTGGCCACCGCCCTGATCGATACCGGAAGCCGTATGGATGACGTTATTTACGAAGAATTCAAGGGAACCGGAAACATGGAAATAGTCCTCGACCGCCGTCTGGTCGACAAGAGACTGTTCCCGGCCATCGACATCAGCCGCTCCGGAACCCGTAAGGAAGAGCTCCTGATTCCTGAAAAAGACCTCAACCGCATCTGGATTCTGAGGAAGATTCTCAGCCAGTTGAACGAAGTCGAAGCTATGGAGCTGCTGCTGGAAAAACTCTCAAAAACAAAGACCAACCAGGAATTTCTCGAGGCTATGAGCAAAGGGCTGTAACCCCCGGCGGCTGGTTGAATTTCACGTTAAGGAAACAGAAAATCTCAGGAAGCATCTGGAATTTTAAAGAACTATTCCTGCGGTATATTTATCCCTATAAATAAGGGGTTAGCCTTATAAACAGCGATTAATTGATAATCCTCTAAATTTATGCTGTAAAAGGATTAAATTCTTTTCTAAATTATTGATAAATAATCATATATAGCTATTTTATTGATTTTATTATAATTACGATATTTTTCCAGAATAATGCTGTGACATTCCAGACGTCATAATCCTTATTGAATATAAGATAAAAAATTTATTAAAGCTTGCCTTGAAACGCTTGCGCGATAAGGACTAATAAAGGGCAAAAATTAATTAAAGAACCTTTGTAACAAAAATCCAGGGTGAATCCATCGCTGAAGGATAAAAAGGCAATTTTAAGACAGGGTTAGTGTCAGGGAAAAATAAAATTTCATCTTTAAATACAATTAAAAACCTGGATTAAAATACACGGACTTAAATTTAGAGCCTGGCTTCAACAAAAAAACAGTAAGCATGCAAGTGAATGCAGTCGGCTTTAATTCATTACACCTTATAATTCCGATCTAAAATAAGGCTCTGAGGGCTGAAAAGCGGGAATGAACCGGATAGTTTTCCACAATTGCCCAGAAGTTCGTCAGCGGACATTTCCACAGAATTCACATTTGCGCAAATATTTGAAATAAAATGAATTAAAAACAATCCTGAAATAATGTCGCATAAGTTATATTATGTAAACTAATATATGGACTGAGTAGCAGCAGGAGCTACATATCTCAGGGTTCCGGCCTCAGTTTGATTTTTCCGGGTCTTCGTCTTTCTCTTTCTCTTTCCCAGGCCGTGATGCAGATTCCTGTTTAAGCTCTCTGATGATGTCTTCGAGTATTTTTATCAGTTCATGTCTGGTTACTACCTGTTTTTTGAATTCAATCCTCAGTCTGAAGCTCTTCGTTTCCTTTGGAACGTAATTAAAAACAAAGTATTTCGGTTTTTCTTTCGTTTGCTCTTCTTTTTCCTTAAAGAGCCTGGTCAGATCGCGCGTGTCTGTTCTTGTGAGCCGTCTTTCGATGATATGATCAACGACCTGTTCCATCAATTGCTCATTTTCAACCTTCGCGATTTCTATGATGGTACTGCGGCTGGTAATGCCGGCTTTTTTTAGCTTTTCTCTGAGCGTGAGCGGAATCCTGGAAACAGATATTATTTCAGTAATGGTGGACCTGGCCTTGCCGATTTTTTCGGCGATTTCCTGGTGGCTGTAACCGTAAAGCGTCATCAAAGCCCGGAGACCGTCAGCTTCTTCAAAAATATCCAGGTCTTTGCGCTGCAGGTTTTCGATAAGGCTTATTTCCATCGCTTCTTTGTCGTCTACGGTCATCTCGATACAGGGAATTTCTTTCAGCCCGAGATTCCTGGAAGCCATATAGCGTCTTTCGCCGGCTATGATTTCGAATTTTTCACCTTTTGGCCTAACTATGATCGGCTCGAGAACACCTTTCGCTTTTATCGACTCCATCAGCTCCTGCAGGTCTCCAAGTTCGCTTCTTGGCTGTCGAGGATTCGGTTCGATTCGATCAATAGGAATTATTCTTATTCGCGGAGCGGCCGATTTTGAGGCGATGAGCTCTACGAAATGAGGATCATGCCTCATAACCAGGTTGTCAGGAAGCCCAGATTTCTTATTTTTTTGCACGTTCTATTATCTCCTCGGCTATAGATTTATATTGCTGAGCCCCGATCGAATCCGGGGCAAAGGTAAAAATGCTTTCTTTATAAGCCGGGCTCTCTTCGAGCTTGACGCTCTTCGAGATAAACGTCTTGAAAACTTTGTCTCCGAAAACTTCAACTATCCGGTCCACCACATCCTTCGATATATTTGTCCGTCTGTCGTGCAGGGTTATCACCACCCCGAGAATTTGCAGCTCAGGATTGGCTATTTTTTTGACCTTATCGATCGTTTCCAGAAGATCGTCCGTCCCTTCCAGGCAAAGATAGGATGACTGAATAGGAATCAATATATGGGTGGCGGCCACCAGAGCGTTAAGAGTAATAAGTCCGAGGGTTGGCGGGGTATCTATGAAGATGAAATCATAATCATTCCTGACTACATTAAGAGCATCTCGCAGCCGGTAATGACCGTCAAACTCGCCTATAAGCGCAGGTTCGAGTTTCGCCATAGAAATGCGGCTGATCGCCACGTTTAGCCCCGGGACGGTAGATTTAACGATCACTTCATTGATGTTGGTATTTTTGTCCATAAGAACATCAAAGAGCGATTTTGGAATCGCATGAGGATTGTTCACTATGGAAATCGTGCTGTGTGCCTGTGGATCCATATCAACCAGAAGAACCCGGTATCCCATCAAGGCAAGAGCCGATGAGACGTTGACACAGGTGGTCGTCTTACCCACTCCACCCTTTTGATTTGTAACAGCGACAATCAAGGTATTCCTCCAGCTTTCAGCTATAATTAATATATACAGAAAAAAGCCTGTAAAGACAAGAGAAAATTAAATAAATTTTTTTTACTGTCGGCATGCCGACATATCTATAAGTTATTGATAATAAAGAAAATGCCAGAATGTTAAATTTTCAGTTATCTAATTTTATTTCCTGTGGTTGCTGCAATGCCCCGAGCCGATGCTCCTGGAGCAATCTGTTGAATTCGGCAAGATCTTTGCGCATAAATTCATTAAGGGCTTTTATCGAATCTAGCACTTTCTGGATTAATTCATTTGCCGTGTTGATTTCTGTGGTTGTGGGACCCCCGGGATGTCCCGCCAGATTCTGGATGAGCGTCAGCAGTCTGATGTTAAAAGGTCCGCGCAGGAATTTCTCGTATGGAAGCGAGAGCCCGACCAGGGTTCCCTCAGTTTGAAAGATTTCAGATACCTGCCTGAACGATTTCAGAAAATTCAGGTACTCCACCTGCAGTTTTTTCTTTGCGCCTTCATCTTTCAGCGCCTCAATTTCAGCTGCTGTCTTATCAAGAGAGCGGGAAACGCTGGCCACGGAAGAAACAGCCCTGGCAAAAAGGTTGTTAACATGGTTTAGCTCCGCCACCAGCCGATACTTGATGTTTAACTCTTCAGTATTGAGCTCAAATCTCGGGTCGGGTAAAACCTGAAACTCTCTCCGATATTCATTCTCCCCCATCTTAATGACCACAGTATATTTTCCAGGCGGGATCTGGCACATCCCGGCAAACACTGAAGCCTGAGGCCTTTCTCCAGTTTCTCTTCTGGGCGTAAACTGAAGGTTCCAGTCTGTTCTGTTCAGTCCGGCTCTTTTCTGGATCGGAATTTCTGTCACTATCTCGTTTTCGGAATTAAGAATCCTGATTCTTACATCTCCAGATATATCTCTTCCGGCATAATAGGTTATTCCCGCTCCCGGGCCGGGATTCCGGCCGCGGAAACCGAAGCTTGAATATATATCTCCACGGCTGGCGGAAACCAGCAGGTATGCCGGGCGCACGGTGAACAGGTAAAAATCCCGGTCAAACAACCCTGGTTCAAGCTCGCTCAAGAAGTTGATGTTATCAAGAATCCAGATGCCGCGGCCGTGCGTGCCTATAATCAGGTCATTTTCTCTCGGATGAATCGCTATGTCGTGGACCGCTACTGTGGGCAAATTTGTCCCATGAATTTTGATCCAGCTTAACCCACAGTTATAAGATGCATAAATTCCAAATTCAGTTCCAACAAATAGTAAATTTTTATCCCAAGGATGTTCTCTTATAACGTGAGCCCAGCCGAATTCCGGCAGGTTTCCCCTGATGGATTTCCAGGTCTTTCCAAAATCCCGCGTCATGTAGACGTAAGGCCGGTAATCGTCGCTGCGGTGGTTGTCAAAAGACACGTAGGCGGTGCCTTCCTCAAAATGTGAAGCTTCAATTCTTGAACACCAGGAATTCTTCGGCAGGCCGGGGATGTTTCTGGTGACGTTCGTCCAGGTCTTTCCGCCATCCACCGAGACATGAACATACCCGTCGTCGCTCCCGCACCAGAGAATACCCGGTTTAACCGGCGATTCCGCGATCGCTGTGATCGTGCAGTGGACCTCTGCTCCGCTGTTTTCCATGGTTAAAGGTCCAACGCCGTCTATCTGCTTTTTCGGGTCGTTGGTGGTCAGGTCCGGGCTGATTCTCTCCCAGGAATTTCCACCATCCTTTGAGCGGAAAAGAAAGTTTCCGGCGCAATAGATTGTGTTGTTGTCGTGAGGCGATATCAGAATCGGAGCATTCCAGTTAAAACGGTACGGAGGTTCGTTAAGGGAAGCTTCAGGCCTGATTCCTTTGCCCAGCCCGTGCCTGAGGTCCTTTTTCACCATTCCGTTGTTCTGGGAGTTGCAGTAAACGATGAAACTGTTTTTCGGGTCCGGCCGCACGAAGAAGCCGTCTCCCCCGTTGATGAATTCCCAGTGCTCGTTCAGAATCCCCCGGCTGTCAAGAGAATTGGACGGGCCACCCCAGCAGCCGTTGTCCTGAAGCCCACAGTATACTCTGTAGGGAATGCTGAAATCGTAGCCAACCTGATAGACTTCAGCCGCGTCGATGCTGGTCACCGGCATCCAGGTTTTTCCTCCATCATAGCTGATGTCAATTCCCCCGTCGTTCCCGTCGATGAGATGGAGCGGATTGGCTGGATTAATCCAGAGAGCGTGATGGTCAGGATGAGTCCCCTGCCCTATCGACCGGAACTTCTGGCCCATATCGTTAGAAACATAAAGCCCGGTCGACTGGACATATATTATACGATCGTCGGTCGGATCCACATAAATGTGGCTGTAGTAGAACGGTCTATTATTAACATTCTTATAGGTCTTGCTGTCAGCATTTCTTTTCCAGGTCTGGCCGTAGTCCTCGGACCTCCAGATGCCGGGGTCCTGATGTTCTATCAGGGCATAAACCACGCCCGGTTTGCTTCTGGCCACAGCCAGTCCGATGCGGCCAAGGATGCCGTCTGGCAGGTCCCGGGTCAGCTTCGTCCAGGTCAAGCCACCATCTGTCGACCTGTATATCCCGCTTCCCGGACCGCCGCTGATCATATGGTACGGCAGCCGCCTGTGTTCGTAGGCGGCTGCGTATAGAATTTGAGAATTGCCCGGGTCCATCTCTAAGTCGCAAATGCCTGTGTTTTCATTGATATACAAAACTTTCTGCCAGGTTTTACCGCCGTCTATCGTTTTATAAACGCCCCTTTCGGCATTCGGCCCCCAGAGATGCCCCATGGCCGCCACGTAGACGACGTTGGGGTCTCCCCGGCTGATGATTATCCGGCTGATATGCCTGGTATCATTCAGCCCCAAGTGAGTCCAGGTTTTTCCACCGTCGGTGGATTTATAAACTCCGTCCCCCACCGTCACCGAATTCCGGCAGGTGCTCTCTCCGGTTCCTACCCAGACGATTTCGGGCGAGGACTGAGCGACAGCCACCGCGCCGACTGAGACGGTGTTCTCTTTATAGAAAACAGGAAACCAGCTTACCCCGTTGTTTTCCGATTTCCAGAGCCCGCTCGGACCTACCGCCGCGTAGATAATCCAGGGTTGTTTTTCCACCACGTCGATATCGACAGTTCGACCGCCCGGAGTGGCTGGCCCTATGTTTCTCCAGGTGATAAATTTGTTAAGGACCGAGGCGATTCTGCTATCGTCCGCTTTAATTGCCGGTTTGCTCCTGGTTTGCGGGTTGATCTGCGAAAATGAAGAAAAGCAAAAAATTAAGAATAAAATCAGAAGGATTTTCCCGCTTGCGTGTTTACTAAAAGATTTTTTTTCATTCGCCCTTTTCTTTCTTCGATTTTCCGTGAGAATCATTATGCCCTCCCCTAATTTTTTATTTTGCATATGTCTGGCTGTTCATTATAAGATAATAAGCCTTATGTTTGAAAATTTTTTTCGACGGCGGAATTTTCTTTATATCTTCGGCGTCAAAACCGAATGAAATGTTTTTTCGTATATCGGTTTGCGCGCTGATTTAAGATGAAGATAAAAAGGAGGAGGCATGCTCAGGCTTAAAACCGTCGCTTCTGGATTATTGGCTCTGTTGATGGTTTTTTTCTTACTGGTTCCGGGGAGAAGCGAAAAGACATTCCCTTCTCCGGCCGAGTTGGCAAACAAGCTGAAGGAACTTTCTTCCCGCCACTCTGAAATCTGCCGTTTGAGTTCCATCGGCAAATCATACGGCGGTCAGGAAATTTTCCTTCTGGAAATAGCTGCCGGAAAGGACCGGACTAAACCCGTTGATAGACCGGGTGTTCTGGTGGTGGCCAACTCCGAAGGAATCCATCTTCCGGGGACGGTGGCGGCGCTTCAGCTGGCAGAATCGATTCTCGCCTATTACGGAAAGGATAAAGCCTGGACGGATTTCCTTAACAGGCGGGCGGTTTATGTCATCCCGCTTCTGAATCCAGACGCCGCAGCCGCCTATTTCTCAAGACCTCTTCTGGAAAGAACTTTTAACACCCGTCCGGTGGATGAGGACAACGACGGCCTGGTTGATGAGGATGCCCCGGAAGACCTCAACGGAGACGGACTGATCACCATGATGAGGGTTAAATCGCCGGAAGGCCGCTGGATCGTTGACCCGAAAAATCCCAGACTGATGAGGCAGGCTGACCCGAAAAAGGGAGAAAAAGGAGAATATGAACTTTACACCGAAGGAATCGACAATGACGGCGACGGCCTGTTCAACGAAGACGGTCCCGGCGGAGTCGAGATTAACCGCAACTTCCCGCACGACTTTGAATACTTCCAGAAACGGGCTGGCCTCTACCCTGTCTCCGAACCGGAAAGCGAAGCGCTTCTGAGGTTTATGTTTGAACACAAAAACATCGCGATGGTGATAAATTTCTCCACCGAGAACAATCTTCTGAACATGCAGCAGACCGGCCAGGCCAGAGTGGCCGCCGAGAGGGTCAGAGTTCCCCGTCAGTTTGCCAGCATGCTCGGACTCGACCCGGATACTGAATATACGCTGAAGGAGATAGTTGATGCTCTGAAGGCCTCGGGTTTCGGCGGCGGAATGGAGATAGACGAAAGCCTGGTGGCCACGTTCCTCGGACTGGGTCCGGCCGTAACCCTCGACCGCTCGGACCAGGCCATCTATGAGGAATTGCAAAAAGATTACAAAAATATTCTGAAAGCGGCCGGGCTGGATTATCTGGAAAAAAGAGCCCGGGGTGTCGGCAAGGGTTCGTTTGCCGCTTTCTGCTATTACCAGTACGGCGTTCCGGTCTTTTCCTTCGACCTCTGGCAGGTTCCGGAGCCGAAGAAGGAAGAAAAGAAGGATGAGCTGACCCCGGAGCGCCTGAAATCGATGTCTTCGGAAGAATTTTTAGCTCTGGGCGAGGAGAAAATTGCAGCTTTCCTCAAAGAGCGCGGCGCTCCGCCCAGCTTCAACGCCTCGATGCTGATAAAGATGGTCCAGTCGGGTCAGGTAACCCCGGCCCGGATGGCTGAGATGATGGAAAAAATACCCAGAATGGCCGGCGCCGGCGGCCCGGCGGGTGAAGAACATCCGGAAGCATATCTTCTGGCTTATTCCGATAACGTCCTGAAAGGCGCGGGCTTTGTTGACTGGAAACCGTTCAAACACCCGCAGTTAGGTGAAGTGGAAATCGGCGGGTTTCTCCCCTATCTGAAGTATACTCCCCCGTCGGACCGGCTGCAGGCCTCGGTCAAAGCGCATGTTGATTTCTGTCAGAAACTGATGATGAAACTTCCGGAACTTTCGATAAAAGAGACGAAAGTGGAGAAGCTCGGAGCCGACCTTTACAGGATAACCGTCTACCTCCACAACAGCGGCTGGCTGCCGACCTCTTTTGCCCAGGGACGGCGGGCTCTGATCGCCTACCCGATCAGGGTCACGCTCGGGCTTGACGGCAAACAGAAAATTTTTGCCGGCCGTCCGGTCGAAACCCTGCCCTTCCTGAACGGCGGTGAGACCAGAAAGCTCGAATGGACGGTTCAGGCAAGGAAAGGCTCCACCGTCAGGGTCAGAGTCTGGAGCAACAGAATAACGCCTGTGGAAAAGACGATTAAGCTTGATTAGGAGAGCGACCATGAGAAAAGCGATAAACATTCTTTCGCTTATGTTTTTGATAATTTTTGCCTCCGGGCTGAATCCGGTCAGTCCGTCCGGGCGCGGCAGCGCCGCCCGGCCTGAAGTAAGGTTGAGCTTTGACCATTTTTACGATTACGCGGAGCTGACGGATGCGCTGAAACAGCTGCAGAAAGCCTATCCCGACCTGATGAAGCTGCAGTCGATCGGGAAGTCATACCAGGGACGGGACATCTGGGCGGTGATCATCACGAATCTGGCCGTCGGTCCGGCCGAGCGCAAGCCCGGCTTTTACATAGACGGAAATATTCACGGGAATGAAATTCAGGGAACCGAAGTTGCCCTTTACACCATTTACTATCTGCTGAAGAATTTCGGAAAACTCGAATTTGTCGACCGGCTGCTTAACACCAGAGCTTTCTACATCGTGCCCACGATGAACCCCGATGCGCGGGATTATTTCCTCCACATGCCGGCCGATTCGAACATGCCCCGCTCGGGACTCATTCCGTACGACGACGACCGGGACGGGCTTTATGACGAAGACGGTCCGGATGACCTGGACGGCGACGGTTCGATCACTTTCATGCGCAAGCGCGATCCCGACGGGAATCTCAAAACCAGCCCTGAGAATCCGCTGGTGATGGTTCCCTGCCGGCCGGGTGAAAAAGGCGAGTTCATCCTGCTCGGCCTTGAAGGATTAGACAACGACGGCGACGGTCAGGTCAACGAAGACGGTCCGGGCGGATACGATATGAACCGTAATTTTGGGTTCAACTGGCAGCCGAATTATGTGCAGCGCGGCGCAGGTTATTATCCTTTCTGCTGGCCCGAAACTAAGGCTGTCAGGGATTTCCTCCTGGCACATCCAAACATCATGGGCGCCCAGTCGTTCCATAATTACGGCGGAATGATCCTGCGCGGCCCCGGGGCTAAGAATCTCGGAGAAATTGTCCCCCAGGACAGACAGATTTACGATTACATCGGAAAACAGGGAGAAAAAATTCTTCCCGGCTACCGTTACATCGTCATCTACAAAGATATGTACACCGTCTACGGCGGGACGGTCGATTTCACCTATTATCTGCTGGGAATTTACACCTTTTCGAATGAGCTCGATTTTGACCAGTATGCCGGCACCCAGCCCGCTTCCCAAAGACGCGGCGGAGAGGAAGATGAGGAGAGCGCCCGCGGCCGGATGTTCCGGGCTGGAGCCAGTCTCGAAGAAATCCTCTATCATCAGCTGGTGCTGATGGGCGAGCAGTTAGTCGAGTGGAAGCCTTACAAACACCCGCTTTACGGCGAGATTGAAATCGGCGGGATAAAAAAGACCGGCCGCCGTGTGCCGGCTCTCTTCCGCCTGGCTGAGACCTGTCACCGGAATGCCGCCTTCTGTCTGTACCATGCCGACCAGCTCCCGCTGCTTAAAGTTGCTAAGGTTAACGTGAAGAAGCTCGAGAGCGGTCTCTATCAGGTAGACGTCAGGATCGCCAACGACCGGGTTACCCCGACGATTTCTGCCCAGGCAGTGCAGCGAAAACTCCACCGGCCGGATCTGTTGAAAATCCAGGGCAAAGCCAGGCTGGTTTCCGCCGGTATCATCACCGACCGTTTCCGGGAGCTGGCCGACCCGTTGAAAGTCAGGGATAATTATCTTCTGGTGGAAAACGGCATACCGGGATTTGGCCACGTGGATTTCCGGCTTCTGGTCGAAGGCTCGGGTGAGATAAACCTGATTTATGACTCTCTTAAAGGCGGCTACATAGAGCAAAAAATCAGCCTTAAATAAATCAGTCGCCTGCGGAAATGGCGAAAATTTATTTTGCTCTGTCATCGCGCGCGGGTGGGGTGTCTGAGTGAGCATCAGTCTGCACTATTTGATTTTTACGACCGCGAGGAGGAGAGCTTTCGTAAGCTTATTTTAGAAAAATAGCGAGCTTTCCCCTATTCTTGCGTTATAAGGTTGAATTTAGCCGCTGACTGCTGGCAGGCGCGTGAAAGAGCTAAAAAATAATTTTTCCCGTGCCGCCTGAAAACGAATGCGCTGCGCCGCTCGGCTATTCTTCTTTGCTCAAACTGATTTGCTTCAGATTTTCCTGCCGGTTAGTCCGGGAATTTTATTTTCTGTTATTCGCCGCCTATCTGCAGAGACTTTATCCGCAGGGTCGGAGCGGTCCGGCTGCGGTTGAGGTCGAGGTCATTGCCGAGCATGTCTATGCCGTTGAGCATCTCTTCGGCGGTTCCGGCGATGGTAATGCCCTTCACCGGGTGAACAATTTTTCCTTTTTCAATCCAAAGACCGGCTGCTCCGCCGCTGAAGTTGCCATTCACCGGATTGATGCCGTAGCCGGTTACTTCCGTAACCAGCACTCCCCTATCGGTGGCGGCAATGATTTCTTCCGGCTTTGCTGTCCCGGCTATGATGTAAAAATTATGTGGACCGATTCCGGGCAGACTGCTGAACCCGCCCCGGCTGGCGTTTCCGGTACTCTTAACGCCCGCTCTTCTGGCGGCATAGGTGTTGTACATAAAACCTTTCAGCACGCCGTTCTCCACAATCACCCGCTTCTGGGTGGGCACCCCCTCGCCGTCAAACGGGGCACTGGCCAGGCCCTTTTCCAGCGTTCCGTCATCCACGATGGTAATTAGCTCGGAGGCAATCTTTTGCCCGAGCTTTTTCCCGAGAAAACTTGCTCCCTGAAGCACCCGCTCTCCGTTTATCGCCTGAATTATCCCGCCAAGAATGGCGTAGGCCACATCCGGGTCGAATATCACCGCTGCCCGCTGGGTTTTAACCGGCTGCGGGTCGAGCATTCTCAGAGCTTTTTCTGCCGCCCGGCCGGCCACCTCGGCTGCCGGCTTCAGGTCCGAGAAAAACCGGCGCTGGCAGGATTCATAGCCGCTCGATTTCTGCTCTCCTTTTTCGGCAACAATGCCCACGCCAAAGCCGCATCCGCTGGCTTTATAGCTCTTCAGCAGGCCGAGAGAACTGGCGATGATGATTTCTCCCTCGCTTTCCCTGTAGCTGCCGCCCTCGCTTTTCGTAATGCCTTTGACTTTCATGGCCAGCGCTTCAACTTCTTTGGCCAGGGCGATTTTTTTCTCCATCGGCACTTTCTGAAGTTCCGGGTCGTAAAGTCCGCTGACTTCGCTCATCCCGGGATCGTCCGGCAGGACGTTATTTTCGTCGGCGGTCAGAATGCGGGCGAAGTTCAGTGCCCGGTCGACTGTTTCCGCCAGGCTCTGCGGCCTGAAATCGTTGACATAAGCAAACCCGAGTCTTTTGTCTTTTATAACCCGGAGGCCCAGGCCGTAGCTGCTGGCTTCCTGTATGCTTTCTATCTCGCCGTTTCTTACTTCAATGCTCAGTTGCCGGCCGACCGCTATGTAAGCTTCGGCCAGGTCGGCGCCTTTTTTCCGGCTGATTTTTATTACTTCTTCGGCAATCGCTCTGTAATCCATGGTTTCCTCCTGTTAGCCTCTCTGTCTCGTTCCGCCGACCGTGATTCCTCTTATCCTGACGGTCGGCTGGCCGGCGGTTACCTCGGCCGACTGCCCCTTGCCGCAGATGCCCGGACCGAAATCTAAGTCGTCCCCGACAGCGTCTATCTTTGTGATGATGTCCAGACAGCTTCCGATCAGGGTGGCACCTTTTACCGGGACGGTCTTTTTCCCGTTTTCAATCAGGTAGGCTTCGCGGCAGGTAAAGTTAAAAACGCCGGTGGTCGGGTTGACGCTACCGCCGCTCAGGCTCTGCACATACAGCCCGCTTTTGGTTGAAGCGATGATGTCTTCCGGTTTGTCCTTCCCTTTTTCGATGAAGGTGTTGGTCATCCTCGGAATCGGGTAGTAGCGGAAGCTTTCGCGCCGGCCGTTTCCGGTTCTTTCCATCTTCAGCTGTTTGGCTGACAGAATGTCCGTCATGTACTTCACCAGAACGCCGTTTTCAATCAGCACGTTTCTTTTCATCTGAGTGCCTTCGTCGTCAAAATCTGTCGTTCCGCGGAAATTCGACAGGCTTCCGTCGTCGACCATCGTGAAGATCTCGGCAGCCACTTTCTGGCCAAGCTTTCCGACAAACGCTCCGGTTCCCCTGGCGATGTTGTCGGCTTCGAGCGGATGCCCGACCGCTTCATGCACCAGCACCCCGCCCCAGCCGTTCTGGATCACCACGTCCATCTTCCCGGCCGGAGCTTCCCGGGCTTCGAGCATGGCCACCGATTCCCGGGCGGCTTCCCGGGCGGCTTTTTCCGGCGGGAAGAGGTCGAACATCTCGAGACCGGCATGCTGGCTGAGTCTTTCCCGCCCCATGTGGGAAGTGTTGTTCCCGATGGCCAGCGTCTGGACGATGAAGAAAATCAAAGGCAGGCTGCTTCGGAGAAGCACGCCTTCGGAAGTGGCGATGATTCGCTCCCTGATTTCGTCGTAGTAATCGATGCTGGCCATTTTTATTCTCGGGTCGTAGCTAAGCGCAGCTTCTTCTGCTCTCTTCATAATTTCCAGCCGGCGGCTGTCGGCCACCTGTTCGAGCGGTATTTTCACGGTGATGTAGCTCGGCCTCTTCTGTTCCTTAAGGTCAACCGATTGGACTTTTTTGCCGGAAGTGGCGATATAGGATGCGACTTCGGCTGCCCGTAAAATCTTTTCTTCGGTCAGCTCGTCGGTGTAGGCATATCCAGTTTTGTCGCCGTCTATTACCCGCACTCCGGCGCCGCGGACGAGTCCGAAGACCGCGCTCTTGAATTTTCCTTCTTCCAGCAGGATGCTTCTGGTGATGCGGTTTTCCACGTAAACATCGGCGAAGTCTCCTCCGCGTTTAAGCGCGGTGGCGATCGCTTTTTTCAGCAGGCTCTCCGGAAGCTGAAGGCTCTGAGGTTCTCCGGCGAGAAGCGACCTGACGAGAGCCGGAGTGGCTGCCAGGGCCAGGCTGCCCTTGAGGCTCAGGCTCAGGAACTTCCGCCGGTCGAGCGTTTTTAATTCTCGATCGAAATCATTCATGCGAACTCTCCTTTTTCCGGGAACTGAACCCGGCATATTCAGTCTTTATGTTATGCAGTATTTTTTGCGGCTTTTTCCCGCTAAAATTTTTAACTCTTGTTTTTGAATTCTGACTTTTTCAACCAGCGTTTTCTTTCTCCGCACCGCAACTATAAAAATTGTCGAGATTAATTTCTTATCTTATTTTACCCCTCCAGGTCAACCTTTTTCCTTTGCTCACAGCCCAGATTTATTATCCAGGTAAATACCTGTTTGCTTTATTTCTGAAAAATATCAATAACTCAGAAAGGATTCGATATCAGAAAATATTCAAGATTTAATCTTCATAAAAGTCAGGAATGGGCAAAATACCAGGACAGAATGTGTTGTTGAATAAATCAGTTCTTTACTTTCTTCCTACTAAATCATAAATTACATGAGGAGCTGAAGGGTGATTGTTTTTGTTTTACCGTCATATATGCCCCTTCAAATTCTTTTGCCGCTTGTATCAAATACTTCATAGCCTGCCTGGATTAACTGGCTATCCCGGCAGGTATGCTCGGTCTCAAAAATTTCCCATTTTTTATATGTGGCTGTTGTTGTCCAGGTGGGTGTTCTATATGCCAGAAAAAAAATATTTTTAGTTTTCGGGCTAAGTGATTTATGGAATATGGATGAAAAGAGTCATAAAATAGAGGGGAAAAAAGCATATTTGGTAACGGGCAATAAGTGAAGAGAGTAAGCGTAAAGGCAATTTGCGGAAGCAAAGCGGCTGAGCTTCAAACAAAGCCGGGGAGAAAACTTTCCCGGGTGCTGCTTCAAGCCGGATTTCCGATAAATCTTTATTGCGGCGGGCATGGAGTCTGTGGCCGTTGCTTCGTCGAAATTAAAGGCCAGAAACTTAAGGAAGAAAGCCGGGAAGAAAAAAGATTGAGGCAGGCAAGGAACCTCCCTGAGGGCTTCCGCTTAGCCTGCCGGTTTGCGGTTACCGGTCCGATAACCGTCAGGATTCCGGAAAATGTCTGCTTCCGGCAGGAAGTTCTCCCCTCTTCTCCGGCCGGAGTTGACCTGAATAATATCGCCCGGATCCGGGACTTCAACCCGCCGGTGAAAAAGTATTTTTTCCGCTTTGAAGCCAAAGACCTGGCTTCAACCGACAGATTAATCAAGAAAATTGCCTCAACTGTCAAACTTAACAGGCTTCGTTTCTCTCCTGGCGCTCAAATCAAAGCCATCTCCGGCGCGCGCTGGCTTCAAAGATGCACGGCGGTTGTGGATACGGATTCAGAGATTCTCATTAATTTTGAGCCGGGAGACACCGGCGACCGGATTTTCGGGCTGGCGGTTGACCTGGGCACAACCACGGTTTCCGCGGCTCTGATTTCTCTTACGACAGGGAAAATTCTGGCTGAAGGGCGAACGCTCAACAGCCAGGCAAAATACGGCGCGGATGTTATTTCCCGGGTGAGTTTTGCCGTGGAAAAGCCGGAAAACTTAGAAATTCTCCGCCGGGAAGCTCTCGACTCGGTCGAGCGGCTGATCTCAGAGCTTACGGAGAAAGCCGGAATAGAAAGAAAATGGATTTACGCGGTGAGCCTTGCCGGAAACACCGTTATGAATCATCTTTTCCTGGGCTCTCCGGTGCACTCGCTGAGCCGCTCGCCGTTTAAGCCTGTTTTCCTGAAGACTAAACCATTAACCGTGGATTCGACCCGCCTTCGCCTTAACCCGTTTGCCCTTACCTATTTCAGCCCGAACATTGGCGGGTTTGTCGGCGGAGATATATCGGCCGGTTTGCTTTATACCGGGCTGCTCTCAAGGAGCGGAAATTATCTCTTAGTCGACCTCGGGACCAACGGAGAAATCGTCCTTAAATGCGGAGACACGCTGCTGGCGACTTCCACCGCGGCCGGACCGGCTTTTGAGGGCAGCGGAATTTCCTGCGGCCTTCCGGCGGTTCCAGGAGCGATAGAGAAAATCGTCTGGAAAAACGGGCGATTTTTCTGCCACGCGATCGCCGGAGCGAAACCGTCAGGCATCTGCGGCTCGGGACTTATCGCGGCGATTTCCGAATCGCTTAAAGCCGGGTTGATTGAACCTTCGGGAAAAATAAAGCGCCTTAAACGCGGGCGGGACAGAATCAACATAACCTCCGGAGTGGCTCTCACCCAGCTCGACCTAAGAAAACTTCAGCTGGCGATGGCCGCGATAAAAAGCGGAACGAGACTCCTGCTGCGTCAGGCCGGGATGAGCTGGACGGAGCTCTACGGGATCTATCTGGCCGGGGTGTTCGGCAATTCGGTCGACGCCGGGCAGTGCGTTTTTTCCGGGTTGCTTCCTCCCCTTCCGCTGGAAAAAATATTTTTCGTCGGAAATGCTTCTCTGGCCGGGGCGACGATGATGCTTCTGAGCCGGAGCGCCAGGAAAGAAATTGAGCAGTTGACGCGTAAAGTAAAACACGTATCGTTAGCTGAGAATAAGGATTTTCAGCCTGAATTTTTAAGAGCTCTGGCCGTAGGAAGCGAGTACTGGAGGAGCCAGGATGATTGACATAAAAAGCGTTGCCGAAAAGAAAATTTTTCTTCTTGATGGAGCGATGGGAACGGAACTATTCCGCGCGGGGCTTCCGCCAGGACACTGCCCTGAAGCCTGGAACCTGGAACAGCCGGAGAAAGTGGCGGCGATCCACCGGGCTTATTATGAAGCCGGCTCAAAGGCGGTGCTCACCAATTCATTCGGCGGAAATGCGGTAAAGCTCTCGCAATATGGATTCCAGGGAAAAACCTATGAACTGAATTTTCAGGCAGCTAAGATCGCCCGAAGCGTCTGTCCGCCCGGATGTTTTGTCGGCGGAAGCATCGGTCCGACCGGGAAGTTTCTCCAGCCGGTGGGCGAGCTGACCGAAGACCGGCTTTATGAAGCCTTCATGCCTCAGGCGGAAGGCCTGGCTGCAGGCGGAGTTGATTTTTTCCTGATCGAAACGCAGTATGACCTGAGGGAAGCGCTGGCGGCGCTTAAAGCCGTAAGAGAGGCCACTTCCGTTCAGGTCTGGGTGACGATGACCTTCAACCTGACAAAGCGAGGCTATTTCACCATCATGGGAGTAAGTCCGGAAGCTTTCGTTCGGGCGATGGAAGAAAACGCGGTGGAGGCGCTCGGCGCCAACTGCACGCTCGGCCCGGCTGATATGGTTGAGCTCATAAAACAGATGCGCCGGCTGACTTCCAGACCGCTCATCGCCCAGCCGAACGCCGGTCAGCCGAGGCTTAAGGAGGACGGCTCAGCTTCCTATGAGCAGGGACCGGAAGAATTTGTCCGGCATCTGCCCGGGCTGATCGAAGCCGGCGCGCGGATAGTCGGCGGCTGCTGCGGTACTTCGCCCGCGCATATTGAAAAAATGGCTGAGATAATAAATCGCTGTTCTGATAAAATCGGATAAAAATATTGCGGAGGAGTGGAGAATGGCGAGCGGAAAAGACGTTCTTCAGTCTCTTAACAGGGCGATTGTCGAAGGGCGGCCAGAAGAAGCCCCGCGCCTGGCGGAAGAAGCTCTGGCGGCCGGACTTCAGCCGCTTGAAATCATCGAGAAAGCCTGCGTGCCGGCGATCGAGGAAGTCGGCCGTCTGTGGGAAGCCGGAGATTATTTTCTGCCGGAGCTTATCGCCGGAGCCGAGGCGATGAAATCGGCCATGGCTGTGCTCCAGCATGCGCTTAAATCTTCCGGTCAGAGCCTTAAATCCTGCGGCCGGGTGGTCATCGGGACGGTTGAAGGCGATATTCACGACATCGGGAAAAATCTTGTGGCTTCGATGCTCCGGGCTTCCGGGTTTGAGGTGATTGACCTCGGGGCGGACGTGAAAGCTGAAAAGTTCGTCGAAACGGCCGTGCGGGAAAAAGCCGACATCATCGCCATGTCGGCGCTTCTTACGACCACCATGCTCAACCAGAAAAAGGTCATCGCGCTTCTTCAGGAAAAAGGACTCAGGGAGAATTTCAAGGTGATGGTCGGCGGAGCTCCAGTGACCGAGAAGTTTGCCCGGGAAATCGGAGCTGACGGCTATGGTGAAAGCGCCGTCCAGGCGGTGGCGGTCGCCCGCGGTCTTTTAGCCAGAGGCGGAGGTGAGCGATGAGCGAAGCGTTAAGGCCGAAGGTTGAACTTTTAACCCGCGAAGCGGTGGAGCAGATTGTAGATGAAGCTTTTGAGCTTCTGGAGAAAATCGGACTTTTTGTAGAAAACGAAGAGGCTCTCAAACTTCTGGAAGAGGCCGGACAGCGAATTGAACGGGCGCGCGGGCGGGTTTTTATCTCGCGGGAGCTGGTGGAAAAATGCCTGCGCCTTTGTCCTCCGGAAATAAAACTTTACGACCTTGAAGGCAAGTGGGAATATCTCGTCGGAAGGGACGAAATCCATTTTGACCCGGGCTCGGCGGCCATAAAAATTCTCGATTCCGAAACTTTAAGAGAAAGAGAAGCAAAAACATCCGATTTAGTGGTGCTCTATAAGCTGGTGGAGACGCTGGAAAACATAGATTTTCAGAGCACGGCGCTGGTGAGCGCCGACGTGCCGCGGGAAATCGCCGATATCTACCGCCTCTATCTCGGGCTGCTTATTTCTCGAAAACCCTTTGTCACCGGAATCTTCCGGGTGGAAAGCCTGAAGCCGATGCTCGACCTGCTGGTGGCAGTAAGGGGAGATGAAAAATCGCTAAGGGAAAAACCGCTGGCCATTTTCGACGCCTGCCCCTCCCCTCCTCTGAAGTGGAGCCGGCTGACGGCGCAGAGCCTGATTGACTGCAGCCGGCTGGGTGTGCCCTCGGAACTTATTCCGATGGGGCTTACCGGAGCCACTTCCCCGGTGACGCTGGCCGGAACGCTGGTGCAGCAGATGGCCGAAAGTTTCGGCGGGATGGTCATCTGCCAGTTGGCCCGACCGGGGGCGCCGGTTATTTTCGGCGGGTCGCCGGCTTCGTTTGACATGAGAAAGGGCACCACCCCGATGGGAGCGGTCGAGACGATGATGATCGACTGCGCCTGCGCCCAGATCGCTAAATATCTGAATCTTCCGACTCATGCTTACATGGGACTCAGCGACTCGAAGCTGGTTGACGGACAGAGTGGTATTGAGACGGCGATGGGAGCGACCTTAGCCGCGCTCGCCGGGATAAACGTGATTTCCGGGGCGGGCATGCTCGATTTTGAAAGCACCCAGAGCTTGGAAAAGCTGGTCGTCGACAACGACATCTGCGGCCAGACTTTAAGACTCGTTCGCGGGGTGGCTCTCAGAGAAAAGCCGCTGGCTCTTCATCTTTTTGAACAGGTCGGTCCGGATTTTAATTTCTTAGCGCTGCCGCACACCAGAAAATGGTACCGGCAAGAGCATTATTTCTCTTCGGTTCTCGACCGCGATGTCTACGACACCTGGCTGGCGCTCGGCGCTCCGGACATTTTCGAGCGGGCTAAAAAGGAAGTTAAACGCCGGCTGAGTCTCTACGAGCGGCCGGAGATGTGCCGGGAGAAAGCCGGGGAATTGCGGAAGATCATCGAAAATTACGCCAGGAGCTGCGGGATAGGGTCGCTTCCTGAATTGCCGGAGATTCAGGGTTTATAAAAAATCGGGTCAAACCTGAGCTAAAACACAAACGATGCGGAAAAGGCCTGGCTTCAATCCAGGGCGTATTCGCTGAGATAGTCCGGCATTTCGACCTTCCAGCCGGTTTTTTCGACGATTTCCTGCCCGAATTTCTGGATCGTCTCTTTTTCCCCGTGCACCAGAAAAACCTGGCGCGGCGGTTTTCTTAAAGAGTTCAGCCACTTCCAGAGCTGCGTCCGGTCGGCATGCGCCGAAAATCCCTGAATCTGGTCTATGGTGGCTCTGACCTGATGCATCTGACCGTATATCCGCACCGGCGACTGCCCGTCAAGGATCTGGCGCCCGAGAGTGCCGCGAGCCTGATAGCCGACGAAAAGGATCGTGGATTCAGGGCGTCCTATGTTCGTCATCAGGTGATGCTTGATCCGTCCACCGGTGCACATGCCGGAGCCGGCCATGATGATGGTTGAGCCTTTAACCTTATCTATCATCCTTGATTCTTCAAAACTCTGGACCAGCTTCAACCCGGGGAAATTGAACGGATTCTCTCCCGCGGCAAAAAGCGCCCGGGATTCCTCATCCAGGTATTTCAGGTAATGTGTGAACACGTTAGTGACGCTGACGGCCATCGGACTGTCTAAAAAGACCGGAAGCTGGGGGATTTTCCGCTGCCTGACCAGATGGTTCAGGTGAAACATCAACTCCTGCGCGCGTTCTATGGCAAAAGTGGGAATCACCAGGTTTCCCTTGCGGGAGTGGACGCGGTTTACGTTTTCAGCCAGGCGGTCGGAAACCTTTTCCGGCTCGTCGTGTTCCCGGTCGCCGTAGGTTGATTCTAAGAAAATGTAATCGGCTTCAGTGAAGGTTTCCGGGTCGCGAATGAGCGGTTTATTCCACTGGCCGAGGTCGCCGGAGAAAAGCAGCCGGCGCTCTCCCCCGCTGTTGCTGGAGACTACTTCGATGATCGAAGAGCCGAGAATATGCCCGGCTTCGTGATATGTTAAATTCACGCCGGGAGCTAACTTTATTTTCAGGTTATAATCGACCGCCTCGACCAGCGGCAGAACCTTTTCCACGTCGGCGGTGGTGTAAAGCGGAATTTCCGGATAGGGACCACGCCTTCCCTCCCGCTCGTGTCTTTTCTTTTTGATCTCGGCGTCTTCTTCCTGGAGTTTCGCCGTGTCGAAAAGGACAATCGGCAGGATTTCGGCTGTCGGCGGGGTGCAGAGTATCCTTCCCCGGAAGCCTTCTTTTACCACCTTCGGGATCAACCCGCAGTGGTCAAGATGAGCGTGGGTCAGCAGAATGTAGTCGATCTTTGAAGGCGGGAAGGGAAAAGGATTCCAGTTGCGGCTGAGATATTCCCTTTCCTGATAAAGGCCGCAGTCAACCAGGAAGGTCAGGCCGTTGGCTGAAAGCAGGATGCAGGAACCGGTAACCTGGGAAGCTGCCCCGAGAAATTTTACCCTGATCATCGTTCATTTCCTCTATTTTCAAGATAATAGAAGTATTCTAAACCGATAAAAGCCTGGCGCGCAAACAGTCTGAAGATGATGAAAAGCTGCGCCAGAAGAACCGAAAAAAACAGTCCGGCCGGAGTGGCTGAACCCGAAAAGCTGACAGAAAGCAGAAGCAGGAAGGAAACGAGCACGACTCCAAGCCCGAGCAGAAGATAGAGTCCCCAGAGTTTTAAGAAATTTCTTCTCAGAAAACGCAGAGCGGCGGCGTAAGCAGGGATCACTTTTTTCCTCTCAT
>FWWL01000861.1_pt1 | contig 79549 bp, 46 predicted proteins | sample 2228331 | NCBI WGS metagenome assembly FWWL01 (sample SAMEA103939775, study PRJEB20133) | metagenome | reverse complement strand
TACGCGCTCTGGTATAGGTACGGGCTGCAGCATCGCCACTGCGGATTAGTTGTTCGAGCTCGGCTCGTTGTTCTTCTGTTAGTTCGATATCCGTATGTTTGCCCATACAACACAGTTTACCACTACATGCGAAAAAGTAAAATATTGTCTAACTAAGCACTAGCCAATAAGCCACGGTGAGCAGTTACAAATTCGCTTTTTGCGGCTTACGCGCCCTCCCCCACAACTTGAGTGATATCACACGATACAAGGGCCGTTGGTGACGCTATGCGACGAGGATGAAGCCCCTATAAAACATTATAGGCTATAAGCCCTACCCGTCAACAACAAAAACGGGCGGGACATTTCATCCCGCCCGTTAACGCGCAAGCGATTTAGCGCCGACGCAGCCCCAGCACGACCACACCCAAAACCAGGGCGGTGAAGACCAGGCCCAGGGGCAAGGCGTTACGCGCTGCGACGTTCTTCAAAGCCACCGCATTGGGCCCCACAACAACAAAGGGGGCTTCGGCAAATTCCATACCACCAGGAGATGGCTCCTCCGGGAAGAAAACGAGCTTATAGTTTGCCCATGGCGTGGTGGTTGGAATCGTCACATTAAACGTAGCAGAATAAGTTTTATCAGTCGTGGGAAGGCCAGAGGCCGAATAAAGATATGGAGTCAGACCAACTTCAGTAGGACAATCCCCTGAAGCTCCCTGGGTAAAATCAACAGTGATCCAGGTAAACCCAGACTTATACTTAAATGGGATCGGATCGGGGAGGATGCCAGCCAATGTATCTGAGACGTACAAACAAAACCGCGTCGCCCCATCACCTGAAGTCAGATTAGCATTGATGTAAACCTGACCAGTTTTACCAACCCGAATCGTATCCGGCGTGATCGTGAAGTCATTCACACCCTCAATTCCCCCATTGGCCAGGACGCCACCGACAAAGGCCAGCAGCAAGCCGAGCACCACAAACATAGACAACCAGCGTAAGCGTTTCATCGTGTCCTCCTTAAAAGTTTAAAATTTGGGTTAGAAAGTGAACAAAACGCATTGGGTAAATCTGATTCAGCCTGATAATCCGACTCCTCCACATCACCTTCTTTCATCCCCTTCTACTTACTTAGTCGGGAAAAATGCCCAAAAAGTTCATCGCCGAACAAAAATAGTACTAAAGTACTGCCGCCCCACCCAAAGCTTGGCCCCCAAAGCGAGGTACAATAAGGCTACAACCGGCTTAACCTACCCGTCCATCGGGATGCGGCACACATGGTAACTATCTACTTGTCTCATCGGCTAGCGGTTAAAACCGCCCTTGTAGGGCGCTACGCGCCGGGCGACCGCCTACGCGATCGCCGTAGTGGCGTCCCCGTAGGGGGACGTCCGGCTATAAGCCCATCAGAGGCGATTTCAATCGCTATGAGTAGGCAGTTACTACACATGAGGGAAGAGATGCGCAAAGGGCTTTTGGTCTGGCTGTTGTTGGGAATGCTCCTCGCGCTGAGCTGGCCTGTCAAGGTGAGGGCGGCTCAGGGCGTGCCGCGTGCCGTCACGGCCTTGAGCGGACGCATCCCCAGCGCGCCCGCTTATGATCCTTACGTCGCGGCGCTCCTGCCTCAGGTGCGCGCGGAACGCCTGGAAACTTTCATCGCTGAATTGAGCGGGGAACACGCCGCCACCATCGAGGGGCAACCCCAAACCATCACAACCCGCTACACGTACAACACAACGGGAATCGCCCAGGCTACTCAGTACGTCTACGAACGCATGCAGGCGCTGGGCTACGCCGTGAGTTACCACACCTACACCTACAACGGCTACGCCCTGCGCAACGTCGTGGCCGAAAAACGCGGCGTCACCCGTCCCGCTGAGGTCTTTCTGCTCACTGCCCACGTGGACGGGCGCGCGACCTGGCCGCATAACCCCGCCCCCGCAGCGGATGATAACGCCAGCGGAACGGCAGCGCTCCTCGCCATCGCCGAAGTACTGGCGCCGCTTTCCTTTGAGGCGACGCTGCGCTTCGTCTTTTTCACCGGTGAGGAGCAGGGCAAACGCGGCAGCTATGCTTACGTCAACGACGCTTTTCGCGCCCATGCCCCCATCGCCGGCGTGTACAACGTGGACATGATCGCCTGGGATAGCACCGGCAACCCGGACTTCGACATCCACACCCTCTCCACCACGACGCCCAACGATAGCCAGGCCCTGGCGGATTTGCTGGTGCACGTCATCGGCCTCTACGCGCTCCCCCTCAACCCTCAGGTTTACCGTTCGGGCATAGATTTTTCCGACCACTACTACTTCTGGATATACGGTTATCCGGCAGTACTCGTGATCGAAGATTATTACAACGCCGCCGGCGGCCCCAATCCACCGCGCGATTGGAACCCCAATTACCACACCAAAAACGATCGCCTGAGTACACTTAACCTGAGCTTTGCTGAAGCCATCGCCCGCGCGGTCATGGCGGCCACGCTGCACCTGGTACGCCCCCTGCGCACGCTGCAGGGGACGGTGCGCGCCCCCGATGGCAAGCCGCTGGCCGCCTCCCTGCGCCTGAGCGGCGCCCCCGGCACCTGGCAAACCACCACCACCAACGGCAGGTACACCTTCACTGCCCCCGCCGATGTTTACACGCTGGAGGTGAGCGCAACGCATTACCTCACGCACACCTTGAGCGTCAACCTGATTGAGGTGAGCCCGCAAATGCTCGACGTCACGCTGGAGCCGTGGCCCTCCTACCCCGTCTACGGCACCCTGCGGGATGCGGTCAATGCGCTGCCACTTGTGGGCACGCTGGAAGTGGACGGCGGCGCGCCCCAGCCCATCGAGGCGCATTTCGCGCTCAGCCTGCCGCGTGGCGCGCACACCCTCACCGTGCGCGCGCCCTATCATCTACCCCAAACGCAACTCCTGCAGGTGACGCGCTCTCAGGCCGTGGATTTTGCCCTCACGCCAACGCCATGCCTCCTGCTGGTGGATGACGATGGTGGGAGCAGCGTCGAGACGGCCTGGGCCCAGGCGCTCAGTGCTTTGGGGTACAATTATGGGGTGTGGACGGTGGCCGCAGGTAGCGATGGGCCATCCGCGGACATGTTGAATCTCTACCGTGGCGTTGTGTGGGTGACAGGCAGCGCCTCCGCCCCGCTACGTGCTGCCGACCTTGCCGCGTTGCGGATGTATCTCACCGACGGCGGTCGCCTGTTGCTCAGCGGAACGACTTTGCCCGACGGGGCCTGGGATGCGGCCCTGTTCCACGCGCAGTTCGCGGGCAGTGAGAGCGGGCCACAACAGGCCGTCATCGGCAACACTTTTTTGAACGGGCTCACTTTGGGGCTCTCCGACCCCGCCCCGCCCCAACGCCTGGTGCCAGACGGTGAGGCACAGACCATCGCCCGTTACGCTTCTGGACATGTAGCTGCTGTTGGTTATCAGGGGCCTCAGGGAAGCAGCCTGGTCCTGGGATTTGGCCTGGAGACAGGCATCCCCCTGGAGACCAGAACGCAGATGCTGGACTTGATGCTGGCTTACCTGGCGCTGTGTCCGGCTTACGCAGCGGAAGTCCTCGTTCCGCCGGTGGCGTTCGGCACCCCCGGCACGCCCGCGCGGACCACGCTCACGGTGGTCAACCGCGGCTTTCAAAGCAACCGCTACGAAGCCTGGATCGAAAGCGGAACCTGGGCAGCGGAGCTGAGTACGCTGGCAAGCCCCCTCCTGAACGAACACGAAGCATGGCGTTCCGCCGTACAGGTGACGCTACCGCCCGTAAGTCAGCCTGGCGATTCCACACCCATCACCCTGACCGTGCGTTCGCAGATCACACCTTCCCAGGTGTACACCCGCACGGTCACGATTGTCCACGCGCGGCAATGCTACCTGCCCATCCTGATCAGGCCGTAAGATCACCCTGCTCCGATGGCCATGCGGTTGTCAGGGCGGGGATAGGCCCCGCCCCATCAGTAATTCGTCGTCCAGTCAATCAGACCACGCTCGCGCGCCAGATGGTCGCACACGCGAAAAGCTCCCCAGGCCACCATGGCGAAAAACGCGCTCAATGCCAGCATGATGGCAAAGAGCTGGCCATCGGACATGGCGCTGAGCACGGGTGAGGCCTCCAGTGGACGCCCCAACAAGGCGCGGCGCATCACTTCCAGCCAGTAGGTGACCGGCATGACGTAGCCAACAGGCCGCAACCAGGCGGGCAAAATCTCCAGCGGGAAAACGGCGCCGCTGAAAAGGAACAAGGCGCCCGCCACCCCCTCTACAACGCCCCAGGAATGATGCACCATTAACAACGAGACGGCCGCCAGCAGGAGCCCCATCATCGCCAACATGAGGACGCCCACGAGCAGGCCCGCCAACGCCATGCCCCAGTTGATCTGCGCCACGTCCAGCGGCAGCTTGAGAAAGGCCACGCCCGCCCCCAACATGACGAGCACGGAGGCGGTGTTGGTGAGAAAACGGGCCACGCCACGCCCCAACAGGTAGACAGGCATGCGCAACGGGGCTACGTAGAGGTACTTGAGGGTTTTGTAGTGCTCGCGATCGTCAATGATGGCCCAGGAGACACCGGTCATGATGGCGTAGACGTAGCTGTAAAAGGTGTTGCCCAAATACAGGTATGGGAAAAAGGGCTGCTCGAAGGCTGCGCCTGTGATGACGCCGTACATAAAGACCAGGATGACGGCGCGCGCCAGGGGTTTGAGCAGCGCGTAGACAATGAAAATCCACGGATCGGTCCAGTTGGCCTCAACCTGCCAGCCCAGCCAGGTGGCAACCCAAAAAGAACGCCAGGCTTCACGGAGTCGCGTCATAAGTCCTCCTCAGCGCCGCGCCTCGGTGAGGCGCCCTTCTCGTATGGCGACGCGCTCCACATAGGCCAGTGTGGAGCGCGCCCCCACCAGAAACAGCAGGGCCAACACGGCCAGCAGGCCCGCCTCCACCCTGACCGAGAGGAACCCCAAGGTGGCGCCGGTGGGGAAACAAAGCTGCCGCATGGCGTCCAAACCCAGGGTCATAGGCAGAACGGAAGCAGCTGTCGCTAACCAGAACGGCAGGGCGCGGATGGGGAAGTAAAAGCCGGAGATGAAGTAGACCGGCTCCTGGATGGCGTCGAGCGCCGCCCACGCCTCCCGCCCCAGCAACAGGAAGAGCGAGGCGAAGAGCATGCCCATGCCGTAAAGGGCCGTCATCGTCAACAGGAAAATGAGCAGCAACGCGCCCAGGTTAACGACCGTGTACGAGACGTGAAAGACAACACTACCCAGCAAGATGATAGCCAGCGCCCGCAAGGTGGTGGCCGTGAGGCCGCCCACCGCCATGCCCAACAGAATCGCCATCATGGAATTGGGTGCCATGATGTAGAGCGCCAGGTTGCCCTGCTCCCGCTCCCAGTAGAGCTGCATGGACATGCTCCACAGCACGTTCATCCAGAAGGCGAGCATGGCCCCACCCACCACGACAAAGCCGACGTAGTCCTCCGGCGCGCGCATGGCGCGATAGACCAGGACGTACGCAGCCACCGAGAGCAGCGGGAGCAGCACGTCGAAGAAAAGCCAGGATTTTTCGCGCTGCTGGCCGATGATGCGTGGATAAGCACGCGCGATGACGCTCTGCACGAAAAGGCGCCAACCCTGCGCACGTGGAACCGACAGCGGCTCCAAGCGGTTTTCAGGCGTCATGGCCACCCTCCTGTTCCACATCCTCCATGCGCCGTCCGACCAACTCGACGAACACATCCTCCAGAGTGGGCTCACGCTTGCTCAGGCGCAAAATGCGCACCTGACGCGCCGTGAGCGCTTGAATCACGTTGGCCAGGGCGGACTCGTCCTGCAGGGTCAGGCAGAGCTGCGCTCCCTCCACGGTGGGGGTGAGGGTGGCGCGATGCACATCGGGCAGAGCTTCCAGGTCCGCGGCGGTGAGGCCGTTGGCGGCGCTGGTCTCCAGCTCGAAAAGCGCATCCCGGCGCAGGGTGCGCTTGAGGGCGCCGGGCGTGTCGCAGGCTAGCACGCGCCCCTGATTGATAATGGCGACGCGGTCGCACAACTCGTCCGCTTCCATCATGTAGTGGGTGGTAAGGAGCAGGGTGCGCTGGCGATCTTCATCCAGCCACTCACGAATAAGGGAGCGCACCTCACGCGCGGCACCCACGTCCAGGCCCAGGGTCGGCTCGTCCAGAAACAACATGCGCGGATCCGTGAGAAAACCGCGCACAATGTTCATCTTCTGACGCAGGCCGGTGGAGAGATCGGAAGACTTGGTGTGCAAGCGATCGGCCATGCCGACGCGCTCCAGGAGAGCGCGGATGCGCCGGTTGGCTTCGGCGGAGGAAATGCCGTAAAACTGAGCGAACATCCAGAGATTCTCGCGCACAGTGAGCAGCCCGTACCCAGATGCCTCCCCGCCGGAGACCATATTAATGAGAGGGCGCACGCGCGCCGCTTCACGCACCACGTCGTAGCCCAACACACGCGCCTCCCCGCTGGTCGGCGCCAGCAGCGTGGTCAGGATTTTGATGAGCGTGGTCTTGCCTGCGCCGTTGGGGCCGAGCAGCCCAAACAGCTCGCCGGGACGCACGTCCAGATTCACATCCTGGAGCGCCACCAGTTCTTTGCGCAAGGCTTTCTCCTTGCGATTGTTGCGAATTTTGTAAATCCGTCCAACATGGCGTGTTTCAATCGCTAACATCACAGACCTCAAAGTTGACAAACAGTTTTTGTGCCTGCTCGCCGCGGTTGATCGGCTAGTTAAAACCGTGCCTGGAGGGCGCTGCGCGCCGGGCAACCGCGTAGGGGACGCCAGGCTGAAAGCCCCTCAGAGGCGATTTCAATCGCTATGGCTGAGTAGTTACCAGTTTTTAACGCCGAAAAGCGCTTAAGCACGGCTGGCGCGGGTTCGATCCGTTCCACCCTCCCCAGCCTTTACCGCGCAGCCTGCAGGAAGCCCAGAGGAGCATCGTCAAAGCCCGCCCCATGCTACACAAAGACCTTTACAAGCGCCCCAAAACGGGCCGCACAACCACCATTTAGCCGATGCCCAGGGAAAGCAAAATCCCCATGAGCACAAAAGCCACGCCGGCAAAGCGTAACAACAATTGCTGAGGGATAAGGCGGCACAAGCCCTGTCCCACCAGGGCGCCGATTGCTGTCACCGCCACCAATGCCAGCGCCCCTCCCAGAAAGACCGGCCCGATGGCAGAGGGCTGCTGTCCGGCCAGGGTCATCACCGCAAGCTGCGTTTTGTCCCCCATCTCGGCCCCAAAAAGTAAAGCTGCGGTGGCTCCAAAAGCCGGCCAATGCCAGGGACCGGCTGCCGTTTCGTTAAGGGACAGGACACATCCAGGATACTCTTCCTGCGCGCAGTTTCCCTCGCGCCAGATAAGCACCCCCATCACGATAAAAGCCGCGCTGGCCAGGCCGCGGAACACAAGCGGCGGCAACAGGCGGCCAATGAGCTGCCCGCCCAAAACGCCCAGCGCCGTCACCGCCACCAGGGCCACGCTAGCCCCGGTAAACACCGGCCATGGGCGACGATACTTACAGACCTGCGTCAACACAGCCAATTGCGTTTTATCGCCCAGCTCGGCCAGAAAAACCAGGCTAAAGGTCGAAAGCAAGAGATTCCAATTCACGGTTCACCCTCTTGAGTAAGAATGACCAACGTAATCTCAGGCCGCACGCCGAAGCGCAGCGGCAAAATCGCCGTTCCAGAGCCACGGCTGACGTACACCGGCACACCCTGCGGGTTGCGCGTCAAGCCCGCGGCATAACGCGCGCTGTGACACGACGGCACGATCAACGTCCCGAATAAAGGTAACCGCACCTGCCCGCCGTGCGTATGGCCGCTCAGCACAGCATCCACCATCCCGGCGGGGATCCAATGCGCCAGGTCGGGGTTATGGAGCAGCAGGAAGCGCAGGCCCGTTCCCTCGGCACTCAGCACGCGCAAAGCGTTCAGGCTTTTTTGCCATGGGAAAGGGGGCTCTGGGCAGGCGTAACTCTGCACGTAGCCTGTATCGTCCAAACCCAACAACGTCAAGGGGACGCCACGCGCCTCCAGTGTCACGGCCTGGTCGCGCAACACGCGTACCCCGTGCGCTTCAAGTGCCGCCGTCACGCGCGCCGCATCCGTCCACACATCATGATTGCCGGTGACGGCGTAGACGCCATAAGGCGCCTGGAGGCGGGCAAGCTCTTGAGCCACCTTGTCCGCCAGAGCGGCATCACCGGTCACGAAATCGCCGGTAAGCACGATGAGATCGGCACGCTGGCGCGCGGCCAGAGCGACTACGCGCCGCACCTGCGCCGCGCTAACCTGAGGTCCGCGGTGCAGGTCACTGAGCTGCAAAATCGTCAAGCCCTCCAGCTCCGGCGGCAAATGGGCCACCGGCAGGCGCACGTAGCGCACCTGAAGCCAGCGCGGCTCAAGATAGCGCGCATAAATCAGCAGCAGCGCTGGGACGATGAACAGTCCCAACGCAAGCAGCAAAACCAGGCGACGATAGCCGCGCTTCACGGTGCAGGCGTCGGCGGTTCCGACGTCGGGGTCGGGAGCACCGGCGTGGCCGTCGCGGACGGGACGGGCGTAGCGGTGACGGTCGGCGACGGCAAGGGCGACGGCGTGCTCGTCGGCCCCTGGGTCGGCGTTGGGGTCGGCGTAGGCGTCGCCGTCGGCGTGGCAGTTGGCGTTGGGGTAGGCGTCGGCGTGCTGCGCCAGACCGCAGTACCGGTCCCCACGCACGGATTGTAATTCGCCCCCAGGATGATGGTGTAATCCACCGGGCTGTTCGCATCCGGCGCAGCGATAATGTCCGTATCCGCCAGGCTGTAAAGGCGCTTGAGCTTGTAGATCTGCGAGCCCTTGGACGTGGTGGTATGATCAATCACCGTGACGCGGGAATAGGACTTGCTGCGGTCAATCGTCGTTGAAGCCACGATAAAGCCCTCCATCTCCAGGCGTTCCGCAGCCACCAGCTCCCATTCCCGTTTCGCCGAGGCGTTAATCACTTCCACCGTAAAGCGGCGCTGGCCCGCGCGATTGGAAAGAGGCGGTTGGATCGCTTCCCGCAAGAACTCGTAGAGCTTATCGTAATCCGGCACCTGCACCGCGCCGCCGTTGGGCGCCGTCCAGCCGCGCACAATCTCCTTGCCGATGAAGCGACTTTTGATATCCGAGGTGGACATCTTCGAGCCGACAGAAGCCAGATAAAGCAGCATCGGCAAATCCAGATCGGTCTTCACGTTTTTCTTGTAAGTGTTCCACAACTGGGGAACGTTGGAGAACACGTTCTTAACCGTGGCCCGCTTGAACATCGCGCGCACGACCAATTGCTGGCGACGCAAGCGGTCAAAATCCGAGCCACCGGAATAGGTGTGACGGCCCCGTACGTACCACAGCGCGAATTTCCCATCCAGCCGATGGAGGCCAGGCTCCAGGTCAATATCCGTGGTCTTGGTCTCGTTCTCGGCTTCCTCGTCCGGGAAGGTTTCGTGGTAAGGGCACTCGACGATCACATCAATGCCCCCCAGCGCGTCCACTGCCGTCTTAAAGCCATCAAAGTTGACCATGGCGTAGTAGTGGATGGGAATGCCGAAGTTGTAGCGAATCATGGCCTTGAGCAGCGCGATGCCACCGCCCGGATAATTGATTTGAGAACCGCGCCCATACGTGGTGTTGATTTTATCAAAACCCCAGTTAGGGATCCAGGCATAGTAGTCGCGTGGGATGGAGATGAGCGTCGCTGCCGGAATGTCGGGGTAAATGGACGCGATCATCATCACGTCCGTGTTACCAATGCCTCCCGTGCGGCTATCCCCACCAAGGAGCAGCACGTTGATGGTGCCCCGCGGTTGCGAAAGCAGGGGCATCTCGGTGGGCACGGGAATGGTGGGGGAAAGCACCGGCGTGCCCGTGATATAAACGGTAGGCACCAGCGGCAGGGGCGGGCGATTGGGATCCTCCGTGGGGGTTGGGGTCGCCGTCTCCGTCGGTGTTGGGGTAGCGCCCGGCGTCGGTGTCCAGGTGGGCACCGGCGTGTAGGTGGGACGCGGCGTCAGCGTCATGGTCGGCGTCGGCGAAACGACAGGTGTCACATTGGAGGGCGCCGCCGGCCCACAGGCCTGCAGGACTGTTGCCAACAAAAGCAGGCAGCCCATCAAAAAGGTTGATTTTCTGGATGTAGCCATCGTTCACCTCGCACACAAAAACCGGAGGTAATCCCCTCCGGTGAATTTATCATAACACCAAACACCAAAAAGCCAAACGACAGGGAGCCACTCTCTGGGATTTAGCAAGCTGCTTTTTGTAACGCAGGGCGGCGGGCAAAAGTTCCGCAGGAACAGCGGGGCTTACCTCCATGCACAACGTTACCGCGCCCTAAGGCTGCCCAAACGTAAACCAACGCGCGCACGCCCGGCATCCTGGGGCGGACGAGACGTCCGCCCTCCCAGTCCGCCCTCCCAGGCGTCCACACGTACGCAGCGCTGCCGCGCCCTAAGGTAAACCACCGCCACGCGCACACCGGCATCCTGGGGCGGACGATGGGGGCGGACGAGACGTCCGCCCTCCCAGGCCCCCCCCAGGTTGTGTTCATGCGGGCTTTTCATCCCCCCATCCGCTTGACTTTCCCTTCAATCCTGGCATAATCACCCGCGTTGGCAAAAGCAATGATGGGGAAGAGTAGGCGGAGGGAAGTCGACAGGGACGCGCGGTCAGGGACTGAGAGCTGCGCCCGGCCAAAGCCCGCTGAAGTTCGCCCCGGAGCTGACATCTGAACGGCGCAACGCTCAGTAGGATGCTCCGCCTGACCCAGCGTTAAAGGGGCGCAAAGCGGGCCTGCCTGAAGCGAAGCAGGCCAAGCAGGGTGGTACCGCGGGAGTGAGCTCCCGTCCCGGCAAGGGACGGGAGCTTTTGTTTGGGCAAAGAATCACGCCACGCAAAGAGGAGGTGCACAGATGAGCCTATTCGATGAGTTGAAAGAGCTACACGCTCAGGCGTTGCGCGCGCTGGAGGCAGCGCAGGATTCCGCCGCGCTGGAGGCCTGGTACGCCGGCTTCCTGGGCCGCAAGGGGAGCTTCAATCAGTTGGTGCGCATGGTGGGACAGCTCCCCAAGGAAGAACGCCCTGAGTTCGGGCAGAAGGCCAACGCCTGCAAGGAGGATCTGGAAACGCGCTACGCGCAACGCGCGGAAGCGGTGAAGCAGGCCGAGCTGATGCGCGAGCTGGAACAGGGCACGGTGGATATCACGCTGCCTGGACGCCCGGTAGTGGCAGGTCACCTGCACTTGACGACGCAAACCCTGCGCCAGATTTACGCCATCTTCGCCCAGATGGGCTTTGAGGTCTACGAGGCGCCGGAGGTGGAGCTGGAAGCCTACAACTTCGATCTGCTCAACATCCCCGATTACCACCCGGCGCGCGATATGTGGGATACCTTCTGGGTGCAGACACCGGACGATGAGGCGCGCCTGCTGCTGCGCACCCACACCTCGCCAGGCCAGATCCGCGTGATGCGCGAGCGCTACCCTGAACCCATCCGCGTTATCTTACCGGGCAAGGTGTACCGCTATGAGCAAATCACGGCCCGCTCCGAACATCAGTTCTACCAGGTGGAAGGGCTGGCCGTAGGGCGTGACATCACGCTCACGGACCTGGTGGGCACGTTGAAGCAGTTCGCCGAGCTGTTCTACGGCGCCGGGCGCAAGGTGCGCGTGCGCAGCTCCTACTTCCCCTTCACCGAGCCGAGCATCGAGGTGGATACCGACTGCGTGCTGTGCGGCGGTAAGGGCTGCGGGGTGTGCAAGTACACCGGCTGGCTGGAGATCGCCGGCGCGGGGATGGTGCATCCGGTAGTGCTGCGCAACGGCGGTTATGACCCCGCGGAGTGGAATGGTTTCGCGTTTGGGATGGGCGTCGAACGGCCTTCCATGATGAAGTACAGCGTGAACGACATCCGCCTGTACTACGGCAACGATTTGCGCTTCCTGCGGCAGTTCTAAGGCGTCAGGACACTTGACAAGGCGAGGTGAGAGATGCGTATTCCGCTTTCCTGGTTGAACGAGTATGTGGATGTGCACGATATTCCCGTCCGCGAGCTGGCGGAGCGCCTGACGCTGGCCGGGTTGGAGGTTGAGGGCATCGAAGTGATCGGACATCCCGGCGCAGAGCTGCCCTGGGATCCGAAGCTTATCATCACGGCTGAGGTGGTCGCCGTGCGCCCCCATCCTGACGCCGACCGGCTGGTGTTGGCAGAGGTGAATTACGGCGGGCCGGAGCATGAGATTGTGGTGACGGGCGCGCCGAGTCTGTATGAGCGCAAGGGCGAAACGGGCCTGAGCTTGAAGGTGGCCTTCGCCTGGGAAGGAGCCCTGCTCTACGATGGGCACGTGGAAGATCGGGTGCAGAAGAAGCTCAAGGCCGGCAAGATCCGCGGCGTGCCCTCGCGCGCCATGGTGTGTTCCGAGAAGGAGCTGGGCCTTTCTGATGAGCAGGTTGATATTATCTACCTGCCCGCTGAAACACCGGTGGGTATTCCCCTGGTGGAGGTGTTGGGCGATTACGTGCTGAACTTTGACATTAAAGGGCCGTTTGGCCATCTGCAATCGGTGTACGGGGTGGCGCGCGAGGTAGCGGCGCTCTTCAAGCGCCCGCTGCGCCACGACCCCCTGGAGGCTGGGACGCGCCTGGGCCTGCAGGCCGTGGAGCAGCCGGATTTTGTGGAGCTAACTATCGCCGATCCCGATCTGTGCCCGCGCTACACGGCGACGCTCATCCGCAACGTGAAGATCGCGCCCTCGCCCCTGTGGATGCAGTTGCGCCTGCGCCATGCCGGGATGCGCCCCATCAACAACGTGGTGGATATTACCAACTACGTGATGCTGGAGCTGGGGGAGCCGCTGCACGCCTTCGATTACCGCGACCTGCGCCCGCGTCCAGGCGGCACGAAGCCCGTGATCGAGGTGCGGCGCGCGCGCGCCGGCGAAACGATGGCAACGCTCGATGGGGTGGAGCGCGTCTTCGACACAGAGATGTGCCTCATCACGGATGGACAGGGGCCGGTGGCCGTCGGTGGCGTGATGGGCGGCCTGAATACCGAGGTGAAGGACGACACGAGCACGGTACTGCTGGAAGCGGCCAGCTTCAAGTTCATCAATATCCGCCGCACCAGCCAGACGCTCAAGTTGTTCACGGAATCCGCTGCGCGTTTTGGCAAGCGCGTGGATCCGGAGCTGGCCGCCATCGCTGCGGCGCGCGCCGCGGAGCTGATGGCGCAGCTTGCGGGCGGCGAGGTGTTGCCGCAGATGGGCGATCTCTATCCCGGACGGCCTGAGCCGGTGGTGCTGACGTACACGCCCAAACTGGCGGATCGCATCCTGGGCGTGCAGGTTCCGCCCGCCGAACAGCGCCGCCTCCTGGAGGCGCTGGAGTTCGCCATCGAGGCGCAGGATGAGACGTGGACGGTGACGGTACCGAGTCACCGCCAGGATGTGCGCCTGCCGGTGGATCTGGTGGAAGAGGTGGCGCGCATCCACGGGTACGATCAACTGCCGCTGACGTTGATTGACGAGGCGCTGCCGCCGGTACGCCGCAACGAGTCGCTGCTAGGCGAGGAGGCGATGCGCGATCGCCTGGTGCGCCTGGGGCTGGATGAGGTCATCACGTATTCGCTGGTAGATCCGCAGGATGAAGCGCGCCTGGCCGCGGCGGGACAGACACCTGAGCTGCCCGGCACGCCGGTGCAGTTGCGCAATCCGCTGGCGCCCGAACGCTCGCAGATGCGGCGCACGCTGTTGCCCGGACTGCTGCGCACGGCCTGGGCGAATTTGCGGCACACGGAGCGCATCGCCATCTTCGAGGTGGGACGCATCTATTACCGCACGAACGCCCCGCGCGTTGAGGCCGGTGAGACAGGGGTGGCGGAACCACGGCGGGTGGCGCTGCTCCTCACGGGCCCGCGAGCAGGCGCCTGGTGGCAGGCAACGGACCGCACAACGCTGGACTACTTCGATCTAAAAGGGATTGTGGATGCCCTGCTGCGGATGTTGAACCTGGAAGCAACGGCACGCTGGACGCGCAGCAGTCATCCCGCGCTGCATCCGGGACGGAGCGCCGATGTGTTCGTGGGCGAAACGCGCCTGGGCAGCCTGGGGGAGGTGCATCCGCTGGTGCGCGCGGCGTTCGATTTGCCCGATCAGCCGGTGCTGGTGCTGGAATGGGATCTTGAGGCGCTGTTGCAGGTCGCGCGGGAGGCGGAAAAGGGCAAGAAGATCGGCATGATCTCGCCGTATCCACCGATCCATGAGGACCTGGCGCTGGTGGTGGATGAGGCGACGCCGGCGCTGGATGTGCAGCGCGCGATCGTGGAAGGCGGGTATCCGCTGGTGACGCAGGCGCTGTTGTTCGATATTTACCGCGGCGAGCAGGTCGGGGCCGGCAAGAAGAGCCTGGCTTTCGCGCTCACGTATCAGGCGCCGGATAAGGTGCTGGATGAGAAGGATGTGGAGCGGCTGCGCAAGCGCATCCTGAAGGCGGTGGAGCAGCGCGTCGGGGCGAAGCTGCGCGGGTAGTATGGGGCGGCTGAGCTATTACGCGCGCTCGGTGTGGCGCATGATGTGGGGATTTGCGTCCCCCTGGCAGGTGGCGGGGCTGTTCATGGTCACGCCACGACCTGGCGCCACGCGCACGGTGCGCCTGCGCTCCGGCTTGCGCTTCGCGGTGCGCGGGGCGCTGGATGTGTGGATTCTCAAGGAGACGTTCCTGGATGAGTTTTATCTGCGCTACGGCGGCGCGCCTCAGCCCGGCTGGACGGTGATTGACATCGGCGCGGGGATTGGGGATTACAGTATCCAGGTGGCCAGCCTGGCACCAACGGCGCGCGTCTATGCGTGCGAGCCTTATCCGCCCTCTTACGTGTTGCTGGAACGCAACCTGACGCTGAACGCGGTGGAGAACGTGACGCCCTTACCCTGGGCGGTGACGGATCAGGACGGGACGGCTTACCTGGATTTGCGCGTGAGCGAGCCGCTGCAGATGCACCTGACGCCCGATGGCAAACTGGCAGTGGAAGCGGTGAGCCTGGCGACGTTGCTGGAGCGGCTTGGGGTGAGCCGCTGCGATTTGCTCAAGCTGGATTGCGAGGGCGCGGAGTTCGGGATTTTGATGGGGGCGACGCCGGAAGTGCTGCAGCGCGTGGCGCGCATCGTGTTGGAGGTGCACGACGGGCCGCACGGGACGCGCGCGGAGCTGGTGGAGTTCCTGCGCTGGCGGGGCTATCAGGTGAGGGAATGGCCCAATCCGGTGCACCGCCATCTGGCGTATGTGGCGGCGTGGCAAGCGTAAGCAAAGGGCGTCCCCAACCGGGGACGCCCTTTGCGTTTTATGTGGATGTGGGCTTAGCGTCTGGTGGGGTGTTGGCACGGGCGCTGTTCAGCCGCTGCGCCAGGCGATCGAGGGCATCGGCGACGTCCCATAGCAGTTGCTCCTGGGAGAAGAGGCCCTTTTGCAGCAGGGCCTGCACGCGCTGACTGAGCAGCTCGCGCTCCTGCGGGGTCAATTCCTTGGCGGTGACGACGATGATGGGGATTTCGCGCGTGGTCTCGTCGCTCTTGAGTGCCTCCAGGACGGCGAAGCCGTCTACTTCGGGCATCATCAAGTCGAGCAAGATGAGGGAGGGCGGAGATTGCCGGATCATGAGCAGCGCTTCCGCGCCTCCGGCGGCCTGCTCAACGTGATAGTTGGCATTGGTGAGGATGCGCGCCAGGAGGCGCCGGTCCTCCTCGGTGTCATCCACCACCAGGACGCGCGCGCCTTGCTGCGCTTCCAGCCGCGTCAGGGCCTCCAGCAAGTCCTGCTCCATGATGGGTTTGACCAGGTAATCGCTCACACCCATGCTCAGCCCCTTCCCGACCTCGTTCACGATGGAGCAGACGATGATGGGGATGTCGCGCGTCTCCGGATCGGATTTGAGGTCCTGGATGATCTGCCAGCCGTCGCGGTTCGGCATGAGAATGTCCAGGGTGATGGCGTAGGGGCGCAGGCGTTTGGCCTCGGCGACGACGTATTCGGGGCGGGTGATGCCCACGACGTTGTAGCCGCGCCGCTCCAGGTAACGGCGGAAGAGCTGAATCACGCCGGGATCGTCATCCACAGAGAGGACGACGCGCCGTGACGCCGTCTCCTGGATGCCCTGTTCGCGCTTTTCGCGTTCAGCCTGGGCTTTTTCCTGTTGCTCCCTGGAAGGGCCTTTGATGGGCAGGGAGACGTAGAAGGTGCTGCCCTGTCCAACAACGCTTTCAAGCCAGATGTCGCCGCCGTGCATGCGCACAAACTCGCGGCTGATGGGCAGGCCCAGGCCCGTGCCCCCGTAACGCCGCGTCGAGGAGGAGTCCACCTGGGTGAACTTCTCAAAAACTTTGTCCCACGACTCACGCGGGATACCGATGCCGGTGTCCTCGACGCTGATGATGACGCGCTCTTCATCGTAGCGCGCCCGCAGGCGGATGAAGCCGTGATCGGTGAATTTGGCAGCGTTGGAGAGGAGGTTCAAGAGCACCTGGCGGATACGCTGCGCATCGGCGATGATGCCAGGCAGGTTATCCGGCACGTCCTGCAACAATTCGACGGGCTTGTCCTTGACCAGGGCCACGGAGGCGGACATGACTGTGCGAATGACATCCTTGAGGTTGCATGGCTCGAAGCTGAGTTCCATTTTGCCTGCCTCGATTTTGGAGAGGTCGAGGATGCTGTTGATGAGGCCCAGCAGGTGCTGGCCGCTCTCGTAAATGGCCTGCAAGTCGGTTTTCTGCATTTCGGTGAGCGGGCCATCAATGCCCTTGAGGATGACGCGCGAGAAGCCGATAATCGAGTTAAGCGGGGTACGCAGTTCGTGGGACATGTTGGCCAGGAATTCGGTTTTCAGGCGGTCCACCTCTTTGAGGCGTTCGGCGGTTTCCTGGGCCTCCTCGTACAGGCGGGCATTTTCCAGGGCTACACCAACGTTGACCATGGCCACGCGCAGGAAAGTGCGCAGGTCCTCGTCAATGCGGCGCTGGTCCGCGCGGCGCCCCAGCACCAGCACGCCCTGGGCCTGGTCACGCGCGATCACGGGCACGACGAAAATCTCTTCCCAGGCATAGGCGGAGGCCAGGTTAACCAGGTCCGGGTGTTTGAACGCGCGGCGCAGGTCCGAGGTGAGCAACGGCTCCTGCGTGTCCACGGCCCAGGCGAGCCCGGGCAGTTCGGCGATTGGCGCTTTGAGATCTGTGAGGCTGGTGTCGGCGCTTCCGTCCTCGCGGTAGATGCCGCGCAGGAGCAGGTCCTCTTCATCCCGCTGGAAAGCCAGCACGGCGAGGCGCAGCCGCTGCGCCAGCAGTTGCCCCACGTCACGGAAGAGGGTAGGAATGTCCAGGGAGCGGGAGGCGGTCTGCAAGACTTCGTTGAGCAGAGCGCGGCGCTCGGCCTCCGAGCGGGTGGCGTCCAGCAGGGTCATGTTATCCAGAGAGACCGAAGCGCTCTGGGTGAGCGACTGGTAGAACTGCAATTCTTCTTGCGAGAATTCGTGCGGTTGTTCGGTGTAAATGAGCAGCATGCCGTACTGGCGTTCGCGTTGTACCAGGGCGAGCGCGGCCAATCCGCGCACGCGCATCATTTCGTAGACCTGGCGCATTTGCGGGGTTAGGCGCGGGTCGCTCATCACGTCCGCGCTGATGAAGCGCCCCTCACGGCGCAGGGCCTCGACGATGGAGGCAAAGGGCGCCAGGTCAAAGATATTGTATTGCGGCGCGGAAGCGCGCGGCGTGCGCTCCCAGCGTGCCATGATGCGCAGTTCGCGCGGGCTTTCCGGGGGATGGAGCAGGCCGGCAACCACCCGCGACGGCTCCGGGCGCGTGGCGATGCCTTCCACCGCGACCTGGAACAGCTCCTGTACGGAACGGGCCTGGGCCATGCGCTGCCCAAATTCATACAGCATACGGGTCTGGGCCAGGGCCTGTTGGGACTGCTCGAAGAAGAGGCGGTTTTCCAGGGCCAGGGCCATCTGCTCACTCACGGCGCTGACCAGAGCCAGGTCCTCTTCGGACCATTCGCGTGCTTGTTCGGGGTCGGCAAAGCTGAAGACGCCCATGAGCTGGTCACGCATTTGCACGGGCGCCAGGAGCGCGGTGCCTTCCTGGAACGGCAGGGGGGTCGGCTGGCCCTGCAGGACGGGTTCGGGCAACTCGTGCAAAACAGGCTCATCGAGGGGGAGAATTTCGCTCAGGTCGTAGCGGTAGCCGAGCATGGCGCTGCGCGTTTCAAACGCGGTCCAGGCCTCGCCGACAGAGCGGCGCTGGATGTCCTGCAACTGGCGCAAGCTGGCCTGCGCTTCCGCGTAAAGCTGCGCGTTGTTGATGGCGTTCGCCAACTGATCCGCGACGGTCTGCAGGACGGTGATGTCCTCCTGGGAGAAGGCCTGGGGTTCACTGCTCTGAATCGTCAGCGCGCCGATGACCCGTCCGCGCGCGATGAGCGGCATGGCGATTTCGGAGCGTGTGAGCGGCAGATAGGGGTTCTCAAAGCGCACAGCCTCCTCACCGACGTCAAAACTGATGCGCGGCTCACCGTGCAGGATGCTCCAGCCGATCATGGACGTCTCGCCAACGGCCAGCTTGTGCCCGGCCTCCAGCATTTTGCGTCCGGCCTCGCCGGTACCGGCGCGCAGGATGGCGTAACGCCCGGCCTCATCCAGAAGGAAGAGACCCACATAGTAGTAATCAAACCCCGCGCGGATGAGTTCAACCGAGGTCGAGAGCAGTTCGTTCAGGTCGAGGATGGAGGTGGTGGCGCGGGACACATCCGCCGCCACGCGCAGGCGCGCGGCATAGCGCCCGGCGCGCTCTTCCAGGCGGCGCAGGTGAGCCTCCTCGTAGCTCTGGACAAAGCTGCGGCTCCAGGCCTCGAAATAGGCGTCGGTCTGGGCGAGCAGCTCGGTCACGGGCGAGTCCGCGTACAGCTCGCGCACAAAGCGACGCAGGGTCTGGCCCAGGGAAAGGGCCACCGGCATTGCGGAAGCGCGCTCGGACCAGAAGAAGCCACGCGCCTCTGCCATGGAGACAAGCGGCTCACGCAGATAGGCAAGCCACGTTTCCCATTCGATGGCCGCCTGCTGCGCGGCATCGGCCTCGTCGGTCGTCGCGGGGCGCAGGGCCGTGACCAGGGCGGGCAACAGCTCCTCACGACGTGCTTCCAGTTGCGCGATCAAATTGGATAAGCGTGTATCTTCGGCCATGGGTCAAGCTCCCCTAAGCTTCGTCACGGTCTTTGGTGACCATGCGTCCGGTCAAGAGTTGCACGACATTATCGGGCGTGCCCAGCGCGCGTCCCAGTTCACGCAGGGCGGTGCGCAACACGCCCTGGACATCGGGCGCCGCCTGAAGCTGGCCGGTAATCTCGCGGATGAGACGTTCACGGCGGGCGCGGGCCTCGCTGGCGGCCAGTTGCGAAATGTTCTGAATCGCCACCGCGGCCTGCTGCGTCAGGCTCATCAAGCGGCGCAGCTCTACATCCTTGAACTCGCGCGGCTCCGGATAGAGCGCGTTAATGAAACCGATGCGCTGCCCGGCAGCCAGCAACGGGACAAAGAGCGCGCTGCGTGCCCCTAGCAGGCGCACCATCATGGCGCGCGAGTGGCGATCCAGGCGCGGGTCGAGGGTCAAGTCGCGGATGATGCCCGGCTCGTTTGCGCTCAGGATGAAACGCGACAGGCCAAATTCGCGAATATCATAGCGTTTGACCTGACGCACAGGCGTTGATTCGCCAACGTACCAGCGCGTCAGGACATAGGTCCACTCCGGCATGTCCTCGCCCACCCAGGGACGGTTGAAAAGCTGAATGCTAACATCGTGGGCCCCCTCCCCCATGACGGTATAGCGGCGCAGGGTATCCAGAATGGACTCGTAATCCTGGGCGCGGGTTAGCTCGCCGGTTGCCTGGTACAGCAGCTCGGTTTCGGCCAGAGCCTGCTGCAGTTCCAGGGAACGCAGGCGCGTCTCTTCCAGCAACGTCATGTTCTCCAGCACCACCGCAACCTGGCTGGCCAGATTACGCGCCAGGATGCGCATTTCCGGATCCAGCGGCGGATCGGTCTGCAAGGAAATCAATCCCAGCACACCGCGGTAAGCCGCGCCCGTGCGGATGGGGACGTAAAGGACCCGTTCCACGGCATAGAGAGAGCGCTGTTCCTCCGTCAGGGATAAGCCATCGAGCAGACGTGCCAGTTCGGCACTGGTCAGACCGCGGAAGAAGAGCTGCTGTTCAGGCGTCAAGGTGTAAACGGAGCCCGCCTCCATCAAAGGCATAGCCTCAGCGGTAAGGAAAGCCTGTAATTTAACGCTCAGGATGATCGGGTCCTCAAACGTGAGGACAAAAACGGCCATGCGCAGGCCCTGAGCCAAAATCTGCGCGATCTGGTTGAGCGCCTCATCTGGGGTGGAGGCCGAGGCGGCGGTGCGCAGGACGGCGTTCAGCAGGGCCTGTTGGCGCGCGTTGCGCTGAGCTTCTTCGAAGAGGCGGGCATTTTCCAGCGCCAGGGCGGCCTGTTCGCTTACGCTTTCCACCAGGTCCAGCTCGTCACGTGTCCACTCGCGCTGTGGGTCGAAGAGGGAAAGTACGCCCACCAGCTCCCGACCCAGGCGCAGGGGCTGCATCAACAGAGGCTGCCCGGCATCCTTCACCCAGGTAGATGGCGTCTGCGCCTGGCGTATGTCCGATGGTACGGGATAAGGCGTCGCCGCGTACACTGCCACGCGATCGTACTCGTAAGCCAGGGCCTGCACGCGCGCCATGACGCGCGCCCAGCCCTGCCGACTGTAATCCTGGTACAGGGCCTCCAGTTCCTGAACGACGCTCTGCATCTGCTCCAACAGGCGGGCGTTCTCCAGCGCGATCGCAAGCTGATCCGCCATCAACTGCAGGTTTTCCTCGTCCTCGGTGGTGAAGGCGGATGGCTCCGTGCTCTGCACATCCAGGACGCCAATGATACGAGAGCCCACCCGCAGGGGTAAGGCCAGTTCGGAGCGCGTGTCGGGCAGATCGGGGTTGCGCACCCAGACCACATCGCCCCCCACATCCAGAGCAATACGCGGACGCCCCGTCGCCGCGACAGTTCCCACAATGCCACGGCCCACCTGGAGCTTGTGGCCACGTGCCAGCATACGCCGCCCCCCTTCCGAAGAGGCGGCCTGGAGCAAAGCCCATTCGCCTTTTTCGTCAACCAAGAAGATGCCGGCATGGTAGAAGCCGAAGTTCTGCGAAATCGCATTGACCGCCGTGCGCAGCAGGGTCGGCACATCACGCACCAGCGCCGCCTCGCGGCTCACCAGGCTCGCGGCCTGCAGTTGGCGCGAGGTGCGCTCCAGGGCTGCCGTGCGGGCCGCGACTTTCTCCTCCAGGCCCTCTACCAGGTCACGCAGGCGTTCAGCCATGGTGTTAAAAGCGTCCGTGAGGAAGCCGATCTCATCCGCAAATTTTACGGGGATACGGTGGGTCAGATCCCCTCCAGCAATCACAGAAACACCCTGAGCCAGAGCACTGAGAGGAGAAAGGACCCAGCGCGCAAAAGCGAACTGCACCAGACCAATCACAGCAGCCAGAACAAGCGCCACAGCAAGGACCGGCGCCAGGGTGATCAAAGGGGGCGTGACCTGAGCTGCCGGCACCCCGGCGACAATATACGCATAACGCTCCGCAGGGCCCGGCAACTTCACAGTGCGGACCACCAGATAAGTATCGCCATACACGGGCAGAGTGCGCCGTAATTCCCCCTGGCTCAGATTGGCCAGCTCAACCACAAAGCGGCCTTCAAAGGTCTCGTTAGAGTGATAAAGCACCGTCCCTGTATCCAGCACGATGCTCACAAAAGCGACTCGCTCCAGGCCAGAAGCCGCCGTTCGCACTTCACCGCGTAAACCTTGTACATCGTAAATTGAGGAAATGTAAGGGGTAATATCCTGAATCGTGCGCTGCAAGTCACGTGTGAGGACGCGCGCTTCGCCCAGACTGTTGGCACGATAAGACGCCTGATACTCTCGCCCAATAAAGATCAATACCGGCAAGATCATCAGCAGCGGAATGAGACCGGACCACAACAAAATGCGCCAACGTAATGACAAGCCACGAACGTTCATCGCTGTCCTCCAGGCGACGCTAATAGCGTGCGATAGAGTTTACCCGTCACAGGGATTTTGACCGGAATGCCCAGACGCCAGTACTGCGCAGCCGCCAGATTGAGCAAGAGCGGATTAGGGGACGAGGGGACAATGCCCAAAGTTTCCGGCGCCACGCCCTGCATCATTTTGACCACAATAGCTCCTACCTGTTCACCCTGAGCACGTCGCGAAACCACCAGCCCGCCGATCGCTCCGAATTCAACCGAACGTTGTTGCAGGGCATACACGGGGACAGGGGTATGGGTCAATGTCCACTTCAGCACATCATCCTCAGGAATGTAGTTACCAGCGGCATCACGTAAGGCGTGATAGTTCCCCAACAGGATAAAATCAAAGTTGTAATTCACCGTTTCGGTCATCACCACCCGCTGCCAGTATTCAAATTTTTCCACCTGGCGCAGCGGCGGCATATACATCCCCTCAAGGTTAGCGGCGGCAATGTCCGCGTACCAGCGTTGAATCGCATTGCGCGTCTCCACCGAATCGTCGGTAAGCAGCACGTAACTACGCGCGTTGGGCATCATGGCCCGGGCCAGGCGCACCGTCTGCACGGGGTACCTTTCCTCCAGCACGCCGGCAACGTGGGGCAAGGTTTTCACTGCCTCCGGCACCTCGCCATCCAGACCACAAAACACGATCCACTGCTCCGGATCAGGGTACGCCGTGAGCACCTGCGTCATTGCCTCATCATCGCACACGATCAGCACGTCGGGCTGATAGGCAACGATCTCAGCCAGAAGCCCAGGCACGCGGGCGCGATAACCGCCCACATCGCGCACACTATCGAGATACGCCTCACGCAGTTCCAGCATGCGTCCTGGCCGGTAAAGCGCCTTGTCCAGCGTATCTAACAAGCCAGCGCGAAACTCCTTTGAGAGCGGATCATCCGCACCGTAGCTTCCCACCAGGAACAGGCGCAAAGGCCGCTCCCCGATGATAGGCCGCGGCGTGGGCGTCAGGGTAGGCAAGGGAAGCGGCTCCGGTGTAGCCACGGTGTTCCCCGCGCAAGCCGTGAGGAGCGAGAGGAGCATGAGCAGCAGCCCCCCGCTCAAACTCAACCAAAGGAGACGATCAGTCCGCTTCATAGGCCTCACCCGCCGATGACTCCCGTTCCTCAACAGGGACCAGTTGCACCCGCACGCGCTGCAAATTGAGCGCACGGCCCACTTCCTGCACCAGGCTGCGCAAGACAGCTTCCACGCTGGAGCTGGCACGCAAGCGAGCGACGATAGCACTGCGCGCGCGCTCGTTTAAAGCCCTTACACGCGATTCTTCCAACAAGCGCGCATTATCCACCGCCAGGCTTAGCTGCTCGCCGATTTGCTCGGCCAGGCGCACCTCTTCAGGACGCCAGGCACGCTTGAGTTCAAAACGCAAGTAGCCCACCACCTGACCGCGCACCTGAAGCGGAACATGCAGGGTGTGCCGATCCGCTTCCTCGCGCACCTCGAGCTGTGTGCTGAGCAAATCGGACTCTTCCGGGGCTTCGTCCACCGGTATCACCGCGCCGAACGTCGCATCGTAACTGTACAGGGTGCGGTGACGACGCACCAGGTCGCGCCAGGCTTCAACCACATCCTGTTGTTGATAGAGGCTGAGGCGCTCCAGGTTACGCTGCATGTCACTGTGCAGGCGCGCATTATCAATGGCGATCGCTACGCCCTCCGCCAGCACGCGGAGCGTGCTCACATCTTCCTGCGTAAAAGCGGCTGGACGGTTGCTTTGAATGTCCAACACCCCAATGATCTGCTCCCGCACCACCAGGGGCAAGGCCATTTCGGAGCGCGTATCGGGCAAATCGGGATTGTTAAACCACACAGCATCCGCCCCCACGTCCAGAGCAATGCGCGGGACGCCGGTAAAAGCCACGTTGCCAACGATCCCCTGGACCCCGACATGCAGGCGATGACCGCGCGCCAGCATGCGTTTGCCACCCTCGGAAGAAGCAGCACGCAACACCGCCCACTGGCGCTCCTTATCCACCAGGAAAAGCCCCACATGATCGTAACCCAGGCGCTCGGCCACCAGCGAGACGGTGCGTTCCAACAATGCTTCCTCATCACGGATAGAGGTCAGAATTTGAGAAAGCTCGGCGATGGCCTGGAAGCGTCGGGCCAGCGCAGTGACCTCGGCCGTGCGTTCGTCCACGTGCACTTCCAGACGTTGACGAATCTCGGCCAACTGGCCGGCGATCTCGCGAAAATACTCAAAACGCCGCTGCAAATTATAGAAGAAAATCGCCACCACCATTGCGCTTCCCGTACTGCCCAGCACCGTCATGATGCCCAGTGCGTCGCCCTGCATCTCCAGCGGCAAGCTGAATGGCGGGACATACAGTCCCATGCGCTGCATGAGCGCAATCAGCAGGTAACCACCCAGCAACAAGCCCGACAAAGCAATACCCGCCCGCAAGGGCAGGACCCCAAGAGCGGCCACGAAAAGCCACATAAACATACTGACAGCAATGGAAGCCATCCCATCGTACAGAAGCACAACCAGCAAAAGGATGAAGGTAAGAAGCCCGGTGTAGAACCAGGCAATCTGTTCGAGATAACCGTGCTTATTGCCCCAATACGAAAGCCCGTATCCCAAAATAGCAACCAGCATGACCGTGTTTAGAATGGCGGGCGAAAAAGCGGGATACCAGGCTGCCAGGAGCTGGAGGTTCACGATAATCCCCAGACAGGTCAGGACGCCAGTCAGCAACACAGCGTTAAACAATTGACCACGCCACTGGCGATCCTGATCCTGGTAAGGAACAGAGAGGACCGCATCCAACCAGCTTTGGAAGCGTGACGATGTAACGGGTGTCTCTGCACTCATAGGTTCCCCCTCACGATTCCGGCAACATCAGACGCACCGAGGCGGCCTCGGCCTGGAAGAAAGTGCTGAGCTCCTGCAGGGCTACCTGCAAGATAGCGTCAATCTCCATCTCGGCACGAATATCCGCGGTGATGGATGAAGCTGCCTGTTCAAGAGCCGCACGGCGGCGCGTCTCATCCAACAGACGGGCATTTTCCAAGGCCAGGCCCAATTGCGTCAGCACCGTGGTCGCCACAGTAACCTCATCCGCTAACCAGGGACGTTCCGCCTCCAGCACAACGCGCCCGACAATCTGCTGTTGCACGCGCAAAGGCACAATCAGCAGATAGGTGCCTTCTGGCGTGGCATACTGCATCACGTCCTGAGCCATACGCACAGCTTCGGGTAAGGTCTCCAGGCGCGCAGCGCCAGGCCGCACCGCAATGCGGTCGTAAGTGTAACTCAAGCGTTCAGGGCGCTCCTGAATAAGCATGCGCCAGGCCGCAGTCAAGCTCTCCTGCTGATAACGCGCCAGGCGTTCATAAGCGCCCTGCACACGTTCAAATTGACGCACGTTTTCGATGGCCCCCTGCAGGGAGACGGCAAGCGCGCTCAGCAAACTAACCATGCTTTCGTCAAAGACATGGGGCTCCACACTCTGCACATCCAGGACGCCCAGGAGCGTGTCGCGCGCCATGATGGGGAAAGCTGCCTCCGCGCGGGTTAGACTAAAGGGGTCTGTGGATTTGTAATTGATGTCCTGGGCCACGTCCTGCGCCACATAGGGCTGTCCTGTGCGCGCCACTTCGGTCACAATGGCGCGTTCCTGCAGGCTCAATTGAAAGCCCTGTTTGACCATATCGGCATAAATTTCACCTGAAGAGGCCTGCAGCACGAGCACGCTGCGGCTTTGATCCACCAGGAAGATGTTGACCGAATAGAATCCCAGCACGTCCGCAATGTAATTGACCTCGTCATGCAACAAGGACTGCAAGTCCCGCACCTCCGCCAGCCGGGCCTGAACCCCGGCCAGCGTGCGGAAGGCGCGTTCGCGTTGTGCCACCGTCTGCTGATAGAGTAACATGCGCTCCTCCAGCTCTTCCTGGGCGCGCGCGACCTCCTGCGCCGTAGCCTCCGCACGCTGGAGCGTGAAATAGAAATTCCGCGCAATGAGGTAAAGCACAGGAACCAGAGACAGCATGGTTAACCAGGTCAGCACCGCAAAGCTTTCCAGGGTGACCAGAGCCGTGACGACGGTAGGGCGTTGATAATAGCCGGCGGCAGCTAAAGCGAACAAGCCCATCCAGCTCACCGCATAGCCCCCCAACATCACCAAAGGCCAGGCGGTCTGGGCCAGGAAGATCGTGCCGACGGCCAGAGCCCAAACCACAAAAAGCACCTGCCCTGAGTAGGCGCCTCCCGTCAACACAAAAATGACCAGGCTACTCAGATAGAGGATGCCTATGTAGATCCGCGCCAGGTGGTCACTATACCCGCGACGGCGCACCAGCACCATGAGGACAAGCTGCAACAGGATCAAAAAATTGCTAAACGCCATCGCGACCCAGGAGCCGAGGGTACGCGCGGCCTGGGCCTGGCGCAGCGTGGCCATGGAATACAAAGCCGCGAGCAGGGTCAGGGTCAGGCCTCCGAGCAGTGCAATCAACAACAGTCGCCCCATCAGGCGCGTCCGCACATCCTGACCCGGCGCGGTAAAAGCACGTTCGATGCGTTGCCACACCCCGGCTGTCGACTTCATTGTTGTACCTCCATATGCACTACGCCCCAACGCACGCGCAAGGCGCGGCCCAGCTCCTCCAGGGCGCGCTCCAGCAGAGCCTCAATTTCCACCTCGGCGCGCACGCGCGCGGTAATCTCACTGATGAGCTGCTCCTGCGTCACACGGCGACGGGACTCCTCCAGCAGGCGGGCATTTTCCAGGGCCGCCGCCAGGCGGTCAGAAATCTGCTCCACCAGGGCCACAGTGTCTTTGGGGATGGTGGCCGATTCAAAGCGCAGGTTCAGCACGCCAATGACCTGATCACGGTAGCGAATGGGAACGGCCAGCACCCCCTGCCGTTGCTCCTGGGCCGTAGTGGCAGCGATCACCGGCGCGCGGCGCTCTACCGCCAGACGCGCTTCGGGTGCAGGTTCAGGGGCCGGCTCCACCCCCATGAAGCGATAGCGGTACCCGATCTGCTGGCGCATGCGCTCCATGAAATCCTTCCACGCTTCGGCGGTGTAACGTCCGTAAGCCGCCTGGACTTCGCGCACGGTCTCTTCCATGCGCTGCAACAAGCGCGCATTCTCGATCGCGTTCGCCAATTGATCCGCCATGGTCTGCAATACCGTAATATCCGCCTCAGTGAAGGCGCGCGGCTGATTGGATTGAATGGTCATCGCTCCGATGACCTTACCACGGCTGATGAGCGGCAGTGCCATTTCGGAGCGGGTTTCGGGCAGCAGCGGATTGCTGAAGCGCACCGCCTCGGCGCCCACATCCAGGGCGATGCGCGCCTTGCCGGTCGCCGCGCAGGTGCCGATCATGGAAGCGCCACCCACCTCCAGGCGGTGTCCCCGTTCCAACATGATGCGCCCCGCCTCGCCCGTACCGGCGCGCAAAACGGCCCACTTGCCCACATCGTCCACCAGGAAGATGCCCACATAGTACAGGTTCAGCCGCTCGCGGATGAGTTCCACCGCCTGGGGCAAGAGCTCGTCCAGGCTGAGGATGGAGGTGGCAGCGCGGGAAATTTCCGCCGCGGCACTCAGGCGCCCCGCGCGTTTCTGCACTTCGTCCAGCAGGCGCTGATTTTCCAAAGCCAGGGCCAGTTGATCGGCCACCGTGCGCACCCATTCCAGTTGCTGCTCGCTCCAATGCGCGCCCGCTTCGCCCTCCAGGCCCAGCAGGCCGATGATTTCCCCTTGCAGGGAGATAGGAACCGCCACCGCAGGCACCTGCTGCTCATCTTCGACGTGCACCAGGCGTTCACTTTCCAGCGCCTGCGTCATCACCGGCAGCCAGGCCTGCTCATCAGGCTGAACGCCCTCCGGCGTGCGCCGATACCCCTGCACGGCCATGACGTACCCCTGCCAGGCCTCGCGCACGTACCGCCGTTGCATGGCCATAATGTCCTGCAGCATCTGTTCCGCCTGACGCCGCGCCTCTTCTGCTTCCAGACGAGCTTTTTGCTCATCCTCCACCAGCAAAATGCGGAACGCGGCGGCTCCCAGCTCATCGCCCAAAATGTCGTAGAAATCCCGTACCGGCCCCAGGGTAAAAAGCGCAAAACCCAACAGTTGCGTGCGGAACAGCAAGGGAACCAGCATACGAGTTAAACGAGCTTCCGGCGCGAAGAGCACACCCGGCAGGAGATTCGCAGCCGGGTAAGGCGGCGCCTGGACCTGATAGGCACTCTGGCGGTCAAAGGCCAGCAACAGGCGCGCCAGTTGCCGTGTTTCGTCCGCGTACAGGGCCAGGTTGGCTTCGGGCACATCCAGACGCGGCAGATGCGTGGCTAAAACCTGAGCCAGTTCATCCGTATTCAAGACAGCAGCGACATCACGCTGGAAATCGTAAATCAAGCGCCCCAGGTATTCCTCGGTAAGTGGATGATAGGTCTGCGTCCGATAAGCAACATCGCCGACGATCTGGCGGGCCTCGTGCAGGCAATCCTCGGCACATGGGCGTTCCTGCTGAGCATCAAGATAGGGTAAAAGGCTGGCCCGCAACATCGTGAGCACACTCTGACCAAGATTCACATCCGCCCCCTGTAAGCGAGCTGACTCCAGGGCAGCATAGAGCGCGGAGAAGAAAGGCCCACGGTCACGCTGGCGCACGGCCAGGAGAAAAGCATCCCAAAGCGGGCGGATCCACAAGGCCTCCGGTAAGGCATAGCGTTCCAAAAAGGGACGGAGTCGCGCTTCAAATGCGGCATAGGCATCCTCTAACGTTGTCCCAGGCTTTGCCTCAGCCGCAGTATCAGCCAACGGAGATGGCCAGGTTTCCGGAACCTCGCGTTCATACGCAAAAACACCCTGGGCCAGCGTGGGGATACAACCACAGGAACGGCGCACCCGCAACAACGTGGGAACCGTGGTCTGGTCGGGGACAGGTTCGCCGGCCAGCAAGGCCTGCATCAGATGCAGGGCGCGATAGCCAATCCCGGCAATGTCCTGGCGCACGGTGGTAAAGGGGATGGGCCCAAACCGCGCTTCCGGGTCATCATCGAAGCCGACCAGCGCCAGGTCCTGCGGCACGCGGATTCCCTGCTCGCGCAGGTAAGGCAGAGCGCCCAAAAGAAGCTGGTCATTGACCCCCACCACGGCCTGGAGATCAGGCGCCTGGTTCAGCAGGCGCGCCATGGCCGCAGGCCCATCCTGGCGGCGGTAGCTGGCCTGAACCACCCACGTCGGCAGCACCTCCAGGCCGTAAGTTTGCATCGTGTCCAGATAAGCCTGGTAACGCTGCTCCGCCTCCGCCTGGCCGACTGGCCCGCGCAAAAAGCCGATGCGCCGATACCCATGCACCGTGATGAGGTGCTCCAAGGCAGCGCGCACACCGCCGGCGTTATCGGGCAACACCATGGGACGCTCAGGCAAGGGCAAGGCCATGGTGACCATGGGAAGGCGGTCAAACGCGGCGATGATGTCCTGCAAGACGTCCCGGCTCACGATATGGGAGAGGGTGGCGCTGAGCAGTACCCCGTCCAGGGGCGCATCATGCAGAAGTTTGAAGGTATCCCAGGTAGCCGCCTGTTCCCCGCCCTCGTAAACCAGGATGTTAAAATCAAGCTCAGCCGCGGCACGTTGAATCCCGCGCATGATCTCCAACTCGTAACCGTTCATGATGCGGGTGATGACCACCCCAATCGTTAAACGGCGCCGCGCGGATGTGCTCTGTATCAAGCCAGACGGTGAAACGCTCATACGCACCTCACTCGATGCCTCGCTCATCCTGAAGAGCCAGGGTTTCGCGCAGATGGTCACGTGACCCAAGGCGCACTACGCCAACGGGCGCGTTCAGGATGCGCGCAAGTTCTTCTAACGCTATGCTCAGCAATGTCTCGGTGTCGGCGGCACGGCGCAGGCGCTCGGTAAGCATGCGCATGCGATACTCATCCTCGACGCGCTGTTGAATTTCCGCAAACAGCCTGACCGTTTGCACCGCATTGGCCACCTGCGCCGCGACCGTTTTAAACAAATCCAGGGCCGCCTCGTCATACAGGTATTCTATATCATAGTTTTGAATGGCCATGACGCCCACCACGCGCCCGGCAGCGATGAGCGGCACCCCCATCCAGCTTAAAGCCAGCTCGCCGATCGGCGGGATGTTAAGCTGGGTGAGGAAAGCGTCACGTTCGGCAGCGTTGCGCAGGAGCACCGCGCGCCTGGTGCGGATGATGTAGCCCGTCACCCCCCGTGAGATGGGGAAACTGGCGACCGGTTGACGCTGCCCGCGCTCGATGCCGTAAGCGCGCGTCCAGGTTTCCTCGCCCTCGTTGTACAGGGCGATGTAGAAATTCTCCACGTCAAACAGGCGCCCGAGCTGCTGATGCACCATGGCGAGCAGGTGTTCCATGTCCAGCGTGCCGGTCAGGGACTGGCCGATTTCGTTGACGACGGTCAACTCCGACAGGCGACGCTCACGTTCACGCAAAAGGAAGGCGGTATTGAGCGCTACGACCGCTTGATTGGCCATGGCCAGCAACAATTCACGCTCGCGCGGCGTAAAATCACTGTGTTTATTGCGATGGAGCACGGTAAGCGTGCCCAGCACGCTCTCCCGATACACCAGCGGAACAATGGCCAGCGCCTGGTCAGCCTGACAGAGCGCCTGTTCAGGCGCCGAGAGCTGCTCTGTTGCACCAGGCGGCAGGAAAAGCGCGGTGCGTTGCGTTATCACGCCGCCGTGGCGGCCCGCCATCCACGTCTGAACATCCGCCAGCGACAACCCAATCAGGCTGCCCACGGCCAGGATGCGGCCAGGCACCTGCCGCACGCGATCCAGGACGAGCAAAGCTGCCCCCTCGGCCTCGACAACACGGAGCACCCCGTTCACGATCTCCCGTAACTGGGCATCCAAATCCTCGGCACTGAGCAGGGTGTGACTGATCCGGTAGAGTGTTTCGTTCTCTTCTACCGCGCGCCGCGTCTGCTCGTAAAGCAGGGCGTTGCGTAACACGCTGGCAACTTGCGCCGCGATGGTGCGGAACAGGGCCAGATCGTTTTCGGTGTAAGCCCGCTCCAGATGCAGATTTTCGATGCCCATGACGCCGACAACCTCATCGCCGGCCAGCATCGGCACGCCCATCCAGGACTGGCTGACCTGCCCCAGGACCTCGATCTGATGGTGGGCACAGAACTCGCGGAACTCCTGAGCGCTCTGGAACCGTAAGGCCTGGCGCGTACGGATGATGTAGCCGGTCAAGCCCAGCGCTACGCTATGGGTAGTGACCGGCATGCGCTGCCCACCCTCGATGTTAAGCACCATGGTCCAGGTCTGGGTTTCGGGCTGGTACGTGGCGATATAGAAGCTGGAGGTATCAAAGAGCTGCCCCACCCAGGTATACACGGTCTGCACCAGGAGCTCCAGATCGAGCGTGCCGGAAAGCGCCTGGGCAATTTGATTGAGGACACGCAGCTCCGCGAGCTGGCGCTCACGTTGTTGAAAGAGCCTGGCGTTCTGAATGGCGATGGCCGCCTGCGAAGCGATGGCGCTGAGCACGTCACGGTGCCAGGCGTTGTAGGTGTAGGGCGTCGTGTAACTTTGCACGGCGATCACCCCAATCACCTGATCCCCCAACAGCATGGGCACCCCCAACCAGGATTGTGCGCCCAGCTTACCGACAGCTTCCAGGCCCAGGCGTTCCCGGTGTTTGTCTATCTCCGCTTCCATGAGGAGCGGCTGGCGGGTCCGGATAATATACTCCGTCAGGCCGCGGCGCAGCGGACGGCGCGTGGTCGGGCCGCGGTCCTGGCGCTCGCCTTCTACAATGTCCAGCACAAAATAGAGCTCCTGGACGTCTTCTTCGTAAAGCGCCACGTAGAAGTTAGTGGTGTCCATGATTTGCGAGGCGTAGTGATAGATGCTTTCCGCGACGCTTTCCACGCTGGGGCCGGCAGCCATCAGGCCAGCCATCTCCCGTAGAATGCGATTTTCCAGGGTCAGGCGCTCTACGGTTGCCTTGAGTTCAGCTTGTGTTCCGGCTTTCGTCCTGGGTGTCATGATCTTACGCCTTCACCATCCTCGGGTTAACATGAAATTACGCTGAAGCATCGTCCGTCTGGGGCGGCAGCAGGTGCACGGCCACTTCGGCAACCCCGGGCAGACGCCCCAATTCCTGAACGGCGGTGCGCAGCAAGGTATCCACATCCAGAGACCGGGCAAACTGGGCCGCCACCTCCCCTAGTTCCTGCTCACGCGCGGCCCGTCGCTGCGTGTCCTGGTACAGACGGGCAGATTCCAAAGCCACCTCCAATTGCGCGATCAGCGCTTCCAGCAAAAGAATTTCCTCTGGATGCCAGCGTCCAGCGCTGGCCGGTTTGCGCAGGTTGAGCACGCCCACGGTTTGTCCACGCACACGCAGCGGCGCGGCGAAGGTCAAAAGGTCGGGCGCATCCTCGGCCACAGCAGTCACGGTGCGCTCTTCGCGCAACGCGGTTTCCATTTCCGGATACCACACATCGCCAATGACCGAAAGCCGCTCACCCGCAAAACGATAGCCTGGCGTCAAGCCCGTGCGCAGCAATTCGTGCCAGGCCGTGCGCGTGATCTCGCCATACGCGCGGCGCTCTGCTTCCAAAGCACGTTGAGCTTCTTGCAGCAAACGAGCGTTGTCCAGACCGACAGCGACCTGCGCAGCAATCGTCTGCAATACGGCCAGGGTTGGCTCATCAAAAGCATAGGGCAAAGCGCTCTGTACACTCAACACGCCCAGCACGCGCCCGCGCGCTATCAGGGGAATAATCACTTCAGAGCGAGTATCAGAAATAGCGGGATGGCTATAATAAGCCTGAGCTTCCGTGACGTCCTGAGCCACCACCATGCTTTCGGTGAGCAGTGCCTGCCCCACCAGCGAAGCGCTTCCCATTTCCAGGATGAAACGTTCTGCCATCAGAACGTCAGCTCCTTGTCCGACCCCAATGTGATACTGGACGGCACGTCCCGTTTCTTGCATAAGTAAAAAGGCGACGTGGTTAAAACTGAAACGATCCACCAGTAAGGTGGCGGTTTTGCGCATTAATTCATCGGGATCCAACAAGGCCGTCACGGCGTTAATCACCTCCGCCGCCGCGTTTGCGTACTCGGCACGGCGAGTCAGGTCCGCGGTACGTTCGGCAACGCGCTGCTCCAGGGAAGCAATCAATTCACGCAGGCGTCCCGTCATCAGGTTAAAGCTTCCGGCAAGAGCACCAATCTCATCACCGGTTGAAGGGGTAACTTGAACGTCCAGCTTCCCGGCAGTTACCTGATCCGCCATCGTCTTCAACTCCAGAACGGGGCGCGTGAGCAGCAAAGCCATCCACCAGCCAAACAAGGCCATAACCCCGGCCAGAATCACGGCAGCCGTTAACACGCCGCGCGTTTGATCCCGCACCGGAGCCAGAATCACATCCTGTGACTGGGCATACACAATTTGCCAGGGCACTGTGTTAAGCGGAACAATGGCCGCCAGCTCTGTTGTCCCCCCTTCTTTGTCCACCGTCTCGTAAATCTCACCCACAAACCAGCGCTCACCACGCTGCAGCGCCTGAACCAGCTCCGGCAGGTTGGTGCTCAGGGATTCGAGCGTTCCGGCGGGCAGGCGATAGGCGGCCTGATAGCGCGCAAACGTGGCTGCATCCACAGGGGCAAGCAACGTAAAGCGCAGGCGCCGCTCACGTCCATGAGCAAGGCGGATCATGTCTTCATCCACAAGCACACCAAATGAGCCAGCTCCTAAAGCCTCATTGCTTTGCGCCACCCAGTTTTGTAACGTTTCGGCCTGATAACGCACACGTAAAATCCCCAACAGAGCACCCGTCTCGGGATCGGCAATAGCGCAAGCAATGTAGTAATAAGCTCCCCCTGTGCGCGGATCAAGCAAAACGTGTGAGATGTAGGGTTCTGGCTGACGCAAAACGCTCTGCTGATTGAGGGCGCCTGCCACGTATTCCATCGCGGATTCATCCCCACCTTCCAGCATGGGATCGGAATCCAGCAGGTTGCGCCCCTGCAAATCAAGAAGGCCATAGGAAGACACGTATGTGCGGCGTGCCATACTATACAAAAGCCGCCGCACATGGCTCATATCCTCTTGAGGATCCGCAAAAAAGGCTTGAAAATCAGAGTACTGCGCCTCACTCCGAATCACCATGCGCTGCAGATCGAGCAATTGATCTATCTGTGTGGCCAGGCGTTTTGCGGTAGCCGAGAGCAATTGCTCCGCATGGGTACGCACGAGCTGGCTCAAACGAATGTTGACGCTCGCCGTGATTAAAATCAACGGCACCAGGGCGGCAAACACAAGCGCGATGATCAATTTGGCGCGCAGGCTGTATTGCCGGAAGTTACGAAAAACGATGAAAAGTGACCAGATGGGCCCCGCCAGGGCAATCACCACGAACAAGCGGCTCACTTCATCCGGAACCTGCAGGCGTGATCCTGGCCAGTAAAAGTCGAGCAGCAAAGCGCCTATCCCGCATGCAATGGAAAGGCCAATCAAGCGCAAAGCATGCTGCACAGGAAGTCGGAGCTGCGCCAGCAACGCGGGGAATACCAGCATCAAGGTGATCCCCAAAAGCGTCCCCAGCCCTGAAACCAGGGTACTCCCCACCAGGATGACCAGCATGACCATGGCGCTCATCAGGTAGAGGGCCGAATAAGCCCGTCCACGCCGTACCAGCACAAAACTCAGACCTGCGACCGGTAAGTATGAAAAAGAATCCAGAGCCAGGGCATAAAATTGCCACTGTCCAGTGCGCCAGCCCAGGTAAGCGTACAGGGCAACCGTCGCTCCCCCGGCCAGAGCTGTAAATGCCAGGATGCGCGCCAAACCCTGCGCCAGAGATGCCTCATCGCGTTGGGTCACCTGGACATGTTCCATAGCCTATGTCCTCCAAAAGAAAGCTGCCAGAGCTGTATCCCGCCAGGAAACAGGGATCGAACGCCCGGCATTGACCATGAGTAACCAGAAAAGCCCCGGCCCCAACAGGTAAGGAGCGGGGTGCCGTGCCGTCAGGGCATGGACAATCATGCGCGTGACCGTTTCGGTAGGTGGCATTTTGTCGCCAGTGATGGTCGGCATGAGTTGTTTGTAGCGGCGATACAGGGGCGCATAGGGCGTGTCGGGGCGCTCCAGCAGCTCTTTGACACGCCGATGGGCATTCTCAAACCAGGCGGAACGGACAATGCCCGGCGCCACGACGACGACCTTGATGCCCCAGGGGCGCAATTCCACCCGCAGGGTATCCGAAAGCGAAATCAGCGCCGCCTTGCTGGCGCAATACAGGCCCGCCAGGGGATAAGCGAACAGCCCCGCCGCGCTACCCACGTTGACGATGCGCCCCCCACCCTGCGCGCGCATCACCGGCGCCACCAGTTGACACATGTGCAACGTCCCGATGACGTTGGTTTCAAACTGCAAGCGGGCCTCGTCCAGGCTGACTTCTTCCAGGACGCCCAGCGCACCATAGCCGGCGTTGTTGATCAGGGCATCCAGTCGCCCACCGGTTTGCTTCAGCACTTCCGCCACGGCGGCCTTGCAGGAGTCAGGCTCCGTCAAGTCCAGGTAGAGCGGCGTAAGGCGCTCCGAAGCGATGTCATCCAGGGTATGTAAGCGACGTGCGGTAGCAAACACACGCCAACCGCGTTGCGCCAGGTCAAGCGCAGTAGCGCGTCCAATGCCGGTTGAGCAACCGGTGATCAGAACGGTGCGAGATGAAGTGTTGCTCAAGCCTGCTCCTCCTGCTCCACAAGACGAATGTTAACTTCAACCGCCCCCAAGGCGCGGCCCAAATCCTGCACGGCGACCTGTAAGACCTTCTCGATGTCCAGGCTAGCGCGCATGCGCGCGGCAATTTCCGCCGTTAAACTCTCGCGCGCGGCACGTGTGCGTGTCTCTGCGATCAGGCGCGCGTTATCCAGGGCCAACGCGGCCTGTTCGGCAATGGCGGCAGCAATCTGGCGCTCATCCTCCGTCCATGCTGGAGCGCTCAGGGGGCGTTCCAATGTGATGGTGCCCAGCCTCTGCCCACGCAGTTGGAGGGGAATCTCCAACAGATGCTTCTCCTGCGCCAGTGACGTGGTGGCTCCATCGGATAGCGGAATCACATCCACGCCGGTGTAACGGTACGCCGAAAGCCCCCCGGCTACCAGGCGCGCCCAGGCCTCACGTGCCTGCTCGCTATACAGGCGTTGTAATTCCTCGACAGCCTGCTGGCTGGCAAAGAGCAAGCGCACGTTCTCCAATGCCAGGGTGATCTGATCCGCCAGGGTCTGCATGATGGTGACCGAGGCCGCCGGGAAGGCCTGCGCACGATAGCTTTCCAAATCCAACACGCCTACGACCCGTTCCCCAACCCGCATGGGAATGGCGACTTCAGATTTAACCGCGCCTAGTCCTGGCAGACTCACGTAATCCGGGTCGCGCTCGACATCGCTGACCACGCGGGGGAGTCCGGTCTTTGCCGCTGTGCCCACAACACCCACGCCCACCTTTTGCTGGAAACCGGCACGTACCAGGGCCTGCCCGACCTCAGAGGAGGCTGCGCTCATGATCAGATTACGGCCAGCCTCATCCAGAAGGTAAACACTCACATGCTCATAGTCGAAAGCTTCAGCAATCAGCTTCACGGCGGAATTAAGGAGCGTCTCGACATCACGGGCCGCCGTGGCCTCACGCGCCACCTGCGCCGCTGCCTCCAACTCACGGGCACGCTGGGCCAGTTCCGCCGTACGTTGCTCGACACGCAGTTCCAATTCACGGTAAACCTGCTCAAGCTGCGCCGCCATGGTGTTAAAGGTTTGCGCTAAGACGCTCAGTTCATCGCGACCCTGAACTTCAAGACGTTCTGACCAATGTCCCTGGGCAAAAGCCTCCGCCGCGCCGCGCAGTTCCATGATGGGTTCCGTCAAACTGCGCTGCACCTGCCAGCTCAGCCACGCGACCCCCACCAACACTAAACCATAAGCCAGGGTGATGCGCATCAACACCCGCTGCACATTCGCCTCGGCTTGCCGGATCGTCTCGGCTGTAGCAGCTCGATTTTGTTCCACGATGGTATTGGCGGTATCGCTCAATTCCGGGCCGCGCCGCAGCGCGTCAAATTGGAGACGGGCCAGCGCCTGAAGCTTCCCCGCCTGGCGTGCCTGCTGAATCTCCTCGATCTGGCCGCGGTAGGCCACAAGATCCTGGATGAGCTTTTGAACGGCAGCTTGTTGCAGAGGATCGTCCAGGAGCGGGCCCGCTGTCTGCAGATGCTCTAAAGCCACATCAACATCCTCCAGCGCCTCGTAGGGACTGGGCACAAAATCCTGCAAATAGCGCAACAGATTGGCGCGCGAAGCCACAATGCGGTTCGCGGCCTGCAACACTTCCTGCTCGGCCAGGATGGTGCGTTCAAACAGAGTACGTTGCCGGGCCAGGGCATTCTGTTGTAAAAGCACAAGCATGGGCAAGGTTGAAATGAACAACACCAGGAGCAGGAAAAAACCGCCCACAATGCGCTGGCGAACGGATAAACGCCTTAACAGCATCTCAGCACCTCACTGCGTTTTCAAAAGCCTTACGGTTCGACATCCTTGACCTGATTCCAGATTTCATTGGTAAAGACTTGAGCCGGATCTACCGATACCTTGAGCACACCGAATTGCTGCAAGGCCTGCACGACGCGGTTGACATCCTGGGGATTCGTGTAACCCAGGTCTCGCCCCGGCACCACCACCAGGCGCGCTATCTCGCGCATCATGATCAATTGGTGCTCACGGTTCAAGGTGCCGGTTTTGTCGTAACGCATCACAATCTCCACAGCCTCTTCGGGATGCGCCACGGCGTATTTCCACCCCCGCAGGGATGCCCTCACCATACGCCGACACAAATCGGGGTCTTTTTCCAGAGTGCTACGGGACGTGAAGAGCGTATCACCAGGGAAAGCCAGCCCATAGTCAGCATAATCAATGATCGTAAGCTCATCTGCGGACAAGCCACTTTCAAGCACCATGTAGTACTCATTGTAAATCATCGCCGAGGCCACATCCAGATCACCACGGATAAACGCATCCATGCTGAAGCCCTGATTCACCAGGGTAAAGTCCTCGGGTTTTAGTCCGGCCTGCGCTATGAGGGCGTCAAACTGTGCCTCCCAACTGCCCAACCACACACCGACGCGCTTCCCCTTGAAATCCACGGGCCGCGTGATCCCGGAAGCTTTGCGCGCGAGCAAAACCAGGCCATTTTGCTGTTGAATCTGCGCAAGGCTGACCACCGGTTGCTGCTGTCCCACAGCCATCGTCAAATCGGCCAGCAAGGTGGTGCCAAAATCGTTTTTACCCTCCGCTACGCGCGCCACAGGCACAATGTCAGGACCACCAGGTAAAATGGTGACGTCCAGCCCCTCTTCGGCGTACCAGCCCTTATCCAGCGCTACGTAGTAGCCCGCGAATTGTGCCTGCGTGACCCATTGCAGTTGCAAGGTCACGGCGCGCCTGGTCGGTGCAGGCGACGGTGTCGGCGTGGCCGTGCAGGCAACCAGGCTCAAAAGCACCCCCAAACCAATCCAAAAGCGCACTGTCAGTTTCATGGAATTCCTCCCCTTTTCACTGCATGTTTAACCTTCGTCAGAAATAAATTCTGGAGCTGCGCCGCTTTCGTCCTTCGCCCCCAGACGAATGACCCCCGTCGCGTTCAAAACGCGCCCCAGCTCGCGAATGGTGAGCTGCAAGACCCGCTCCACATCCGCCGAAGCGCGCAAGCGCGCGGTGACCTCGGCGACGGTGCTCTCACGGGCCGCGCGGGCGCGCGTCTCGGCCAACAGGCGGGCATTGTCTAACGCCAGAGCCGTCTGCTCCAGGATAGTCTCCGCCACCTTCCGCTCCTCATCCGTCCAGGGGGGAGCATCCTTAGGCCGCTCCAGGGCGAGATAGCCCAGGACCTGTCCACGCAACGCCAGGGGAAGCTCCAACAAGCGTGCAGGATCGCGTCTTTCCAGGAAAGCACTGCGCGCGCCGGCTGTTGTCAGGCGCATCACCGACCCGCCTGCATAGCCAAACGTGACCTGTAGCTCGCGCAGAGATTTCTGCCAGGCCTGCACGGCCTGTTCCTTGGTCAAGCGCTCCAGCTCAGCCAGAGTTTGCTGGCTTTCACGGTACAGACGCGCATTGTCCCATAGCGCGCTCAACTGGTCGAGCAAAGGCTGCAACAACTCCGACAACATCTCAAAGCGCTCGTGATAGGAAACCGCCGCCAGTTCCATCACCCCGATCAGGCGCCCGCGTAAGCGTACCGGCACCACCAGCACGGTGGGAAAGTCCGCCAGCGCTTCCTGCGTCGCACAGTCCGGATCCTGCGCCGGCTCCATCACCAGCTCAGCCTTGTTCAGACGCGCCACCCGGCCGGCCAGCCCCTGGGCCAGGGTCAGGCTGACGTGCTCCGTCACTTCCCCGCGGGAGGTGGCGTTTAAAACCAGACGTCCCGTCGCCTCATCTATGAGAAAGAGCTGCACCTGATCAAAGCCCAAACGCTCTGTTATCAAACGGAGGCCCTGTGGCCAGAAGGTTTCCGGTTCCGCGAGCTGCGTTACATCGCGGCCAATTTGTGCCACTTTAGCCAGCAAAGTCGAGCGTTCCTCCAACGTCCGCGTGCGTTCCTGAACACGCGCTTCCAGCGAGGCCTGGGTCGCCTGCAATGCGCGATTAGCTACACGCAACTCCGCTTCGATATTCTGGCGTCGTCGTAGCTCATGCGCCAGAAGCAAAACAACCAACAGTGCCATTCCCAAAACCAGAGACGCCGGCAAAAGCGCATTACGATAGCGCTCCCAAAACGTCGGCGGGCGGTTAATGAGCTGCGCACCTTGAGGAAGCGCGTCCATAGGCAGACGATAGCGCTGGAGCACGGCGTGATCAAACAAATAGCGATTGGGGCTCTTCATCTCAACGGGTATGGAAGCGACCGGCTCGCCATCCAGGATGCGCTTTGCGATGCGCGCAGCGCTTTCCCCCTGGGTGTACCCATTGGTCAACATGCCCCCAACAATACCCCGGCCGAGGTAAAAATCCCACACGCCATACATGGGGACCCGCGCATGAGGTGCAATCTGATCAATGGCCTCCTCGTACGTGAACACCTGGCCACCTTTGTCCTGGTTCAACAACACCAGCAAAATGGCAGTATCCTCCGTCGGCATGGTGTCCAGTTTCTCCAACAGTTCAGCCATGGTGAAATCATCGTAGATCTCAAAAGCCAGGCGTTCAGTAAAAGGCTCGCTTTCGCGTAAAAACTCATCCCGTACCGCGAGGCCGGTCGTAGTACGATCGTTGATCACCAGCATGCGCTTCAGGTTGGGCTGCAGGCGCAACGCTACATTGATGGTCGCCGCAAAATCCACATCTTCCACCACGCCGGTATAATTCGGATGATCCTGGATCATAGTTACGTTAAAGAAGTTGACGCCGCAAAAGACAACGGGCGTATCCGGGAAGAGCTGATCGCCATATTTACGCATGAAATTGAAAGCGAAATTGTCGGACACAATAATGACATCAAAACGGGTTTGAGCATAGCGCACCCTGTAAAGCTGATAGAGAGCTTCATCCCACCCCGGCTCTGTGTAGCGTTTGGTATCCATGTACTCGAAATACAGGTCAACTTGATCAGGGTCAAGCACATCCTGGATTGCGCGCGTGATGCTATCCGTCCAACTCAAGCCGTGATGATAAGAATGCAACACCAGGACTTTGGGGCGTGAAGCCTGCGCGCGCGCCCAATCCGCGTGAATACCGAGCAGCAGACTCCATACCAGAGCCGCCAGGATGAAGCGCTGCGCTACCCTGCGGACATGTCTCGCTATGCTCATGAACCCTGCCTCCCTCATTGCTTTGCGCCCTCCATCGGCCCCAGGTGAATGACCCCTGAGGCCCCAAACTGACGTGCCAGTTCCTGCAAAGCGATCTGCAAAATCCGCTCGAAATCCGTCGAGGCGCGCACGCGACCGGCAATGGCTGCCGTCTGCTTCTCCAACTCGGCGCGCGTGCGCGTCTGTTCCAACAAGCGCGCATTGTCGAGCGCCAGCACGGCCTGCGTCATCACGGCCTCGACCAGCTCACGCTCGCGCGCCGACCAGGCAGGTGCGCCTGGGTTGCGCTTGAGCGCCACCACACCCAACACTTGCTCACGCAGACGCAAGGGCACCACCAGGCTCTGCGGATCATGACGATAGGCCTCCAGCATTTCCTGGACCTGCGCCTGATTGCGCACGGGACGCAGGCCGGTCGTCGTGTAGCGATAAGCCAGAGAGCGCCCGGCCAGGCGTTCGCGCCAGGCCTGCTGCGCCTGTTCCCCGGACATACGTTGCAATTCCAGCAGGAGCTGCTCGCTTTCCTGAAGCAAACGCACATTCTGAATCGCCAGGGCGAGCTGGGCGCTCAAGGTGCTCAAGACGCGCACCGTCGCCTCCGTAAAGCGCTCCGTGTCCACGGCCTCCACTTCCAACACCCCAATAACGGTCTCACCCACCTGGAGGGGAAGCGCGATCTCGGCGCGCGTGAGGGGGAGTTCCGGCAAAGCCAGATAGTCCGGATCCTGCGACACGTCCCGCACCACGCGCACCGTCTTGAAACGCGCTGCCGCCCCGATGATGCCACTGGAAAGCGGGACACTGAGCCCACGGGCCAGCAACTGCTTGCCGCCCTCGGAAGAGGCCGCCACCAGATTCAAACGCTCGTGCCGTTCATCCAGCAGATAAATCGCCGCGTGATAAAAATTAAAATGTTGAGCAATCAAATCCACCGTCGTTTCCAGCAGGGTATCCAGCTCACGGACGCGGGTGGCCTCCAACGCGACCCGCGCTGCCGCGTCCAGGTCCGCAGAGCGCTGTTCCACTTCCGCCGTGCGGGCGCGTACCCGCTCTTCCAGGGTGTTGATGGTGTCCTCCAACTGCTGGGTCATCACGTTAAAAGCCTGGGCCAGTTGGCCAAGCTCATCCTGAAAGAGCACCGGCGCACGCCGTTTCAGATCGCCGGCAGCAATGGCCTGCGCCACTTCAGCCACCTCTCCCAGCGAGCGTGCCACACTGCGCGTGACCCCCAATCCGGCCAGAGCAGCCAGCAGCACGCCCAGCAGGATCATGCCCACATTGAATCCGATAGCGGTATACACCGGGCGTAACGCCTCCGCTTCCGTCACCTCAGCCATCAGGCCCACCTGCAGATCCGGCACCCAGTGATACACCCCCAACACCCATTCCCCTTGATAATTCCTATACCGCCCGGATCCATTTATGCGCAACTCGAGGACCTGCCGGCTACCCTCCGTATCCAGAAAGATGTTTTTGACCCCTGAGCGCAGCGGCGTAATGACCATGGCCTCTGAGTTAATCAGATACGTCTCCCCCGTCTCGCCAAGCCCGGACGTCTCGCCCATCAACACGTTCAAGATACTCAGGTTGACCTGACCTACCCAAACGCCGCGCACGGTGCCACTGTAATCCACGATCGGCATGGCAGCCAGCAAAGACGTACGCCCTTCCGCACCGTAGATGGGGGGTGAAAGATAGAGGCCCTTCAAGCCTTCAACGAAAAAAGCCTGCTGGGTATAAAGCCTGCCCACCTCAGCCAGTGAGGTGGAGGCGCGCACACGCCCATTCAGATCCAGCAAGCTCAGACGGTCAAACTCGCCGCGCAAGGTAATGGCCTGCTGCATCGAGGTGAAAAGGTCACGTTCGAGAGGATGATGCGCTTCCGACTCCGGCGAAAAGGCAAGCAAACGCAAAGCAAGATCGCGACGTGACGCCGCTTCACTTTGCAGGGCGACCCGCACCTGAGCCGTGCGCTGCTGCAGGGAGAACTGCTTTTCCGTTGCCACCGACTCCAACTGAGCCAGTACCTGACGCCGCCCATTCGTGATGCCAAACAACACAGATGTGGTCACACTGATGCTGCCCACCATCAACACAACCGCGATGATGGAAAGCATCAAGCGCACGCGCAACGTGCTCGCGTAGAAACGGCCCTGGATCATCTGCCAGAGCACAATCAATCCCAGGATCAAGGGGAATAGGATGAAAACCAACTGCAACGGCAGGAAAGTCGTGATCGCAAAGCGCGGCCATGGCGTCAGCGCATCTATCGCCACCACGATAAACACGGCTGCTATCGTTAAAACCGCTCCGCGGCGCCAGCGTTCGCCCCAGAGCACCGCGCTTAACAGCACGCCCAAAATCAGCATGGCAAAAACGATCAAAAGCAGCGCGTCCGAAATGAAAAGCGCTTGAACCGCCAGCAAGGCCAGGGGAGCTGCGCTACAGACAAGACGTAACTTATCCCAGGCCTGACGACGCAACAGCAAGAAGCCATATCCCATGCCGGCCAGGAAGAGCAGGGCCATGGCGCCCGTGGCCAGCATCTGCCAGGCCGCCGTCATCACAAAGAAAACCACCTGCAACCCGGCTTCCAACACTGCCAGCAGGGTCATCAGGCGTAGCAAATTCAACAACGCACGCTGCTCTTCTTCCCGCACCACGCCAGTCATCTCCCGCTCTCGTTCGACCTGCATCGTCGCTCTCCTTACTCCTCAACCAGGTCTTTGGCTTCCTCACCCAGGACCACGAACCCGGCTGCATCCAACGTGCTGCCCAGCTCATGAACCAGGGTTTGCAAAATGCGCCCGATGTCTGTAGAGGCGCGCACGCGATCAGAGATTTCCGCCACCGTATGTTCCCAGGTCGCGCGCGCCTCCGTCTCGGCCAGCAATTGCAAATTGTTCAACGCCAGCGCCATCCGATCCGCCAGGGAGAGATAGCGACGCACCTCGCGTTCTGTGAACACATGGGCGGAAAGGCGCGACTCAATCATGACCCCGCCCAACACCTTGCCGCCTACCTTAAGCGGAATGCCCGCCATGCTTTGGATGCCCATCCCGTGCAGGAAAGTGTGTCGCGACACCTCATCCAGCTCAGGTGCATGTTCAAGGTCACCCAGGACCAATGGGCGCTCGTACATTGTGCGGATAATGGGCATGGCCTGCAGATCCAAAGGCGTATCCACGGCACGGGCGGAAGCGAACGTGATCTCCCACAGCGCTATAATCCGTCCGCGTTCCAGTCCAACCTCTGAGGCTTCCTCGACAAGCGCCAGCACACACCGATCAAAGGGGGGATGCACCGCATAGCGCACAAACACATCCAACAACTCGGCTGGCGTCATCGCCTGTGCCATGGCCTCCCCCGCTTTGTACAACACATCCAGTTCTTGCAGGGTTTCCTGCGTCTCACGGAAGAGACGGGCGCTGTCCAAGGCCAGCGCTAGCTGATCGGCCAACGCCAGGGCCAGGTTTTGCTCCTCAGGTCGCGGCGGGCGATCCGGCAACACCACATCAATCCGCCCCAGATTTTGCCCCTGCAGAACGATTGGAACCGAGAGCGTGCGGTGAGGCAACGCCAGTTCAGCCGGGAGCGGACGTGGGGTGACCAGGGTCCCATCGTAGGTATAGACCAGAACACCAGTCTGCGCCAGGCGCCGCCAACCTTCGGCAGTTTGCCGCTGCAACAGCACCTCAATCTCGCGCAGACGTTGCTGAGCCTGCGTTAACAGATTGGCATTATCAATCGCCACGGCCAATTGATCGGCCAGCACCTGCATTAGTTCAACGTCCGCATCTGTAAAAGCAGAGACTTCGGTGGATTGCACATCCAGCACACCGATGACCTGTCCACGTACCTTGAGCGGGACAGCCATCTCGGAGCGCGTCAAAGGCAAATCGGGGTTGTTGAAGAAGACCGCATCCTCACCCACGTCCAGCGCAATACGCGCCTCTCCGCGCGCTGCCACCGTGCCGACAATCCCCACCTGTCCTACGGCCAGGCGGTGACCACGCGCCAGCATGCGCTTCCCACCTTCCGATGAAGCGGCGCGCAAAACAGCGTACTCGCGCCTCTCATCCAGCAGGAAAATACCGGCATGATAAAAATTGAAGCGCTCCGAAATCAGTTGGACTGTGCGCTCCAGCAAGTGTTGCACATCTTGCTCTGCCGTGGCTTCACGTGCCACCTGCGCCGCAGCGCTCAACTGAGCCGAGCGCTGTTCCAGCAGGCGCGTGCGCTCCTGTACCCGCGCCTCAAGATTGGCAATCAAAATGCGAAGTTGCCCCGTCATGCTATCGAAAGCGCGCGCCACCCGCCCCAGTTCGTCCTGACGTTCCAGCCCAACGTTCTGTTGCAAATCTCCCCCGGCCACGCGTTCGGCTACCAGGGCCAAACGTGCCAGGGGACGCGCTAGATCAAAACTGACGAACAGGGCTACCACAACGCTCGCCAGCACAGAAAACACAGCCACCAGCACGCTAACCGTAAACACATTCCGCAGACTCTGGAAGGCTTCCTGTTGCGTCTGCTCAGCCACCACGACCACGCTTAATGGCGCTATCCAGCGATACACCCCCAACACGGGCTGGCCGCTGTAATTCACGTAGAGCCCCGCTTCCGGGAACCACTCCCGCGCCACGCGCTCAATTTGGGGCACCGTGATGCGTTGGGCCATGTCCCCGAAGAGCAGGCGCGTAATGGGTCGTCCCTCGGCGTCAACCAGATAGGTCTCTCCCGTTGCCCCCAGGCCTGCACGTTCAGCCATCATCGCGGCCAGTTGATCGGTATTCGCGCGTCCCACCACCACCGCCACCACATTGCCGCGCTCATTTAACACCGGCGCACTGGCGAAGACAGAAAGTTTGCCCGTCAAATCGTCCACCCGCGGAGCCTCTACGTAAGAAAGCAGCAAGCCGCGCGTGAAAAAGGGGCGATCTGCATACACACGGCCTTCCCGTAAGGTGTTGGTGGAAACCAGCACTTTCCCCACCGTGTTGACCACAAAAATTTCCTCGAAACGCCGGGTCTCTTCCACCAGACCGGAGAAGCGCACCTGAAGGCGATTATAGCTTTCCACAAACAAGGTGCTGCTCGGCTGCGCGCTCTGCAACAAGCGCATGCGCATTAACGTGTCATCCTGGGCCAACAGGGACTTCAAATCCAACTGCAAATCCGCAATCCACAGGTTGATTTCCGCTTCTTTCAGGGTAGCCACCGAAACGAGCTGGTTCAGAACCTGACGCTGTCCTTGCCGCAGGCCCAGGTTGATGGAGGCGATGGTGATTAAGACGCTGGGCAAGACGGCGATGAGCACAAAGCCGATGAGCAGGCGCAGGTGCATACTGCGTTGATACGAGACGAAAAAAGCCTGCCAGAGAATCACCAGCGTCAAAGCGGCCACAATAGCGGGCATCAGGGCCGCGATCAACTCCTCCTTCAAGAAAGGCAAGGAAACACGCGGCCACAGGGGAATCAGGCTGACGAGGTAAATGAGAGCCGCCCCGATAAAGAGCACACCCACCCAGAAATAAATGCGCCGCCGCGCAAAGACCAGGAAACACAAGGGCCAGCCCACGACAAGCAGGGCCCCGATCAACAGCCACTGGGCCTGTTCAAGGCAGGCCGCCGCCAGCACACCGGTCAACAGAAGAGGATAGAAAATGAGCCGCGCCGCTAGCCTGACCCGCTGTTGCCCGGCCAGATGCCAGGCCACCAAGACACACCCCGCCCATACCAGGTAGCCTGTAGCAATCACCAATCCCTGCCAGGCGCTTTGTTGAACCCACAACAACGAAGCGGCAGCACCCAGCCCCAGGGCCAGCAGAGCCACCAGGGGTGCCCCCCAGCGCAAACGCCGCGCCCGCAGGCTCAATTCCTGCTGCTCATTCAGTTGTTCCTGCTGCTCCAGCGATGTTACTTCGCTCATGCCTGCCTCCCAACCGCGCTCAGACTACTGGCGCGGGGTCTGACCTGATTCCCCTTCCATGGGGGAATCAGCCTCTTGCGGCGCACGCAGCCACACCCCTGACCAGCGCGCGCCAAAAATGCGGCCCAATTCGCGTACCGCCGTTTGCAAAATCGTCTCCGGGTCCAGGGAAGCGCGCAACTGTGCCGCCACAAGCGCGGCCAGACGTTCCCGTTCGGCGCGTTCCATGGTCTCGGTCAGCAAGCGCAGCCCTTCCACCACTACGGCCAGGCGATCGCTCAGGGAACGTAACAAGCGTAAATCTCGCGCTGAAGGTTGATAGGATGTCTGGCTCGTGCCCAAAATCACCCAGCCCAAAAGCCGCCCCCCCAGGCGCAACGGGAGCAGCACAACGCTGAAAAAGCCCAGGGTTTGCCCCAAAAACAGGCGCGAGGGCGAGTCCAAAAACCGGGCTTCCAGGTTATCGGCAACAAAGGGCTCCTCCGTGGCACGGGCAAACACCGTTTCTTGAGGGACAAACCAGTTTTGCCCCACTAAACCCGGCAACTCCCCCATGGGTGACCAGGTCGCCAGCACGCGCACCTCGCCGCTGCCGCCACTCAGCTCGCTCAAGCCCAGCAACAAAACCGCCCGATCCACTACCGCCGAACCAACGAAGTCCATGAAAATGTTCAGCACTTCCGACAAACTGCGCGCCTCACCCATCGCCTGGCTTGCGCGGTAAAGCACATCAATTTCTTCCAGGCTGGACTGGGTTTCCATGAACAGGCGCGCGTTTTCCAGGGCCTGGCTGGTTTGTTCCGCCACCACACGAACCAGCTCCATATCCTCAAGGTGCAAAGGCCGTTCTGCGCGCAGCACGCCCAGGCGGCCAATCGGCTCCCCACGTACTTCCAAAGTCGCGGCATATTGGGTAGGCAGAGCCTCATCTCTCGACCATTCAGTCACGTCCAGGCCATCGTAAGCATAAGCGGGGAGTTCATGCAAAGCGCGGAAGCGCTGCCACCCTTCCTCGGCCTGTTCGCGGAGCAACAGGCTGATCTCACGCAGGCGCTCTTCCGCAGCGCGCACCAGGCGCGCATTGTCAATCGCCGCTGCGAGCTGGTCGGCCATGACCTGCAAGACATCCACATCCTCTTCTGTGAAAGCCTCAGGCTCGGTAGATTGCACATCGAGCACACCCAACACCTCGCCACGGACGCGCAAGGGCAAGGCCAGCTCGGATCTGGTTTCGGGCAGATCAGGGTTGTTGAAGAACACAGCATCGGCCCCCACATCGAGGGCGATGCGCGGCTCCCCCACGGCGGCTACGTAGCCAACGATGCCTACCCGCCCGACCATCAGGCGATGCTGGCGTTCCAACATGCGCTTCCCACCTTCCGACGAGGCGGCGCGCAACACGGCATACTCTCGGTTCTCATCCACCAGGAAAATGCCGGCGTGATAGTAGCCGAAACGCTCCGAGATCAGCGTTACCACGCGCTGCAACAGGGTATCCACGTCACGAATCGTCAGCGCCTCGCGTGAAACTTCGGCGGCGGCGGTAATCTGGGTTGTGCGGCGTTTCAGAGCGGCGGTACGCTCTTCCACCTGACGTTCCAACTCGCTGTAAGCACGGTGGACATCCCTGATCATGCTCTGGAAAGCCTGGGCCAGGGTGCCGATCTCGTCCTTCGTAACAACGGGCACGTCAACATCCAGTTTTCCAGCAGCAACCTGTTTTGCCACTTCGGTAAGCACTAGGATAGGTTGGCTTACCTGACGCGCCAGGACATAGATGGAGCCGACCAGCAAAACGCTTAACAAAACGCCAGTTAGCGCCAGAGCACTGGCCAGGCGATAAGCAGGGGCCAGGGCTTCGGCCTGTGCAACTTCCACTAACAGCGCCATCTCGCGTTCATCCAGCCAGCGATAAGCCCCAAACACCGGCTCTCCCCGTGGATTGACGTACGCCCCGACGCCATCCTGATGGTCCAGCACAGCCGCATAAATGCCGGCAGAGTGGATGCCGCGTGGGAACTCTTCGTTGCCATACCGCGCCGCGGACACCAGCACGTTAAACTTATCCACAAGATAGGCCTGCCCCGTTTGGCCCAACCCGGCGCGCGCAAAAACCACCTGATCCAGACGTTCAAGCTCCAGGTGCATGGCCAGAACACCGGCCAGCCTTTCGTTCTGGTCGAAAATGGGGGCGGAAATGGTCAACATGGGTCGGCCTGTATCAGGTGAGGGATAGACATTTTGCACGTTCACACCAGTGCGCCCGGCCAGGTAATAAGCGTCGTTGACGCGATATTGCCCCTCATGGCTCTTTTGAGATGAGACAATGATTTTCCCCTCAGTCGGATGCAAAATGAAGAGTTCCTGGACGTTGGGATTGTTTTGCGCCAGGAGTACAAGTTGAGCACTGAGGGCCTGATAAGCCAGGGGGATAGATGGATCCGTCGCCTCATGCAGGGTCAACAGAGCCGTTTGCGCGCGTAAATCAGGCAGGGCGCTGATGAGCAGAAGGCTCTGCTGCTGATCCTGCACCCAGCGGTTGATCTCGCTTTCTTTCAGCACGGCCATGGTTTCCAGGCGTAACAGCGTCGCATCACGCAAAGCGCTGCGCGCGCGCACGTAGCCCAGCACGCCGAGCAGCAACACGCCCACCAGCATGACGAGCGAGAAGAACAACACAAGGCGAGCGATCAAACTGCGTTCCCAAATACGCACATTCATGGTCGGCCTCACTCAGAAGCTATCACAACGTGAACACGCGCGGCGCCTTCGTGCACGCGCATGATAAACACTTCTTTCAAGGGATCGTTGCGCCCCGCGTAGGTGATCACACCGCTTACGCCACGATACTGCTGCAAACCGGCAATGCCCTCCCTTAGCGCCTCCGTATCAATCGCCTGTTGACGCTGCGCCGCCTGGAAAATAATCTGCATCGCATCATACGTTAAAGCGGCAGTGATCATGGGCGTACGTCCGTAAGCTTCTTGGTATTGGGCAACAAAGGCACGGGATTCCGGCAAGTCAACACCCGGATTCCAGTGATGGCTGTAATACGCGCCGTCAAACTCCGGCAAGGTGAAGTCCAGGATGCCCCAGGTATCCCCTCCCATCAGGGTGACGGCTAAACCCAGGTCATGGACCTGGCGCGCCTGCAAATACACATCTTCCGGATAGTTCGGCAACAACAAAACCTCAGCCTGGCTTTGGCGAATGCGCTCCAGATTGGTGCGGAAATTGCGCTTGCCCGCGGTATAAGGTTCGACCGCTACCACCCTGCCACCGCGCTGCTCAAAAGCCTGACGGAACGTCTCTGCAATGCCGCGGTTATACGGATTGTTCACATCAAACAGCACTGCCGCGCGCGTGACTTTGAGATGCATGAGAGCAAAACGCGCTAACGCACTCCCCTGCACATCATCCAGAAAGCCCACACGAAACACGTAACGCCGTCCCGCTGTGACCAGCGGATTCGTGGCCATGGGGCTAATCAACGGGACGCGCAAGCGTTCGGCCACAGCACCCGCAGCAATAGCGTTGACGCTGAATTGCGGGCCCACAATAGCGTTGACGGCATAATCGCGCACCAATTTTTCCACGGCATCCATGGAGGCATCGGGATTCGTTTTGTCATCCTCCACAAAAAGCGCCACCTGATAGCGCTCCTGGCCGATGAGCAGGCCGCCGCGCGCATTCAGCTCCTGCGCCGCCAGTTGCGCCGCTTCCAGAGTGGGTTGAATGAGCACCGGCCCTTTGGCATCCGTCATGGACGAGAGCACGCCAATGCGCAGCGTTGGCCCTGCACTCGCCTCCGCCGCGGTACGCAATTCGGCGATGGTCTGCGCCCCCAGGGCGCGCCCCAGTTCTCGCGCGGCGGTGCGCAAGATCAGCTCCGGGCTCAAGGAGGCGCGCACCTGCGCTGCAATCCGCGCCTGCAATTGTTCCCGTGCCACACGTTGCCGCGACGCCTGGATCAGGCGCGCGTTTTCCAGCGCCTGTGCCAGCTCCTGGGTGGCGCGCTGCACAAACGTCACCTCTTCCGCTTTCCAGGCCTGGTCGGACGGGCGCTGCAGACGTAACACCCCAATCGTCGTCCCCGCCAGCACCACCGGCACAAACAAGCGATTCTGCTCATCAATCAGCGGCTCGGACTTGAGCGCGGGCGGGGCTTCCTGCACCTCATGGAGGGGCTGAGAACCCTGGCGCGTGTAGCGGTAGCCCAGGGTCTGGGTATACCGACGGCGCCAGCCTTCGCGCACTTCGGCGCTATAACTGCGCCGAATGCGCTCCAGCGTGTGCTGGCTCTCCTCAAACAACATGGCGTTCTCGATCGCCACCGCAAGCTGATCGGCCAGCACGCGCAACACGGCCACATCCTCCTGCGTAAAGGCGCCCGCCTCCGTGCTCTGCACATCCAGCACCCCGATCACCCGCCCGCGGGCGATAAGCGGCAGGCCCATTTCCGAACGGGTGTTGGGCAAATCCGGGTTGTTGAAGAACACCGCATCCTCACCGACATCCAGGGCAATGCGCGGACGGCCCGTCGCGGCTACGTAGCCGACAATACCTTGCCGGCCCACCCGCAGGCGGTGACCGCGCGCCAACATACGCCGACCACCCTCGGATGAAGTCGCCCGCAACACAGCCCATTCACGCGCTGCGTCCAGCAGGAAAATACCGGTATGATAAAAGCCAAAGCGCTGCGAAATGAGCTGCGCCACCTCTTCCAACAGGACTTCCAGGTCCAGAATTGAAGCCGCCACACGGCTGACTTCACCCGTTGCCGCCATGTACCTGGAACGACGTTCAATTTCCGCGTAAGAGCGTTGCAATTCCTCCGCGCGCTGCTCCAGATCACGGCGCAAACGCTCCAGCTCTTGACGACGCTCCTGCTCCAATTGGAAAACTTTGACCTGAGCACGCGCGAACAAAGCCTGTGCCGACCCTGCCGCCAGCAACAACATCGTGTAAACAACCGTCGCCAACACCCAGTCGCGCACGCTCAAGGCATCAATGGGCAACCAGGGTTGATACCATCCCATGGCACGCCCGATAGAAAGCGCGACCATGAAAATCACGGTAAAGGCGAACCAGGCGATAAAATGGCGTTCCTCAACAAGGATCCCGGCCATCATCGCGCCCGCGAAGAGGAACAAGCGCCCGCTTCCCGTCAGGCCTGATCCCATCACCAGATAGCCGGAAAGGGCAAAGTACATCAACAAAAAGGCGTTGGCTCGCAAAGCATGCGATACCCGCGCGCGCGCCCACAGCAAAGAACCACTGATGGACATGAAGCCTGCGGAAGCCGCCAGATACGTCCAGGTGATCGAGCCTGGTCCTGAAAACAGGTCTTGAATGGTGACCAGGGCGACCACAATGCCCGCCGCGAACTGGACCCATAACAATGTATCCAGCACCCGCGCGCGCCAATTGGTGTATTCATCCGAGAGTTTCAAAAGATCCCGCAACTGCGTCATGCCCGGCTCCTTGGCTAGCCCAGAGAGGTTGTGCCCGTGGTGAGCCACAATGCCACATCGCTGGCGCCCAGCAGGCGCCCCAACTCAGTCACGCCTTGTTCCATCACCCCCTCAACGTCCACAGCGGACCAGACCGCATCCCCAAGGTGTGAGAGCTGTTCCTCGTACAAAGCGCGGCGCTGGCTTTCTATCAACAAGCGCGTGTTATCCAACGCAAAGGCCAGACGTTCAACCGCGTTGCGGACCAGGGCGATCGTCTCCAACGGCCAATCGCCCTGCACAGCCGCGCGCGTCAGGGCCACCAGGCCCAGGGTCAAGCCGCGCACCTGTAACGGAACCAGTAACACATACTGAGAGCCGATGAGCGCCGAGCGTGGTTCACCCTGCACCAGCACCTCAGCTTTAAGCGCAGACACGGCCTCAGCATCAAGCTCACCCATCCGCATCGGCTGCACCTCAAGCTGATGCAAAAGCTCAATCCAGGCCGCCCCGGCATAGCGCGCGTAGAGGGCGCGCAGCTCACTCAAGCGCGCTTCAGACTCGGCCACTAAACGCAGGCTGGCCCACAGCGCAGCCAGTTGATCCGCCAGAAGACGGAAGAGATACACATCATCATCATCGAAAGCGGCGTACCGCCCATGAATTTCCAGCACACCCAGCAACTCCCCACGAACCGAAAGCGGCAAAGCCACTATGGCCTTACTTTCCTGGAACAAGGGGTGGCTCTCCACAAGCTGCATTTCAGGGGCGTTCAACAAGGCGGAGCGAGCCACAGGATGATTTTCCGTCACGCTCACGGCGTACCCTTTTTGTGACAGAACCATCGCCTCTGGACTTACCCCCGCTAAAAGGAGAAGTCGTTCGCCCGTTCTATCCAACTCATAAAGATTCACCTGATAAAGATCAAACGTTTGCGCAACCGCCTGCGGCAAACGTCGGTACAGCTCCGCCAGCTCAGTGACCCGCGCCAGCGTTCGCGAAAGCTCCGCCGCACGCTCGAAGCGCCTGGCGCGTTTGTGCGCCCGCTCCGCCATGAGCTTCAGTTCTTCCTGTTGACCGCTCAAAGATTGCGCTAAACCGGTGGTATGCTCCCAGGATTGAATCAAACTGGGTAACAGGTAGTACAAAGCAGCAACCAGAATACCACTCAACGTAAGGTAAACAAGGCTGGTGATTCCCCATTCCCAAAACACGGCGGAATCGGGCGGCGCGCCCAGCGGGGTCAACACCCCTTGCGCGTACAGAACGCCAAAAACCAGCAACAAAGCCATAGACACGATCACGGCCACGATACCCTGGCGCATGCCCCAAAAGAGGCCAGCCAGCACCGGGGGCAGGATGAAAAACCAGCGCGCATCGCTTGCCAGACCCTGCTGAAACAGGCCCGCGCCGCCCGCGCCATACGCCAAAAGCAGCACCGCCAGCGCCTGCACGGAGTAAGACAGGCGCTGACCCAGCACCGCCACCAGCAAGACCATCAGGTAGATCAGGCCATAAAAAACGGCAAGCCCCGGCAAGCCCCCTACAAAAGCCTCATAAGCCGCCCCCATCACGAGGGGCCAGGCCACCAGCGCGGTAATCCGAACAATGCGCTGCGCACTTTGCTCGCGCAGAGCCCGCAACCGCATTCGCGCATCCCAAACTTCCGAGGTGACTGCTGTACTCATGGCGCTTTTCTTTCCTCACTGGATTCAGAAGACATCGGCGCTAACTCAACCCAGACGCCATCTGCACCGGCCAGCCGACGCAGTGACGTGGCAGCTTCTTGCATAATCTGCGACAAATCCTGCAAAGCCATCAGACGGTCGGAAAACTCACGTACCCAGCGCTCCTGCGCCGCGCGGCGCATCGTTTCCTGCACCAGGGCGATGCGCTCCAGCGCAACCCCGGCCAGGTCCGCCATAGCGCGATAAAGGCGCTCCTCCGCCGCCGAAAACTCATGCCGCGCGCCGTAAACGAGGAACAACTGGACCAGACGACGCGCTTCCACCCACACCGGAATCAAGGCCAGGCTTTGCATGTCAAGCATCTGCAAATTGCGCAACATGCGGATCTCTTCAACATCAAGGAAATCCGGGGGCGAAGCCAGATCATCAACCAGCAGAGGATTGGTCAGGCGCACACTAAACGCCAGCAAGGCCTGGGGCAGCACGTCGTGGACGTCCACCTCCTCGCCTTCGGGAATGAGTACCTGCCCGGCTTGCAATTGGGCGCGCAGGATACCACGACCGCTCTGGCGATCGAACTCCACAATGAACGCCCGCTGCGGGATGTAATCGCGCACCGTCTCCAGGATCAGGCGATAGACTTCCTGAATCGAGTGGGCGGTAGCAATGCGCCGTGAAAGGCGATAAAATGGACTGGTAGCCTCAAGCAGAGCTGCTTCCTGACTCACGCGCCGTGCGTTTTCGATCGCCACGGCAAGCTGCCCGGCCACGATTTCCAACACTTGAATATCATCCTGCTCAAAGGCCTCCGGCTCGGTGCTCTGCACATCCAGCACGCCCAGCACATCCCCGCTCGCAATGAGCGGCAACGCCATTTCCGAGCGCGTCGCCGGCAGATTGGGGTTGGCAAAGTGCACCGCGTCACGGCCCACATCCAGGGCAATGCGCGGACGGCGATGCTCAACCACCCACCCGACCATCCCATCGCCGCGTGCCAGACGATGCCCGGCGGCCAGCATCTTGCGTCCTCCTTCCGAAGATGCCGCCCGCAACACCGCCCAATCTCCCGTCTCATCCACCAGGAAAATGCCGGTGTGATAAAAACCAAAGCGGTCGCTAATCACATGTACCGTCTGATTGAGGAGCTGATCGAGGTCGAAGATGGAGCTGATCGCGCGCGCCACTTCGGCGGAGGCCTCCAGTTGCATTGCCCGACGCTGCAAGGTGTAGTTCACCTGTTGTAGGGCCCGGGTACGCTGTTCCAGGGATTGGCGCTCCTCAGAAAGTTGCTGAACCAGGGAATGGGTTTCATGCAAGGCACCTGTCAGGCGAGGTACCAGCGTGATCAGCACGTACATCAAAAGCCCGGTGAGCAGCATAAACAACAGCGTTCCGCTCGCCAGGGTGGAAAGAGCCGGTGCCGGCGCAGAGCCACCGATCAAGCCCAGAGCAATCAAAACGGCAAGCACCACCAGCGAAAGGGAGACCCAAATGTAGCTTACCAGCGCCTCGCGTGGCGTCAGGAAAACGGCCATGATCACGGCCATGGTCATCAAAATCAGACGCCCGCCAGCCGACCATCCATACGCGACCATATCCGTGAGACCCAGCACATACAACAAAGTCGCAAAAACGGAAACCTGGACGCGATAACTCACGTTGGGAATGAAAGCTGCCCCTAAAATCCCCAGATAAGTCAGCACGTAAACAAGGCTCAGCGCCACCATCTCCTGTTGGAAAGCGTCCCAAACGCCGAGTACGGTCAACGGCAGTCCAATGGCACAGGCCAGCCGCAGCAACATGCGGATCAGCGCCACCTGCCAATCCCGCAGCTCCTCCGGAATTCCGAGGCGATTACCAGCAGTCTGTTGCGTCGAAGTCACGCGCACCTCCTGCGAAGCTTACTCCTGATCACCTGCATCGGCAATGGGGTTGGCTGCCTCATATAGGGGCAGCGAAAACGTGAAGGTACTGCCTTTGCCTTCCGCGCTTTCCACCCAGATTTGCCCACCATGTAAAGCGATAAACTCTTTGCTCAAAGCCAGCCCCAACCCTGCCCCGCTATTGCGTCGCCCGCCAGAAGAAGGCCGCTTCACAAAACTCTCAAAAATCCGCTCGCGATCCTCCGGCGGGATGCCAATGCCCGTATCGCTCACGCTCACATAAGCCTGTTCCGCATCCGCCCAGGCGCGCAAGGTGATGCGCCCGCGCTCGGTATATTTCGCCGCATTGGTGAGCAGACGCACCAACGTCTGACGAATCCGCGCCACATCGGCGCGCACCGGCGGAATATGATCCGCCACTTCGGTGACCAGCTCGATCTCCTTGCCGCGCACTAACGCGCTCGCCGTCGGCAAGACTGAAGCGATCAGCTCGCCCAAATGGACCGGTGCAAATTCGAGCTCCATCAGGCCGGCCTGCAGTTGGGAAATGTCCAGCAGGTCGTTGATCAACGCCAGGAGGCGCTGTCCATTATCGTGAATGCGTTGCACATCCTCACGCTGTTGCGGCGTCAGCTCGCCATCCAGCCCCTTCAACATCAACCGCGAAAAACCCAGCACCTGATTAAGCGGCTCGCGCAATTCGTGCGACATGTTGGCCAGGAAACGCAGCTTGAAAGCCTCCGCCTCTTCCAACTGGCGCTTGGCCAGGCGCTCGCGATCGTAAGCCTGCGCGTTCTCCATAGCCACGGCCAGTTGATTGGCCAGCAGATCCAGCACCTGTAACTCATCCTGCTGGATGCCCTCGCGTTCCGCGCTGGCGATGGCCAGGACCCCCAGCGTCTGCTCACCCATGCGCATCGGCACCGCCACCCGGGTAAACGTGCGCCGATACCACTCCACAACGTCATCCGTCGAGCGACTCTCAATTTGTGTCGTGCTCTTGCGCAAAGCTCGCTCCACCAGTGACCCGTCACCCGGTCGCACCACCGCCGGCCAATCCGCATTCGCGGGACAAAGCATGCGACAACGAATCTCACCGCCGCCGGGCTCCGGGATGTAAATCGCCACCGCCGTGTAAGCGAAATTGGCGTGAATCAGCTCCGTGACCCGTCGCAGCAGCACCTCCGGCTCCCGGATAGAGGTCATAGCCTGACTGACCTCCTGCGTCGCCTGAAGTTGAATAGCACGCCGCTGAATCTGATAGTTCGCCTGTTGCAATAAGCGCGTGCGCTCCACCACCTTGGCTTCCAGATCGTCATAGAGCGACTTCAAATCCGCGGCCATCTCGTTAAACACATACGTCAGGATGCCAATCTCGTCACGTGACGTCACCGTAACGTGCTGCTCCAGGTTCCCCGCGGCCATGTCCAGCGCAGCCTCGGTCAGGCGTATGACCGGGCGCGTAATCTGGCGGATGACCACCGCGGCGACCGCGGTGGTAGCCAGCGTCACGGCGAGCACAAACGCGATCAAAGTCGCCGCCATGCGTTCCTGCGCATCCACCAGGCTGGCCTGATCCTGTTCCACCAGCACGCCTATCCCCCAACGTGGCTCCTCAAGGTACGCTACCAGAACCCCACGTCTATCTGGGGGTGTATAAGCCTGGTCGGGGGTATGGGGATGAGGATCCACGCGCGCCATCTGGCCCGGCCACATCCGGCCATCCTGCACCAGATAGACCCGATAGAGGACAGCGCCATCCGCCGTTGTGGCAAGCTTACGTTCCAGCGTTTCCGCGTCAAAACAGGCGGCCAGGGTAGCCGTTGGGCGACGCATCCACAAGACAGGCTCGCCGGTGCTGAGGTCCAGCAGCGGGCCGCTCAAAACCCGCTCCAGGTTGGGATAACAGGTGCCCCACACCCTATCTGGACGTGTCGTCCCGGGTGCAAACAACACCATGCCCCGCCAATCCGTCAGGAGCAGCGGCGCGGAATCCGGCCCACTGCCTGCAGGTGCCCCAGGCACACCATCCATCAAGGCCTGGCGTTCTTCTATCCAATCGTTAAGGTGCTGAATTTTGAGCTGGGCAATAGCCTGTAATTTAGCCAGCACTTCTTTCTCTAAACTACGCCGGCTTTGTACAACCGCATACCAGCCAATGAGACTGAGAGGGACAAGACTGAGCGAGAGAAATGCGGTGAGCAGCGTACGCCCCAACCCGCCGCGCATTCCTGTCGTCGGCACTTCGCGCGAGACGGTATCCCGTCCCATGATTATTCAGGCTCCCACACCTCTTCACCCTGGAGTAAACGCCGGATTTGATCGGGAAAACGATTGGGATCCAACGGCTTACCGATAAAACCAGAAAATCCAGCAGTCTTAGCGCGCTCAATATTTTCCTTAGACACGTAAGCCGTGACGGCGACAACCGGCACATCCTTAAACTTTGGATGCGCGCGCAAATTAGCCAGCGCCTGATAGCCGTCGGCATCGGGGAGGAACAGGTCCATCAAGATCAAATCAATATCGCCGATAGCCTCCGCGAACTCCACGACCTGCCAGCCGGAAGGCTTCCACTCACAGCGCTTCACCCCCAGATAGGCCAACAGGCGCGTAATGAGCAGGAAATTGTTGGGGTTATCTTCCACCACCAGGATGGTGGCCTGCGCTGGCGTTTTGGGCCTGCCCATAGGACATCAGCGCTTGATTTGCAGGAACTTCTCGATCTGACGCGGCAAAGCATCCACATCAATGGGCTTGGAAATATACCCATCGCACCCGGCCTGCAGCGTCTTCTCGCGATCACCTTCCATGGCGTTAGCGGTCATCGCAATGATGGGAATATGAGCCAGGCGTGGATTCTGCCGCATCAGGCCCGTGAGCTGGTACCCGTCCATATCAGGGAGGTTGATGTCCATGAGGATAAGGTCGGGCATCTCTTCCTCCGCCAGGCGGATCCCCGTCGGGCCATCTTCAGCCTCGATCACCTCGTGATCCTCGACCATCAAGATGCGTCGCACCAGCAGACGATTTCCAGGATTGTCTTCAATGTATAAAATTTTAGCCATAACCACCTCACAGAACGTTTCTGCGCCCGTTTCATCTCAACAGGTTTAAAAGCTCCAACCCCATTATAGCATACAAGGCCATACAAAACGAACAGAAACCATGTCACGGCCATAACAAAATCATTACAAAACCCCATCCTGGGTGCCGTTAACAAAAGTATACTCTCCTCCGGTAAGGATGCAAGCAGCGGCGGGGGGAGAGCGGGAGAGCGGGAAAGTGGGAAAGCGCGAGAGCGGGAGAACGGGAGAGTGTGGTGGGTAGGATTTGGGTTTGCTCCCAACTTATGCTATGATAAGGTTAGCCTTCGGTAACCCAAAACATCATCAATCAGGTATGGCCTGTCCGGGGAGGTGGACGATGAAAACGTTGCGTACCCTACTCCTTGTCTTAGCTCTGGTGCTAAGCAGCTTACCCTGGATGCCTGTCCAGGCCCAGGGTATCAATGGGCAGTATGTCGTGCAACCCGGCGATACGCTCTTCAATCTCGCCCGGCGTCACGGTATCAATGTCCAGGATTTGGCGGCGGCCAACAACCTGGATTGGCGCAGCTCATGGTTATACGTTGGTCAGGTGATTGTGATCCCCACCGCGGGAAGTCCGCCCGCAGCACCGGCACCCACATCACCGAGCACGTACACCGTGCGCGCAGGGGATACCCTGATCGGCATCGCCCTGCGCCATGGCGTTACCGTTTCCGCGCTGGCCAGCGCAAACGGGTTGTATTGGAATAGTTGGGTCTATGTAGGTCAGCGCCTCATCATACCGGGCAGCTCCGCTGGCACCAGCCCCACGCCCGCGCCCGCGCCCACCACCCAACCGGCCCCGGATGTGCACATCGTTCAGGCCGGAGAGACGCTCTTCAGCATTGCCCGGCGCTACGGGACAAACGTATCCGCCATGCAGGCCTACAACAATCTGGGCAACGCCAACCTGATTTACCTCGGCCAGCGCTTGAAAATTCCCCCGTCCGGATACACCCCGCCAGCGCCCACACCGGCACCACCGCCAGCCGGCTATGGCGAACATGGCGAAAAGTGGATAGATATCAATCTCAGCACGCAACGCATCACCGCCTATGAGGGGCGCACACCCGTGTACACGGCCCTGGTCTCCACCGGCATTGCCCGTTATCCCACCGTTGTCGGCACCTTCAAAATCTATGCCAAATACCTGTCCACGCGCATGACCGGCGGCAGTGGCGCCGATTACTACGACCTGCCCAATGTGCCGCATACCATGTATTTTTACCGTGGCTACGCCATCCATGGCGCCTACTGGCACAACAACTTCGGCACACCGATGAGCCATGGCTGTGTCAACCTGTCCCTGCCGGATGCCGAATGGTTTTACAATTGGGCGCCCATTGGGACCACCGTCGTCACGCACTACTGAGTCCAGGCTGGCGTATTGAACGTCGCGCGCCGACGTGTCGCCTGAGCCAGTCACACCCAACACCGCGGGGACGCAGCCTTGCGTCCCCGTTTTGGGTGCACTCATATCGCCCCAAAGCTGACGCAAAGGAACCCGCAAGCAACGTCCCCCTCTCGTATGGCCGATAAACTTGTGAGGAACTTTATCTACCTTCTCAACGTTCCCTTTATACCAGCCCAAACGGGAAATTCTTTACCAGGAGGTAAGCAATGTTTACGAAACGAGTGTTAACAGCAGGTCTGGCAATCATGGTGCTGGGTGTTTTGGCCTTAACCGGATGCGGCGCTGTGCCGGGTGCACAGGCGGTAACGACAGCCAGCACCACGGACACGACCACGTACACGATTTCGGTCAATGGAACGGGCAAAGTCAGCGTAACGCCCGACATGGCCGTCATCAACCTGGGCGTGGAAGCCATCAGCCCTGACCCGGCTCGCGCGATCAAAGACAACAACGAACGCATGACCGCGGTCATCAATGCCATCAAGGCGCAAGGGGTGGAAGACAAGGACATTCAGACCACCAATTTCAGCATGTGGATCGAAAACGTCTACGACATAAACGGACGCAACACAGGTGAGGTGCGCTATCACGTCATCAATCAGATCAGCGTCAACGTGCGCGACATCACCAAAGCTGGCGACGTCCTGACCGCTTCCCTAAACTCCGGTGCCAATAGCGTCAACGGCATCAGCTTCACCGTGGCCGATAACAGCGCCTACGTCGAAGCGGCCAGAGCGGCAGCCGTAGCCAACGCCAAAGCCAAAGCCGAACAACTCGCCAGGGGCCTGGGCGTGCGGGTAGGCCAGGTCCGCACCGTGTCTGAGTACTCCTACACTCCCATCTACGCAGAAGCCAAGGCAGACCGCGCGCTTGGGATCGGCGGTGGCGAAACGGTACCGGTCCAGTCCGGACAATTCGAGATCAGTGTGGACGTGCAGGTCGTCTTTGACATTCAGCAGTAAACTCCCTTGAGGAGCCTGGGGCCGGATGCTAAGCATCCGGCCCTTTTTGTTGCTTTGTGGTAGAATGGCTTTTCGGCACGGTCAAAACGGTGTTAACCTTAACCGGCGGTAACTGCTCACCGAGGCTTATCGGCTAGCGGTTAAAACCGCGCCTGCAGGGCGCTACGCGCCGGGCGACCGTACCCTTCGCTGTGCTTCGGGTATCCGCTCACGTTAGCGGGCCAGCGTCCCCTTTTTAGGGGGGACTACAGGGGGGGTCAGAGACGCCAGACTATAAGCCCATCAGAGGCGATTTCAATCGCTACGCCTGAGTAGTTACAACCGGTGTCTGTAAGCGGGAGCGCTGGTGTGGGTTACGCAGCGCTAAGCGCACTTTTAACCTGAAAGCGCTGCGTGTTTAACCGTGATTTTCATGAGAAATTGGAACTGCGCAACGTCTCTACAGAAGCGATTTCAATCGCTATGGCAGAGCAGTTTACGAAAAATTAACATTCACAACACCAGCTTGGGGTGAAATCAGATATGAATTTCAAGAGCAGGATAATGGTACTTACGCTTGCGCTGGTAGCCCTACTCGCGCTGGCCGCATGCCAGAAGCGCCCAGCGCAAGACCCTGACGTTTTAATCGCGCAGCAGGCGTGCGGGCAAACCAGCGATGCACTGGAACAGTACCGCTGTATAGAAAAACACGCGGTTGCTAATGCCAACCCCGCCGTATGCCGCCTGGCCGGGCCTGAACTGGAAAGCCATTGTTTGCAAGTGCTATACCAAAAGGTATCGGATCCTTCTCTCTGCAGTCGCCTGGATGATGCCGCCCTGCGTCAGGACTGCGAGGCCTATTATGCGGGCCAGCGCAACACGCCTACACCGCAGCCTACCCCATCGCCCACCGCGACACCAACGCCCACCCCAACCCCGACACCTTTGGGCGAATTGCCTTTAGCACAGGTATTGCCGGCTCAGGTCACGCCGCCGCCACCTTACTGGTACCCGGAGCGTCCTGGAGGATCGCCCGCTCAAGACCCGACCGCCTGGCTGCGCGCGCACGTGCGTCTGATCACAGATCTGCTCAATGTCAGCGCCGATGCAGATACCGCGCTCCAACGGTATGCGGATCTCATTCCCATGCAAACGACGCGCCCAGACCTGCCCGCCGCCTTGTGGTCCACCATTGCCGAAGTGGACAACGACGGAGCCTATGAGTGGCTCATCAGCATCCCACGCCTGGACCAACCTTGCGCCGATGATGCCTGCCGCGCTTACCTGGTCATTTTCCGCCTGCAAGATGAGCTGTTCACGCCCGTTGGCGTGCTCTCCGACACGAACTGGCCAGAAGGATTGGCGAATTTACGCTTCGTCAGCGTGGAAGATCTGGACGCGGACGGCAAAAATGAGCTTGTCTTGAGCACCCGCGTGGACGAAGAAACGCGCGTCCTGGTGGGGCGCTGGGCCAACGGCACCTGGCAAAGCATCAGCGCCGATCCTATCACCTTCCCCAACGCCGAGGTGCTGTTAGATGATCTGGACGGCGACAGCTTGACCGAAATCCTGCTTCACGGTGGCGTGGTCAGCGATCCACAGGCTGGCCTGCAGCGCTCCCGCACGCGCGTGTACAGCATCCACTACCGGCGCTATGTGCTCAGCGCCACCCTATCCGATGCGGATGAGCACATCTACTACCGCGTGCTGGATGCCCAAAAGGCTCTGGCGCAAGGCGAAGTATTCAAGGCGCTGGAGCTGGCCGAGAGCGTGCTTTACGAAGAAGATTACCAGGGTTACGCAGACGTGGACGCTTATAGCGAAGCGCGCATCGTCCCTTACGCCGGTGCCATTGCCATGCTGATCCGCGCCCAGCTTGACCAACCTGGAGCCGTCGCCGACATCATGATAACCATCGAGCAGCGCTACGGCGAGAGCGGTAGCCCCTTTGTGGATGGCGCCCGCTCCCTATGGCACACCTACCGCCGCACCCAGGATCCTGTTAAGGCCTGCCAGGCACTGGAAGAAAGCATCTTCGCGAGTCTCAACCAGGCCAGCTTCTTTGAGCGCTACGGCTATGCAACGGAGCGCCTGGACGCCTGGGATGTCTGTCCTCTGGACGAAAAACCACGGACAGCCACGCGCACGGACTTGTAAAACCTCAAAGCACGCAAAAGCACTTTCCCCTTGTGAGGTTGGGGAATAAAGCTCTCCGCGCCCGCAGCAGTCAAAAGCACTGCAAAGGGCGCGGAGAGTGATGCAGGATGCAGCGCTGCTGTGTATCCTAAAAACCCTTGCCCCCTGTGCCCCCTGTACAGTCAGGAAAACGAGCGGGAGCGCAGAAGGGAATGTTCGTGCCCCAGACAGGGCAGGTCGTCACTCCCAGCCTCTGCCAGCCCCTGGAGGAAGGCCGGGAACCCTTCCAGCCGATGCAGCGTTTAAACCCTAGCAAGCTTCACTGCTTGCCCACATCCCAAACCAGGAGGAGTTGTATGCGTTACCGAATCTTGTTTGTGCTGTTGATGTTGGGTGTGCTGAGCCTCAGTGCATGCTCTGGCAATGCGGCCACCCCCACAGCCGTGCCCGATGCCGGGCCAAATCGCCCCAACATGATGCCTCCCGCCAACCCCAGCATCACCCCGCCCGTTTTGCGCGCCACCCTGACCGGCAACGGCTGGATTCTGGTGAGCTACGGGTCACCCGATGAGCCGGTTTTTGCGCTTCCCAACATTGAGGCGCGCATCGCCTTCACCGAAAGCGGGGAGGTCAATGGCAATACAGGCTGCAATAGTTTTGGGGGCAGCTATACCCTTGACGGGGATAAAATCACCTTCGAACAACTGGCCATGACAATGATGGCCTGCGAAGGGCCCGTTGCACAACAGGAGATGGAAATCATCAACGGCCTGAACCGTGCTGAACGCTACGTCATCGAGGACAACCAACTCAAGATCTTCTACGATGGCGGCAGCAAAGCCCTGATCTACGCCGCCGACCTGCCCAGGCTGTAATCCAAAACGTAAAAAAGAGCGGGGTGCATACGCACCCCGCTCTTGCTTACCATGGGGTCGGGTTAGTAATCCCCACCAGCCAGGATACCACTCCAGATCGGCGTGCCACCGCTCCAGATGACCGGGCCACCGCTCCAGATCGGGGTACCGCCACTCCAGATCGGGAAGCCACCGCTCCAGATCGGCGTACCGCCACTCCAAATCGGCGTGCCGCCACTCCAGATAACGATGCCGCCGCTCCAGATGGGGGTGCCACCGCTCCAAATCGGCGTACCACCGCTCCAGATCACCGTGCCGCCGCTCCAGATGGGGGTGCCACCACTCCAAATCGGCGTACCACCGCTCCAGATGGGTGTACCACCACTCCAAATCGGCGTGCCACCGCTCCAGATGGGCGTGCCGCCGCTCCAAATCGGCGTGCCGCCACTCCAGATGACGGTCCCCCCGCTCCAAATCACCGTGCCACCACTCCAGATGGGGGTTCCGCCACTCCAGATGGGCGTACCACCGCTCCAAATCGGGGTGCCACCACTCCAGATGAGAATAGCGCCACTCCAGATGGGCGTACCGCCGCTCCAGATGGGGGTACCCTCGGTCACGATGAGCGTACCACCGCTCCAAATGACCGTGCCACCGCTCCAGATAGGCGTGCCGCCGCTCCAAATGGGGGTGCCGCCGCTCCAGATAGGCGTACCACCGCTCCAAATCGGAGTCCCGTCGCTCCAGAAGGGAACCCCGTCTGTCCAGGTCACCGTGTCACCGCTCCAAATGGGCGTACCATCGTTCCAGATGAGCCGCGCCCCGCTCCAGATAGGCGTGCCCTCACCCCAAATCAGGGTGCCATCCTCGCCCCAGGTAAGCGGAGTCTCAGTCCAGAGGATAGCGTCCCCGCTCCAGATCACGGTACCACCGCTCCAGATCGGAGTACCCCCACTCCAGATGGGCGTGCCACCGCTCCAGATCGGAGTACCGCCGCTCCAAATGGGCGTACCACCGCTCCAGATCGGCGTGCCGTCAAAGGTGATGGGCGTGCCGTCATGCCAGGTGAAAGAACCGCCGCTCCAGATCGGAACTCCACCGCTCCAGATCGGGGTGCCGCCACTCCAGATCGGCGTACCACCGCTCCAGATTGGGAAGCCATCGCTCCAAATGGGGGTACCATCGCTCCAGATGGGAACCCCGCCGCTCCAGATGGGCGTACCGTTCACCACCACGGGCGCGCTCTCGCTCCAGATGCCAACAGTGCCGCTCCAGATGACAATACCACCGCTCCAGATAACCGGGCCCTCGCTCCAGAACACGGTCCCACCGCTCCAGATGACGGTACCACCGCTCCAGATGACCGTGCCATCACTCCAGACCGGCTCATTGCCGCTCCAGATAACGGTACCGCCGCTCCAGATCACCGTGCCGCCACTCCAGATGGGTGTACCACCACTCCAGATCGGCAGGCCCGCGGAAGCCGCGCTCTGAATGTCCTTCCAGGCCTTATCGAGGTCATCCCAGGATTGGGCGTACTCACCCCAGTGCGTGACGAAATCGCTCCAGACCGTGGCATCTCCGCTCCAGATGGGAGTACCACCACTCCAGATCGGGGTACCACCGCTCCAGATCGGGGTGCCACCGCTCCAGATGACGATGGCATCACTCCAAGTGCGGGTGAAGTCGCTCCAGAGAGGAACACCACCACTCCAGATGGGCGTACCGCCGCTCCAAATCGGCGTGCCACCACTCCAGATGGGCGTGCCGCCACTCCAAATCGGAGTACCGCCGCTCCAGATGGGGAAGCCATCGTCCCAGACGGAGAAAACCTGCGCCCAGGCGTCGGCCATACCGCTCCAAATCGGCGTGCCACCGCTCCAGATGGGTGTGCCGCCGCTCCAAACAAGAACCAGATCGTTCCACGCTGGATCGCTGCCACTCCAGGCCTGGATCCAGTCGCTCCAACTGGCGCCATTACCCCAACCCTGAGTGGTCTCGCTCCACACCGGGAAGGGTTTGTTGGACCACGCCGGGACAAGATACTGGCCGTTCCAGGTGAAGTACCCACCCGTCACGTCGTCGGCGATCTTGAAGACGCCTTCTTCAAAGTCAAAGTAAGTGCGCCCCGCAAAGTGCATGCTCCCGGCCAGGTCCGCCTGGATGTCCAGGCCCTTATTGGCCCGGCCTTCGATCTGGGTGAACACGGCCTTGGGCGCCCAGATGCGGCCCGCACCCTGCTGCCACATGCTGTAGAGCGTCGCTCCGCTATCGGGGTTGAAGTGCGGGATAGCGGTTGCCGTCAGGCGATACTTGACCTCGTCCGGCGTCAGGTTGGGATTGGCGCTCAGCATGAGAGCCACCACACCAGACGTGACCGCTGCCGCCGGCGACGTGCCGCTCATCCGGAAATACTGTCCAGGGAGGAGCCCTTCCGGATAGTTGTCCGCCATATAGGTGTTGTTCCCCAACGGGGCGTCAATGCGCGCGCCAGGAGCGAGCACATCAGGCTTGACAAACCCGTCCAGGGTCGGACCGGCGGCGGAGAAGGGGGTGATGTAGTCGTCGCTCAGGTCGTCCGGGGTGAAGTTGTCAGTGAGCGCCCCCACGGTGATAATGTAGGGAGTGTTCGCCGGCACTTCGATCGTGAAGGGATCGGGGCCACCGTTACCCGCGCTCGCCACCACGACAATGCCCTGCGCCCAGGCCTGCATCACCGCCAGGTCGAAGGGGTCCGCCCAGTACGGAGTGTAGGCCTTGGCATCCACCGAGAGGTTGACGACGCGGATGCCGTACACGTCCTTGTTCTCCAGGACCCAGTTCAGACCGCGGAGCATCGCGGTGTAGGTCCCGCCGCCGTTTTCATCCAGGACGCGCACCGCCACCAGCTTGACCGCAGGCGCAACACCACGATATTCGCCATCCTGGGTCTCGTATACACTGTTGGCGATAATCGCCGCCATGTGGGTCCCGTGCCCGTTCGGATCCTTGGGCGATTGGTTGAGCTTGTTGCCCGTGTAGACTTCGTCATTGATGGCGTCATAGTAGGCCAGGATGCGGTTATTAGCGCCCACGCCATGCTTGAGGCCGTTCACGTTGGGGTCGATGCCGGTATCCAGAACGGCAACCGTCACGCCCTGACCCAGGACACCCTGGTTCCAGACCTCTGCCGCACCGATGGCCTTGGGGAACTCGATGTCAACCGCCCCGTTGCCGCTCGCCGCGGGCAGAGCCGCCCCCTTGACCTCGCGGTCAGGCATGGCCACGATGCCGGGGATCTGACTCAGGGCAGTGGCCTTATCCACCGGCACATAGGCGATGACCGTGTTGAGCGCCGCGAGTTGGCTCTCGACTAACCCATCCACGGCCTTGACTGCGCTCAGCGCCGCTTCCAGCGTCGCCGCGCGCACGACTACGCGCGTCCGTGGTTGTGGAGTACCTGCGCTAAAAAGCGAGGTCACCACCAGGACCAGCGCCAAGATGAGGGAAAGTGCGCGTCTCCAGTTCATAGTCAACCTCCTTGAAAAATAGCCATTCCGCCGTTTAAACGGTAAAAACTTCCTAACCATATTTTACCTAACCTATCGCTTTTTAAAATAGTACTTAAGTACTACCGTCTAACCTTTAAGGTTTCATCATCAGGGCCCGGTTGGTAAACGCGCAGGGTAGCTATTCAGCCGTAGCGATTGAAATCGCCTCTGTGGAGACGTTGCATTGCAATCTAGCCCCTGTGGTCCCCCTTCAAGGGAAGACCTGGCCCCCTGTAGTCCCCCTCAAGGCGGGACGGACCCATAGGCATCAAGCAAACGCACCCTGGCCTGGAGTAAATTGCCCATCATCCTGGGATCGCGGACGTCCCGTCCGCACAAAACCCTGGGGATGCGGAGGCTTTAGCGCGAGAGGTCCCGAATTATCTTTAGAAAACCCCTGGGGATGCAGATGTCTCTTCATGTTCCATGCGCATCAAGCAGGGGCCAGGGGCTTGACCCCACTCCACAGGCATCAATTTCAGTATCGGGCGCAGCGTAGGGGCGCAGCAACGCTGCGCCCCTACTGCCCATGGATGGATTAAAAAAATACTGGTGCCATGGTGGCTTTGTGTGAATTTCTTAACTTGATGCGCATGGGGATATGCTCCCTGCAGGGCGCGGCATCGCTCCATAGGCGGAAAGTTAACGCCTCAGGCCCCCTGCGATTGGGCGCCCCCCATTTTTATCGCCCGATCCACACGAGGTGAAGGAGCGGGTTACAAAAGACGCCCCGTGAACGCGGGGAGAGACCCTACAATGCAATGTCTCTCCCCGGCAACGTTTCTACCAGGACGATGTATCGCCTGGCGGGCTCAAGGATTCGCCAGGGCGTTGATGGCCTCGCGACATTCGCAGGCGGTGCGGGTTTCTTCGCCACGTTGGAGCACCCCGTCGTAAGCTACGGTGGTGGGTAAGGCACGCCAGCCATTGAGCTCCAAAGGCCAGCGCGGATCAAAGGCGGAGATCCAGACGCCGTTGTAGCGTCGCGCAAAGTGCAGGTGCGTGGCATCCGCCGCCCCGCCCTCGCAGGAAGGGTGGCCAATCGGATCCCCGGTCTGGACTGTGGTGCCGGTTTGTACGCGCCCATCGTGACGCATGTGCAGGTAGAGGAGCACCCACCCCGAACCGGCAAAGCCGTCCTGATCCAAATCCAACAACACCATGCCCCGGTCGCTATAGATGATGTGTCCGGGCGCCGCGGCGGCAGCCCAATCGTCACTCTCGTAACAGCCCAACTGGGTGCCCTCAGGCACAAAATCCAGGGCGGCCCAGGCGCTGCCATCGTCCCAGCCACCGTGCGGCCCGCCGGTGAAGTACCACGTGGTGCCCCGTAGCCACGGGAGCGCCAGCTCAGGCCTAGGTGCAGTCGGCAGCAGCGGCTCGATAGCGTAGCTCCAGGGATCGCCAAACCAGCGTTCGTAAACGCGCACAAATCCGTCCTCGCCGGCCCATTCCTCCCAGGTCGCGACATCCACGCCGGTGGCCAGGGCGCGCTGCAGGCCCGCGGTGCCCGCATTGAGGAACGCCGCCAGTTGACGGCGCTGGCCGCCCTCAAAAAGGACCTGCTGCTTTTCCCCGCGCAGGTGCGTGTAAAACCCCGCGTTGAGCTCGTCCGCCGCCAGACTGAGCTGAATGGAGAGCTTGTCCCAGCCTTGCACGCGGTACCCCATGGGGAAACGGCGCGCTGTTTCGGTGGGATAGGGGTTGCTCAGGGCGCCCGCGCGCAGTTCAAGCAGCGCAAGCAGGACGCGCGGCCCAACGCTGTACTGCAGGACAACTTCCTGCACGATCTCCGCGCCGCTCTGCACGCGCCCATCGTAAGCTGTCTCGCGATAGGTGCTCAGCCAACCCGGCACGCCCGCAACAAAGCTGAGCACATCGAAGCCCATGTAGCCGGGGCCGTAGACCAGCTCGCTATCGGGAACGAGCAGGAACGTCGGGCCGGTCGCTACCCCGGCCAACGGGATCCATAGCACCTGGCCGGGTGCCAACTGGTTGGGATTGGCCAGGCGATTGTAGCTCACCAGGTCATCCACGGTTAAACCATGCGCCCTGGCAATGGAAAAAAGCGTGTCGCCGCTGCGTACCGTGTAGCTGATGACCTCTGGCATGGGGGTGGCCGGGGGGGTCGGTGTCGGCGGTACTGGAGTAGCCGTTGGGGATGGGGCGAGCGCGCTGGCCGTCGCGTACACGGCGCTGAGCGTCGCTTGCGGGGCGCCGGTGGGCGCCGTTGGCGTCGCGCTGGGCGCCGCGCACGCGCTGACCCCCATCATCACCCCAAGAAAAAGCGCTATAAAGGCGATGCGCACAAGGTTTGTTCCCATAACTTTGCTCCTACAAAAAGTGCGGGCGGGAATGACCCCGCCCGCGGCCCAGGGTTCTCCCTTACGCTTATGGCAGGGGCGGGAGTTCTGGATAGCGATCCAGGGGCGCGTAAACTATGCCTACCAGCCCCACGCCCGTGTGCGCCCCCAACACCGGCGCGACTATGCCCGTGGGCAACCAGTGACATTCAAAACGCGCTTCCATCACCTCGCGCAACAGGTCCACGGCTTCGGGGTTCATGGTGTGCATGATTTGCACCCGCAGCGGGCTGCCCGGCGCGCAGTCCTCGGCGACCACGTCCGCCAGCTTGCGCACGGCCTGGTTGAAGGCGCGTACCTGCCCGCGCTGGTAGTACATCCCCGTGTCTTTGGCCACGCCGATGATGGGCTTGATGTTGAGGACGGAGGCCAGAAGCCCCTTGAGATGGCTGATGCGCCCGCCGTGGATGAGGTATTTGAGCGTCGGCAGGGTGTAAATGGTTTCGGTGACGCGCGTGATCTGCTCCAGCATGGCCAGGATGCGCTCCATCGGCCAGCCGGCCTGCGCCGCGCGCGCGGCTGCCTCGACGTGCCAGCCCTCTGCCCCCGAAAGGGTCTTGGTGTCGTAGAAGGTGATGTGCGCTTCGGGGACCATTTCCGCGCCGCGCCGCGCCGAGTTCAGGGTGCCGCTTAGCCCCGATGAGATGTGGATGGAGAGGATCTCCGGGTCCTGTTGCGCCAGCTTGCGGTACAGTTCGGCGAAATCGCCCGGCGAGGGCAGCGAGGTGGTCGGCAGGTCGTCGCTGGCCTGGATCATGAGGTAGAATTCATCCGGTGTGATGTCCTCGCTGCTCCGGTAGGTTTTACCTTCGAGCGTCAGGAACAAGGGGGCGTAGTAAATGTTCAGCCCGCGTGCCTGTTCGGGGGTTAAATCCGCCCCTCGGTCAGTGACAATGATCATGGTTCCTCCTTACCTGGTGCAAAAAAGTTAATGTAAACAACTCAGCCCTGGCGCAACGGGAAGCAGACCCGTGCGGCCAGGCCCTGGGCATCGTGCTTTTCGATGATGAGATCGCCCCCGAGCTGGGCGCTAAAGTTTTGCGCCATCACCAGTCGCAGGGATGGGGTCGAAAGCTGTGGCGGTTGCCCCGGCCCACTGATCGCAAAGCAGACCTGCGTCTTGTCCTCGATCATGCGCTGCCGCACGCGGAGCTGGACCTCGCCCACTTCGTGCTTACCCGCGGCCATGTAGACCAGGCAGAGCAGGACCCAGCGCAGACGTGAGGCATCCAGGTTGACTTTGGCCAGTTCCCCCTCGCTCTGGAGGGTAAAGCGCAGGCCCTCCCGCCCCACCAGGGATTGCGCCGTGGCCCAGACGTCCGCTATCAGCGCGCTCAGTTCGTAGGGTTCCACCCAGACGCCGGTCTTGCTCGCATCCAGTTTGGCGGTCTGGAAGATGTCGTTGATCATGGTGAGCAGGTTCTGGCCGCCCTCGTAAATCGAGGTCAGGTCTTGTTCCTGGAATTCCGTGATGGGGCCATCAATGCCCTTGAGGATGACCTTGGAAAAGCCTACAATGGAGTTAATGGGCGTCTTCAGGTCATGCCCCATGTGGCTCATGGCTTCCATGTTGAAGCGGGCCGCACGACGCGCCCGCTCTTTGTAGAAGCCCGCGCTCATTTCGGCCAGGAGGGCGACGCAGCGCGGCATGACGTCTTGCAGATGCTCCGCAGCCTGTTGGGCCACGTAGGCTCCCAGCGCCGCCTGGAGCGCGCTCCAGTCCTCGGGTTGGGCATCGGGGAAGGCAGCGACCATACCCCCCGCGGATTGGGCAGCGACCGGATCCCACGCCTCGTTGGCCAGCAGCGGCAGGACGAGGTCCCACCAGCGCTGGAGGCGCATGGACAGCTCGTCACGGTCCAGCGGCGTCGCGTGGCGCTCGATCCAGTCCTTGATCAGGGCGTCGAGCAACGCTTCTTTGTTTAGCTCCAAAGCTTCCCAGAGATCAACGGCCATACGGGCCCCCTTTCTGTTGTGCTCAATGACAGGTCAGCTCCAGAAAATGTTCAAGCTGTGGACATAGCCATCGCTATGCGGACGAGATGTCCGCGCCACCAGGGTTATCGCTATGCGGACGAGATGTCCGCGCCACCAGGGTTATCGCTATGCGGACGAGATGTCCGCGTCCCCAGGGTTATCGCTATGCGGACGAGATGTCCGCGCCCCCAGGGTTATCGCTATGCGGACGAGATGTCCGCGCCCCCCAGGGTTATCGCTATGCGGACGAGATGTCCGCGCCCCCAGGGACTACAAGGCTGCAGCAAGTTGCTGCAGGGCGGCGACGGGCGCCTTCCCCAGGTTGATGGAGATGACGCGCCGGTTGACTTCGCGCAAGGCCAGGTAGTCGCCAAAGGCCTGGGCATGGATGAGCACCCTGAAGCCCATGCCGGCAGCAGGTTCGCCCGCCTTGTCCGGGATGGGTGCGTCAATGTCCTCTTCGTCGGTGAACTGGATGAACAGGCCCAGACCGGCATCCCCCTTGTGCAACTGTCCCGTCGAGTGCAGGAAGCGCGGGCCGTACCCCACGGTGACGGCGCAGTGTGTGAGCGCCTCCAGACGTTGCCGCAGGGCGTGCAGCGCGACGTCCGCCTCCGGGGAGGGGGTGATAAAAGCTTGCAGCGCGATGTAATGCGGCGGCGCGGCTCCCTCCAGGAAACGCGCCAGCACGGACGCCTCGGCGGGCTGTTGTTCGATGGCGGGCAAGGTACCCTTTTCCAAATAAGCCGCTACCAGTTGCCGCGCCAGGCGCTTGGCCGCTTCGACGTTGGGTTGGTCAAAGGGATTGACGCCCAGCTCGTAACCGGCGATGGCGGTGGCCATGCTCCACAGGAAGAATTGGCCGCCCAGGTCGTACAGGTCGCGCAGCGTGAGGCGCAATACCGGCTGACCGGCGGCGATGAGCGCCTCCACCGCCTCCAGGCGCGCCGTCTCGCCCGCAAAGCGCACGTCCACAAAGGCGCGGTCGGGGCCGTAGGCCTCCGGCGCCAGCAAGGGCTCGCCTACGATGGGCACAATGCCCTTACCCGCTTTGCCCGTGCTTTCGGCGACGAGCTGCTCGATCCAGTCGCCCAGGGGCAGGAGCACGTCCGGCAAGAGCAGGGTGAGCTTGTCGCGTCCCTGCGTCGCCAGCGCCCCCATGAAAACCCCCAGCCAGGCCGCAGGATGCGCGGAGGGCGCCACGTCCGCCGCGCAGCGCGCCGCCATGGCCAGGGCCTCATCGAGCAGGCGGGTGAGGTCCAGACCGACCAGGGCCGCCGGCACCATGCCAAAGTAGGAGAGCACGGAATAGCGCCCGCCGATGTTGGGGTCGTTGCGGAAACAGCGGCGGAAACGGTACTCGGTGGCGAGCTGCTCCAGACCGCTGCCCGGGTCGGTGATGGCGATGAAGTGCTGGCCGACGCGCTCCGCGCCTAAGGCCTCCAGGGCCCAGTTGTAGAAGTACTTGAAGCCGGAAAGCGTCTCCACCGTGCCGCCGGATTTGGTGGCGACGATGAAGAGGGTGCGCTGCGGGTCGAGCTTGCGCGCAAAGTCCAGCACCTTGCCCGGCGCGGTGGTGTCCAGGATGGCCAGCTCCAGGCCGTCGCAGTGCGGGCCAAAGACTTTGGCGAAGAGTTCGGGGGCCAGGCTGGATCCGCCCATGCCCAGCAGCAGGGCGTGCGTGAAGCCCTCCGCGCGCAGTTCCGCCGCGAAGGCCTGCAGGTCCGCTACCTGGTCGCGCATCCACGCGGCGCTGTGCAACCAGCCCAGGCGGTTCGTCACCTCGCGCGGCTCGGATTGCCAGACGGTGTGATCCTGCGCCCAGATGCGCGGCACGATGGCCTGCTCCTGCATCAGGCGCAAGCGTGCTTCCAACCATTCGGCATGAGGTCCTGACCAAACCAGCAAGTCTTTCATAAGCACTCCTTTTTATTTCTACCTGACTTTCTTTAGCTTAAGTCTGATGCCAGCCCTCGTGTGCAGCGATCTGGGCCAGCATCGGGCCATGCAAGACAAGCAGTTCGTTGGCATACTCCGTTAGCACAGACAGCTCAGCTAATGCGCCGGCGGGCAGCTCGGCGCGCATCAGCAAGGGGCGCAAATCCTTGCGCGAAACGCGCAGGGTCTCCAGGATAGAGGGGCGCGTCCGCATGAGGGTGGTTAAGGCGCGTGCTATTTCCAGGCACAGGTTGAACAAGTCGGTATCTTCGTAATCTGCCAGGCGCGGATCCTGGTTCATGGCGAGCCATAAACCTGTTGTCAACAGGTAATGGGCGAGCGCTTCTCCTTGCACGGGGGCCGCATCTTCCTGTTCGGGCCTGGGGTACAGGACAGACGTGACTTCCACGACGCGACGCACCAGGGGACTCCGGGCCTCCTGATCCACGTCGGGAGACGCAGAGCTGGCCGCGTCCGCGCGCGCTTCTTGTCGGGATTGGGAGAATAGCTCGAAGAGCAGGAACACAAAGACGGCGCCAAGCAATAACAGCAGCAGAGCGGCCTCGAACAATGAAAGGGGCAGCAGCAAGGTCAAGCCATACCCCAGGCCGATCAGGAGGCCTAAACAGGCGATAAACACGATCACCAGGAATACCAGGCCCGCTAAACGCAAACATCACCTCCACACTGTTCTGCCTGACTACCGCGCTGGCGCCCCTGGACAGGTGGGTGCCAGCAAGGTGATTATCGCACAAAGGGGCAAAGAGGGCAAGTTACAAGGTGGGCTTACCGGCAAAACGCGCGACGCACGTTCAGCCCGCCAGGGCTTGCTCCAGGTCGGCGATGATGTCCGCCACGTCCTCCAGGCCCACCGCCAGGCGCACCAATCCCGGCGTGATGCCCGCCGCCTGGCGCGCCGCTTCCGGCACGCTGTGATGCGTGGTGCTTGCGGCGTGGGTGATGAGGGTGCGCGTGTCCCCCAGGCTCACGGCGCGCGTGCAGAGTCGCACGCGATTGAGGAGCGCGCGGCCCGCGGCCAGGCCGCCTTTCAGCTCGAACACGACCACACCGCCCCCGCCGCCCGGCATCTGCCGCTGCGCCAGCTCGTACTGGGGATGGGAGGGCAGCCAGGGATAGCGCACCCAGGCCACTTCGGGGCGCGTTTCCAGCCACTGCGCCACGGCCAGGGCGTTGGCATTGTGGCGCGCCATGCGCAGGGGAAAGGTCTCGATGCCGCGCGCGATGAGCCAGGCGTTGAAAGGGGCCAGGCTCCCGCCGTAGGTGCGCAGGACGAGCGCCGCGCGCCGGATGAAGTCGCGCGTGCCCACGATCACGCCGCCGATGGCGTCCCCGTGGCCGCAGAGGGCCTTGGTCGCCGAGTGCACCACCACATCCACCCCCAGGTCCAACGGACGCTGATTGAAGGGGGTGGCGAAGGTGTTATCCATGATAGTGGTCAGGCCGCGCGCCCGCGCCAGGGCGACGATGGCGGCCACGTCGTTCAGGGCCAGGGTGGGATTGGCGGGGGATTCCAGGTAGATGGCGCGCGTGGCGGGCTGCAGGGCAGCGGCAAAGGCCTCCACATCATCCGGCGGGACTAGCGTCGCCGTCACCCCCATGCGCTTCAGGTCGCGGGTGATGAAGGTGTGCGTGCCGCTGTAAAGGCCCGTCGTTGCCACCAGGTGATCGCCCGCCTGCAGGACGGTGAGCAGCGCCGTGCTGATCGCCGCCATGCCGGAGGCTGCCGCCAGGGCGGCTTCCCCGCCCTCTAACGCCGCGACTTTGGCTTCCAACAAAGCCAGGGTGGGATTGCCCCAGCGGGTGTAGATGGGCAGAGCTTCGGTCTCGAAGGCGTAGGCGGCCTCCTCGGCGCTCTGGTAGCGGTAACTGGACGCGGTATGGATGGGCGGGGCGACGTCGCGCTCGTGCTCGTCGTCTCCCGCGTGGATGGCCAGGGTGAACAGTGAAGGCATCGCAAGCTCCTGTGGTGAAAATCTAAAAATCTGCAAATCTGCAAAAAATCGGCAAGTCTGCAAATCTGCAAAGGAAATCGGAAAATCGGCAAGTCTGCAAATCTGCAAAGGAAATCGGAAAATCGGCAAGTCTGCAAAAAAGTTGGCACCCTGTAGGGGCGAAGCGGCGCCGCACCCCTACGATGCGCCCGAAACGTTTACCCCTGCGATACGCCCGATACGTTATATCCCTACGATGCACCCGATACGTTATACCCCTGCGATGCGCCCGATACGTTATATCCCTACGATGTGCCCGATACGTTATGCCCCTGCGATGCACCTGATACATTATGCCCCTACGATGTCCCCGATACGTTATGCCCCTGCGATGCATCCGATACGCGGCGCTAATGCACCCCCATGCGCTACCAAAACCACACTGCGTGAACAGGGCCAGGCAAAAATCGTAAGAGCGATGCAGCGCGTTGCCCCTGCAATATTCGCTGCAAGCAGGGCAAGTGTTATGCAAAATGTGAACGGCAAAGCTGCAATCAACGTTCGGCCATGGCACGGCCAGGCCAGGCGCTTGGGGTGACCCGGCGCGCAGGGGATGTCCCTTGCCCGTGCCCTCAGCGGAGCTGAGCCACGGCCCCGGTCATGCCCCTTATAACGGCGATGCGAGGAAGGCGGCCAGACGCGGCAGGAGGTGCTCCTCCACCGCCGCCTCGCTGGACAGCTCCGGCATGTCCCGCAACAGCGTCCAGGTCTCGACGTGGGTCACATCCGCCCCCGGCTCCAGGCGCGTGAGCGGGCCGAGGCTCTCGACTTCGAGCATGCGGGCGTTGGTGAAGCATTCGGCATTGACGCCCAGATCCGGATAGGTGGCGCCCGGCACGTAGGGGAAGCGCTTGACGAAGACGTGACCGGCGCGCGCGTAGGCGGCCCAGCCATCCACCACACTGGCCCCGATTTTCTGCGGCGTCGTTGCCTGCGGGTCCTGGCGCAGCAGGATGAAGCGCCGCCCGAAGGTCCAGCGCGGATCGCTCAGGTCGGTGTAACGCCACAGGGCCAGCACGCTGCCGGGCAGGAGATGGTCCTTGTGCGAGGCGCGTTCGGGCAGGGGGATGATGGCCGTGCCACCCGGCGCCATCACCGACAGGGCCCAGGGAGCCAGCTCCACGGGCCACAGGCCGAGGTTGCGCAGCCGATGCGTCACGCGCACCGTGCCGGCCAACGCCGGGAAGCTGATGACGATTTCCTTCTGGATGCCGGTCAGCGCCTCGACAGGCTGGGTGAAGGTGATGCCTTCCGCGGTTTCGCGCACGGTGACCGGGTCGTTATCGGGCGCGTAGGTGCGGGGGCGCACTTCCGGGGCGTGCCAGAGACGGTGGCCGCCGTAGTTGCGCCACTCACTGCCGCCCGTTTGTCCCCACCACTCCTCGTACTCGCAGAATTCGTTGGGACCGTTTGCAAAGCCAAAACGGATGATGCGTGGCCCAACATCCGCCGTCACCACCAGCTCCAGGTCGTCACGACGCAGGCGATAGCAGGTGGGCCATCCGCGATAGGTGATGAGATCCATGGTGCCTCCTGAAAAATCTGCAAATCGGCAAATCAAAAATCTGCAAATCGGCAAGTCAAAAATCTGCAAATCGGCAAGTCAAAAATCTGCAACCTTCATTTCGCGTAAATTTAAAATGAGTTTCGCGGATTTTTCATAACGTCAAGGTAAACTACCCAACCGTAGGGATTGAAATCGCCTCTGATGGGCTTATAGTGGCCCTCTGTAGGGGCGCAGCGGCGCTGCGCCCCTACGATGCGCCCGATATGGAGCTCCTGATACGCGGCGCTACTGCACCTCATGCGCTACCAAAACCACGCCCCGTGAACAGGGTTAAAAAGTCCGGTTTACCGGACGTATTTTGTGGTAGCCTGGCGATTTATCGCCCGGCGGGCATCGTAGGGGTGAGGCGGCGCGTCGCCCCTACAGGGCAAATTTTACGCGAAATGGCAGCGGCAAGTCTGTAAAAAGTGCGGCGGGACGGAATGGCCTTTATGAGCGATTGGCAAGCAGGGTTTCCAGGCTCTGCTGCCACAGCTCCGGCGTGACCAGGCAACAGGCGCGCGTATCATCGAGGGTGAAGAGGGGCACGGCTGCCTGTTTGCCGCGGAGGTCAAACTCCCCCAGGGCCTTCACGGGCCAATCACGGCGCATGTGCGCGCGCAAGGATTCGGTGAACAGGATGGTGTAGCCCAGGGTGCGCGTCATGGTCTGGAGGCGCGAGGCGGTGTTGACCGTATCCCCCACCAGGGTGTAGTCCAGTTTGCGCACGCTGCCCAGGTTGCCCTCCAGGACCGGCCCGCAGGCCAGACCGAAGCCGGTGTACAACAAGCGCAAGGCGCTGTTCGGCTCTGCTTCCGCGCGCGTGCGCGCCACGGCATCCAGAATGTCCAGCACGCTCGCGAGGGCCTCATCCGCCTGATCTATCGCAAAGTAGGCCATGACGCTATCGCCGATAAATTTGTTCACCTCGCCGCCGTGCTTTTCGATGATGGCAGTGCTCACGTCCAGGTAGTGGTTCACCAGCGCGAAGACTTCATCGGTGCCCAGACGCTCCGTCAGGGTCGTGAAGCCCATCACGTCGCCGAAAAGCACGATCCGCTTCACGCGCTGCGGCTGGATGCTCAGCGGATTGATGCCCTGGGCGATGAGGTGTGCGACGGAAGGCTGGGTGTAGCGCTCGATAAGGTGATGGGCGTCCAGCAGGGTTTTGAGGAGCAGGCGCAGCGGAAGCACAAAATCTTCCGTGCGTTGTTCAAGGTTGAAGACTTCCATCGCCCAGGTGGGAAAAAGGCGCTCGCTCACGTTCAGCTCGGTCTGAATGAGCACCATGTCGGTATGTCTTGGATCCCGCAACAAGCGCGCATACAGGTCATCTATAGCAGCGTCTTCACCCTCGATAAGCTGGAAGAAATAGCCACCGGCGTAAATCAGGACGCCGGTGATGCCATCCCGTGCGTTGTTGCGCTGCGAGACGCGCTCGATTTCGCGCAGGTCGCGCTCCGGATCGTCGCTCACGATGCGGCTGATGTAGGTCAGGCGTTTCATAACAGGCCTCCTCGTCCACCTTTAATCCCTATTTACCTTTAATCGTAACTGCCTACTCATAGCGATTGAAATCGCCTCTGATGGGCTTATAGCCTGGCGTCTCTGCCCCCCCTGTAGTCCCCCCTAAAAGGGGGACGCTGGCCCGCTAACGTGAGCGGATACCCGAAGCGCAGCGAAGGGTACGGTCGCCCGGCGCGTAGCGCCCTACAGGGGCGGTTTTAACCGCTAGCTGATGAGTCAAGG